>ERZ777011.969-NODE-969-length-36610-cov-4.760662_pt1 | contig 36610 bp, 55 predicted proteins | sample MGYA00374964_ERZ777011 | MGnify/ENA primary metagenome ERZ777011 (study PRJEB29310, sample SAMD00008975) | mouse gut metagenome | study: EMG produced TPA metagenomics assembly of the Metagenome analysis of fecal microbiota from mouse which was promoted...
CTCACTTGTGAAAAAAAATCCCGTTTGAAATTTTTTGAGAAGGAAGGTGAAAAATATGGCAAATATAAAACCAATAGATTTAAAAGTTGGACATAGTTCAACTAAGGCGGAAATTGAAGCAAGAAAAAAAGCTGAGGAAGCTATAAAAGGGAAAAGTATAGGAAGAAAGAAACCGACTGGATTAAGTAATGATGGAAAGAAAATTTATAAACATTTATTAATGATTTTCCCAGAAGGATTCTTAGCGGAAACTGATGTGTATACATTAGAAATACTTGTTGACTCAATTGAACAAATGAGAATTGCTAGAAAAGATATTTCAGAACGAGGGCAATTACTAGATGGTGAAGAAAATCCGAGTATTAGAGTTTATTCTAAATACTTTAAAATTTATGATTCTGTAGGAGCTAAAATGGGAATGTCTCCTAGAGAAAGGGCACAACTAGCAGTATTGTTGGTAAATCAGCAACAAGATCAAGAGGATGAGTTGTTAAATATTATAAGAAGTTAAAGATGTTTTTAGTCTCTATCTATTTAGGTAGGGATATTAAAGCATCTTTTTATTTTTAAAGAAAGGGTGTGATCAGATGTTACTATTAAGCAATGCTATTAAATATGCAGAAGATTGTATTGCTGGTAAAGAAGTTACCACCTGGGAAGTAAGAAAACAATGTGAAAAGTTTTTAGATGATTATAGAAACAGACAGTATGATGAAGATTTTAGTTATTATTTTGATGAAGAGAAATTAGAAAAAGTTGAAAAAATAATATCTTTAATGAGATTTGCTACAGGATTTTTAGGTGGTAAAGTAATTTTAAATTATTTAGCTCCATTTCAATGCTTTTTAATAGCTAATATTTTTGGTTGGAGATTTAAAGATAATGAGCATAGATTTAGATATAGAGAAGCTATGCTATACATTAGTCGCAAAAATGCGAAAGGAACAGTATGTGCAATTATATTTATAATTGGTATGTTACTAGAACAAAATTATAGTGAGTTTTACTCTATATGTTTAGATAAAGAGTTATCTAGTGAGTTAAGAAAGCAGATAAAACAAATAATAGAAGCTAGTCCTGCATTATGCAAGAGATTTAAAATATCTAAACAATGGACTGGTAATTTAGAATGTTTAATTACTAAAAGCTATTACAAGCCACTTACTGCTAATGCTGATAAAAATAACTCTATAAGAGGAGCTTATGTAGTTGCTGATGAATTAGGTGCATTTGATACTAAAGATAATATAAATGCTATGATGTCAGGGCAAAAATCTGTTTTAAATCCTTTAATGTTTTATACTACAAGTGCTTATCCAAATTCAAGTTCTATAATGTATGAAGAATTAAATTATTGTAGAAAAATTCTAAAGGGAGAAATAGTAAATGAAAGATATTTTTGCTTAATTTATTATGCAAATAAAGATGAAATCTGGGAAGATATAGGAATATATAGAGCTAATCCTTTACGTATAGAAGAGAACTATGAAGAGATAAGATTATTTAGAGAAAGAGCTAAAATAGTTGAAAAAGATAAGATAGAACATATAACTAAAAATATGAATATTATGTTAGATACTGCTACTGATGAAGAATTTTATTTACAAAAAGATTTATGGAAAAAGAGTGAAATCAATAAAATTGAATTTGATGGCAAGAATGTTTCAGTTGGAATTGATTTATCTAAAACTATAGATTTAACAAGTATATCTATAATGTATGAAGAAGCAGGAATTATTTATTGTAAATCCCATGGTTTTGTACCGAGAAACACGTTAAATAGTCCAAATAGAACAGAAAAAATAAATTATTTAGAAGAGGAAGCTTTAGGAAATGTAACAATTCAAGAAGGGGATAGTATTAAATATTTAGATATATGTAAGTATGTAAGAAATATAGAAAGCAAATATAATTGTAAAATTAAGAATATATACATAGATCCTTCTTATAGTGAACTAATTTTAAATGAATTGCAAAATGAGTTTGATATTGTTGTTTTAAAACAAACTTATACTCAACTTAGTAGATATACTGTAAGATTTAGAGATTTAGTTTATGAAGGCAAAGTTAAATATGAAAAGAATAGTGTTCTTGATTATTGTGTAGCTTGTGCTAAAGTTTCAGAGGGAAAAGCTGGCGATATAATGATAACTAAAAATCGTAAAAATAAGTGGGAAAGAGTAGATTTACTTGTTACATTAATATTTTGTTATGCTGAATTTTATTCTGAAAAGAAAAAGAAGAATTTCAATGAAATATTTAATGAAGATTATATAGTTTAGGGGGGAAATATGAAGAAGTTTTTAATTGATTATATAGAGGAAATAGTTCATTGTTTAGCAATAACATTAATATGCATTAGTGCTTATTTTGTATCAGTAGTATTGGGGTTATTTGTTACTGGACTAATGTTAATATCAATAGAAAAAAAGATAATTGAAGTTAAAAAAATGTTAGCAAGAAATGGGGGGATTAAATGAAAATAGAAAATTATAAAATTCCCAAAAAGAGTCTTTGTAATTTAGGAATGACAGCAGAACAATTATTATCAGAATTAGTTATAGATGTAACTAGAGAAGATTTAAGGCGTGATTCAACTGTAATGAGTTGTATAAGTGTTTTAAGTGGTTATATTGCTAGTATGAGTATTCATCTTTTTGAAGAAAAAGAGAAAGAATCAATAAGAGTAAGTAATAATTTAACTAATAAACTCAAAAGACCTAATATTCTTCAAAATTATTTTGATTTTATGAAAAAAGCATTGCAAGAAATGATAATAAATAAAGAAGTTTTTATAAAAATTTCTACTGTTAAAGGTCAAGTTACTTCTTTAGATATAATAAAAAATCCTAATTTAAACGAAGTAAATGGAATTTATTTTGTAAGTGGAACAATAAATAATAAAACAATAAAAATAAATTATGATAATTGTCTTCATTTTAGAGATAGTTTTGATAGATTTAAAGCATTAGAAAGTATAATTGCAATTAAAAAGAGTGTAAATAATTTAATTAATAAGCAATATGATTCTAATTTACAACCAGTTATAAAAGGAATTATTAATATTGAGGGTGATGGTTTATCTGACAATGCTAAGATGAACTTAAAAAGGGCATTTAATAAAGTCCTTGGTAGTGGTGATGATAATATTGGAGTGCTAGAAGAGGGGATGAAGTTTGAACCTATTCAAGGAAATGGGGTTCAATCATATTCTTTTGCAGAATCACAAGTAAAAGAAATATTAGCTATATTAGATGATAAAATACATCAAGTTTTCAATGTGCCAAAGGTATTAACTTCTATAAGTGAAGGTAGTTATAATTTATCAGAATCACAAAAATCTTTGTTTATAGAGAGCTTGTTACCAATTATAAAAATGATTGAATCTGAAATGAGTTATAAACTATTAATTACTACTGAAAAAGAGATTATGTATTTTAGGATTAATTATGAAAGTATTTTAAGAGGAAGTTATTCAGAAAGAGCTAATTTTTATAAAACTATGAAAGAATCTGGGTTAATGACTATAAAGGAAATAAGGAGAAAGGAAAATTTACCTTATATTGAAGGTACAGATGATTTAATGGCTTCACTTAATTATGTCCCTTTATCTCAATGGAAAGAGTATGTAGCTAGAAGAGATGGACAAAACAATGAATAATAGTAAATACAGCGAGTTTTAGGTGTGAAAAGTAACCAAGTAAAAGAAATGGGGTGAGTAAATGAGTAAATTTTATAATTTTGTATCCGATAACAATAAATCAGAACTATACTTATATGGAGCAATAGTTTCTGACAAATGGTTTGAAGATGAAGTAACATCTAAGGATTTTATAGATGTTATAGAAAATTTAAGTGAAAATTCTACTTTAGAAGTTTATATTAACAGTCCAGGTGGAGAAGTTTTTGTAACACAAAGTATTATTTCTATATTAAAAAGAGCAAAAGCAACAAAAAATATAACATTAGATTGTTATATAGATGGATTAGGAGCTTCTTGTGCTAGTTGGTTACCAATGTTAGCAGATAATCTATATATTTATAATGGAAGTATGTTAATGTTACATAAACCTATGACTTTTTGTTGGGGAGCTAATGCTAATGATTTAAGAAAAGAAATTGAATTATTAGATAAAATTGAAGAATCCGAAATGATTCCTATGTATATGAGTAAGGCAAAGGAAAATTTAACAGAAGAAGTTTTAAAAGATATGTTATCTAATGAAACGTGGTTAACTGCTGATGAAATAGAAAATTATTTTAATGTTATCAGATTAGAAAGTAAGAAACAGTTAGTTGCTTGTATAGATAAGGGCTTATTTAAAAATTATAAAAATGTTCCTAAAAATTTAGAAAATAATAAAGATAATGAAGAAGATCAAGAATTAAACAATAAAAAGAAATTATTAGAACTAGAGTTGAATTTGCTTTAGTTCTTTTTATTTTATTAAATAAAAAGAAAGGTGGAGTTTAAAATGACAAAAATTGATGAATTAAATAGGGAGATAGATAATTTAAAAGAAAAGGCTAATACTCTAAAGAAAGAAAATAAAATAGATGAAGCTTTAAAAATTGTAGAGGATATTAAAGTTAAAAAAGAAGAATTAGAAAAATTAGAAATCTTAGAAAATGAGTTAAAAGAAGAATTAGAAAATAAAAAAGAAGAGGAGCAAGGGAATAAAGAATTATTAAATAAAGATGAAAAGGCATTTGTTAATTTTGTAAGAAAAGGTATAGCGAATGATATGAAAGCGGGTAGCAATGGTACTTTAATACCAAATACTATTGCTTCAAGAATTATAGAAAAAGTAACTGAGTTTTCACCAATATATGAAAGAGCAACAAAGTTCAATGTTGGTGGAGAATTAACTTTTGTTAAAGAAGATACTATTCCTACATGCAATTACATGGAGGAAATGGCAGAAGGAGTAGGAACAGATGCAACATTTACAACAGTTAAATTAGGTGCATTTGTTGCAAGAGCATTAACAAAAATATCAAGAAGCTTATTAAATAGAACTGATTTTGATTTACTTACTTATGTAGTAAATTCAGTAGCTAAGTCTATTGCTAGATTTTTAGAAAAAGAACTAATAGTTGGTACGGATTCAAAAATTGATGGGTTATCAAAAGTAGTACCAACAACAATTTCAACTATAAACGCAGATGCATATGTAGACTTACAAATGGAAATACCATTATCTTTACAAGGCGGATGTGAATGGTTAATGAATCCAGCAGAGTTAAAAGCAGCTAGAAAGTTTAAAACTACAGATGGACAATACTTATTAAATGCAGATGCAACTTCTGCTTTTGGGTATAGAATATTAGGAAAAAATGTATTAATATCTGATCAAGTACCAGCAGAAACTATTTATTACGGTGACTTCTCTGGTCTTTATGTTAAATTAGCTAATAGTGTAGAAGTGTCAGTGTTAAAAGAAATATATGCAGAACAATATGCAGTTGGGATTGTTGGATTCATTGAATTAGATGCTAAAGTTGTAGAAACTCAAAAAATAGCAGCTATGAAAAAGGGCAAATAATTTGGAGGGGCATATTATAATGCCCTTGCTCCTAATTTCAAAGGAGTGGTTTAATGATAGAAGAAATAAAAAAAGCATTAGGTATAGATGAAGAGGATAAATTTTATGATAACTATTTAGATACTTTAATATTAGCTTCTGAAAGTTATATAAAAGAGTTAATTCCAGTTGATATAACATATGATTTAATACCAAGATATAAGATTACTGTAATAGCTATGGTTACTTATATGTTTAATAACAGGGAAATTAAAAGTGAAGATATTTCTAGCAATAAAGTGATTAAATCCTTATTAAATTCTCTAAGATATAAAGCTATGGAGGAATAATAATGGCAGATTTTAAAATAAATTTATCAGAATTTAAGCATCCAATATCCATAGAAAGTTGTCAAAAGGTTAAAGATGAAGATAATAGGCTTGTTGAACAATGGGTAAATCTATGTAATTCAAGAGCTAAGATTTTATGGACTAGGGGTAGTGAATATACTGAAAATTATGGTATTAATAGTGAGGTAGAAGCTACCTTTTATATTAGATTTAACTATAAAAATATTACTTCTAAGGATAGAGTAATTTATAAAAATGAAGCTTATGACATTATTTATGTAAATAATGTTCAAGAAGCAAATAAGTATTATGAAATTAAAGCTAAGAAGGTAAATTAAATGGCTGTAAAATTTAATGGATTTGATGAATTTATAAATGATCTAAACAATTTAGGAGCAATAGGTAACAAAATAGGAAAACAAGCAGTTGAAGAAGGTGCTAAAATTACATTAAAACAACAAAAGAAAGATGCACCAAAAGATTTAGACAACAATGAACATGGAGCAGAAAAATTAGATATAACTGAAATAAAGAAGTATTCTAAATCTGGTACTGTAGTTGGTAAAGTTGGTATTTCATCTGATTGTTGGGAAGATGCAAAACACCTTTATTTTCATCACTATGGTTATGAATTATGGAAAAATGGTGAAATGATTAATGTTCATGTAGGGTGGATGACAGATTCATTTAAAAAGTGTAAAGAAAAAGCAGCTAAAGCAATGTTAGATATTGCTAGCAAAGAAATTGATAAAATCATTAAATAGGTGATTATATGAATGAAGTAATACAAAAACTAGAAAGTGAGTTAGGTATTCCTTTTTACTATGTTAGTAGGGAAGAGGGAAAAGCTTCAGTAGTAGTTTATAATTATAAAAAAGAATTAAATATAAGTGATATGGAAAAGGAGTCATCTAGTTATGACTTCTATTTTTTATTAATAATAAATAAAAAAATAAATTCTACAGTTGAGAAATTTGAAAAAATTTTAATTAATAATTTATTTAGAAATGTAAGTGTAAATCAATCCGCTACAACTAAAGAAGGTTATGTTCAAATTTCAATAACTGCTAATAAAAATATATAAGAAGGTGGAAGATATATGGCAAGAGAATTAGGAGTAAGGAAACTTACTGCATTTAATTTAAATGAAACAGGAACTTATGGGGAGGCTATTCCTTTAAAGAATTGTGTATCTTTAAAAACATCAAATAATTATAAAGATATTGAGTATTATTCTGATTGCACAACTGAAAAATCTACATCAGTTTTACAAACTGTAGAAGTTGAAATAGTAATGAGTTCTAATATGGGATTAAAACTTTTAGCACAATTAACAGGATTAGAATATTCTAACGGGAAAATGGCTGGAGTTATAGGAGATGTTATACCTCAATTTGCTTTAGCTTATGAAGTTGTAATGGATGATAATACTACAAGAAGAAGAGTTTTATATAATTGTAATCTTAGAAAAGAAGAGCAATCAAATGAAAGTGAATCTGAAGGTGAAGAATGGACATTTACAGGTAAATCATTGCCAGTAGAAATTGAAGGAAAACAATATGTGGATTTATGGATGTCTGAAGTAGAAATTAATGCAATATCTGATCAAGAAATAAAAGAAAAATATTTAGCTGAATATAATGGATTCTTTGAAAAAGTAATTATGCCAGGTGAACCAGTTGGATTAGTAGAAAAAATAGAATTAACAAAAGTAGAGTAGGTAGAAATACCTACTCTATTATTTTAGAAAGGATGATATTAATGGAAGTTATAAATTTATCAAATAGAAAAGAAGTAGAAGTAAATATAAATGGTACTGAATGTGTAGTTTCATTAGCAGTAAAAAACATAAATCACTTTCAAGAAAATAATAAAATTGGCTTACAAAAAGCATTGAAAAAGATGAAAAAAGGTGACTTAAATACAATATTAAAATTAATTTATAGCATGGTTTCTGATAAGAAAACAGGGAAGGTTTTAGGTTATAAATTTTTTAAAGACTTTGATGAAATGGAAATAATGAAGGCATTACAACCAGTTTTAATGAAACTATTGAATGAGGATATGCCAAAAGCTAAAAATGAAGCTGAAAAAAAGCAGTAGAAAGTGAAGATGATGGCTATGTAGATATAGATAATATTTTATACATGGGTAGATCTTTACTTAAAATGAGTAATGAAGAATTATATGAATCTAGTTTAAGGTTCATATTTAAACAATTTGATTTATACATTGAAGCTAATAAAGAAGCTGAAAGAGGATATAAAAACAATAGCAAAAATAAGGCTAATAACAATAATACAGAAAGTAAATTAAGGGTATTAGACTAGAAAGGAGGGGAAATATGGGAAATGAAAAGCAGTTAGTAGTTAATCTTGCATTAAAGTCTGGAACTATGAAGCAACAAATAAATTCTATTAATAAAGATGTTAAGCAGTTGCAAACAGACTTTAAAAATGCTGGTGCAGGAATAGAAGATTTTGAAAAAACAAGTGAAGGATTAAGTGCAAAATTAAAGTTGCAGCAATCTATATTAGATAAATTAAAAGATAAGTTAGAAATATATAAGGCAGAGCAGGAAAAATGTACAGCTACATTAGATAAAGCAGTAAATTCATATCAAAAGCAAGAAGAAAAGGTTAAATCTTTAGAACAAGCTTTGGATAAGGCTAAAGCTACTTATGGAGAAAATTCTAAGGAAGTAAAGTCTTTACAAGAAGAGTTAACTAAAGCTAATAAAACATTAGAAACTAAAAGAAATAGTGTAATAAATGCTAATAATGCTTTAACTAATATGAATACTACCATATCTTCAACTGAAGCTGAAATAAAAGGAATGGAAGCTCAAATTAGTAAGACTTCAAAAGCTTTAGATGAATTTGATAAAAATGCTGATGAAGCTGTAGAAAGCGTAAAAAAATTAAGTGATAGTTTAGATGAAGCAGCAGAAAATAGTGTTGATTTTAATTCTAGATTATCTGACATTGGCCAAGGAATGATTGAATTAGGGGATAAGGCAAGTGAAACTGGTAGTAAAATACTCGGTGGGCTTGGAGATATTCTTGAAAGTGGTATGACATATGAAGAAACAATGAAAAAATTACAACTTCAAACTGGTGCTACAAATGAGGAAATGGAAAGCTATGAAGCTACAATTAAGAAAATATATAATAGTGGATTAGGAGAAAATTTAGAAGAAGTATCACAAGCGTTTGTTAGGGTAAAAACACAAACTAATTTAACTGGAGATGAACTACAAAGAACCACAGAAAAAGCTTTATCTTTTAGTGAAGGATTTGGTGTTGATGTAAGTGAATCTGTAAGAGCTGTTAAATCTATGATGGATCAGTTTGGTGTTTCTGCTGATGAAGCATTTAATTTATTAGTACAAGGACAACAGGCAGGATTAGATTATTCAGGTGAATTGCTAGATAGTATAATAGAATATTCACCACATTTTGCTCAACTTGGATTAAGTGCTAATGATATGTTTAATATATTTGTAAATGGAGCTGAAGCAGGAGCTTTTAACTTAGATAAAATCGGTGATGCAATAAAAGAAATGGGTATTCAGTTAAGAGATACTGAAGCATCTGGAGAAGCCTTAACTGCATTAGGATTAAATGCAGAAAGTATGGCTGCTAAATTTACTGCTGGTGGGCAAACTGCTTCATCAGCATTTTTTGAAGTTTTTACTGCTTTAGGAAATGTAGAAGATGCAACAAAAAGAAATGAATTAGCAGTTTCTATATTTGGAACAATGTATGAAGACCTTGGAGATAGAGCAACACTAGCATTAGGTAATGTTAATGGTTCTATTGATTCTACTATTGATAAAACAGGTGAATTAAATTCAATTAATGAAACTACAGGAAATTCTTTTGAAAGAGCTTCTAGGTTAATTGAAGATATGAAAAATACTATAGCAGAACAATTAATGCCAATAGTTGAACCCTTAATTCAAAAGTTTTCTGAAATAGTAGAAAAAATAGCAGAATGGGCAAGTGAACATCCTGAATTAACTAGAACAATAATTATACTTGCTGGAGCAATAGGAGCATTATTAGCAGTAGTAGGACCAATTATAGGACTTATTGGTTCATTAACACTAGCAGTTATGGCATTTAATGTTGCATCTTTGCCAGTAACAGGGACAGTTTTATTAATAGCATTAGGAATAACTGCTTTAATAGGAGTTCTTATAGCTTTATGGACTAATTGGGATAATATAACTTCGTGGATTAAAGAAAAATGGAATGCATTTTGTGAGTGGGTTCCAAATGTACTCTCTAATATGGGGGAATGGCTTAGTACAACTTGGAGCAATATATGGAATGCTATTAAAGATTTTTTATCTGGAATATTAGAAAATATTAAAACAACTTTTTCAACTTGGACTGAAAATGTTAAGACAACCTTATCAACCTGGGGAGAAAACATAAAAACCTTCTTTTCTGAAATGTGGAATAAAATCCTTGAAACTGCGAAGCTATGGGGAGAAAATATAAAAAATTTCTTTACAGAAACAATACCACAAATAATACAAAATGTAGTTAATTGGTTTAGTGAACTACCAGAAAAAATTGGATATGCTTTAGGATATGTTTTAGGAACTATAGCAAGGTGGGGAATTGATACATGGAATTATATTACTACTAATGTACCTATATGGATTGATACCGTAGTTAAATTCTTTAGTGAATTACCAGATAAGGTTTGGACTTGGTTAGTAAATACCTATAACAATATAGTTAAATGGGGATCTGACACTTGGAATAATATTATTGAAACTTGTACAAATGTAATAAATAGCATTACAGAGTTTTTTAGTAAAATACCAGGTAAGGTTTGGGAGTGGTTAAGTAATACTTACAATAAAATAGTGACTTGGGGAAGTAATGTTTATAATAAGGCTATTGAGATAGGAAGTAATTTTTTAAATTCTGTTATAAACTTTTTTAGTCAATTACCAGGCAAGATTTGGAGTTGGCTTAGTAATGCAATTTCTAAAGTTTCTACATTTGCAAGTGATTTAGGTCAAAAAGCAAGAGAAGCAGGTCAGAATTTTGTTGATAATATAGTTAAAATAGTTAGCAGTATACCAGGAAAAATGAAAGAGATAGGTAAAAAGATAGTAGAAGGTGTTTGGGATGGAATAACTGGACTTGGAAGCTGGTTTTCTAATAAAATAAGTGGATTTTTTAATGGAATGGTTGGTGGTATTCTTAATGGAATAAAAGGAAAGGCTAATTCCATATCTAATGAAAAAAGTAAAATGGGAGATTTAGAAAATCAAAATTATGAATTAAATAATGAAAGGTTTAATTTAGATAATATAGCTTTAAGTGGAAGTTATTATAATTCAAATAGTAAATCTGTAAAAAGTGCAAATGGTTTAATACAAAAGTTAAATGGATCTATACCTAGTACATCTCAAGCCACTATGTTTAATAATTTAGAAAATACAATGAAGAGTTTAATTATGATGATTGATACTATGAAAAATAGTGGTTCAGGAAATTTAAATCTTAATATAGAGAATTTTAATAATAATAGAGAACAAGATATAGAGCAACTATGTAAAGAGTTAGAGTTTTACAGAAGAAAATTAGCATATTAACGAAAGGGGGAGAATGAAGTGCTTTCTTTTACTTATAATGGAGTTACTAGCAAAGAGTTAGGAATAATGGTTAATAAATTAAGTCATAATGATATTCTTGCTGAAGAAAGAATAGAAAAAGGATCATTTCAAAGATTAAATGGTTATGTTTATTCTAAATTGCATTCATTTGAATCTTATACTTTAGATATAGAATGTACTTTGTTTCAAAATTTTACAGCTGAAACTATATTAAAGATAAAAACTATTTTTAAAGATAGAGATGGTGAATTGATTATAAGTAATAAACCAAATAATATTTTAAAAACTAGATTAATTTCTACTGTTAATTTTGAAAAGGTATCTTCGACTATTGGTGGCTTTTTATTATCATTTGAAGTTTATCCATTTAGTTTTTTAAAATCAGGTCGTGAATGGATAAGTATGTTAGATGGAAATTTAGAGAATCAAGGAAATTATAAATGTTATCCTTTATTTAAAGTAACAGGATCATCAACATGTAGTATAACTGTAAATGGAGAAGCTATGAAATTTATAGGTGTTAATAAACAGTTTATAGTTGATACTGAACTTGAAGATGTATATGGAATTGATGGTGAAAACTTAAATAACTTTATGACTATTGATTCTGACTTTATTGGATTTGAAGAAGGAGATAATTTAATAAGTTCTTCAGGAATAAATAAACTTGAAATACTTCCAAGGTGGTGTGAACTTTAATGAATATTTTAATATTTGATAAGAACACACAAAAAGGAGAGTTTAATAATCGTGGATATGGAAAACTTACATTAATAGAAAAATGTGAAATTACCGAAGAATTAAATGGTAGATTTGATGTTGAATTAATAGTTAATTTAGATGATTCTAAGAATAAATATTTGACTAAATGGGCTATCATTTATGTTGAAGGACAGTTATTTAGAATTATTAATAGAGTTGATAATGATTTAGATAATACAACAAAAGTATTTGCAAAACATATATTCTATGATATAAATTATGGGTTTATTGAAGATCAAAGAGCAGAAGGTAAAACTATTGAGGAAGCAATGCAAATAGGATTACCTTCTGATTTTAAATATTTTAATGTTTCAAGTGATATATTAGATACCAACACCTTATATTTTGTAAAAAATAATGGTGCTGAAAATATGTTTTCAATTATAGAACGTTGGAATCAAGGGGAATTAGTAAGAGATAATTTTAATATTGCGATTAATAAAAGTAAAGGAAATGATAATGGAGTTACTTTTACATATAAGAAAATAGATGCAATAGAAATAACTGAAGAAACAGAAGAAGTTGTAACAAGATTATATCCAACTGGAAAAGATGGTATAAGTCTTCAGGAAAAATATATTTATATCCCAAACTGGAATGAAGAAGACTATCTTCCATTTCATATTACTAGAGAAGTTTGTTTTGAAGCTGCTGAAAATGAAGGTGATCTTCGTATATTAGCACAAAAAGAAGCTGAAAAAATAGGATTATCAAGGGTTAACTTTACAATAAAGGTACATGATCTTATAAATACAACTTTATATGAAAATATGCCTGACTTAATGAAAGTTGAAGTTGGAGATATTGTAACAATTAAGCATCATAAGCTTAATGTTAGGGTTAAGGTTAAATGTATTAAAAAAGTAAATGATATTATTAATAATAAATTGAAATTAGAGTTTGGACAACCTAGCAAGACATTTTTTGATGGAATTGATAATTCAAATGTTAAATTTGATATTCCTGATACTTCTAATTTAAGAAATGAACTGTTTTACTATTTCAATGGAGCAGATATAAAGTTAAAAAATAAAGATATTCAATTAGCAGCTATAAAAATCGCAACAAGCGTCCAAACAAATTTAATGTGTCATGTAACAATAAATCCTTTAATTCAAATAAAAGATTTATTAAAGCTTAGAATAACTATAAATAATAAAGATATACAATTTTCACCGCTAATTAATTTAGAGCAAGGATATAGAATTGTTAGTTTTTCAGTTCCTTTTATTGCAGTAGAAGGAGGACAAACCCAAGCTGTAAAGTTATGGGGAGAATTTAGTGGAGCAGGTGTAATATCAGCTAATTCTTTACATTTTAGTATTACAGGTCAAAATGTTGCAATGGGATTAATTAAAATAGAGCCATTTACAGGTGCAGCAATAAGTTATACTGTAGAAAAAATTAATACTGAAATATCAAATAATAAAATATTATCATCAATTAAATTAGGAGATGTTAATAAAAAGAATATTAATAAATATTTATATATAAATAAAGTAATAAATAATACTTCATTTAAAGTAAATCAACAACAAATTATTGAGAAAGGAAGTGTTTAAACTTGAAATTAAGCTATATAAAAAATGCAGGATCTAACGATGGAGATATAATTCAAGCTGAAAATTATACTGCTAAAATGGATTTATTACCTAGAAATGAAGAAATGACAGTTTATAATAATATGCTTACAAAAAATATTTCAACAATTAAAAAAGCTATTTATTCTCCATATTTAATTCACAATGTAAATAATGATTTAGATTCCATGTATAATGGAATGAGTATTTTATTTATAAATAAATCTAATAATATATTTCTAGAAGAAGGATTAGAAATATATGGTCCTAACAGTAGATATGGATTAGTTGGTGTTGTAGATATATTAAATGATTATACATATTCAGGAAGCAGTACAACTATTGGAACACAAAACTTAAAAGAAAGTTCAAAGTTTATATCAAATGGGAAGTACATGAATATTCATGCAGTTGTAGATTTTCCAACTCATGCTTGTAATGGAAGTATAGATAGAATTTTATTTATGCCTACAATGTCACATTCAAATCATAAAAATTGTTCATATAAAGATATAAGATACCCTCATCCTTTACTTACTAATATTCATGCATATATGGATACTGGTTTATCAAGTCTTGTATATAGTGCCATTGATTCAAAAGGAAACTATATAATCAAATTAGATAGTATGTATTATTATAATTTTGAAGGTATAATTGGAAAAATACCTGAATCTAATGTAAGATTAGATGGTTCATCTAGTAAATACAATCTATATTACATTACATGTTTAAATGATCAATTTTATTTTTCAAATTCATATGGGACTACATTACACAAAGTAAATATAATTAAAGCAGAGGATGAATACGGAGTTAAGATATGTGAATTTGAAGTAGGAAAAGAAACATTTACAGTAATTAAACCTGAATCTGAAATATATAACATTTATAATATAATGGATATGGGCGAATTTTATATAATGACAACTCGTAATGGTTCATCAAGTAGTTCATCCACTCCAAGAATGATTTATAAGCTTGATAAATCATTTAATTTAATATCAAAAGTGCAATTGGAAAATACATCGAATGATTTATATGGATATGGTATAAAAGCTAGATTAACAGAAAATTTATTATATATATATAATTCAGTAAATGTTTTACTGAATATGAGTACAATGACTATCATTGAAAGTAATAATGGAATATTCAATGGAGCATTTACCCCTATACATTGTAGCACAAATCCAAATATTAAAGTTGCAGCTTGTAATCCAACATTATATTCTAGAGCAGCATCTCCAACAAGTGGATACAATCAACCAAATTCTTATGCTGCAATATGTGAATTTAATTATAGTAGACCAATAATAACAATAGATTTAGAAGAGCCTTTAAATAAGACAAATGCAGAAACATTAAAGTTAATATTTGATTTAGAATTTAAATTAGAAGATTAATAAGATTAAATACCTAGTACTTTTAAGTTTTCTTAAAATAGTTTAAAATTAAATAAAAAATAATTTATAAAGGAAAAATTATATGAATGAATATATGAATGAATTAAAAAAGTTAAATGGAAAATTCGATAAAGATGATTTAATTATAGGGAAAAAAGTTAGCAGATGGATGTTATGCTAATAATTGTGGATATGAATTTTCCATAAATATTTTAAAAGATAGCGATAATAATGTAGATAAAACATTTAAGGATTTTGATAAAAATAAAAAGGATTTTTGAGAGAAAATATATGAACTTAAGGAAGAGGAAGTTGAAATTTATTTCAATGCTTTGAGAAGTTTTTGTAGATATATATCTATAGATTAAACAAAATAGTTATTTTTAGAGCTTAGGAAACTAGGCTCTTTTTATATTACAAAAGATAACACCTTTTAATGAATTCAACGAAATAGTTAAAAATATGATATAATTAATTCATTATATTAAATTATAAGTTGATTAATAGGAATAGAATGTTAAAAGAGTCAATGATTAAGAAATAAAAACGGAAAAGAATTAACTTATTACTTAGTAATTAAAGATAATGAGATCGTAGATGTTATTCATGAAAGGTTTGTAAAAGAAGATAGATTATCAAATGAAGATATTTATTTAATAGTATATAAAACTGTAATATCTAAAAATAATAGATACTACAGTTTTAGACATAAAGATTGTATTGAATATAAGTTAAATGAATTAATAGAATCAAATAATTCTTTAGGAATTGCATAGATTATAAAAAATAATTTTAATAAAAGTCTATTTAAAAGAATAAAGGAGGGCTAAATGGAGTTTAAGTTTGAAAAAAAATTTAAAATAAATAATGAATATGTGGATGTTTTTGAATTATATGAAACGAGAATTAAAGATGTAAAAGCATATATAACTAATCAAAATAATTTTAGTTATATATGCTGTTGTAAAAATATTTTTAAGGATAAGATGGAGAATAATTATAATAAGATTAATACTTTAGAAAAGAAAAAAGGTGTTTATTGTTTTTATGAAGAAAACAATGATAATATAATCTTTTGGTATATAGGAGAATGTCATGTAGTCAATAATAAGTGGGATATAACATATAGATTAAAGCAACATTTTCAAGAAAGTCAATCAAGTGGGTTGTTAAAAAGAGTTATGGATAAACATAATCTATCTAGAGAGCATGCAATAGAAAAGCTTAATAATGTGAAAATAGGATATTTTGATTTAAGTGCTAAGGATGAAGCAAGTATTTTATTGGCTGAATATATTTTAATAACTAACTGTGATCCAATTTATAATAAGGAGTAGATAAATATTTTTTTGTTGAATAATTAAAAACTATTGTGAAGAAAATTAAATAAAAATTATTAAGAAGTTAGAGTAAAATCTAGCTTCTTTTTTATATTTAAAATTCCAAATGATTGGAGAAAAGGAGAGATAGAAATGGAAAAATTAACAACAATTCAAAAGGGAGAAAAATTAAACGAGGTATTTGCAGCAGATGAAAAAGGAAATGGAGGAGCTAATCATGAGTACCATATTGTAATAAATGATGGTAAAGAAAAAAATGTGGCTAATGATGTAGTGGTTATTCAATTTCAAAATGGAGCAAGAAAAGAAAAAAACTCAATACATGGTGTTTTAGATAATGATTTATTAGAAATAGTAAGGCACAGAATGCAATGTTTCCAAGCTGGAGCATTTGCAACAGAATACAATGCTAAAGCTTTAGAGCATATAGAATTAGCTTTAATGTATATGAATAGAAGAGTAGAAGATAGAATTGAAAGAAATGTATTAGGGAGAAATCAAAAATAGGAAGGTGTAAAAATGGAAAACTTATTAAACTATTTTAAAATTATTGTAGCAGCAATAGGAACTGGAGTAACATGGTTGTTTGGAACATGGGATACTGCACTAGTGGTATTAATAGCATTTATGGTATTAGATTATGTAACAGGAGTATTAAGAGCTTGGATAAATAAAGAAGTATCTAGTGATATAGGGCTTAAAGGAATAGCTAGGAAAACAGTTATATTTATTGTTTTAATAGTAGCAGTATTACTAGATAGGCTATTAAATACTGGGACATGGGTATTTAGAACGTTAATTTGCTACTTTTACATAGCAAATGAAGGGATTAGCTTATTAGAAAATTGTGCAGGACTAGGATTGCCTATACCAGAAAAACTTAAAGATGCATTAGTACAGCTAAAGGATGAAGAAAAGAAAGAGTTAAGTAAAGAACAGGAGTAGATCCTGTTCTTTTAATTTATAAAAATATTAGAAAGAAGGAATGTAAAAATGAAAATAGCAGTAAGGGGTGGACATACAGAATTATGTACAGGAGCAAGTGCATTAATTAATGAATTAACAGAAGACAGAAAAGTTAAAGATGCAGTTGTCAAATATTTAAGAGAATTAGGATATGAAGTTTTAGATGTAACTCCACCAGATAGTATGAACACTGTAAATGGAGATTTAGCTTATGGAGTTAATAAAGCAAATGAATGGGGAGCAAATTTATTTGTATCTATTCATTTTAATAAGGCTTATGATTCTTATAATGGAGCTATAGGTTCAGAAATATGTGTATATTCTACACATGAAGCAGCTCAAAGAGTAGTTGATGGATTAGCTTCTTTAGGATTTAAAAATAGAGGACAAAAGATAAGAAAAGAATTGTATGAATTAAAAAATACAAGCATGACAGCAATGATAGTTGAAACTTGTTTTGTTGAAGCAACTGAAGATGTTGCACTTTATAAAAGGTTAGGGTCAGATGCAATTGGAAAAGCTATAGCTGAAGCTATTGCAAATAAGAAAATAGAAACAATAAATAATAATGAAGAAACTTTTTTTAGAGTTATAGCAGGTTCATATAAGGAAAGGGCTAATGCAGAAAAGAGAAAAATAGAGTTAGAAAAACAAGGTTTCACAGGTGTATTTTTAGAAGCCTTTAAAAGATAATTACAATAATAATTTATTTATTTTAGTATTTTTTATATTATTTTATGTTCCAATTATTACTAAAATATAAATATATCTTTTAATTTTACAATTATTCAATAAAAATGTTATAATTAGTCTCGAATAAAATAAAAAAGGAGAGATAAAATGGTAAATAAGTTTAATTTACTAAAATTTATAATTGGAACAATTATAATGTTTTTTTCATTAGTTTTTGTTAGCTTGGGAATAGATTCACCATGGCTATGTATTCTATCTTTTATAATTGCTCCAGTTGGTATTTATTATTTTAATAAAAAGGTTAATTTAAAGAAAAGGAGCTATTATTTAGGACTAGTAGGAATATTTATTGTTACACTTATATTTGGTGGAATGAATTTATCAAATCAAGCTCCAGTTGACAATGGTCAAGTTGTTAATGTACAACAATCTAAAGATAATGAAAACATAGCGTCGGCAGAGGCTGAACAAGAAAAATTAAATCAAGAGAAACTAGAACAAGAAAAGCTTGAAGCTGAAAAAGCAGAACAAGAAAGATTAGAACAAGAAAGACTTGAAGCAGAGAAAGCAGAACAAGAAAGGCTTGAGGCTGAAAAGGCAGAACAAGAAAGACTGGAACAAGAAAGATTAGAGCAAGAGAGAATTGCGGCTGAACAAGCTGAACAAGCAAGAATTGCAGAAGAGGCTAGACAGCAACAAGCAGCTGAGGAAGCAAGACGTCAACAAGAAGCAGCACAACAAAATAATGTATCAGAAATGGTTTGGCTTTCAGCGACAAGGGACAAGTATCACAGCATAAATAATTGTGGTAGAATGAACCCAAATAACGCTAGACAAGTTACATTACAACAAGCTCAAGGTAGTTACCAACGTTGTAGCAAGTGTTGGTAATGGTATATACTAAATTATTCTGAGAAAAACGTACAAAGTTACACCATAACATTAATATAGTAGATAGGATTTTCAATAATAGAACTTTAATGCAGTAAGACAATTTCAAAAAAATAATAAGGTTTTCTGTTTAGGAAAGTATTAAGGCATAGTAAGTAGAAGAAATATTACTTACTATGCCTTTTTTATTTTATGGAGTCAATTAATTTTATTAATTTATATTTTGGTAGATTCAGTTGTAAGGTACATTAACTTACCAAACAACTTACTTTTTTACTTACAAGCTATAATTAAAGCAACTAAAATTACAACGAATGTTAATAATATAATTACCATCATAGCAAGTAAAGCTAAAAGCTCTACCATATTCATATTTTATGCCTCCACTTATATTCGTTTATTAAAAATTATTATATTTTTAAGCTGAAATTTTGTCAATATTTAAATTGTAAATTTAGAGTATTAAAACAATACAATAAAGGTATCAAAGCAATACTTAGTAAATGTATTATTTTGATACTATATATTTATTATAAAAATATTTATTAACTTATATATTATTTTTTTAAAGTATTGTCAATTTATTTTATTAATTTTTATAAAGTGCTTTTTCTATATTATTTATTTTCATTATTATCAGAATTATTAAGATAATTTTCTAGAAGTCTATTTATTAAATCGCTTAATGAAATTCCATTATCAAGGCATTGTTTTTTTGCTTCCAAAGTTAAAGTTTCTTCAACCATGATAGTTAATTTTTTTCTCATTCTAATTCCTCCAAAAAAAGTTTCTTTATTTAATAGTACCATACTTACGTAAGAAAATAAATTACGTAATAAAAAATAACTTGACAGTTACGTAATAACGTATTAAGATAAATATATAAAATAATTACGTAATAACGTAATGGGTGGTGAATTAAATGTCTATATCAAAGATATCTAAAAATTTCATATCATTTAGGCAATATATTAGAACTAAAGATTTATCTGTAAATGAGCAATATCTTTTAGAATTACTTTTCGAGTTTCATAATCATGAACTTGGTTATGCCTATCCAGATTTAAAAACTTTGATGAAAGCATTTAATACAACTTCTAAGAATAGAGTAGTGTCTACTATAAAGAAACTTGAGAAAAAAGGCTTAATTAGAGTTACTAGAAAGTTTAAAGAAAATAATAGATATTTTATAAAAAATATAAATCAATTTATTATTACAGAAAAGAAAAAGACTTCAACAAATAAGGTTAACGTTGACTCTAATGGCAATGAACCTTTAGAGGGGCAAATAGATATTGAGGAAGTTTTAAGAGAAACTGATAAAGTTAAGCTTATATTAGAGAAATTTAAGGGGATTGTACTATCTAAAAAGCATAAGGAAGTAATTAATAATACTGAAATGGTAGTTTTAGAAAATGCTATCAAAAGTATAAATGTTGATAAAATAAATGGTAATTATCTTCTTGGAGCAATAGAGAGGATAAAAGTTAAAGCAATACAATTTGTTGATGGTATTAATCCAAAGAGCTTTAATAATTTTAAGGCTAGAGAATATGATTGGGATAGCTTAGAGGCTAAATTATTAGGTTGGGATAGGAAAGAAGAATTTGAGGAAGAGATGCTTCCTTTAAGAATAGAATTCTTAGGAGTTTAGATGAGTTTTGTGGAAAAAATAACCACACATAAAATATAACGTAAGACTAATAATATAAATGACGAATTAATAAAATTAATCTTACGTTATTTAATAATCTATCAATAAGTAACTTTAATTATTTTTATAAAGTAGAGTTATTGAATAGACCTATAAATAGTATTAACTAAATAGAATATAATTATACCTAGTATATTTATTTAATTTACTACCGTTTTTTATTAATTTATATTTTATTACACTACTATTATGTGCGGGTGTCGATATATTATACTTTTTTTTAAACAAAATGTTTAAATTTATGACATAATTTATGACATAATGCAATATTTTATGACAAAATTATAATTTAATAAGTAAAATCTATATAATAAAAAAGGCACTCTACTTGCCGTCCAAAGTTTGTAGAATTGCCTTTAAATATAGGAGTTGATATAATAAACCCCACTCAAGTTTATTATATCAACTCCAGAAATAAATTTCAAGGAGTGATAAAACATGAAAAATAAATATTTTGATGTATTTGAAGATTTAGAAGAACAACAAATACTTGCTGAAAAATTAGAAAGTGTAATGAGGGCTGTGCGAGATTCTATTCAATATAGCCCGAATAGTGCAGAAGATTATATTGGTGCTATTAGTCTTGTAGATGATTTATTATATTCTCATCAAAAGAAGCTAGAAGATTTAGTAAATAGAGGGTGGAATGTCATGGAATCTGAAAGCATAGAAGAAGCAGGTGGTGTTGATGAATAATCTTATAGTAAAAGAATTTAATGGAAATAAAATTTATACTTTTATATGGAACAATAAACCTTGTTGGATAGCAAATCAAATAGTATCTATGTTTGGATATGCAGAGCCAAAAGTTACAATTAATCAATGTATTGAATCAGAAGAATTTGAAATTGGTGTTGAATATGAAATTTTAAAATTCAATGAGTTAAAACAATTTAAGGAACTAGTTAAGAATACTGTAACTAGTTCTGAAGTAATTAATAAACATACTCCGCAATTAATAATATTTTATGAAGATGGTTTATATGGATTTTTGCAATATACAGATAAACCTATAGGAGTTCAATTTAGAAAGTGGTTAAGAAGAGATGTGCTTCCAGAGATTAGAGAGCATGGAGCATATATTACTAATAACGCTAATGTAGAATATCTAAAAGAAAGAGTTAATGATATTGAAAAACTTCAATTAGCTTATAATAGTACAAATTTGTTTAAAGAGTTATTAGATAATGCAGGATTAGATGATAAAGTTAAATTACTTACTGCTAAAACTATATATAAGAAAGCTGGTATAGATTTGCCTATACAAATAGAGGAAGAAGAACATTTTTATGATACTAAACAAATTGCAACTATATTAGGTGTATACTCTAAATCAAATAAACCAGCATTTCAAGCAGTAGGAGAAATAATTAAGAAATTAGATATTTCAGATACTGAAATAAAAGCTGTATGGGAAAGTAATGGTTCTTGGTGTGGAACAGTTAATAAATATAAAAAATTCTCCAACAATAATAGCTAGTGAAAAAAAGAATTATTATATAGTTTATAAAATTTGTGATTAAATTCCATAAAAATAATATCGAAAAAGGATTAATAATTATTTTGTAGAATATAATTTATAATAGATTAATCTTTTTGAGGTATTGGAATATGGTAAAGAATAAATTAAAAGAAATACGCATGAAAGAACATCTGATGTCTTCAAGTGAATTTTCTAATTTCCTAAATACAAGTCTAAAAACTTATAGTGCATGGGAAATCGGTCGTAGTAAACCAACTTTAGAAAAAGCATTAGAAATAGCAAATAAATTAAATAAAGATGTAAAAGAAATTTGGTACCTAGAATAATATCTAGGTACTATTTTTTTATTAATTTTATAAAATAAGAAATAATCTAAAAATAATAGAATATATATAGTATAAAACTATTTGATTTAGGGGGAGGTATGTTATTAGATTATGCAATATTATTTGGAGCAGGAATTGCTATATATGAAGGTTTAAACTATTTACTTAATTACAATGAAAATAAATCTTGGAATGAATTACAAAAGGCAATTAAAATAGAAAATTATAAAATTATAAAAATTGAAAAAACAAATTATGGACAAAGATTAACCGTTGAATTGCCAATAGGAGGAACTGTTAGTAAATTAGAAGATAACATAGAAGCTATAGAAAAGGCTTATAAATGTAAATGTATTTTAAAAAATATACCTTTTAGTAATGTTGTTGAAGTGGAATTAATTAATAAAGAAATAAGAGGAATTAATCAACCATTACTTTCATTAACTCCTTATCAATTACTAATTGGTTATGGTTTTAAAGGTAATCCAATAATTTTAAATATGGATCATACTCCACACTTAGGGGTTATTGGTACTAGCAATGTAGGGAAAAGTATAGCAATAGAAATGGCATTAAAAAAAATAAATGATAAAGTAGATATAACTTTATTAAATACATTTATAAATAAAGATTTTAAAAGCTTAAAAGCAAGAAAAATAAATAATTTTGATGAAATAAAAAATTATTTAGAAGAACAGTTAAATAACAAGGAATGGAGAAATAAACCATTATATATAGTTATTGATGAATACAATGTATTAAGTAAAACAGTTAAAAAAATTGATGATATAATACAGCTTTTATTAGCACAAGCAAGGCACTTTAATGTATTTTTAATTGTTATTATGCAACAAGGGAATAAAGAAGATTGTAGATTTAAGAATCTTTTTAATTGTAGATTAGCATTTAAGACTATTGAAAAACAGACTATTTCAGCTTTTTTAGGTTGTCCAGTTCCAGATACTAATATGAAAAGGCAGGAATTTTATTTATATCATACTGAACTTATAAGGGGTAGAACATACGATAAAAAATAAAAAATCCTATAATTTAATAGTAGTTGAATAAATGGTACAAAAACACATTTTTTACTTGGGGCAGAAGGAGTAAAAATGCAGCGATTATTTTATAAATTATTAGGGATTATATCAATAACATTAATTACTTTAATATTGTTTTACAAAGCTAATTACTTTTATTTTTTAGGAGTTTGTATATTATTGTCAATCTTATTTAAATTTATTGATAATAATATAAAAATTAAAATTAATAAAATTATAGAAAAGAATAAATTAAGAGAAAAGATAAATAAAATTATATTAAAATGGGAAAAACAGCAATATGGGAAGTGGGCTAGAAAATTTGAATATATAGATGACAATTGGCTGAATGGAGACGGAGATGACTAAGATCAACAATTTTGCCACTAGGCAAAATAATGCAATGTTGTTGATCTGCAGTCATCGCAGTCGCAATGAAGGCAATAGCCGCTAAATGTTCAAACTTTCAAGGCGAATGCCAACTTGATGGTAGGGGAATAATTGATATAGAGAGGGGTTTAATGGGTTTTTATAATTTAAAAATAATAAATTGTGGAGATAGGAGATTAGAGATTTATTATTCTAAAGATTATAAAATTAAAACGGGTGAAGTTAAAAAGAAAAATGTACAAGTTGCAAAAATAAAAAGTGAAGAACAGCTAAAATATGAAAAGAGAAAAAATAAACTTACTAACTTGAATAATAGCAGAAATAAAATAAATAGACTTATAGCCAGTAATCCAGATTTAGATAAATTTATAACTTTGACTTATTCAGAATCAGTAAGTATGGAAGAAAGCAAAAAGCATTTATCATATTTTTTCACTAAACTTAGGAGAAAACAAGAAGGGTTAAAATACATTTGGATTTTAGAATTTCAAGGTAATGGGAATATACATTATCATATCTTAACTAACTTTAAGATTAATATTGATACAAGTAAATATCGAAAAAGCGAAGCACATAAAGAGGTGGAAAGAAAATTTGCACAAGATTTTTGGAAATGGGGCTTTGTAGATATAAGAGATTTAAGGCAGGAAGGTAATACAAATGTAGCTAAATATCTTACAGCATATATAACTAAAGAGATATTTGATAAAGAAATGGAAGGCAAAAGGGTGTTTGGTTATAGTAAGTCAACTATAGACAAGCCTATAATAACTAAAATTTTAGAAGATATAGATCAAGAGCAATTATTAAAAAAATTTGAAGATTATAAAGTAAAATTTACGAATAGTTATGGTATAGGAAGTTTTAGAGATAGAGTGAATTATTTTGATATGGTAAAGGAGAAATGAGAATATGAAATTAAACAATGTAGATGTATTATGCACTAAAATGGAGCTAAAACAAAACAAAGAAGGCCAAGCTTATTTATTAATAGATTTATTAGATATAGAAAATGGGGATTCATTTAATTTAATAAGTAAAAATATAGAGTTTATGAAAAAATTAAAGGCTATGAATAAATATAAAGTAAATTTAAATCTTACAAGTAATAGATATGGATTAAAGTTAGACTTAGAATCTATAAATGAAGAATTAGGAGCTATTAATTGATGAGAAGTTTATATACAAGATAAGGTTAAGATTATGATTTTAGAAATTAAATAAATAGTTTTAAAGTTTTAATATAATGGATATACTATAAACAGAATTAATGGACAAGTTCCTGTAATTTGAATTGGGTTGCATGTGCAATACACTACAAATTACAGCAAGTTTCAACAATATGTAACGTAAATATACAATAAAAGCTGACTTATTATAAGTCAGCTTAATTTTTTATTTATTTAAATGCTTTTAATTTTGCAATATCCATCCAGTTATGAGCTGTTGCTTCTTCAACTCTGCATAAATCTTTTTCTATAGATTTTACATCAGTTTTTATTTCATCAACTTTATTAGATAAATCTTTCATTGTATTAGAGTATTCAATTTGGAATTCAGATAATTGATATTTAATTTCCCTTTGACCTTGTTCTAATCTTTGTTGACCTTGTTCTAATCTAGTCATTTGTTCCTGCATAGATTTTAATATTTCTAATATTTCTTTTTCCATAAAAGTACCTCTCTTATCTTATTTAACTTCATTATAACTTATAGATAAGTAATATTTAAATGGTTAATTTTTAGTTTAATTTAATTTTTATACTATCAATCCCATTATAATCAACATGATCTATTACTTTTTTAATATAAAATTGTTTATCTTCCATGCTTAAAGTAGGGAAGATATGAACAAGTTCAACTATAGATTCATGTAGTGTATCAATATTAATAGTGTCCTGCTCTTGAAATATTTTTTCTCTTTCAGCTTTAAAAAGTTCATCATTTAATTTAGATAAATCATTACTAAGAGAATTTATTTTATCAGTAATAATTTTTATTGCTGGACCTTCAATTAAAATTAATTTTTCAGAAAGAGAATTTATTTCTTTATTTTTTTTCTTTATATCAGATTTAATATTATTTATGATTTTAGTGTAATCTACTTTTTTATTTTTATTTTCAATATATTCTTTTAAGAGATTTTTATCTAATGATATTTGTATTAATTTATTTAAAACCATTTCTTCTATTTCATTAACTCTAATGTTAAAAGAGTTACATTCAGAACCTTGTTTTTTAGCTGAACACATGAAATAATAAACAACATTACCTTGTTTATCTTTTTTACCTTGCCATACAAACATACCACTACCACATTTACATTTAACCATATGAGCTAAAAATGAATGAGTTGATATTCTAGGTTTTGCTTCTTGTCCTCTTGAACTTATATTATTATTTGCTTTAATCCACAAATTAGGCTCTATAATAGCCTTATGCTTACTAACAGTAACAAACATACCTTGTGAATTAAAAAGCTTTTTACAGTTCTTTCTAGGCCTTCTATTGTAGGGAATAAATCCATTACCATTTAATTCACCATAAACTGTATAGCCCATATGTTTTAAATATGTTGCACTTTCTTCCGTTGATTGTACATATACAGGATTTCTAACTATGTTATAAACAGTTTTTGCTGATAATCCAAGTTTTTTACCAACAGCAAAAGTTGTTAATCCTTCTGCCACACCAAGAAAGATAGATTTAATTGTATCTTCCATTTCAGGAATTAGTTCTAAATAACTTTCCTTTTTATTATTATTTTCAATAGTTACACTCCTATAACCAGTAGGGGGAGTACCACCAGACCACCTTCCTAATTTGGCTAAGCCAGTCATATTATCTTTAACTCTTTGAGCTATATTCATTCTTTCCATTTCTGCCATTGAACTAATCATACTCATCATCATTTTACCTGCTGGAGTTGATGGATCAAAGCCTTCTGTTATGCTAACTAGCTTTATATCATATTCTTTTAATTCTTCAAAGATGGTTAAGAAATCTAATGTATTTCTACTTATTCTATCTATTTTATAACAAGTAATTATATCAAATTGTTTATGCCTTGCTAATTGCATCATTCTTTTAAAAGAAGGTCTATTTATATTACCACCAGAAAATCCTTCATCTTCAAATATTTCAAATGTACAATCATTGTATTGTCTATTAAAATAGTCTTTACACATATTTATTTGGTTATTTATAGATTCACCAGTATCAGTTTCTTTTGATTTTCTTGCATAGATTGCAATTTTCAATAAATATCACCTCACAACAATACTATATTATTAGCTAAAAAAATTCCATTATTCCAAAGTTAGGAGAAAAATAAATAATATAATTATCTATTTTATAGAAAGAGCCATATTTGTTATTGTAATATTCTATTGCTTCTTTTAAAAACCATTCTGGAACTTCTAAAAATTCTGAAAGTTCATATTTCCCTTTAACTCCAGATCTATGAGCATTAATTAGGTCAGGTATTCTAACAAGTTTTTCATATGCCCATACTCTAGCTTTATGCTCTTGTTTAATGTTTATAATATTATTTTGGTCAATTATATCACCATATGTAGTAAAATGATGTCCTAGCTCTTCAGCAAATATACAAGCCTTTTCCTTATTTGTTTCTATATTAGAATTTATTATTATTTTATTATTTTTATACAATCCTTTAAATCCATGCTTTAAAGGTAGTTCCTTGATCATAACATCTTTTTCATATTCGATTATAAGTTCTTCATAATTCATATTTTACCTCTTATAGAACGTATGTTCTTTTAAATATTAAAAAAATAAAAGGATAAGATTCCCTTTAATTTATAAATATTTAAAATCCAAATCATTATTTATCTTATCCTTAAATGTTTTTTCTAATACAAATTAATATTATTTTTTGGTATAAAATTTTAAGTTTTATACTTTTACTTTAATCATTTCTAAAAAGTCATTTTCAGTAATTATATTAATTTCTAATTCATTTGCTTTAGAAATTTTACTTTTACCAGGATTATCACCAACAACTAATAAATTTGTTTTTTTACTTATTGATGTTGTTACATTTCCACCATATTTTATAGCTAATACTTGTAAATCAACTCTTTCATTTTTTGTTTCACCAGTAAAGACTATTTTTTTATCATTTAATAAATCAGATATAATATTTGTTTTAGCTTCTTCAAGCTTCTTTTTATCTGATTGTTTTTTATCTTTACTAGCAAAAGATGAAGGTCTAGTTTTAGACGAATTTGCGTATTCTTTACTTGTAGATTCACCTAGTAGTGCCCATTTCTCAATCTTTGTTATTTTTAATATTTCTAATAAATCTAATGTATCTTTTAAAGCAGTATGAGTTTGAATTGACTGTATATTAAATTCTTCTAAAAGTGAACTTAATTTATAACTATCAAACTTATATCTAGATTTTATGTTATTCATGCTACAGTAGAATTTAGTTTTATCATCTACCCAACCCCAATATTTAAGGAAGCTTCTATCAAATGATGCATTATGAGCAATTAATGGACATTTATATTTTTTTATAAATGATTTAAATTTATTTTTTAATTCTTCATTTTCTTCAATAGGATCTAGACCTTGTCCATATCCTTTTAAGTAAAGTTCCTCATCTGTAACAATCTTTAAATCTATAGAATCAACCACTCTATAATCTTCAACAAATAATGCAGCAACTTGACGAATACCTGAAGAAGGTGAGAAGCTCATTGGAGTTTCTATATCTACTATAATAAATCTTTCACGTTTTTGCATTTCAACAAAGTAATCTGGAAGAATACTATGAAGTTCACCATTAACATTTAATATTATTTCATAATCATCTACATAACCAACTACATCACATTCTACAGCATTATTATTGCTATAAAATCCTTTGTAATAAAGTTTTTTTATTTCTGTAGCTTTAGGAGGAATAATTTCAAGTTGTTTTAATATAGATATTTTTTCATCTAAAGAATTAAATTTTTTCCAAGGTCTTTTAGGTGTAAGCATTATACTGCCTCCTTTTTAATCTTATGAAATATTAATAGATTTTCAATTGTACTATTAACAATGGTAGATTGAATAATGGGTAATTCACATTTTATATTTTCTAATTCTATTAAGTAAGCTTGTTCAAGTTTTTTGTTTTTAATGGGAAGTTTATATTTTTTATATAAACTTTCAATACTTTCTTTGGTGATCCATGAATATATGTGATTAACATTATCTTGTAATTTATTTAAATTATCATCATTTAATCCAAACGTTTTAATATTATCAATTATTGAAAGGGTAGAATTACGACTTGAACATATTATCCTTAAACAATTCGAAACATGTTTTATATCTATATCTACCCGTAATTTTTTATTTTTTTTAAACCTAAAATTAATAGCATTTATTAATTGTTGTTCCATAGCCTCTATCATAAATTATCTCCTTTTATGTAAAAATTAATTTACATTACATATATGTCATGTAAAATTTGTCGTGTTAAAGTTAAAAAATAATAGCCTTAAAGGCTTGATTATTCATCATCAAATTCATCAAATAAGTCATCAATATATCTTTTTAGCATCTTCATTTTATGAGGAGTTATATTTTTAGCTTTTTCATCTAAATGAGCTGCTATTGTTTGAGCTTCTGGAGAAAAGCTTTTTTCTGATATATCTTGATTTACTTCATTATGATTTTTAATATCTGTTATTCCTAATAAATACTCAGTTGTAACCCCTAAGATAGTAGCCATTTTAGCAGCAGATTCACCTTTGGGAGTTCTTTTATCATTAATATATCGAGACATTGTAGCTTCAGTTACTCCTATAGCTTCAGCTAACTCTTTTTGTTTAATATCTTTTTCTTCACATAGTGCATTTATTCTTTCGCCAATAGTCATAATAAATTAAGCCTTTCTAAATAGAATGAATTACCTTAATTATAAAATATTTTATGTTAAAGTAAAAAAAAATTACCAAAATTACAATAAAGGTATTGACAATTACCAAAGGGTAATATAATATAAAATTACCGATTGGTAAGGAGGTAAGAAAATGAATCTAAAAATATTAAAAAGTAAAAGAATTTTAAAAAATTATACTCAAGAAAGTATTGCTGAAAAAATCGGAATAACTACTAAAACCTATAATAGAAAAGAATTAGGAAAAAAATCATTTACTATTGATGAAGTGATTTCATTAATAGTGTTATTGGATTTAAATTTAGCAGAAACAAATGAAATTTTTTTTAACAACAACTTACCGTTTGTATAATTTAATCTAACCATTTTTTAAAAAAATATTATTAAAAGAGATGATAAAGAAGAAATTAATAGCAGAAATTAAGAAATTGAATATTATATAGCAAAAAACTAATGGGGGATTGGATATGGGTTCAAAAAAAAGAAGAAGGATTTTACATTGTGAGGTTGAGATGACAGAAAACACATCAAGGATATTTACAGAAACAATGCTTGCTTTATATGACAAATATAAAGATAGATTAAGTGTAAATCAAAATAAAGGAGGAGTTCAAGATGAATTGCAAGGAAAGGGAGAAATTGAAGAAGGAGATAGTGGACAAGATAGTTAAGGCTCAAGAAGGAGCAACATATAATTTTGCAGTTACATTATTAGACGAGCTTAAAAGAGACCTTGTCAGCTTAGGATTAGATAACAAAATAAATATTTTAAAATAAACTAAATTTTAAAACATAAGAAAATGATACACCTTAGAAAAATATTATAAAAAACTTAAGGAGAAAAAAGTGGGAGAAGTGAATATTTGGGGTATATGCAGTTTTGTATTGCCCCAAGTTGTAATAATAATTATTTGGTTAATATTTATTGCTTTATTAACTTTAAATAAAATACTAAAGAAATTTAGGAGGTAAACAAGATGGAGGAACTAAGAGAAGAACTTGAAAATGCTATTGATAAATATGGGATTTTAGATAAAAGAACTATTGCTATTAGCAAAAGATTGGACAAGGTTGTTTGTAAAGTTCAAGCTTTAAGATTAGAGAAGTTCATGGAGAATGAAAAAAGGACATACCAAAGCTACCAAACTAAAAGTATGTCCACATAAAACAAATCATTTTTATTTTAACAGAAAGGATAGAAAAATGAAAGAGGCAAATTATTATGCAATAATACCAGCTAATGTAAGATACGATAAAGATTTATCTGCAAATGCAAAATTGCTTTATGGTGAAATAACAGCTTTAAGTAATGGAGAGGGGTATTGCTGGGCTACTAATTCATATTTTGCAAATTTATACAATGTAAAAAATATAGCTGTTTCAAGATGGATAAGTCAACTTGTAAAAAAAGGTTATATAAAATCAGTAATAATTTATAGAAATGGAACAAAAGAGATAGAGTCAAGAAGGTTATATATAGGAGATACACCTATTATCAAAAATGATAGTACCCCTATTATTAAAAAAGATAATACATCTATTATCAAAAATGATAATACCCCTATTATTAAAAAAGATAATACATCTATTATCAAAAATGATAATACCCCTATTATCAAAAAAGATAAAGAGAATAATACAAGTATTAATACTACAAGTATTAATATATATAGTCGAGTTATAGATTACTTAAATAAAAAAGCTAATACAAAATATAGAGCTACAACTAAAAAAACTAAAGATTTAATTAAAGCAAGACTTAATGAAGGATTTATTGAAGAAGATTTTATTAAAGTTATTGATAACAAAGTAAGGGAATGGATAAATACAGATATGGAAAAGTATTTAAGACCAGAAACCTTATTTGGTACAAAGTTTGAAGGATATTTAAATCAAAAGGAGGGTGCTAATAATGGAAAATATAATAACGGGCAATGTAGTAATAGATGGGGTGTTGGAGAGAATAAGAAAAGCTTCGATATCAACACAGAAAGCAAATATGCAGAACTTAGCGACGAAGACAGGAAAAGAGCAGAAGAACTCATATAACTGTGAAAGGTGCAAAGATACTACATGGATACTTGACTCTAATGGAAAAGTAATAGAGAGATGTAAGTGTTATGAAGTTATAAAAGTTAAAGAGCAATGGGAAGCATCAGGACTTAAAACAGATGATTTAGATAAAACCTTTAAATCTTATGAAACTTATGATGATATAACTAAAAGAATGAAAGGTGTAGTAACTAATTATTATTTAAGATTTAAGGATATAGAAAAAACAAAGCATAATTCAATATTACTTTGTGGTCAACCAGGAGCAGGGAAAAGTCATTTAAGCATAGCACTCGCAAATAACTTTATTAAAAAAGATAGTAAAAGAGTTGTTTACATGCCTTATAGAGATATTATTACTAAATTAAAACAAAACATTTTAGATAAAGAATATTATAAGAATTTAGTTGAGAAATATAAAAGTGCTGAAATACTACTTGTAGATGACTTGTTTAAGGGGAAAATTAACGAAACTGACATAAATATAATGTTTGAAATAATAAATCATAGATACCTTAATAAATTGCCTATCATAATTTCAACTGAATATCTAATTAAAGAAATATTGAATTTTGATGAAGCAATTGGAAGCAGAATTTATGAGATGTCAAAAGATTTCATTGTAGAAATTAAAGGTCAAGAAAATAATTACAGGCTTAGATAAATGAGCTTAAGAACATGGAAAACAATAAATTAAAAGAAATACATAAGTTTTTAGATGAAAATGATAATAGCATGCCAGAAGAACTAATTAAAAGTATTAGAAAAGATTTTAATTTAAGTGTAACAGGAGCTATGGATATATATTTTAGCTGGAAGAAGCAATATTTAGTTCCAAAAATAAAAGTTAATTACTTTGGTAGATGTGGAAGAAAACATATAAGAAACAATGGTATTAATGCTTAAAGCATTTATATATAAATAAAAAATATTAAAGAAAGGACCTTTGGACAAGCTTCTTAGGGATTACAAATTAAAAAGGTGTTTTAAGCTCCTTTTCTATAATATTTATAGGAGAAGAGAATGGATGAACAAGTTTTAGAAAAAGTTTTGATAAGAGCAGTAGAATATTATTTTGCAGGGTTAGATGCTAAAGAAGCTATTAGTAAAGCGATAGAAGAAATAGCAAGAATATAGAATAAGAAATTTAAAATTAGAAGGAGAAAATAACTTTTATGAAAATAGGATATAAAACAACAAGAAAAGCAGAAACGAAACCGTTATTAAAAATGCCAAAGAATCAACCACAAATAAATAGAATAGAGACTATTTACAAAAGGTTAGAAATGAGTTGGATGTTTGATAACGAAGTTAATGAGTATTTAGAGGAGGGATGGAAATTAGATAGAATAGAGATGGTTAAGAAAGATAATGAAATATATTTAGTAGGGTTTTTACAAAAATATTAATTAATAATTGAAAGCTAAATTTAAACTGGATTGAAAGGGAATATGTATGAAAGTTATAGTGGGAGAAGCGTTAGAGTTAGCAAAAGAAATAATTAAATGTAAAAGAGAAAAAACTTACAAAGATAATAAAGACTATGAAGCTATTATTGATTTAAGTTATTTTATATCAACATATAAACAAAATGTAGAGACTGTAGAAAGTAAAAGAATATTAGAAAATTTACAAAATGGTTATTATGGTGTTTATAAAAGAAAGGTAGTTAAAGAGCAAGAATATAAATTAGTTGATAATATTCAGTATAGTTTTTTATAGAATAATTTAAGTATTACTTTTAAATAATATACTCGTAAATAGAGATTGAGGAAAAGAAAAAAATGATTGAAATAAAAATAAGATTTAAAAATGGAGATATAGGATATTTTAAATTAAAAAATGAAATACAGGAAGCAGAAATGGAAGCTTATTTTGACTTTTTAGGTGACAGATTTAAAAACGAATCAGTTGGAGCTATTGAACTTATTGATTTGGCTGATAATAAAAGAACATATGTAAATATAAGAGAGATTTGTAGTTTTGGATATAGCTATGTTTAAAATTAATGATAAATATAGATATAAAGATTTATATGAAATTTAAGGAGTAGCATTATGTATATATTAAAGTTTGAAGATAATGAGTGCTGGATTGCTTCTTGGAGTGGTGATCCAGGAAGAACATTAATTAGGGAAAGTGCTAAGTTATTTGATACTAAAGAAAAGGCAAAAATATTTAAAAAGAAAATATTAAAGAAAAATAGTCATAGAGACTTTGATTTAATAATTCAAACATATTAAAGTGAGGTAAAGAAAATGGAATTAAAAAATAGAAATTTTATATTAGTGGATACAGAAACAACTGGATTTGGTGAAAAGAAGAATCAGATCTTAGAGGTTGGAATTTTAGTTATCAAAGATTTAAGAGTTATAGATGAATTTGAAGTTAAAATTAAACATAGAGAATATACTGTGTCAGCTAAAGCAATGCAAGCAAATAAGATTGATATAATTGAGCATGAAAAGGAAGCAGTATTTGAAAAAGAAGCAGCTGAAAAGATATTAGAGTTTTTAAATAAACATAAAGGTGAAAATGATGAAGGTTATATTGTTATTGGACAAAATGTACAATTTGATATTAAATTCTTAGAAGAAATGTTCTTAAGAACATATAAGATAAAAGAATATAGACAAGTTGTTAGTTATAGAAGTTTAGACATTATGCAATTAGCAATGATAAAGAATATTGAAGGAAAGATAAGTTTAGAAAAACAAGATTTAGATAGTATATTGAATGAGTTAGAAATAGAAATACCAGAAAATCGTCATAGAGCATTAACTGATTGTTATTTAGAATTTGAAGCTATGATCTCTTTATTAGATGTTTAGAATAAATATATATACAAAGAAAAATTTTAATAATTAAATAAATGGAGAAATACAAAAGTGAAATTAATACGGGGAGATAAAATGAATATAAACATAAAAAAGAAATTAGAAAAAGATTTAAGAGAATACCCATTTTTATTGATTGCATTAGATGCTGGAGGTCTTGGGTATCCAACCAACTATGAAATTGTAAAGGATATTAATCATCCGAGCACAATGAAAGGTAGTTTTGTAGAAAGTTGTGTAATTGATGAAGAGAATAATAAAAAGAAAGTTGATAAAATTACTAGAGCTTTAAGTTTGTTAGATATAATAGAGAAAGAAATAGTTGAGGAGTGTTATTTTAGGAATACTTATACTAATAAAGAAATAATGAGAAATATGTGCATGAGTAAGGCAAAATTCTATAAAATTAAAAATTACTCATTAAGAAAAATTGCAATTTCTCTAGGATATTTATAAAAAAGAAAAAATAAAGACTATTTAAAGACAAAATAAAGACAAAAACAAGACGAAAAGGTGGAAAGTTAAGAGAACTTATAATAAAATAAATGTAAGATGTTACAAATATAAAATTAAATAACTTTCCTTTCAATAAAACACTTGAGAGTAATTCTTGAGTGTTTTTTGTTTTGAAAGAAGAATAAGAACATGAAAATAATCTATAAGGCAGGTGAATAAATGAATTTTGTTGAACCTATAAGAGATGCAGATATATTTCATGATATACAAGCAACTTTAGAAAAAGATAATCCTAGAAATTATGTTCTTATAATGACTGGTACTTATACAGGACTAAGAATATCAGATATTTTAAAACTTAAAGTCAAAGATGTTAAGAATAAAAAATATATTGATGTTAAAGAAAAGAAAACAGATAAGAGAAATATCATAGAGATTAATCCAATACTTAGAAAAGTATATAAAGATTATTGCTTAGAAATGAATGATGAAGATTATTTATTTAGAAAAAGTAATATTAATAAACCTATAGGTAGAGAACAGGCATGGAAGATCATGAAGAACATAGGTGAAAGATTTGGTGTTGAAAACTTAGGAACACATACTTTAAGAAAGACATTTGGTTTTCATTATTATAAACAGACTGGAGATATAGCAACATTAATGCAGATGTTTAATCATTCTAAAGAAAGTATTACTTTAAAATATATTGGAATAACCCAAGATACTATGAATAAAGCAAGAAGAGATTTTAGGATTTAAATACTTTTTATTTAGAGTAAAAGTAAACATATTGAGGTAACGTTAATTATATAAAAATGAAAAGTGCTTTAAAGCTAGAAAAATAAAAGTGTTAAAGGTAGTTTTAAAATATTAACACAATATGAATTATGTTTACTAAATAAAAAATAAAGTTATTATAAAGGGGTAGAATAATATGGCTTTAAAAAAGATATGTACAGGTTGTGGAATTGAAATAGATTATAATAGTGATTCAATTTGTAAGGAGTGTAAGTATAAAAGGAATAAAGACAAATATAATTATGAACAATCAAATCATAAAAGGTTATATCATACTAAGAGGTGGCAAAGATTAAGAAGAAGTATAATGGCAGAATATAATTGGTTATGCTTACCTTCTTTAGAAAAAGGATTAATAGTTGAAGCTAGGATATTACATCATATAGAAGAAGCTAATGAGAATAATTTCTATGATAGAGATAATTTAATACCTTTAT
>ERZ777011.970-NODE-970-length-36499-cov-3.384069_pt1 | contig 36499 bp, 36 predicted proteins | sample MGYA00374964_ERZ777011 | MGnify/ENA primary metagenome ERZ777011 (study PRJEB29310, sample SAMD00008975) | mouse gut metagenome | study: EMG produced TPA metagenomics assembly of the Metagenome analysis of fecal microbiota from mouse which was promoted...
TTCAAGAGCTTGTCGCATATTAATCCTAATCATATTTGCACTAAGACCCTGAGTGAGTTTATAAATTGGTTGAATTAAAACAGATTCATCAGCTTTTATATAAACAGGCGATGATATGTCACGGCGGATAATATTTCCGCTTACTTTGCCGTACATATAGTAAGTTTCACCTGTTTTCAGGGCATTGAAAGCATATACATTATTAAAAAAAGTAATATTGATTTGACTTATGCCATCAGTAGCAGAAGCATTGCAGATAATAAGTCCGCCTTTTATTTTCTGAGGAAAATTTTTGCCTGTTACAGTAAGTTTAAGAACATTGTAACTTCCTGTCTCTGCCTGTAAAATTGGGACATAAGCACGGAAATCGAGATAGTTTCTGGGAATGTGGTAAATCAGTTCATAGGGTGAAGTGATACCAAGTTTCCGGTATTTTTCTCCCCTTGCTTTTCCGACGCCTTTAAGGTATTCTATATCTGAAAAAAGTGAAGTCGCCATAGTATACTCCTTCCATAAGCCTTTTTTATTATTATATCGCAAAAACAATACATATGTCAAGAAAATTTTTTGTGCAAATCAGCATATACAGCTAAAAATAATTGACAATGAAATATTGCTGTGATATAATAAATATGTATACGCATATATAATAATTGACGATAAAATTGTCAGTTAGAAAAATGGAGATAGCATAATGATAAGAACAGTAAACGGGATAAAAATAAATTATGAACAGAAAGGCGAAGGCGATTTGATTGTCCTGCTTCATGGCTGGGGGAGCAATATAAAGCTTTTTGCCAATCTGATTGACCTGCTTTCAAAGAAATATACAGTAGTTGCAATGGATATGCCGGGGTTTGGCGAGAGTGAAGAACCGCCGTCGGCATGGTGTGTTGATGATTATGTAAATTTTGTAATTGATTTTTTGAAAGACTATAATACAGAAAAAATCATGCTTCTGGGACATTCGTTCGGCGGACGTGTGATTATAAAACTCAACAGCAGGAAAAATCTGCCGTTTGAGATTACTAAAGTAATACTTGTTGACAGTGCCGGAATTTTGCCTCCCAAAAATAACAAGAAAAGTTTCCGCACTTATTATTATAAGATAGGAAAGGCTTTTTTATCTATGGGCATTGTGCAGAAAATAGCACCTGACGCACTTGAAAACTTCCGTAAGAAAATGGGAAGTGCAGATTATGCAGCAGCTTCACCGCTGATGCGTCAGGTACTTGTAAAAGTAGTAAATGAAGATTTGGAACCGCTTTTACCCGATATAAAATGCCCTACTCTTCTTGTATGGGGAGTTAACGACACTGCAACACCATTGTCAGACGGTGAAAAAATGGAGAAGCTGATTCCGGATGCAGGACTTGTAAAGCTTGAGAATGCCGGACATTATTCATTTTTGGAACAGCAATATACTTTCAATCGTGTTATGAGTTCATTCATGAAGCTTGACGAACAGGAGGAAAAATGATGAATACGGTAATTTTTGTCATATATGCGGTTATTACGCTTATTTCAATTATATTTTTTTCTCTCCGTGAGTTTCATATGCTTCAGCTTAACGGATATAAAACTCCTGAACATTCATGGTGGATGAAGAAAAACTATAAACGATATATTTATCCTCTTGTGCTTTTTGTATTACAGATTGCATTGTTTCAGATGACATATGCATATATTCCGGTGAGTATAGTTTTTTCATTGTTTAATATAATAATTGCATTTCTTAACAAGCCGGAAAAGAAATTCAAGAAACCGTTTGTATATACGGCAAGAGTAAAAAGAATGCTTGTAACGTTTTTTATTCTGATTGCAGTTATTTTTGGCATATCTGTATTTTTAGGTACTCAGCCATGTAAATGTATAGACTGGAAACCGTTTAACAAGCCGTTGCCGTTTATACTTGTCGGAAGTGCTTTATATCTTACTCCGATACTTGTACCGCTTTCAAATCTTATAAACAAACCACTTGAGAAATCAATCCAGAAATGGTATATAAATGATGCAAAGAAAAAGCTTGAATCAATGCCGAATCTGCACAAGGTCGGAATAACAGGCAGTTATGGCAAGACAAGTATGAAATTCTATCTCAATGAACTTTTAAATTCACAGTATGAAACACTTAAAACTCCGGAAAGTTTTAACACTCCAATGGGCGTTACTATTACGGTAAGACGTGATATGAAGCCGACTCATGAATATTTTATATGTGAAATGGGAGCAAGAAGAGTACATGAGATAAAAGAGCTGTGTGGGATTGCCAATCCTCATGACGGTATTATAACTTCTGTAGGTCCTCAGCATTTAGAGACTTTTGGTTCGATAGAAAATGTAATAAATACAAAGTTTGAGCTTGCGGACAGTGTTCAGGCTGTCGGAGGAAAAATTTATCTTAACGGCGATAATGAACTTATACGTAAAAAAGCTTCTCAGTACAAAAATACTGTTCTTTACGGACTTCAGGAAGGTAATGACTGGAGAGCGGAAAATATTGCAGTATCTGACAGAGGTACAGAATTTACTGTTATATCTCCTGACGGAAAACAGTGCAGATATACAACAAAGCTTTTAGGCGAACATAACGTACTGAATCTTGTCGGAGCAATTGCATATGCAGTCGGTACAGGAATAACAATGGAAAAGCTTGTACTTCCTGTCAAGCGTATTTCAGCAGTTCCGCACCGCTTACAGCTTCTTGATAAAGGCAACGGAATTACTTTTATAGATGACGCTTATAATTCAAATCCGAGCGGATGCCGTGCGGCACTCAATGTATTGGAATTATTTGATGCCTGCCGTATACTTATAACTCCGGGTATGGTTGAACTTGGTGCAAAGCAGGAAGAACTTAATTACGAGTTTGGTCAGGAAGCTTCAAAAGCCTGCGATTATATAGTACTTGTAGGAAAAAATCAGACTGTACCAATCTATAATGGTATTAAAGATTCAGGTTATAATATGAATCAGGTTTATGTTGCCGACAATCTGAATGATGCACTTGCAAAGGTTCAGGCTTATCGGACTGACAGGAAAAAAATTGTACTTCTTGAAAATGACTTGCCTGATAACTATTAAAAATTATAATTATTATAAGGAGTGGATATATTATGAAAATAAATCTTGCTGTATTATTCGGCGGAAGAAGCGTTGAACATGAGGTATCTGTCATTTCAGCCGTTCAGGCAATGGCAAACATGAACAAGGAAAAGTATAATATCATACCTGTATATATGACTAAAAAAAGCGAGTTCTATACAGGTGAAAAACTTACGGACATAAACAGCTATAAGGATATTCCCGCACTTCTTAAAGAATGTACGGAATGCGTATTTGTAAGAAGTGAGGGAAAAGTACAGCTTATCCGTCAGAAGATGAAAAAATTCGGTTCAAACCTTATTTCTGATATTGATATAGCATTTCCGATAGTCCACGGCACCAACGTTGAGGACGGGGCGTTGCAGGGTTATCTCCAGACGCTTGACCTGCCGTATGTTGGCTGTGATGTTCTTTCGTCTGCTGTGGGCATGGACAAATATGTCATGAAAATTCTACTTAAAGAAGCAGGATTTCCTGTACTTGACTGCTGTCGTTTTTCTGCCTTTGAACTTGATAAGATAGAAAAGTGTGCAGATGAAGCAGAAAAGAAATTTGGCTATCCTTTAATTATAAAACCTGTAAATCTTGGTTCAAGTGTCGGAATTTCCAGAGCAAATGACCGTGACGGACTTATAAAGTCAATGGAATCAGCATTCGAGTTTTCAGACAGGATACTTGTTGAGCCGGCAGTAGTAAATCTTAAAGAAATTAACTGTTCTGTAGTTGGCGACAGTGAATCCGCAGAAGCTTCTGTATGTGAAGAGCCTGTTCAGGCAAGCAACGAGGATATACTCAGTTTTGAGCAGAAATATATCGGCGGTGGAAAATCCGGCGGAAGCAAGGGTATGGCTTCGCTTAAAAGAAAAATTCCTGCTGATATTTCTCAGGAGCAGGAACAGACCATCCGTACTCTTGCTGTTGATGCATTTCGTTATCTTGGTTGTAATGGTGTGACACGTATTGACTTTATGATTGACACTGCATCTGATAAAATATATATAAATGAAATAAACACTATTCCGGGTTCACTTGCATTTTATCTCTGGGAGCCGAAAGGAGTTAAATATTCTGAACTTCTTGAGCGTATGATTCAGCTTGCTCTGAAACGTCACCGTGAATCACAGAAAATCAACTATACTTTTGATAATAACATACTTTCAATGGGCGGAAGTTTCGGAGCAAAAGGAACAAAGAGATAATTAAGAACCGGAGGAATAAAAATGACTGAAAAGGAAAAACAGCAGGCAGGTGAACTCTATAATGGCGGTGATGCCGAACTTACTTCTGAAAGAGTTGCAGCCAAAAAACTTTGTGCTGAATATAATGCTGTAACTTATAATGACTATCAGAAAAAAGAGCGTATCCTTGACAGACTTCTTGCCCTCAGGGGTGAAAATACGTGGATTGAAGCCAATTTTTTCTGTGATTACGGTTATAACATAATTATGGGTGACAATTTCTATTCAAATCATAATCTTGTAATTCTTGACTGTGCAGAGGTTACTTTCGGAAATAATGTATTTATAGGACCAAACTGCGGATTTTATACAGCCGGTCATCCGGTTGACGCTGAACAGAGAAATCAGGGGCTTGAATATGCAAAACCTATCAAAGTCGGAAATGATGTATGGATAGGCGGTAATGTGTGTGTCATGCCGGGGGTTACTATAGGGGATAATGTTGTAATCGGCGGAGGAAGCGTTGTCGTAAAGGATATACCGTCCGGAACTGTTGCAGTAGGCAATCCATGCAAAGCAGTAAGAAAGATTACCGAAGCTGACAGAATGAAATAAAAGGAGTTCTGAACCATGAATACTTTGCATTTCCGATATGCTGTTGAAATTGAAAAAACACGTTCCATCACTCAGGCAGCCGAAAATCTGTACATGGCTCAGCCAAATCTGAGTAAGGCTATAAAGGAGCTTGAAGCTTCACTTGAAATAACTATTTTCCGCCGTACTTCAAAAGGTGTTATTCCTACGGAACAGGGGGTAAAATTTTTAAGTTATGCCAAACAGATTCTTATGCAGATTGATAATATGAAAGCTATAGCCGTGCCTGAAAAATCAGAAAAACACAGAATACGCATATCAGTTCCGAGAACAGGCTATATTTCAAAGGCTTTTTCAGATTATCTTCAGGAATGTGATTCATCTGATGATATGGAAATTTATTTCTGTGAAACAAACTCCATGCGTACCATTGAAAATGTACGGGAAAACAGCTATAATTTTGGTGTTGTCAGATTCAATTCAAGACATGAAAAGTATTTTATGGATTATCTTTCCGAAAAGAATCTTGAAAGCCAGCTTATATGGGAATATCAGGTCGTAGCATTGATGTCGTCAGAGAATGACGAAGTTGTGAATGAAAACCTGACTTATTCCGAACTTTCATCAGTCTGTACTGAAATTATACAGGGTGATGATTCTGTTCCATATGTTTCGGGAGCATCTGAAAAACTGTTTGCAGATAACCGCTCTGGAAATAAAAAAACACGCCGTATCTGTATGTTCGACAGGGGAAGTGCATTTGATTTTCTTCTTACTGTTCCTAAGTCGTTCATGCTTGATTCACCCATTCCGGAAAGTATCTGCGAAAAATATGGTCTTATACAGAAAAAATGCGAATTTCCTGATAATTGCTTTAAGGATTTGCTTATCTATCCCGTTGACAGAAAACTTTCAGAGGGTGAAATTATGCTTATCAATAAGCTTTATGAAGTTCGCAATGAAATCGCATTCAAATCAGAAATATAAAAATATGTATTATTTTCGTCAATGGTGACGTTAATATATTAATTAAATTTAAAGGAAGGAAAGAGAGAAATGTTTGAAATTCTCGAAAAGAAAAGTCTTAACCCGACTGTTACTCTCATGAAGATTTATGCTCCCAGAGTTGCTAAAAAAGCAGAACCCGGACAGTTCATTATTCTTAGAACGGACAGCGAGGGTGAACGTATTCCGCTGACTGTTGCGGATTATGACCGTACTGCAGGAACAGTTACAATTATTTTTCAGATTGTAGGAGCTACGACCGAAAAACTCAATCATATGAATGAAGGAGACTGTCTCCATGATTTTGTTGGTCCTTTAGGTCGTGCGACTGAAACAGAGGGACTTGAAAAAGTTGCAGTAGTCGGCGGAGGAGTTGGCTGTGCAATTGCATATCCTGTTGCCAAGAAACTTCATGAACTTGGTATTGAGGTACATTCAATTGTCGGATTCAGAAACAAGGATTTGGTTATTCTTGAAGATGAGTTTAAAGCTGCTTCTTCAAAATTCATACTTATGTCGGATGACGGTACAGCAGGAGAAAAGGGTCTTGTTACTGACGCACTCAAAAAGCTTATTGAAAGCGGTGAAAAGTACGACAGGATTATAACAATCGGACCGCTTATCATGATGAAGTTTGTCTGCAATCTTACCAAGGAGTATGAAATTCCCACTGTTGCATCTATGAATCCTGTTATGATTGACGGTACAGGAATGTGCGGAGGCTGTCGTTTGACAGTCGGCGGAGAAACTAAATTTGCCTGTGTTGACGGTCCTGAATTTGACGGTCATCTTATAGATTTTGATGAAGCTATGGCAAGAGGTGCAAGTTATCGTGGTTTTGAAAGAAAAGCTCATGAAGATACCTGTAATCTGTTCAAGGAGGTAAAATAAAAATGCCTAATATGTCTTTAACTAAAAATGAGATGCCTGTACAGTCTCCCGATGTGAGAAACAGTAATTTTTCAGAAGTTGCACTCGGATATACTGAAGAACAGGCTATAGATGAAGCAAAACGCTGTCTTAATTGTAAGAATAAACCATGTGTTACAGGCTGCCCTGTACAGATTGATATACCTGCATTCATTTCAGAAGTTGCAGAGGGTAATTTTGAGGAAGCATATAAGATTATTACAAAATCAAGCAGTCTGCCGGCTGTGTGCGGCCGTGTATGTCCGCAGGAAACACAGTGTGAAAGCAAGTGTATACGTGGCAAAAAGGGCGAACCTGTAGCTATCGGAAGACTTGAAAGATATGTTGCGGACAGGCATAATGCACTTGCTGAATCAGCAGTTGAAAAGCCTGCATCAAACGGACATAAGGCGGCTGTTATCGGTTCAGGTCCTTCCGGACTTGCCTGTGCGGGTGATTTGGCTAAAAAGGGCTATGATGTTACGGTTTTTGAGGCTCTTCACGTTGCTGGCGGAGTACTTTCCTATGGTATTCCAGAGTTCAGACTTCCTAAATCAATTGTTCAAAAAGAAATTGACGGACTTAAATCATTGGGTGTAAAGGTTGAAACAAATACGGTTGTCGGCAAATCTGTTTCTATTGATGAACTCATGAAAGAAGAGGGCTTTGAAACTGTATTTATTGGTTCAGGTGCAGGGCTTCCACGCTTTATGAGAATCCCCGGTGAAAATCTGAACGGAGTATATTCTGCAAATGAATTTCTTACAAGAATTAATCTAATGAAAGCATATAAGCCTGATTCCACAACTCCGATTAATGCAGGGAAAAAGGCTGTTGTAGTCGGCGGAGGAAATGTTGCAATGGATGCTGCCCGTTGTGCAAAGAGACTCGGTGCGGATGTTACTGTTGTTTACCGTCGTACAGAAAAGGAACTTTCTGCACGTGCTGAGGAAGTTGAACACGCTATGGAAGAAGGAATCAATTTTAAATTCCTGACGAATCCGACTGAAATTACTGCAACTGAAAACGGCTGGGTCAAGGGCATAATCTGTCAGCAGATGGAACTTTCCGAACCTGACGCAAGCGGACGTGCAAAGCCTGTGCCTGTTGAAGGTGCATTGTTTGAGATTGAAGCTGACTGTGTGATAATGTCAATCGGAACTTCTCCGAATCCGCTTATAAAGTCGACTACAGAAGGACTTGATACTCAGAAATGGGGCGGAATTATTGCCGATGACAACGGGCTTACTTCACGTGAGGGCGTATATGCAGGCGGTGATGCTGTTACAGGTGCGGCTACTGTTATTCTTGCAATGGGTGCAGGTAAAAAAGCTGCTGCTGCAATGGACGAGTATATGCAGAATAAATAATATTTAATCAAAAAGCTCCGTTTCGGCGGAGCTTTGATTTAAATGGAGGAATAAAGTGTGAGCTTTGAATATATGATTACAAATGAGGAAATAAGAGAAAAGATGTTTGATTTTCTCAATCCTGAATACAGAAGCAAATATGATTTGGATGTAGATAATATCAACTGGACAGACGGCGTTTATGACAGTGAAAGCGGAATTTTTCTCACACTTATTTATTATGTGTCTGACAGCATTTCACGTTGTGATACAGATTATTACAGCTATATTGCAATTACGGACAAAGGCAATATTTTCAGGGTTGATAATAACAGCGTTAACGGAAAAGGCTGGGATTTCAGTATTCCTGAAGAATATACAAATCTTTCAGATAATGTAAAAGAGGGCATAGAGTTTTACAGAGTTAATCATTATAAAAGCAGAAGGAATTTAAGTGAGGAAAAGCAAGAAGAACTCGAAGAAATTGAAGAAATTATGTACGACAGATGCCATAAATTTTTTCAGATAAGATGCGAGGAAGACGCACTTAAGCTGTTTGAACTGCATAGATGTAATGAGGGTATTATCTATAATATTTATAATGGGGAAACAAGCGATAATTTCGGGAAATATGCAACAGATGAGAAAATACTCATCTGGAGGGGCAGAAAATATACTGAAACACTCATGTCAATCATCAAGCATTCAAAAAACAATGAAAAGGATTTGTTGCAGAAAAAATATGGTGATGCTATATGGTATTTCGGACTGGGGACAGATGATACATATGATGAGCTTTTCTGTAAGGCTGTAAAAAGCTCCGTTGAGCATGACTTTATGCCGGGTGGTTTTTCCGGAATCGATAAGTATATAGAAAGATATGTCCGGAAATATCCTGATAAAGTGAAAAATCTTGAACCTTTGCTTGATTTCCTTGACGGAGTTAAAAAAGACAGATACTTGGAAGCTGAAATGAAAAGGGCAAGAAAATTAATTGGTGGGATTTGAATTATCAGGCATATTTCTTGACATAATTACTCATATATGATATAATATTTTAAAACTGTCCATAAAATTCAAGCAGGAGAAATTATAATGGAAAAAAACATATATGAGAAAATTTTTGACATCTCCAATGAAAATATGCAGAAATCAGGCAACAGATTTGCACATCCTAAATCTGCATTTTTATGCTATGCAGAGCTGGACCCTCATAAAGTGGATTTGATTGAGCTTTCAAAAGTAGAGGCAGACAATTCTGAGTTTCTGGATATTGCATATATAAATCTGCTTAACAGACCTGTAGACCCTGACGCTTATCAGAGTTGGAAAAAGCATTTCAATATGCCTGAATGGCAATTCCGTACTCTTGTTATACAGCGTCTTGTTTCTTCAAAAGAGGCTACAGTCTGCCATAAACGTATTTATAACAATATCTTTGTAAGGAAAAAACTTTCTGCCAAAAAAGATTCGCTGAAAAGCAAGGCAATGGAAAAGCTTTTGCCAGTTTACCGCAGACTTCCTGAAAAAATAAAAGCACCAATCCGAAAGCTTGCAGGAGGTAATTAACCATGAAGAAAAAACTTTATATAGACTTGTCAATGATTATGCAGGTTAATTATATGACAGGCGTTCAGCGTGTTGTACAGGAGGTTACTCTCAGACTTCTTAAAAATGATGCTTTTTCTGTAATATTGATTTGCTATAATTCAGAAAATGAGAATTTTAAAATTATTGACAATAATAAATTTTATGATTTCTTTGCAAATCATATTGGAACTAAAGGTCAGTGCTATACTCAGAAATCGCTCGGATTTCACGAACTGAAAACGGGTGCAGTTTTTCTTGATATGGACAATACATGGAACTGTCGTCTCGGAAGAAGTTATCTTTATCCGATTCTGCGAAAGACAGGTATTCAGATTGTTAATTTTGTTCATGATATTCTTCCTGTTACTGACCCGCAGTATTCCCATGAAAATACTGTTATGCACTTTATCGGATATATCGGAGCAGTTATTGAGTATTCAAGTCATGTATGTTTTTCTGCAAATGCTGACGCAGATGCTTTCAGTAAACTATGTTCTCAGCTTGAAATGCCAATGCCAAGTTATTCAGTAATACCGCTGGGATGTGATTTGAAAGTCAAGGAATATACAGACCCTGAAACTCTTCCGAAAGATGATGATGGAAATATTCTGCCCGAATACCGTCATCTTGTTGTACAGCAGGAAGTTATTGACGCTGTCGGAGCAGGAAAGTATCTTCTTATGATTGGAACTGTTGAACCGAGAAAAAATCACAGAATTGTTATTGATGCACTTGATGCAGGGCTTGATATAAATGTGATTATAGTAGGAAAAATGGGCTGGAATACAGGCGAACTAAGAAAACGCATAATAAATCATCCTTTTTATAATACCAAGCTGTTCATGCTGAATAAAGTCAATGATGCGGGGATAAATTATCTGTATCAGAATGCATATCTTCTTGCTTTTCCAACTTTTAATGAGGGATTCGGGCTTCCTATGGTAGAGGCCTTTCAGCATGGAACGCCTGTTATAGCCTCTGATATTCCTGTACTCCGTGAAGTAGGCGGAGGATTTGCAGACTATTTTGACAATACTGACTGTAATGCACTTGTTGAATATGTTAAGGAGTGTCAGAAAAATCCTGAATATTATAATACAAAAAAAGAGCTGCTGAAAAAATATAAACCTGCATCATGGGACGATTTTTCAGAAAAAATGTCTGTTGTTTTGCTTTCTGAATCAAAAGAAAAAGGACAGGTTCCGCAGGTTGTAATAAAACAGATGGTTGTTCTTACAGCAAGGCATGAAGATATTATGAAATCATTACCATTTATTGAAGCATATATGCCTTTTATAAAAGAACTTGTTGTATGCTGTCCTGAATGGAATGTTGAGCCTTTTAAGGAAAATTATAAAGGAAATTTAAAACTTATTTTCCGTACTGACGACCAACTTCTTAATGGAAGACCGCTTCCTGACGACCATCAGGCGAGAAATTTTTTCCTCAGGTGTATGATTATGGGGCTTGATATTCTTGATGATGTTTTTATCATGACTGATGATGACTACAGACCGATGCAGCTTATGACTCAGGAAGTTTTCCTCAAAGACGGAAGATATCAGTCATATTATTTTTATGATTTGAAGGAATGGCAGGGAACCTACAATAATTACAGCAGTTTTGATTCCGGTGCATTTCGTACCCGTGATTTTCTTGAATCACAGGGTTATCCAACTTATCAGTATTCATCTCATCAGCCACAAGTTATTGATAAACGCATTTTCTGTGAGATGCTTGAAACCCATAAGGGAATTGAAAATAATCCATATGATGAATGGAGTACTTATTTCAATTTCGGTATTTATCATCATCCTGATTTATTCAAGCCCTGTCCTAATGTTTCAATGTGCTGGCCGGGAAAGCTTACAAGCTGGAATCTCTATCATATTCCTGGTATTTTCCTGTTTGAAAATTACTATGCAGAAATGTATGAAGAAGGCAACATATTTGAGGGATTTTCTCAGGAATATTATGATGGTATTGATTCAGAAAATCAGGAAAAGGCTTTTCTTTTCCGTAAAGCTATTGAACAGCAGTTTGATGAGCGGAAGGTTTTTGACAGTTACAGTCGTTTCTATTTTGACCAAGAGGGTGAATATCCTGCAATGATTATTCATATAGACCCAAAAACTCAGACTTTGGAACTTCATGCTCCTGATTATATTCAGTTTCAGCATGACTGCTGGACAAGAGTACCAGTAGTAATCACTGAGGAAGTCTATAAAAAATATGTCGGAAAAGTACTGAAGGTATCATATCATTTCAGAAATACTCTTGATGTGCCTGTGCTTAATTCTCCTGAAATTGAAATACAAACAGGTGACCTGAAACTTATGCTTCCTGTACGTTCACCAAAAACAAGGATAAAACAGGGAAGTATGCTGTTTCAGGCGAAAATAAAAGAACCTGAACAGCCTTTGGCTGAAGGTGAAACACCTGTTCCGAATCCGCCGCTCGTGGTTTCGGCAAAGCGTATTTCACTGATTTTAACCTGAGGTGCGGATATGTTTAAGAATTTGTTTGCAAAACTAAAGAAAAATCAGTTTCTTTTTGAAGAACTTGTAAAACGTGATTTTAAAAAAAAGTATAAGCGTACTTTTCTTGGAATGCTTTGGAGTATACTTTCTCCGTTGCTTCAGTTGATTGTCATGGCAGTTGTGTTTACAAAATTCTTCGGCAGAAATACACAACATTATATTATATATCTGTTTTCAGGAAATCTTATATTTTCTTTTTTCAAAGAATCTACAACCGGCGGAATGCATTCTCTCATGTCGAACGCAAATATAATTAAAAAAATCAATCTGCCTAAGTATATGTTTCTGCTTTCAAAGGAAGTTTCATCATGTATTAATTTTGCACTGACTTTAGTGATATATTTTATTTTTGTTGCAATTGACGGTATACCGTTTTCATTCAGATTTATTATGCTTATTTATCCTGTTGCCTGTCTGCTTGTGTTCAATATAGGAATAGGATTTATACTTTCAGCATTATTTGTTATTTTTAAGGATACTCAGTACCTTTATGATATTTTTACTCAGCTTCTTATGTACCTTTCAGCTATTTTCTACACTGTCAATATTTATCCCGAAAAAATTCAGAAGCTTTTTTATTGTAATCCAATATATGTATATATTACTTATTTCAGGCGGATTGTTATAGACGGTGTGATACCTTCAGTTGAGATGCATATGCTTTGTTTTGGTTATGCTTTATCAGTGCTTGTTATAGGTGCATTGATTTATAAAAAATATAATTATAAATTTATGTATTATATGTAATTTACTGCCTGTAGAAATATAACTTTTAAATCACAGAATGTTCATAATTAACAATAGGAAACAGAATCCTCAAGATTAAAATCATATGATTTGATTTATAGAGATGGTAATTATATGTATTATGATATGTATCTCAGCGGAGAAATATTTGTAGGTGAAGAGGCATTGTGGAATAATAATATTCCATTAGGGAGCATGAATCATGCGTAAAAGAATAATAGAAGAGAATTTCAGTGGAAATTTTTTAAAGGAAGCTTTAATAAATTTTCTAAATGGTAAGCTATATCGTGGATTTGAATATTACAGTAATGGAGAATACACATATAAATATATTGTAAACGAAAATTTTTAAATGGCTTCAGAGATATGAAACTATATAGAGATTCTATAATATATGACTGCTTTTTTCATGATAGTATTATAAAATAAATTGTAATTTAATGCGGATAATCTTTATGCATTATGCAGTCAGTGGGGTGAAATGTGAAAAAGATTGAATTAAATAATATATCTGTATCCTATATTGTAGGAGATTTTTCAAATGTTGGACTGAAAGATGTCATTATCCAGAAGCTCAAGGGAAACTATACCAAAAAAGAATTTGAAGCACTCAAGGATATTTCATTTTCAATTGATGAAGGTGAACTGCTGGGTATTATAGGGACTAACGGAGCAGGTAAATCTACTCTCTGTAAAGTGATTTCGGGTATTATGCGTCCTACTTCCGGTACGATGGCAGTCCGTGGAAATATAGCGTCGCTGCTGGAGCTTGGCACAGGTTTTGATGGTGATTTGACTGTAAAGGAAAATACTTTTTTGAGGGGGGCAATGCTTGGATATACAAAATCCTTTATGAATGAAACTTATAAAAGTATTATTGAATTTGCGGAGCTTGAAGAATTTGAGGACAGGAAATTTTCACATCTTTCTTCCGGTATGAAATCAAGACTTGCATTTTCAATAGCCTGTCTTGTAAAACCTGAAATTTTAATACTTGATGAAGTATTGTCAGTAGGCGATGGTGCATTCCGTAAAAAAAGCGAACAGAAAATGCTTGAAATTATTAGAGGCGGAGCAACTACGCTTCTTGTATCTCATTCACTTGAACAGATAAGACGTATGTCAACCAAAGTACTCTGGCTTGAAAAAGGAAAACAGATTGATTTTGGTGAAACCAAGGAAATATGTGATAAATATGAAGTATTTCTTAAAAAGAAGTAGGTGATTATATGGGGCTTTTTCAATGCCATTGCTGTGGATATTATACTTTGAGTTGTACTGGAGAGTATGATATATGTCCTGTATGTTTCTGGGAAGATGACCCTTATCAGAAAGAATTTCCTGATGATGCCGAAGGAGCAAATCGTGTAAGTCTGAATCAGGCAAGAAAAAATTATGCTGAATTCGGAGCGTGTGAGAAAAGATTTATTGATAATGTACGCAAGCCGTTTCATGATGAAAAAAGCACCTGCTGAAAAACAGGTGCTTTATATTTTACAGTTTTCTTTGCAGATAAATCATATCTTTCAATTGGATTCCGCATTCATATATGGGATGATTATAATTGTCTGTAAAAAAGTTCCTGATGATGTGAGAACGGATGAATCCGCATTTTTCATAAAAAGGAATTGTCAGCGGACTGTCTCCTGTTCCAACCTGTAAAACAGAATATTTTTCTTTGTATCTGTCTGCAATATATTCAATAAGAGCTTTTCCGTATCCCATTTCCTGATAGTCCGGTTCTGATGCAATGTTTTTTATTTCCAGTATACCATTGCCCACGTCTGTGACAACGCATTCAGCTTTGATTCCATTATCATTCAGAACATACATAGTTCCTTTATCAAGATAGCGGTCTATCATGTTTTCCTGCTCATCTGCCAATAGCAGTAAAGAAATATATTTCTTTTTATTATTTTTTACTTCTAATATTTCCATTTTTATTAATCAACTATATTTTTATAGTTGTCTTCTTCCTCTTTCTGCTTTGCGATTTTGTCAGCTTTTCTTACTGACATGGGTGCACCTTTTTTTCCTCTTGCCATAAGTACAGCGGCAAATACTATGACAACAATGACAATTCCGATGAAAATTGTTACAAATGCTATATTTTTAAGGCTTTTGTCTACTGTTGAGTAATCTATTTTATTGTCCTTTGCATATTTTAAACCTGCCGAATCAGAATAAACGCTCATTTTTACTGATTTATCCAGAACATAATTTCCACTTTCATCAAGAGTAAATCCGAATGCATTGCTTCCCATTGAAACAACACTTTTCGGAATACTTATTTGTTCAAGTTTCGGACAGTCTGTAAATACGCCGTTTCCGATAGTTTCAACCCCCTCGGGAATTATTGCACGGTTCAGGGCAGAACAATTGTAAAATGCACCTTCACCTATTTCATTTAGTGTTGTAGGCATATCGGCTGCTTCAAGTGAGGTACAGAATTTGAATGCAATCGGTGATATAGTTTCAAGACCTTCAGAAAAATCAATGCTTTTCAGATTTACACAATAGCCGAAAGCATCCTCACCGATTGTTTTTACTGATGATGTCAAAAACAGATTTTCTATTCCTGCACATACAGAAAATGCTCCGGGTTCGATAGTTGTTACAGTATTTTCAATATATACATCTCCTGTAAGATTTGATACAGCCCTGTAGATATTTGTTCTGTCGGCATTATAAAGTATGCCGTTTTCAAAAATAAAGTTTTTTGTATTATCAGCATTTATATTTTCAATTGAACTGCATTCAGCAAATGCCATAGGCTCTATATTGGAAAGTGATTCTGGAAGTTCTATATCTTTAAGTACTGAACATTTATAAAATGAATATGATTCAATAGTGTTGACACTGTCAGGAATATCAATTGATTCAAGGAGTGAACATCCCATAAATGAACCATTCGGTATAGATGTTATTTTTTTCGGTAATTTTATTTCTTTAAGTGATGTACAGCTTGCAAATGCATTTACTCCGATTGAAGTAACAGTATCAGGAATTGTAAGGCTTGATATAGCAGTACAGTTGGCAAAGGCATAATCTGCTATTGCAGTAACGGCATATCCGTTTCTCATCTCCGGTACTGTATCTACAATTGCAGACGTACTGCATTTGGTAAGTGTATAAGTTCCGTTGATTAATTCATAGGTAAATACGCCGTCAGTCAGTTCATCTTCAGCACCTTCAAGTGAGTCTGCAAATGCAGGTATTGCAGTAAATGAAAAAATTATCGCAAGTCCTGCAATTGCTGATACAAATCTTTTAATTATCTGATTCATCAGGTTTTCTTCTCCTTATTGATTTTATTCTTCTTTTTGTTTTTGATACTAATTCCTGTAAATATGCCAATAATGGCGAGAATTACCGTACCAACTGCTCCGCCTGTTACGGCAAGAAAAGTTTTGTCAACGTTTTTTTCGCCTATAGCAGTTGTATTTGTTACCACTTCAATATTACACGCTTGGGCATACTGCCATGCAAGTGAATTTTCTTCTGCATAAATTTTGAAGCCTTCAATTACTGAAAATGGCAGGGGTGTTTCTGAATATTCATTGGTAAGTCCGTTACTTTGTGCATCAGCAATATTCTTTGCAAGTTCTGCATCATACTGATAGCCGAAAGAATAATCTCCTATAATTTCAATATTTTCGGGTAGCCGGACGCTCATAAGTGAAGTATTGCCTATGAATGCGTGTTCCCCTACAACTTTGAGGTTATCCGAAAACTTTATGCTTTTTATATTCGGACAGGCTTCAAATGCATAATTTCCGATTGTTTCAGTATTTGACAAATCAATGTCTTCGAGATGTTCATTATAGCAGAATGCTGATAAGCCTATTTCATTGACGCTTTTTGGAACAGTAAAGCTTTTGTCATTTTTCTGTATGGGATATTCAAGAAGTATAGTTTTGTCCTTATTGTAAAGTACGCCATTTTCTGATGAAAAAGTTCCATCACTGCCTTCTGTTACATTTATTTCCTTAAGAGCAGAACAGTTTAAAAACGGTTCAGTGCCGTCAATGGATGCACAGTTTCCAGGGATAGTTATGCTTTCGACAAATGAAGAAAATACATTTTCCCCTATGGATTTTACAGTTTCGGGAAGAATGATTTTTTTTGCTTCACAGGTATAGAATGCATTTTTATAAATTGATGTAACTTTATATCCGTCAATTTCGTCAGGTACATCAATAGTTTCATTCATTGAAGAACAGAAAGCAATACATGCTTCACCGTCAATGATTGCATATTCATAGTCTCCGGATGTTATTGGATTGAGGGCAAGATATTCTTCTTCTGCATCAACGGCTTCTGTAGTTATAAAAGTAAAATTATTTTCAATACCATATTCTTCATCCACATCGGTTGCATAGGTCTGGGCGGCTGAATCTGCTTTACCAATAATTACAAAATCAGAATTGGGTTTTTCGTCCATGTCATAGCCAAAAGCACAGTAACCTATATAGTTTACATATTCAGGAATACGGATTTTTTCTATGGCAGTTCCCATAAAGGCACTCTGTCCGATACTTTCAAGCTGTGAGGGCAATGTAATTTCAGTAAGTTTTTCACATCCCATAAATGAAGCAAGTCCGATTTCAGTAAGCGTTTCAGGGAGCAGTACTTCATCAAGAGATGTACAGTTGATAAAAGTCATAGGATTTATGATTTTAACGGAAGTCTGACTGATATCAATTTTTTTAAGCTCTGAATTGAAGCTGAATGCGTGACGACCGATTTTATTGACAGAATCCGGAACTTTTATTTCAGTAAGACCTGTTTCTGAAATTGCGGCAATTCCTATTTCTTCAACACTTTCCGGAACGGTGTATGAAGTACCGTCTTTCTTCGGTGGATAGAAGATAAGTTTTTTCATGTCCTTTGTGAATAAAACACCATCAACGGAGCAGTAATATTCATTGTTTTCATCAACTGAAAATTCTTTCATATTAAGACATGATGCAAACGGATTTTCTGCTGATATATATTCAACTGTTGCAGGAATATTTATTTTTTCCGCAGGAGATTCAAGAAATGAATTTGAATCCAGTTCGGTTACTTTTAATCCGTCAATAGTATCAGGGATTGTTATTTCTGTGTCTGTTGATGAACATCCGGTTATTTGGATATTTTTGTCATCGTCGATTATATAGGAGAAATCACCGGATATATTATCAGTATTTTTAGTATTGTTATACAGAACGGCTTCATTAATGGATTCTTCTGTATCTTTCTCAAGATTTATTGGCATAATTTCATCATCATAGTTTTCGGTTTCTGCATGGATGTTTGATACCGGTGCAGCGGATGTCAGACATATTAATAAACCTGCTGTAAATGCGGCTGCTTTTTTATGGTAATTCATGTTATATTCCTCTCAGATTTATAATAATGTTATTATCTCTGCTATCAGCAAAGATAACAGTTTTTCAGATTTTAATACTTTAACATTATATCATAATCATTATAAAATTGCAATAAGTTTCACATATTTTTCTGTTTTGTACACCGATTTATCAGAAAAAATCATCAGCTCGGAAAATCTGAAAATAGTACTTGACAAATCATAAAATATATGATATAATACCGTTATGAAAGTTATTTCGGAATATAGATGTGCGGGCCCTGTGCAACAGAACACTGTGAACCATGTCAGGCGGGAAACCGAGCAGCATTAAGCGGAACGTTTCGTGTGCCGCAGTAAGCCTGCACATCTATGTTCCGAATTTTTACGCTATTTTTCAGAAAGGCAGGCTGTGATATGTATAAAGCTTTATACCGTAAATGGAGACCGCTTACGTTTGATGATGTTATTTCTCAGCAGCATATCACTGAAATACTTAAAAATCAGCTCATAAATGATAAAACGGCTCACGCTTATCTTTTTACCGGTTCACGTGGTACAGGAAAAACTACCTGTGCAAGAATTCTGGCAAAAGCTGTAAACTGTCCGAATATGAAGGACGGCAATCCCTGTCTTGAATGTGATTTGTGCCGGGAAGCCGATGAAGGTTCTCTTACTGATATTATTGAAATTGATGCAGCTTCAAATAACGGGGTTGAGGATATACGTGATTTGCGTGACGCTGCTGTTTATTCTCCGGAACGCTGTAAATTCAAAATTTATATTATTGATGAAGTTCATATGCTTTCAACATCTGCATTCAATGCACTTCTGAAAATTATGGAAGAGCCTCCGCCATATGTCAAGTTTATACTTGCGACGACAGAAATTCATAAAGTTCCTGCCACCGTTGCATCACGCTGTCAGCGTTATGATTTCAGGCGTATAAGACAGAATGATATTGTTGAAAGACTTCTTTATATCGCTTCTCAGGAACATATTGAACTAACTCCGGACGGTGCGGCTTTGATAGCGAAACTTGCAGACGGCGGTATGCGTGATGCTGTTTCACTTCTTGACCAGTGTTCAGTATGCGCTGAAAAAATAGATGCAGAAGCAGTTTCACAGTCTGCTGGTATTGCAGGAAATGAATTTTTATATGAAATTCTTGAAGCTGTTTCTGAATCGGATATATCAAGAGCTTTAAACGTTACATCTCAGCTCTATGATAATTCAAAGGATTTGACAAGGCTTTGCGAGGAACTTATTTTACAGTTCAGAAATATCATGCTTATCAAGGTTTCACCTGATAATGCCGGCAGTATTATTGCTGTTATGCCTGACGACTTTGAACGTCTGAAAGATATTGCCTTGAAATCCGAAATTGATGATATTATGGACAGGCTTAATCAACTTCAGATTTGCCGTGAACGTATGACTAAGGTTATGAATAAACGTGTTGAATTTGAAATGGCACTTATAAAAATCTGTAGTAATATAAAAAATTCCGTTCAGGCTATCGACAATTCTGAATTTTATGATAAAATAAAAAAACTGGAGAATAAAATAAATTCTCTGAAAACTGTACCTGCAAACAATAAAAAAAGTGAAGTTATTACGGCATCAAGTCCGGCATCTGAAAATGAACCTGTACCGAATGTTCATATTGATATAAAGAATGTAAAAGAAGACGAGCTTACACCATGTATGCAATGGGATAAAATAATGAATGAGTTCCGCCGTATCAATCCGGCAGTTGCAGGAAGCCTTGACGGTTCAACTGCTGCAACAAAGGGCAATGTTATGTGCATTTTTACTCCGAACAGATTTTTTATATCACTTTTCAAAAGCAGCAAGGAAAATGCATTGTCGTTAAGCAAGGCAATATATACTGTTCTCGGACAGAAATACAAAATAACTGCTCGCTGTACAACTACTGTTGAGGAAACACGTTCCATGGCGGAACAGCTTATTAAAAAAGCAATTAACAGCAGTATTGAAACGGCTGTTGATAATAATAACTGAGGCAAAATTTTGCCTTTAATACTAACTTAAAAGGAGAATAAAAAATGAAAGCAAGAATTCCTAAAAACGTCGGTGGCGGCGGTGCACAGAATGTTAATCAGATGATTAAACAGGCTCAGAAAATGCAGGACCAGATTACAGAGCTTCAGGAGGAAATAGAAGCCCGTGATTTTACTGCAACTGCCGGCGGTGGTGCTGTTGAAGTTACTCTGTCAGGAAAGAAAACTATCAAGGAGCTTATCCTTAAGCCTGAAATAGTTGACCCAGAAGATATTGAAATGCTTCAGGATTTGATTATAAGTGCAGTAAATGAGGCTGTCAATAATATTGAAAATACAACAGAGGCTGAAATGGGTAAGATTACAGGCGGAGTTTCTCTCCCCGGATTGTTTTAATGGCTGACCATAATGCACTTCCGCTTATCATATTGACAGAAAAATTTGCTTCACTTCCCGGAATTGGTATGAAATCTGCTCAGAGACTTGCTTATCATGTTATGTCAATGCAGGTTTCAGAAGTTGAAGAATTTGCAGAGGCTCTTATAAGTGCGAAAAAAAATGTAAAATGCTGTTCAGTATGCCAGAATCTTACCGAAAAGAAAGTATGTCCGATTTGCAGTGATACTGACCGTATACAGAGTATAATATGTGTTGTGGAATCACCGAAGGACGTTACTGCTTTTGAGCGTACAAGGGAATATAACGGCGTTTATCATGTGCTGCACGGGCTTCTTTCCCCTATGGACGGAATAACTCCGGATAAACTCCGAATGAAAGAACTGCTTGCAAGGATTTCAAAAGGCGGAGTTGAGGAAATAATTATGGCAACGAATCCGACTGTTGAGGGCGATGCAACAGCTCTTTATGTAGCAAATCTGCTTAAACCGCTTGGAGTAAAAGTTTCAAGGCTTGCATTCGGCTTGCCTGTAGGCGGTATGCTTGAATATGCGGATGAAGTGACTTTATTCAAGGCACTTGAAAACCGCAATGATATGTGAAAACAAAGCCGTTTGTTTAATACAGACGGCTTTTTGATTAAAGGGGAATATTAATATGAATTTTATTTTATCTGTATAAATTGCTTGAAGCGGATGAAATACCTGTAAAGTTTACAAAAAATGAAATTAAGTTAATAAAATAGCGTGAACATTACAAAGGAAATACTTTTGCATCTATTATCGGAGCAGTAATTTTTGCAGTTTATGAAATTATATCACTGATTGAAGATTTTAAAAATGTTTTCTTTAGTATATGCTCTGTATTTCTGGCATTGATTTTTTTAAAAATGTTTTCAGAAGCTAAGCATATGAAGATAGAATATGCTTTCTATGGTGCAGTCAGCAAAAAGGAAATACGTTACAGTGTTTCATATCCAAGATTTACTCCTGTTTTAAAAGAATATTCTGATACGGAAAGTGAAGAATCAAAGCATAATAGAGCAAGATATTACTATGTCTCTGCTATGATAAACGGAATTGAATATGACGGAATATGCTGTTATGATTCAGAATTTAAAAAAATTGAAGAAGGAGATGAAGTTATTATTGCAAAGGGGCTTAGTACTTATGATGAACCGATAGCATACAAAAAATAGTTATATTATTTTAAAATTATTCTTTTTTTAAATTAAAAATCCCCGAAACCCGCAAGATGTTTCAGGGATTAATTATTGTATTTGTTAAAACAAAAACTTAGCCAGCAGCATTGAGCTTCTTAGCAAGCTGTGCCTTTTTTCTTGCAGCCTTATTCTTATGCATAAGACCCTTTGCACAAGCCTGGTCAACTTTCTTTATAGCAATTCTGATAGCTTCTGTTTTATTGTCAGCATTTGTTGTACAAGCAACATCAGCTTTCTTGAGAACAGTCTTGAGATTTGATTTTCTTGACTTGTTGGCAGCAGCTTTTGTTGCATTAACCTTAACTCTTTTTTTAGCAGATTTGATATTTGGCATTTTGATACACCTCCGATTTTTTGTATACGGATAAACTCCGCAGATTTACAGATAATATAAACATATTTTTAATATGCCTGACAGCTGCAACGCACAACTGTCCACTGAGACAATATTAATTATACCATTTTTTATTAAAAAATGCAATAGGCAATTTTAAAAGATTATCACAAATTTTTTACGTTGATTTACAGCAATATATACAAAGGAGGATTTTTTTATATGAATTTCAGATCGGACCTTGCTGTTGAACAGATTACAGCCGATAACCTTCCCGATGGGGTACACATGACTAAAAGGGGGGAAAGTTTTGAGATAACTGAAATTGTAATTGATGATGACAGTCATATGAAATCTATGGGAAAGGGTAAGGGGAAATATATTACTCTTGAAAGCGGAAGCTTAAGCCGTTTTTCAGATGATTATGAAAATATGGCAAAGGAACTTTCCTATGAAATCCGCAGTCTTGTTCCTGACGGTGAAATTTTTGTTGCAGGGCTGGGCAACAGGGATATTACTCCCGATGCCATAGGACCGCAGACCGTAGAAAAAATACTTGCAACACGTCATTTACAGAATGAACTGGATAGTGATGAAGAAGCATTTTTAACGTCACTCAGGCGTGTAAGTGCGTTTGCAGGCGGAGTTATGGGTCAAACGGGCATTGAAACAGCAGAAATTATAAGTGCGGTATGCCGTGAGATAAAACCGTCAGCGGTTATAGCTGTTGATGCACTTGCTTGTTCCGATATAAGTCGTCTGGGAACGACTATTCAGATAAGTGACAGCGGAATATCTCCCGGAAGTGGTGTTTCAAATGCAAGAAAAGAGCTTTCGGAATCAAATTTAGGAATTCCTGTTATAGCAGTCGGAGTGCCTACTGTTGTCGATATGCATACGATAGTAAGAAGTCTCGCAGGAATTGATATTGACAGCAGTCTTCCGAATATGATGGTGACCCCACGTGATATAGACAGGCTTACGGAACGTGCTTCACAGCTTATAGCATTTGGAATAAACCTCGCATTGCAGCCATCCCTTACTTTTGATGATGTAAGGGGATTATTCTGAAACAAATCAACCGCACATATCTGTGCGGTTTTGTTTTTATTCTTCTGTTTCCTCTGTTTCGATTAAAGTATTGGCTCTGAGTAAATCCCTGATTTCAGTAAGCAATTCTTCTTCCTTGGTAGGTTTTGGGGGTTCTTCTTGCTTTTCTTCTTTTTTATGTACAGCATTCATAAGCATAGTAACAATTTTTATCATAACAAATACGACTGCCGCCATGATAATAAAATTAATAATATCATTAAGAAATGCACCATATCTTATTTCAGCTCTCCAGAGAGTAAAGCTTAAACCTTTGAAACCGCCGTAATTGAAAAATCCAAGAATAGGTGAAACTATATTGTCAAGTAATGATGTGACAAGGCTGGAAAAAGCTCCTCCTATAATAACACCGATAGCCATATCAATAATATTTCCCCTCATGACAAAGGCTTTGAATTCATCCAGCATTTTTTTCATTTTTAAAACTCCTTAATTTTTATTTTTCCTCAATCTGTGGAATGGAAGGTATCTCAATGACTTCTTCATGGACTGTTTTTCTTGCCTGCATATATTCAGGAAGTTCTATTTTATCAAGTTCATTTTCATAGGGATTGATTTTTTTTGGCATGGCTTCAACAGAATGGTCTGCCTGAGCCATGATTGCTTCTTTATGTTCGGGAATATATGTTTCCAGTGTATCAGGATTGGCATTTCCCGCATAATCCATAGAAATTCTTGATTTAAATCTGAGATTTGATGAAAGTCTGCTCGTATCAACTGCTTTTGTGATACCCATTCTGTCCTGTGTTTTTTTTACTTTATTGGCTTTAATGTCGTCAGCGTTTACAGTGTCAGTCTGCGGCATATATTTATTGAATCGGCCAGAATCATGCTTTTCCAGCTTATTGGCATCAACAAACGGAGTATCACTCATATATGAATTTTTCTTTTTATGTTCACGCTTTAATAAATCAGGGTTGAGTCCTGCTGTTGAAACATCATTCATAGATTCGCCGTGAGATGACTTGCTGAAAAAGTCATCAGATGATTGTTTTTTACTGTGTTCAGATTTGTTTTCATCAAAGAAATCCCAGAAATTATCAGAATCATTTTTCTGACTGTTATTTTCAGCCGGTTGTTCTTCCGGTTCAGACTGTTCGGGAACAGGTTTCGGAATTTCAGAAGTTTCCTGTATATTCTGTTCCTGATTAAATGATTGTGCATATACGGGTCTTCCGCTTGCGTCATATCCCATAAACTGTACAGGTGACTGTGTATATACCGGCATACCGTTTGCATCATATCCCATAAATTGTACCGGCGGTTGAGCATATATCGGCATACCGTTTGCGTCATATCCTATAAATTGTGGTTGTCCATATATCATTACAGGAGGCGTATTCGCATATGGATTTGTATGCATAAGCTGTTGCTGATTGCCATAAATTGAGTCAGTATTTATTCTATTTTGATATTCAAGATTATTTCCGCATTTTATACAAAACTTGATATTACGGTTATTATCAGTTCCGCATATATTGCAAATCATAAATTCACCACCTTATTGTTTGCAGAAAATTATTACCTGCTTATTTATTATAACATTTTTGCATGAAGTTTTCAAGTCTTTTTCGGGAAATTGTATATATTGCAACAAATTTTTTATCAATTTGTATTATTTTACAGTAACTACAACAATTAAGATTAATTTCTATTTATACTGCACAACTTTTAACCGATTCATTTTATAAATAAATTATACATTTGTAATAAAATAAATTCGTTTTATTTGTTTATTGTGACGATATGTATAAAAAACTCTATATTTTTTATGAAATATATGTTATAATATATTTGGGAAATATTTTGATAAAAAAGAGAAAAAACTGAGAATAAAAAATATGTGTAGATTATAAGCCGTATTTCCGGCAGATAGGAGAGAAAAAATGCCCAAGAATAAAATAAGCAAGGAAAAAAGTATCAGACGTACAAAAACTTTGACGGAGCTTTTTGTCTGTTGTGTAATTCTTGCAGGAGCAGGCTATATTATTAAAAGCAGTGTTGATAATACAAATGCAGTACCTTCATCACAGCATATTGATGATTCGGGATATGATATTGATATTCCTGAACCGACTGAACCCGACCCGAATAAAATTGTTTTCGTCTCTGCTCCGTTCAACACAAAAGATAAATTTAGTGGTGATTTGATTCTTGTCAATAATCAGCATGAATATTTCAGTTCAGATAATGAAAATCTTGTGAGCATTATGGAAAAAAACGACGAAACAGAGCGTTCTTTCTTTACAGCTGTGGATTACACTTATACAATTCTTGAACCGGTTTATGAACCTATGGCTCAGATGATTGAGGATTTTTATGAAATATATCAAAATGATACTTTAATTATATATGGTTCATACAGAACCAGAGAATTTCAGCAGCAGCTTTATGATAGCTTTACTACATCTGAATCAGGGGATGAAGCACCTATAGTTGCGATGCCCGGATTTAGTGAACATGAAACAGGATATGCTTTCGATTTCAGCGAAATTGTCAATTATGATTATCAGGGTACCGGCGATTTTGAGTGGCTGAATACAAACTGCTATAAATATGGTTTTATTATCAGATATGCAGAAGATAAGGAAACTATTACAGAATATCGTTATGAACCATGGCATTTCCGGTATGTTGGTATTCCCCACGCAACTTTTATGACACGTAATAATATCTGCCTTGAGGAGTATATTGACCTTTTACGTATGAAATATCCGTATGAAGGCGAACATCTTCAGCTTACTGATGATAACGGTTCAAACTATGAAATATATTTCGTTGCTTCCGATGACAGCTCTGAAATTACAAGTGTTCCTGTGCCAACAGGTGTTCGATATGATATTTCCGGAAATAACGTTGACGGTTTTATTGTTACTGTTCACACTGATGAAAAAGTAGACTTCGGTGAGGAAAATCCTTCAATAACCACAATAACAAACGTAACAGATACACAGGAAACAGAAACAACTTCTGTAGAATAAAAACAAAATTTATATATTGGATTATTTTAGTCGAGAATTTAAAAAAAAAACTCATTAAAAATGCAATAATATAGCCGGTGCTTATGAATTTTTCTAAGTACCGGCTTTTATCCTGTTCTGTTTTTATCAGTCTTTTTTACTGTCTTTTCCTTTCCACCATGACCATGTTACAGGTGCAACGAAAAGTGAGGAATAAGTTCCTGAGATAAGACCGAATATAAGCGGAACAGAGAAGCTGAGAAGTGAATTGTATCCGCTTATGAAAACAACTATTGATACTATAATCATTGTTCCGATTGTTGTTACAGAAGTTCTTATTGAACGTCTAAGGGATTGTGAGCATCCCATATTAATCAGTTCATTCAGAGAAGCTTTTGGATAAAGCCCCCTGTTTTCTCTGATTCTGTCATAGATTACGATAGTATTGTTAATTGAATAACCTAAGATTGTAAGGATTACTGCAACTATATTTGCATTGAATTCAAATCCGAAAAGGATTGAAGCGGCAAGTGCAGTAACAAGGTCATGACAAAGTGCAAAAATTGAACAGATACCGGCAGACCAGCCACCGATTTTTTTGAATCTTATTGCAATGTAAATAATTATAAGGATTGCTGCTATTACCATTGCAAGCAGACATTTTAACAGAAATTCCCGTCCTGATGAAGGGCTTACATCGCTTGAATCAAAAAGTTCAAGTTGATTTTCGGGGAATACGGCATTAAGTGATTCGGTGAGTTCAAATTGTCTGTCGGCAGTCAGTCCTTCTTCTGAAGTGAATGAAAGTGTAACCTGCCAGCCATCTGAATCAAGACTTTCACCTGCTCTTGCAGTTACCGGAACGCCTACAATATTTTTAGTTTCGCTTTCAATTTTATTCAGGTCCAAATCTCCTGTATAAGAATATGTCAGCATAGTACCGCCCTTGAATTCAATTGCAAGATTTACGCCTCTTATTATAATTCCTGCAACAAGTGCAAGTATAACACAGACAGCAATAACGAGAATCATTGTCTTTTTTGAACAGAAATCATAAATCTTTTCTGAAACAGATGGTGTTTCAGTTGTTGGGGCTGTAGTTTTCTTTTTATTACTCACTTTACATCACCTCCATAAAGTTTTCTGTTCTGGAATGCCTTGAATTTAGAAAGTGATGTAACCATAAGTCTTGCAGCAAATACGCCGAATATGAAGTTGCATATAACACCGACAAGGAGTGTAAAGCCAAATGAGTATACAACTCCTTCAGTTGTTGCTCCGAACATAAAGAATACTGTTTTGTTTAGAATCTGTGAGAAGAAGCTTGTGGGTACACCGAACGCACCCATAAGGATAATAGCTATAATAACATTTGTGATGTTGCCGTCAAGAATTGCGGAGAATGCACGTTTATAAGCTACACGGATTGAAGAATCAAGTGACTTTCCTGAACGGATTTCTTCTTTTATGCGTTCACTGGTGATGATATTTGCGTCAACTCCCATACCGATTGACAGGATAATACCTGCAATACCGGGAATTGTAAGGGTTGAACCCGGCATAAATCCGAACCAGCCTGTTATGGCTGCAAGAGTGCCGGCAATCTGTCCGATAAGTGCAATAACTGCAACAAATCCCGGAAGTCTGTAAAGTACAACCATATAAACTGCTATAAGTGCTAATGCAATATACGCAGCAAGAAGAATTGCATCAAGTGAGCCTTTGCCCATTGTTGAAGAAATGGTTTTGAAACTTGTTGTCACCATTTTAAATGGCAGTGCACCTGAATTAATCTGGTCGGCAAGTTCTTTTGCCGATTCACTTGTAAAGTTGCCGGTGATAACAGCATTTCCATCAGTTATAGCACTGTTGACAGTTGGATAGGAAATCATGGTGTTATCCATCCAGATAGAAATCGGCGTATTTGTGCCTGCGAGTTCAGATGTTGCCTCACCGAATTTTTTTGCACCTTCAGCATTGAGTGCAAGAGTAACAACCCATTCAAGGTCTCCGTTGCTGTCAGGCTGTTGCATATAGTCAGCCTTATCAACGTCATCGCCATTGATTACAATGTCACCTTTAGGAATGATGTTGTCTTCCTCGTCGGTATCGTAGTCGGTACCTTTTCTGAAAGTAAGTTCAGCCATTTCACCGAGTTCCTTTACGGCTTCGCCTGCGTCATATTCGCTTTCACCGGCTTGCCAAGGAAAACGGACAATAATTCTGTCGCTTTTGTTGTCACTGTAGATTTCGTTATCATTTATGCCGAGAGTACCGAGACGGGTTTTGATTTTCTGAGCTGCAGCTTCAAGCTGTTCGTCAGTGGCATCATAGTCATCGGCAGGAGCAAATGTAACATCAACACCGCCTTTTATATCAAGACCGAGACGAATATCATCAACGCCCTTGACAACGGTTGTTGCCTTGTCGCCGTAATAGTAATCAAAACCCAGAACGGCGGAAACGGTAAACAGTGCAATAAAAGCAACGACAATGAAGAAAGTGGATTTACGGATTTTTTTCACGTCTTTTGCCTCCTGTTACGTATTCTTTTTGCCTTTTTGACAATTAATATTATTTTACAATATTTTCATAAAAAAGTCAAGCATATAATAAATTATGAATAAACAAATTAAAAAAACTGTCATTTTGCACAAATATTATTTTATTTATCAGAAATTATGCCAGTCACAGAATGTCAAATTTTCATCAAGTTCGTTATACGCACCGCATAATATCTTGTGTTCAGAATCTATACTGTCTGAACATTGAAAAGTTATTCTGCCGTCGTCAAGAGACATATATTCGGGAACTATTCCTGTAATAAATGCATCAAGATTGAACAGCGGAATATTTTCTCTTAGAAAATTTTCAACATCGGTTTTTTGTATACTTCCGTCATTGGGAGAATATTCATATTCTTCTTTAATTTTCCATGCCTGAGGGCAGAGCGGTTCATACGGGTCGAAATTTTCAGTATTTTCAGGAAGGTATTCCTTATTTGTGATTTCAGGTACTTCCCAGAATTTAAGTCCTGTTCTCTCAGCCCATTCATATGCGTCAATCAGGAAGTTATTGTTGACCTGTTTTATATTTGCTTGAATTTTAACCTCAAAGTTATTGAAATATTCAGTCAGAAATTCAGCAAGTTTATCATCTGTAAAATCAGAATCGAAATGGGATTCAACAATTTCCCATTCTCTTATTTCAGAAACATCATCGTATATTGATATCTGTTCATCTTTGTATATGCCCATGTATCCAAAATTAAATTCTCCGTTTATACTGAGTTCCCCGTCAGTTATTTTAATTTTTATCATAATATCACCTGAAATTTTTCTGTGAAATTTTAAGTCTGTTTATAGCACGGTTAAGTGCTGCCTGTGTTTCATAATATTCACGTATGCTCTGTTTCTGACGGAGCATTTCTTCTGCACGCTGTCTTGCTTCTTCTGCACGCTTGATGTCGATTTCTTCAGGAAGTTCACATGAATCCGCAAGTATTACAGCCCTGTCCGGCATTACCTCTATGAATCCTTCGGAGATAGCAGCATGTTTCCACATTCCGTCAACCATATATTTAAGTTCGCCCGTTGGAAGCGATGTTACAAGCGGTTCGTGACCTGCCAGTATACCTAAAAGTCCGTCTATGGCAGTAATTACAAGGTGTTCGCAGTCACCCTGAAAGAAAATTCTGTCTGATGCTATTATTTCAAGGTAAAAAGTTTTAGACATAATTATTCACCGTTTTCAATCTGCTTTGCTTTTGCAAGAACATCATCAATTGTACCTGCCATAAGAAATGCATTTTCAGGGTATTTGTCCATATCACCGTCTATGATAGCTTTGAAGCCTTCAATAGTGTCCCTTATCGGAACATATTTTCCCTTTAAACCCGTAAAGTTTTCTGCTACATTGAATGGTTGTGACAGGAATTTCTGTATCTTTCTTGCACGGTAAACAGCAAGTTTGTCTTCTTCGTCAAGTTCTTCCATGCCCAGAATTCCGATAATGTCCTGTAATTCTTTGTATTTCTGTAAAAGCTCCTGTGTACGACGTGCGACTGTGTAATGCTCTTCACCCACAACATCGGGTTCAAGTATTCTTGAATTGGATTCAAGAGGGTCAACTGCGGGATATATACCTTGTTCAACAATTTTTCTTGAAAGTACAGTTGTTGCGTCAAGGTGGGCAAAGGTAATCGCAGGAGCAGGGTCCGTGAGGTCGTCGGCAGGGACATAAACTGCCTGAACAGAAGTGATAGAGCCGTTTTTGGTTGATGTGATACGCTCCTGAAGTTCACCGACTTCTGTTGCAAGTGTAGGCTGATAACCAACGGCTGACGGCATACGTCCAAGAAGTGCGGAGACTTCCGAACCTGCTTGAACATATCTGAAAATATTATCAATAAATAAAAGTACATCTTTATGCTCTCTGTCACGGAAGTATTCTGCCATAGTCAATCCCGTCTGTGCCACTCTCATACGTGAGCCGGGCGGTTCATTCATCTGACCGAAAACAAGTGCTGTTTTGTTTATTACTCCTGATTCCTGCATTTCATTCCATAAGTCATTTCCCTCACGTGAACGCTCTCCGACTCCTGTAAATATAGAGTAACCTCCGTGTTCTGTAGCGATGTTGCGGATAAGTTCCTGAATAAGAACGGTCTTTCCTACTCCGGCACCTCCGAAAAGTCCGATTTTACCGCCCTTTGCATATGGTGCAATAAGGTCTATTACTTTTATTCCCGTTTCAAGTATTTCAACAACGGGACTCTGTTCCTGAAAACTCGGAGCTTTTCTGTGTATTTCCCACATCTCTTCTGTGTCTGCATTGCCTTTTTTGTCAATTGGCTCACCAAGTACATTGAACATACGTCCGAGGGTTTTCTCTCCTACAGGTACTTTTATACATGACCCTGTAGCAGTTACTTCCATATTTTTGCTTAGTCCCTCGCTTGTTGCAAGCATGATACAGCGGACTGTCCTGTTGCCTAAATGCTGGGCAACTTCCATGACACGCCGTTTTCCGTCTACCTGAACAGTTAGGGTATCTTTTATCATCGGGAGCTTGCCTGCCGGAAACTCCACATCAATAACAGGTCCGATAACCTGAGTAATTCTGCCTTTTTCCATTTTGTTAAATCTTTTCCTCCTTTGTATGTTATTTTACTGTAAGCAATAACTGCATAAGTGCTTTTTTCTTTAATTTTTCCTGCTCCAGCTCTTTTTCAAGCAGTTCTATTTCTTTGTCTTGTGCTGAAAGAATTTTGGCTATTGCGGTTTGTTCTTCAAGTACTGGAATATAAATTGAAATATCTTCCATGGCTTTTGTTTTTGAAATATTAAATCTTGAAATACCCTGTGCTAAAATTTTAAACTGTTTTCGGATTAAATCAGAACGTAGCATAAAAGCTAAAAAAATACTGTCGAATATTTTTTCCGGTCTGTATCCAAAACAAAAGCTATTGAGATATGTATTTTCAACATCCTGTAATAAAACCGATGACATTCCGACTTCTTCAGGTGTTTCAGAAGATGTTGTAAAAAATACATCTCCCTTTTTAACACAATTCTGTTTCTCATCAACTTCAATATCTTCAAGAGCTGAAACATCAACGAAAGTATTATTAAATATATTAATATAAGGTATGTACTTAGCTTTACCATGCCCGAAATCTTCTTTCGTTTTACCAGATAATCCAGCATATGTACTTCCAATTTCACCAAGCTTAACTTTTTCCCACTCCCCCTCAAAACCTTTTAATCTGATTTTTCCTGTAAGAAGATTCTGCATAAGCCATTTCTTCTGCTGTTTCTTCCGGTCAACGAGCTTTTGCTTTAATTCTATAAATTTATCCTGCGTTGAAAGAATTTCGGCTATTTTTTCTTGTTCCTCAATCGGTGGAAGATTAATTTTTATTTTTTTTATAATAGCTGCTGAAAGATTTCCTTGACCACCCTGTAAATACTTTGAAATAATTCTTTTCTTTTTATTTAATAAAATATAATATATATAACTTATTGATTCATTTTTACTTCTTATACAAAGAATGGCTTGATTTATTGCACCACATTGCTTAGATATTGCACATTCACCGCTATTTGCACCATAAAGTGCATAAAGTAAATCACCATAATCAACCATTTTTGCCGATGAATTATTATATCCGCTTTCAGATAAATAAAGTAGTGTTTTATTACCTGATATTTCAGCTGAACGTATAAATGGAATATCTCCATTATAGTAATCTTTATTTTCCGAGTCCGGTGTACCTCCGGAAAACATTTCGCAAATCTCGCCGAGTTCAACTTTTTTACAGTCTTTCATAAAATCAATCTTCAAGGCTGTTGGCACCTCCGCAGACTTCTGTTATTTCCTGAGTTATAGCTGCCTGTCTTGCCCTGTTGTACAGCAGGGATAAATCTTTTATCATATCTTTTGCACTGTTTGTGGCAGCGTCCATTGCGGTCATTCTTGACTGCTGTTCACAGCAGAAAGCCTCAACCATTGCACCATATATTATACCCTTTGCATAGTTCGGGATTAAATAATCCATAACCTTTTCCGGCGACGGCACAAATGAAGCCTTAGGGAGCTTCTTTACAGTACCGTCCTTATCCTTTCCGAAGTGACGGCGTTCAAAGGGGAGTAAGCGGAGTGACTTTGTTTCCTGCTGGCTTGATGTTACCATATCCGTATATAACAGCCATACTTCATCAAGTTTGCCGTTTCTGAATTTATCAAGAACCGTATCCGCTATTTCACCCGCACGGTAGAGGGTTGGATTTTGCGTGGTATAGAGAAATTCACCGTCAACATAAGCCTGTTTTCCTGATTTTATACGCCTCTGGAAGTACATACGCCCTACCTGCCCCATTACGAAAAGATAACAGTTGTCAAGGTCATTTGTTTCGTCAAGTTTCTGCTCGGTGAATTTCAGGATATTATGATTATAGCTTCCGCACAGACCTTTGTCTCCCGTAATTACTATGTATCCCTTTTTTCGCTTTTCCTGCGGAATATCCGAACGCCTGTCAAAATAAAGCTGTTGCATATGCGGAGTATGTTCAAGTACGCTTTCAGTGGTTTCCTGTAGTTTATAGAAATATGGTTCGGTTGATTCAAGTGCATTTCTTGCCTTTTTGAGCTTTGACGAGGATATGAGATACATAGCATTCGTAATTTTAAGAATTTGCTTTATACTCTCGATTCTGTCACGTATTTCACGTATATTCGGCATAATCTCACCTTATTCCTCAAATGCCGTGACGATTCTTTCAATGCGTTCCATTAAATCGTCTGTAAGGATTTTTTTATCTTCAATTTCGCTGATAATATCCTGTCCGTAGCTTCTTATATAGCTCATTAATTCATCCTTGTATTCTTTGAGTTCTTTCGGAGAAACGTGTTCAAAGAGTTTTTTTTGTGCTGCATAGAGCAATATAACCTGTTCATAGTGTGGAAGAGGATTATATAACGGCTGTTTCAGCATTTCGGTAATCAGATGACCATGATTCAGCAAGTCAGTGGTTGCAGGGTCAAGTTCAGATGAAAACTGTGTAAATATTTCCATTTCCTTGAACTGTGCTAAATCAATACGAAGATTTCCGGCAGCTTTTTTCATTGCTTTGGTCTGTGCCGCACCGCCTACACGTGAAACAGAAAGTCCATAGTTTACGGCTGGTCTCTGACCTGAATTGAAAAGTTCACTTTCAAGAAAAATCTGTCCGTCAGTTATAGAAATTACATTTGTAGGGATATATGCTGAAATGTCGCCTGCAAGTGTCTCGATTATAGGAAGTGCGGTAAGCGAGCCTCCACCATGTTCATCATCAAGACGGCTGGAGCGTTCCAATAGTCTTGAATGGAGATAGAAAACGTCACCCGGATAAGCTTCACGTCCCGGTGGACGATGCAGAAGAAGTGACATTGCACGGTAGGCAACAGCGTGTTTTGACAAATCATCATAAACAATCAGAACATCTTTTCCTTTGGACATGAAGTATTCAGCTATTGCAGTACCTGAATAAGGTGAAATATATTGAAACGGAGCAGGTTCGCTTGCTGATGCGGAAACAACTACGGAATATTCCATAGCGTTATATTTTTTCAGCGTATTGACAACCTGTGCAACGGTTGAAGATTTCTGTCCGATAGCAACATAAACGCAGATAACATTCTGACCTTTCTGATTTATTATAGTATCAATGGCAATTGAAGTCTTTCCTGTCTGTCTGTCGCCGATAATAAGCTCACGCTGTCCGCGTCCGATAGGGAACATTGAGTCTATGGCAAGTATACCTGTCTGTAACGGAACGTTTACAGATTTTCGTTCAATAACTCCGGGAGCTTCACGTTCAATAGGGAAGTAATCGTCTGCACGTATTTTCCCAAGACCGTCAATAGGCGAACCAAGGGCATCAACGACACGTCCGAGAAGTTCATCACTTACGCCAATGCCTGCTCTTTTACCGGTTCTTACTACAGATGAACCTTCAGTCAGACCGTAGTCATCTCCGAGAAGTACAACGCCGACTGATTTTTCTTCAAGGTTCTGTACTATTCCACGTACACCCGTTTCAAATTCAACAAGTTCGCCGTACATAACACCGCTCATGCCGTGTACTCTTGCAATTCCGTCGCCCAGCCTGACTATAAAACCTGTTTCGGTAGCTCCGGTTCTTACTTCAAAGTCTTTTACTTCTGTTTTAAGAATTGATATAATATCGCCTGATTTTATATCTTCGCTGATTTTTTCAGCAGCTTCGGAAGCTCTGTTTTGCAATGTTTCATGTATTTCACGGAGACTTGTTCTGTAGCTTCTGTCATATTCAATATCTCCGGCATTCAGAATAAATCCACCTATAATATCAGGGTCGTGTTTATACTCAATATCAACATCGTCACGAATAAACTTTTTCATGATGAATTTACGCAAATCTGCCTGCTGTATTTCTGTAAGGGGAGTGACATAACGGACTATCGCCTTGATACTTCCCTGTTTTTCCAGCAGGATTTCTTCATATTCTGAAAAAATTTCATCAAGTTCAGAAATAATTCCGGATTTTGCGGAATGTATAATAAAATGTTCTAAACTTTGCGGAAAAATCTTTCTGACAATATTTCTTTTTTCATCAGATGTTATAAGCGGATTTTCAAGGGTAGCTGCTGCATCCGGACAGACTTCAATGATATTTTTAGCTGTCTCAATATCTTCATGCTTTATATCAAGGCGGACAAGTTCTTTTAAAAGTTCCTTTGAAATATCTTTCATTACCTGTCAGCCTCCTTTTCAGAGAGAAAATTATCAACAATCTTACGGTTTTTTTCGTCATCAAGATTGGCAGATACAACCTTTGAAGCTGCTTCAATAGCTAAATCGGCAATCTGTACATGAGCCTGCTGTATAACACGTCTGCGTTCATTTTCAATAGTTTCATCTGCCGAGTTTACAATTTCATCTGCTTCTTCATGTGATTTACGGATAATTTCAGCACGTTCAGCCTCTGCATATTCATGAGCTTCCCGAAGAATTTTTCCTGCTTCTTCTTTGGCCTCACTTATTGAATCTTCATACTGCTGGCGGAGTTCTTCAGCTTCACGTTTAGCGTTTTCAGCATCGTCAATATCTTTCTGAATTGACTGCGTTCTGTCATCCAGCATTTTATTAATAGGTTTAAACAGGAATATCCTGAGCAGGATAAATAAAATCAAAATATTTAATACAGCCCAGAAGATACTCCAGAATTCAAAGTTAAGCATTTTAAAATCTCCTTATTTGCCCAGTGAAAGAATGATAAGAAGTGCGATAACAAAGCCGTAGATAGCAGTGGCTTCGGCGAGGGCACATCCTAAGAGAAGTGCCTTGTTTATATCACCCTTTGATTCCGGCTGACGTGCGATAGACTCTGTAGCTTTAGCAGTGGCAATACCTATGCCGATGCCTGCACCTGCACCAGTAAGAACGGCAACAGCTGCACCTAATGCAATTGAACCCATAATATATATCCTCCTGAAAAATTAAATTATTTGCCCAGTGAAAGAATGATAAGAAGTGCGATAACAAAGCCGTAGATAGCA
>ERZ777011.971-NODE-971-length-36428-cov-102.588403_pt1 | contig 36428 bp, 30 predicted proteins | sample MGYA00374964_ERZ777011 | MGnify/ENA primary metagenome ERZ777011 (study PRJEB29310, sample SAMD00008975) | mouse gut metagenome | study: EMG produced TPA metagenomics assembly of the Metagenome analysis of fecal microbiota from mouse which was promoted...
TGTATGCTTAATTCGTCAATTACGTTGGCTCTCACAATATCCTCGTTCTCGACCACGAAAGACTGGTGTCTGCCGCCTTCCTTTTCGGCGATTTCGATAACGAGCTGCTTGTCATCGGGGATAGTGAATTTCTCCAGAGCGAAGACTGTTCTTTCGGAGGTTTTGCCGTGTACGACCGTTACATAGTTCTGGGCGCGGAGCGGTTCAAGTACCTGCTCCTGCATCGCGGTACGCTTGATAACCTTCTTATCCACAATCTTGAAGCTCACATAATCAATATCGAAAGCGATATTGCTTGTGTTCTTCAGCTCGGTGTGGAAATAGAGAAGCCCATTGTTGGTGTAGATGGATTTCAACAGGAACTGCACTCCAAAACGCTTTGAACCGATATGCTTGATTTCGCGTTTGTTCTGCTTGTGGATAGACTTCATAATCAGCTTGACAAGCATAGGCGACTCCGAATCGAGACGCTCCAAGTATATCTCCTGAGCGTTGTTGGGACGGTTGACAGCTTCACCGTCATGGAGAAAGTCGGTCATCTCAATGCTCAGGAGCAGAGGCTCTTTTGCAAATTTGACGTTGAAAACATAGTAAGACCCATCATCGGTAATCACCGACAGATTTGTTTCAGTTTTAAAACGCTTAAACGCTGATTTCACGCGAAGTACGTTCTTTGCCCCGTCTGCGAGACCTGCCACAAGGTTCTCATTGCCGAGGTCCACATAAATTATCTCCGCAGGAAAGATAATGTGTGTGGTTTTCTCGTAACAGACCTCCAGTGCGTGAGGCGGAATCATCCGGTCGAAGCCCACCTTGCGGGTCAGACCGTCGAACTTGTCGCCGTCGGTGTAGTTGGCTCCGTACACGTTCATGTCGTGTTCGGCTACCTGTTCAGTGTCAGGCGACACGTTGTTTTCGGTGTTATTGACAGTTTTGGCGTTGGCAGCGGTGGCCACTCCGAAGAGTACCACTGCCGCAACAAAGAATTTTGTGATTGTTTTCATTCGTTGCTGTTGGGGTTGGTTGATGATTACTGCTCGTTCTGCTTGAGCATGATTTTATAGCCGGATTTGAGGTGAATCTTGGGAGTGCGCAATTTCTTGTTAAGATACTGGCTTACTCCATTGATAAGCCCTTTCCCGACATCAGAAGCGAGTTGCGCCCCGGCGTTGGTGGTAAGGTTGATTGAACTTCCCATTGTACTGCCCATATTGGCCCCGATTTCGTGCAGGGCATCACTCTCCATCGAGTTTGGTATGTTGATACCCTCCTGACCGTCGGAGTCATAGACCGAGAGGTCAACCTCCATGATGCAGCCGAGAGCCTCGATAGATTCTATCTTGATTTCAAGACGCTCACCCTGTAACCGCGCCGCTCCCACCACAGTGGTGTTTTTCGGCAACAGCGAGTTGCCTATCCACATCGGTTCGAGTGTCCGGAGCCTCACGCTCTGCCCGTCGGTAACCGACTGGTCAGTAGCGACACAGGCTGAAATGGTGTTCTTGAAATTCGTGAGCTTGGTGCCGACAGCAGTAGAGAAAGAGCGGGTATTATCGGTCGAGGCACTGAGGGAAGACACGACATTGCGGTTTACCTGATTGACAGGCATGACCTTACGGTCTTCCTCCGGTTCATCGACTATTACGGCCTTTTGACCGCCATTGCCAGTGCCGAGATACTGCGCCGCCAGTTTGTAAGACTGCTCCATCAGTTCCATCTCGTTTGGCTGCTGACTCTGATGAGCCATAGCGTTCTGCGCTTCCAGCTCATCAATCCGAGCCTGCAACTCCGCCACCTGTGCCGCGGAATTGTCCTCCGGGATATAAAAATCCTGAAGAGAAGCCTGAACCTGCTGATAAGCCTGATCGGACGCCTCAACCATATCGGGTTCCGGCTCCTCCGCACTCTGCGGGATAGAATCGACATGGGGGATTGTGTCAGTCGTTACTCTGACGGTATCCTTCTGGGCGGCATAGGCATCACGCTTGTCGGCTGTGATTTCCTGAGCGTCAGGCTCCGGCATATTCTGATTGAAGCCGTTGGTGGTGGTTGCTGCGCCATCGCCGAAACTGTCGAAGATAAGCCATAGGATAATGCCGGTGGTCAGGAACATTGCGGGAAAGGCAACGAGGTATTTCATCCTCATCTTCCGCTCCGCCTCAGTCGTGGGTCTTGTGAGTTTATTCCATAGGGTTTTCAGATCCATAAAGATTGTTTATGGTGGTTTGGCTGCCCTTGTCGGGCATCGGCATCTGTTTTATGTTGCCGAAGTCGGGATTACTGTGTACCCCGTTGTAGATGTTATACATTGATTTGCCGAAGATAAATAGGGCAAGCAATGCGAACAGCGCGAAGGTAATCGCCACTATCCGGAACCGCTTCTGCGGGGGTATGCCGTCGCAGAAGCGACGCACATACTCCACCGCGCTCTCCTTGCGGCAGGACACCTTATTATATAGGTGTCCGATTTTCTCTTTCAGAGACTTGATGTTCATTTCTTGATTGTCTGTATGTCTTTGTTTTCGATTACGGTAAAGTTCTCGATGATGAATCCGTTGGGGTTGTCGTCGGAGCGGCCGGAGTTCTTCAGTTTGCAACTGCTCACCAGCGTTCTCTCCGTGACATTGCTCTGACGGATAATCATCTGCTTGGCATAGGTGCGCACATCGTAGGGATAGTTGGTGAAGTTCACCACCACGCTATCGACTTTAAGCACCTGATTGATATTTCCCGCAATGATGCGGTTGTAGTAACCCTGCTCCGTGAAATCCCGGTAGTAGTTGTAGGCACTCTTGTCGGCCAGCAACAGAGCGCGGCTGACATTGTGCTCGATGGCTGACTTCTCCGGGGAGAGGGTGAAGAACAGTTCATGGAAGCGTCGCACATGTTCGCGAGCCTCTGCCGGTCGGTTCTGCTCCATATCCTGCGACAAGGCAAGCATCAGTGACTTGCCATTGTCGAGGACATAGATTTTTTCGCGCTGCTTCTCGGCAAAGTTGAGCGAAAGCACCACGGAAGCGACCGCCACCACAGCGCAAAGGCACACGAAGACAATGCCGAAAAGCCGGATCTGCCGAAACGACGATTCGATATTTCTCAGAGATTTGAATTCCATTTTCATGCTATTTCAGAAGTTTGCCGGCACGACCTGCGATATTGCCTGAAACTGAACCTGCGACACCAGCCACGGCTGAACCACCCTGCATACCTACCGAGTTGATATGTCTGCCGAAAGCACCCATACCGCCGCCGGCCTGAATAATCCAGCCTGCCACAGTCGGAATCGTGAAATAACCGATAATGCCGATGATCATAAATATTGTGTAACAAGTATTTGAGCTGTCGAGGTTTACATTCGGATTATTGGTCAACTCCGAAATGTCATTCTGAAGCATCAGCACCTGTATTTTCGCCAATATTGTTGAAAACAGGTCTGCCACAGGCAACCATAGGTAGGTCTGAATATACCGCTGAATCCACATTGTCAGTGTTGACTGGAAGCCGTCCCACACCGACAAGGCAAAGGCAATAGGTCCTAATATCGCCAACACAATCAGGAAGAAAGTCCTTATCGTGTCAATGGTCAGTGATGCCGCTTGGAAAAGCATCTCCAGCAGTTCCCTGAAAAAGTTCTGGATTGCCTTCTTCACTTTATACATTCCACGTTCGATATACATTCCGGCGGCAGTGCCCACCTCTGTCACTCCAAGTTCATCAATCTGACGGTCAAACTCCGCATCATCCACGAGATATGCTGTCGAAGGGTCATTCATCATGGCCTCATACTCCAGCCTGTCTTTCTTTTCGCGGTATTTCTGCATATCAAGAGTCTGACCTTCGAGCATCGTCGCCGTTCCCTGAACAATCGGCTGCATCACTGAATTGATGGTGCCGAGCACAATCGACGGGAAGAACATGATGCACAGTCCGATGGCAAAGGGTCGGAGCAGCGGGAATACATCTACAGGTTCGGCAGCGGCAAGTGATTTCCAGATGCGCACCGCCACATAGAACAGTGCGCCGAGTCCGGCTATCGCCTGAGCCACACCCGCCATGTCGCTGCACAGCGGCATCATCTCGTCATAGAGCGAGCGGAGCACCGTGTGTAGGTTGTCAAAATCTATCGCGCAAAGCATAGGCTACCAGTATTTTTCGGAACCGTCGCCATACAGGTTGATTACCCTCTGGGTGTCAGCCTTTTTCTTTGCCCGCAAATACGATACGGAGATATTCTTGTTGGTATAGTAGGCAGTAAGGTTTTTCAGCCGTTTCATCTCCTTGTAGCAGTCATCCACAACATCCATTCTGTCCTTGTCTGTCATGCTTAATGTTGTGATATTTACCACCTGCTTCAAGTCGGACAGCACTCCGTTGGCCTCTTCTAAAATCCTTGTGTATCCGGATGCGATTGCCGAGAGTTCCGCACTGGTGAAGTTCGGGTCAGTCAGCATCTTCTGGAAGTTGTTGACGTAGTAGCCGGAGATATTGCCGAGCATCAGAATTGTCTGCTGCACCTTGCGGGCGTCGCGGACAAGGTTGTTCACCGACTGGAGAGCATCGTAATACTTCTTCGCCTGCTGGTAAATTTTCACAGTTTCCTGAAGTAGGCTAAGTATCCGGCGCGTTGTTGTATTGCTACAATACGTTTCCAAATACTCGCCCCCAAACCGGACGTACACATTCCTGCGTATCCGGCTTTCCGTTACTAATATCAGTCTATACATTGCCTAAATGGATGTTACGATGACATTTACTACAGAGTGCAATGGTTTTGCGTTGACGTGCAATCATCAGTTTTTCCCAAGGAGCTTTTCCTTTGAGTTCTCCGAGTTTACGCACATGGTGCATTACCAAATTTTCTTCTGCGCCACATAACTCACACCTACGAGCCGCAAGACGGTCTATAAGACTTGTGGTCGTTTTGTAGGTCATGTGACTTGGGCTGTTGTCAATCATTCCGTTACTGTCTGCTTTCTTTCGTTTGAAGCCGTCATTATAGAATTTGGCTTCCCGAATCTGTCCGTTCTTTGCTTTGAATGATACTGTAAATACTCCGTCTTTGAAATATTTACGTCTGATAGCAGATGTCTTTGTCCTATATTTATGGGCAAATGTTTTATACATACTGCATTTCATCATCCAATCGAAAGTGCTGACGGTACAGGCATTTTGTGCTAAGGCATAGTAATTGTATAGACCTCTTACTTCTGAACTGAATTTCCTCAGAATTTCAAGGTCATCCAATGTTGTCAATCCAACACGTGATTTGGCTTTCCATTGCTCTTTGCCATTGTGGATTTTAATCTCAATGGCATTGAGAGAAAGGAGCTTTTTCTTAATCACGTCTCTGCCGATTAGCAGTCGGACACGTTTGTTATGCGCACGACACAGACTGCCATTTTTATGCCTTACGGTTTGATTTGACTTCTGAATACAGATTTCATAACCAAGAAATTTGGCTCGTTCTTCCGAATGTGTTATCAGTGTTTTCTCGGCAGACAGTTCCAACTTCATTTTATTACCAAGAAATTCAGTAATTTCCTGCTTTAATTTGGTTGCATCCGCCTTACTACCGATAATTCCAATCAGAAAATCGTCTGCGTATCTCACATAATGGATACGCTTGTAATCTGCATCCATTTCGTCCCCAGATGGAATCAGAAGATTTTGTCTCTGATTTTCTTTGAGTGCTTTGATTATTTCTTTCCGCTCATTGCCATCTGAAACTTTAGACAAACGATGTTTAAGCCAGCGACGCTTGTATTGCAGCGACTGGTTCTCTTGATTCCGTTTACGACCTTTGCCCTTATTGAATTGGCTCTCAAACTCTGCCATGTGGCGGTCGAGTTTGTCAAGGTATATATTGGCAAGAATCGGACTGATTATGCCACCTTGTGGTGTGCCACTATATGTATTGTGGAATTTCCAATCCTCCACATAACCCGCATTCAGAAATTTGCGGATTAACCGAAGAAAACGGCAATCTTCAATACGTTCAGAAAGGGTTTCAATCAGCACATTGTGGTCGATGTTGTCGAAGAAGCCTTTTATATCTCCTTCAACAAACCATTTTACTCCACAAAATGTCTTTTCTATTTCTGCTAATGCGGTGTGGCAGCTACGTTTGGGTCTGAATCCATGAGAGTGCTTGGAGAAACGAGGCTCATAGATAGCTTCAAGAATCATCCGTATAACCTCTTGCAGAAGTTTGTCATAGAAAGACGGAATGCCGAGAGGACGCATTTTACCATTCTTTTTGGGAATGTACACACGTCTTGAGGGTCGTGGCTGATAACTTTCATCTTTCAATGAGTTTATCAGCTTTTCAATGTTCTCAATGCTCATGCCGTCAACGGTATCGCCTTTGCAGTCGGCAGTCATATTGCCGGGCTTTGTTGCGATTTTCTCGTATGCAACATGATACATTTTCTCATTTAACAGAATCCGATAGAGCCGCTTGAACTTATAATCGTCTTGCTGACCGTGCATCGATAAACTGTTTAATACGATTTCGGGATTTCTCATTTGTCTCACACAAATTCCTTTAATTGTATTAAAAATTAGTAACTGTCTCCCTTCGCCATGTACAAGGCTTTCCCTTGCTCGGACTACTACGGAGACTCCGTTGCCATGTCAGATTTTCAAAGGTCTGCACCTTATAGCCTACATTGCAGGCACTCTGATTTAGGCAATCCCCGTTTACAATATGACAACTTGGCTTGAATTGATTGTCGGATATGACTTCCGTCCTTTTCTGCATATTGCAGATGCGCCTCGGCTCGTTCATGCTCCATTTTGACAACTTCCCAAAATAGAGTGTCGAGGTACGGTGAGTACAGCTATAATACACCGCAGTTTGGTCTGGTACCGCTTGGACTATCATTCAATCAGTTTGGATTTTATCCTCATATCAATTCCTTTCATCTAACCATTCAGTCGCAGCCTTTATAGCAGACTGACTCATGGCTTCTCCGCCCATGCTACACTCCCTGCCGTCTTTCGTTGTCAGGTAAGGGGGATGATGATAGGTTATTTGAACGCGAACCTAATAACTTGCCAAAGTTACATTTATCTATATTGCCTATACGGGCGCACAATTCTTGACCATATGGGTCGCCGTCTGCGACTCCTTAACAAGTGATTTAGAATTGTTTACGATACTCTGAGCGATATTGGACGGATCTATGACCGTCCACTGGGCAGAGGCCCGGTTTGCTCCGAAGAGCAGAACCATAGCCACCACCGCGATGATTGTCTTGAGATGTTTCATTCGCTTCTGTTTCAGTTGAGTTTAGAGGCAAAGCCTCCGATTATCTTTACTCCCGCATATAGCAGGAGCAAAGGGAATGTTATTAGTGCAATCAGACCGATGAACAGGCCGGAAAGTACCAGCCACAGGACATGAAGGACTTTCATAGCGGCAAAAGTGTTGCGAGATGGTGGATGATGTCGGTGAATACTTCAGTCACATACGGTTTTGCAAAGGCAACAAACTTGTATGCCAGCACGAAAGTTGCAGATAAGACAGCGATGCCGACGAGAAAGAGAATGGCTCCAATCATCAATCCGAGAATCGGGCGAAATACTTTCGGTATCTTCATATTGCCTCCTTCCTTTCATTGGCAAGCAACTTGATAGCCGACTCAGTGTCGCCCCCAAGTTGTTTTGCCTTGTTGAGTACCTGAATCTTCTCCGTTTCCTCAGTGGTGTAGCATAGATATTCCTCTGTTGACACCTCCGTGGCATAAACCGCTGACTTCGTTCCGCCCAGACCAATCCACACCTCTTTGTAGAGGCGGCTCGGATTATTCGCCATATTGATACTGAGTATCTGGCTTTTCTCCTTGTCGGTCAGGCCGAGCAGCTCCTGAATCTGGTCGAAGCGGTTCATGTACTTGCGCTGGTCGAGCAGGATTTTACAATCGGAGTTGTTGATGATTGTTTCCTTGACAATGGGCGAGGAAATAATATCATCTACTTCCTGAGTAACCACCACAGCCTCACCGAAATACTTTCTGACCGTCTTAAACAGATACTTCATATAATCTGCCATGTTTGCGGTAGAAAGTGCCTTCCACGCCTCTTCCACGATTATCATCTTGCGGATGCCTTTTAATCTCCTCATCTTGTTGATGAAAGCCTCCATAATGATGATGGTGACGACAGGAAAAAGTTCCCGATTGTCTTTCACCTGATCAATCTCGAATACCACGAACCGCTTGTTGAGCAGGTCGATGTTCTCCTTGGAGTTCAGCAGGAAATCATATCGTCCGCCATGATAATACTGGCGGAGCGTAGTGAGGAAGTTGTCTATGTCGAAGTCCTGTTTGTAGATGGGTATGGGCCGGTTAGCCATCTCAGCACGATATTCATCGCGCATAAATTCGTAGAACGAATTGAAACACGGTACAATATCACGGTCTTTCGCCATCTTATCGAGGAACATCGCCAGTGCAGAGCCGAGTTCGCCGCTCTCAGTCTTGGTCACTCTCTCGTCCTCCGCTTTCCACAGAGTCAGGAGCAGCGTCTTTATGGAGTCGCGTTTCTCCACATCGAAGATGCCGTCATCAGTGAAAAACGGATTGAATGAAATCGGCTTGTCGTCGGTATATGTATAGTATATGCCGTCTTCGCCATGCGTCTTATTATAAATCAGATTGCAGAGTCCTTCGTATGAATTACCCGTATCAATCAGCAGAACATGAGTTCCTTGCTCATAATATTGTCGTACCAGATGGTTGGTGAAGAACGACTTGCCGGAGCCTGACGGACCGAGAATGAACTTGTTTCGGTTGGTCGTTACACCTTTCTTCATCGGCTCGTCCGATATGTCAAGGTGTATCGGTTTCCCGGTCAACCTATCTACCATCTTTATCCCGAATGGGGATAGTGAAGAACGATAGTTTGTCTCGGCAGTGAAGAAGCAGACGGCAGGTTCGATGAAAGTATAGAAACTTTCCTCGGCAGGGAAGTCAGCCTCGTTACCGGGTATCGCTGACCAGAACAGTGTCGGGCAATCGATAGTATTGTGCCGGGGCATACATCCCATAGTCGCCAACTGACCGCCGACATCATTCTTGATGCGCCGCAGTGCCTCTGAATCGTCGCTCCACGCCATAATGTTGATATGGCAGCGGACGGAGGTCAAGCCGTATGAATGAGCCTCATTGAGATAGCGGTCAATCCATTCCTTGTTGATAGCATTGCTTCGGCTATACCTCGAAAGGGAGTTCATGTTGCGGGCCGTCTTCTCGAACTTCGCCAAGTTCTCATCGTGGTCGTCAATCAGCACATACTGGTTGACTATATGGTTGCAGGGTAAGAGCAACCCGATGGGAGAGGCAAACGAGAGGCGGCAGTCACTCCGGTCAGTTGATAACCGCTCATAACGGTTATCGGTGCTGACCTTTGCGGGAAGGTCATCGGTATCGGACAGCGTATGCAGACAGAGCATCTTGTCGCCAATCCGCATCTGACTTGCATCGAGGTCAATGTCCTCCAGACAGGTAACATCGTCCATTGTCAGTGACATATACTTCTCGATAAGACCGGACGTATTCTCTGTTCCGATCAGCTCATCGTCAGAGAGGCGACGCAATTTGATATATCCGGTATCATTGATGATTCGCTCGAACTGTTCCACCGACTCCATAAACTTGACAACCATCTCGTGATTGAGTTCTTTCGGTGTGATTCGCCCTCGGCAGAGAGTGGAGAAGTTGCTCTGCTGACGCGCCCGTTCCTTTGTTGTCTTGGTAAGGAAGAGGTAACACTTGTGGGCGAGATAAGGACGCTCGTTGAAGTGACGCTCAAAGCTTCTGTCCAAAAAGGATAAATCATCCTTCTGCAACTCAGGCTGATATTTCTCCGAACAGAACCAGTCCTGTTTATGTACCACCGAGTAGTGCGGAAGCACCTTGATTGCCTTGCACCATGCTCCATGCATGGCTTCATACTCCTGAGAGGTAACGGTGAAAAGTTCCGGCAGGGCAACCTCGAAAGCGACAGTTATGTCGGCATCCTTCGATATGATGCAGCCATGCTCCACCGCCAGCAAAGGCAATTTGGATTCCAGCGTTGTGGCTTTAAGTATATTTCTCATTTTTTATTTATCAATCTTTTAAGGCGCAGACGGTTGATGATGTAGCGTGGGTGATACTTGACCGCCGTCAGCTTCATCAGACCGTACCGGTCGTATTTGGTATTGAGGTGGAATGTTAGCCACACAAGGATTGAGGCACTTATCGCGCCGAAGGAGATGCAGAACCACTGGGCAACGCCACACATATACATGATGACGAACACAATGAAATCCACAATCAAACCTCCGGCGAAGATAAACAGGTATTGCGCCCTCAATCCTTTGTATTCTACCGTTCTACCAATACCCTTATTGATAGCGAACTCAGCCATTTAGAGGAAGAATGAGCGGAGAATGGTGGCGGCGACGATGAGGAAGATGCAGGCTCCGAACCACGAGGCTGCGGTCTTGCTGGTGTCAGGATCGCCGGACGAGAACTTGCCATAGACCTTGACACCACCGATGAGACCCACCACGGCACCAATTGCATAGATAAGTTTCGTCCCTGGGTCGAAATAGCTGGAGATCATCGAAGTAGCCTCGTTGATACCGGCCATGCCGTTGCCGGCGGCGAAACACTGGGCGACAGATGCGAGAGCAAAGAGTGCGAAGATTGCGCGCTTGGCAAATGCCGAGCGCAGAATGTTTGTGAACTTTTTCATGCGTCAATTCTGGGATTGAGACGTTTTGTTGAGGAAAGACATTCTGAAACGAGGTATGGGAGCCTCCTTCACCTCCGGCTCGATAACCGGTTCGGGCTTAGGCTCCGGCTTTTCCTCTGCCTGCTGCATTACTTCAGCTTCTTTAGCCGGAACTGCTTCAGCAGGGGCAGTCTCAGTTTCGCTTTCCTCCTCGCGGAGAGCCTCGTTCATCTCGACTCTCCGGTGGCACTCATACAGTTTTTCAAGCAGGGCATCGGGGAGACATCCGCTGAACTGTGTACCGTCAACTGTCCTAAAAACATTCATTGCAAACTGCAACGCGCCAATGGGCTGTGGCTCGTCGGACTGGACAATAGCCGACGCTTTTGTCAGAGAATCGAAGTCAGCACCACAGGCCAGCGGATTGGGAGGAGCGACAGTGTTATCCTCTCTTTCGAGCTGTGCCTCTTCATCGCGGTGGTCTTCCCATGCCCGTGCCTCTCTTTCGGGAGACATCCGCTTGGGAGGTTCTGGAACTTCATTCTTCACATCAAATTCTGCATCTTTCTCGTCCATCAGGGTTTCCACGCAGTCCCTGATGGGTTTCACTACATCCTCCATCATCGCCTTGAGGTCTGCCATAGAGAAATTCGACAGACCTACGGCATCATCGACAGTTGCCGGATTGATGGCCGGATGTTCAGATTCTTTTGCCTCCGTAACCATTGACGGAGATGGAGCGGGAGGTGTATCCTCTTGTTGCGGTGTTGCCGCAGGGGGTTGACCTCTTCGGTTCAGATACTCGTTGAGCAGGACGACCACTATGGCCTGTGCCACGATAGTGCCGATGATATACAGCCATATCATACAGTATTTCGTTTTGAATCGTTTGTCATCTCATTGATGAGATCGGCACAGGCATCAAGGTGTTCGATAAGGATTGCCTCGACGTATGAACCCATTGTGGGTCTGTCGCCGTCAATATCCAGCACGATTCTTTTCAGTCGTTTTCCGAGTTCGCCGGAAATATAAATCTCCCGTTCCTTACGGTTGACCATATCGCCCATCAGGTATTTCGCCTGATACTTCTTGGCTTCCAGCGAGATACCATCCATTGCTTTGGAGTCGGTATCCGATAGACAGGATGCGGCTGAGAGTTCAGCGATAAGCGGTTTCACATCCTCGTCTTCAAGGTGGTAAGCCACTATGTTCTGGACATACATTCCTACGGAGGCGCGTTCGCCGCCGATGTTAGTGACTATCCTCTTGAGTCGCTGCCATAGCGACATGGTGCAGCCCACGTACTTGTAGGGCTTGAGATTGTGACGGGTCAAAAAAGTTTCCCGGTAGGAGCGTTTTACCTCGTCAGGGTAGCTGGTGCCGTCAACTTTGATTTCGGCTCCGGGATTCGCATTGTTTTTTGCGGTCATTTGAATCTGTCAAGACTTTTGTGTTTGCGTTGGTCTATGAGACCTGCTATGTCTTTCTGATAGGTGGAAAAATGATGTTCCAGAATATTCCACACATAGTTCCCAATCGTCATATTTTTGCCCGTTTTCGATCTGATAGCCTGTACTATCTCTCTAAGGCAAATAAGATGGTCGAGTGTAAGATATACCTTCTCGTTCTTTTTTTCATCCGTCCCACCTTTTAGAAAGGTATCGACAAATGAATCCGAAAATGGTCGTATCTTAGGAGCAGATGGTTCTGAAGGCTCTTCTGAGAAATCATCCTCAACTCCTTTGGGCCCTGGCACGGGTTCCGGTGCCACATCATTATCCATAGGTATATCCGCAAAATCAGGAGTTACGGGTTTGTAACCTGCAAGAAAATCTTCACCAAGCGGGACTTTTGCAATTTTCTTAGCCATTACGGATTCCGGTCAGTTTCAAAAATTCCTCGGCAAGTTCATCAATGCCGCTCCCTTTGACAATAGCCGACGAGGGCGGAAAAACTGTGCTTCGGAAAATCTGATGCTTCGGATTGCATGAAAGTTCTTTCTTGAAACGGACGCTTGCAGGTATTGTGGTCTTCATCGCTTCAAGTCCGATTGATTCCATGAACTCATCGTAAGCGTTATAGAGGTCGGTGCGCTCTCTTGCGTCAACTTTGTTCCACAGAATCTTCACTCCTTTAAGGTTGCCATATCCCATCGTCATAAGACGGTCATGGATAAACTGGCAATATCCAAGAGTGCTTTCTATATCGTACTTGCAGGCTGCCATCGGACAGAATACATAATCGCAGTTTGATATTATCTGTAGAACATTGGGATTGTTCATCGTACCCGGGAGGTCGAGGAACAGGACTTGCGTGTCATTGTCTCCGCTGAGATACTGACGGATGCGGAACATGGTTTCTTCCAAAGGAATCTTCATAATGGCGTAGGGCTGAAGACCGGTTTTGGTCAACAATTCATGTGCCATCTGTGCAAGATGCTCTGTCTCACTAACGGTCTTTAACTCGCGGTTGCGTTCTCCTACAAGACTATGCTGGGGCGAGTCGCAATCCATGATTGCAACCTTTATGCCCTTCTCATAGTAGAGATAGCTGGCGAGTAACACCGTGAGTGTAGATTTGCCCACTCCTCCCTTCTGGTTGGAGAAGGCAACAACAATGGTGTCGCTCATTCAAATGTTTTTGAGGGTGAAAATTGTCGGCAACATTTGCCACTAAGTTCCGGCGACTGCCGAAATCGAAAATATCATCCGCGGATGATAGGTAGGAATATCCTATGGTTAAATTATCAGACCAAGACAGTAATGACCAGACGGCATATAGAACCGGATGCGGGTCAAGCGATATTGCGGATATATATCCAATCAGCTCTACAGCCCACTATCGGGTTAACTATATGGACAGCCAAGTGTATGGTCAACTGATTGATTAGCCAATCAGATAGCCCTATAATTGGTGAATTAGATAACTAATCGGTCAGGTGGATAATCAGCCAGCCAATCAATTAGCTGGTTAGCTATTCGGCTAATTAGTCAAATGACTGATTAGCCGAATAGCCGATTAGCCGTCAGCATATCGGAATATAGACCGGCAAATCCGATAGACTTACAATACAATAGTTGGTCAACTATCCAGCTAACTATCCGGAAAGTTATCTATCTGATTAGCAGGATAATTAACTTGATAGTCGGCGAGCCAACTCATTATCCGGCCAAGCAACTAATTGATCAGCCAATCAAACAACCTTAGGTTACGGCTGATTTACAAGGCTTTAGTCTTGTATTGTGTGCTTCATAGCTGATGGAGCGCGTGCTCCGGCCATTTCAGCGCGGCTTCCTCACCGCAGATAAGCCCGCTTATTATATGTATGCGGGCGGTAAACGGCGACCGCGTACCCGAGTCATCCTCTCGGCCTGAACACGGGGGCTTGTCGTTCATTTACGATGCAAAGTTAAGGGCATTTCATTATACGTTCCAAATTATTTCGGGCATGTTCCGTGATATTCCGTTTTGGTTCCGTTCTTTTCCGTGACGAGGGCGCGGCAGACCACCGAAATGGCAGTAACTTTGCAATGTGCAACAGAGATAAAATCCATGCTCCCGCACACACCTTATATTATACGCCTGATGAAGACCGGCACCAAGGCGAAAACACACAGGCATTTTAGCCCATCATTATAAGGTAGCTTCTTCTCTCAGTTACGACGTGTTCAACGGAACACAGCAAGGTGTCTTTTCAGGGACCTGAAAAGGTTTCGAGGGCCCAAGCCCTACCGAAACAACCTTGCCCGTGTGGGACAAGGAAATTCTCCAAAGTCGAATTTCCCAAAGGATGCCTGCGGCGCATGGTATAGAAAAATCGCGTTGCGATAACAAACAAAAATCCCAGACAACATGGAAAAATCATTCAAGGGCGGACGACCTCCGCTCCCGGACAGGTGTGACCATCTTGTTAAGGTTCGCTTCAACACATCCGAGCTTGACATGCTGGTTCACATGATGGATAAGGCGAATGAGACGGTAAAGTCCACCTTTATCAAACAAGTATTGTTCGGCAAGCCTTTCAAAGTGCTTGTTACAGACAAATCGCTGGCGACATACTGCGCCAAACTCTCGGAGTTCTTCGCCCAGTTCCGCACTGTGGGTGTGAACTACAACCTTATCGTAAAGGAGTTGCGCACGGAGTTCAGCGAAAAGAAAGCGATGCAATATCTCTACAGACTTGAAAAAGCCACAATCGAAATGGCTAACATCTTGGCCGAGGTCAAGGCTCTCACCGTCAAGTTTGATGAGGTGTGGTCGCAAAAATCTCTATAGGCAGCAGCCTTTACGGAGCCCTTGCATACAACGCGGAGAAGATGAACGAGGCACACGGACGTGTGTTGGGAGCCAATAAGATAGTGTTGCCGGCAGACGGCAATATAAACATTGGAGCTATGGCGGAGAACTTCAAGGCTTTTATGCCCAGGATGGGCAGGACAAAGAAGCCGGTTCTCCATATCTCACTCAACCCGCATCCGGATGACAGGCTCACGGATCAGGATTTTGAAATTCTGGCCCGCGAGTATCTCGACAAACTCGGTTTCGGAGAGCAACCCTTCATTATATATAAGCACGAAGACATCGACCGCCACCATATACATATAGTGACCGTCAATGTCAACGAGCAGGGCAAACGCCTTGACCAGTCTTTCCTGTTCCGCCGAAGCAAGAAGATCACTACCGAGCTTGAAGAGAAATATGGACTCCACAAGGCACAACGTGAAAAGGTATCTCCCGACACTCCCATCACCAAGATTGACCCCAATGGCGACATCAAGCGTCAGGTTCAGAACACGGTAAAACTGGTTGGTATGCGCTGGCAGTTCCAGAGCATCGGCGAATATAACGCCATACTCGGACTGTATAATGTAAGATGCGAGATGACCGACGGCAAAGTCAATGGGCGTGAGTATCACGGTCTGGTATATTTCGCCACGGATGACAACGGCAATACCATAGCCACACCTCTGAAAGCATCCCGACTCGGCAAGTTTGCGAGTCGAACCGCTATCGAAAGTAAGTTCGAGCGTGACAAGGAGAAAATCGACATCAAGTCCACAAAGAGGCAGGTGTCCGATGCAATGGCAGCGGCCACAGGCAAGGATGATTTTATCGCCAAGCTGAAAGAAAAGAATATCGACCTTGCGTTGCGCTACAATGCCGACGGCAGATTGTACGGTGTCACTTTCGTGGACCATAACAATCATGTCGCACTCAACGGTTCCCGCCTAGGTCGTGAGTTCTCTGCCAATGCTCTCAATCTCTGGTTCAATGACCCGACGGCAAAACCTCAGGTTCAGCAACAGCCGAGACAATTGCAGGGTCAACAGTCGCAGGGTCAGCAATCGCCGCCACCCGGTGGCGGTCAGCAGACCTCGGAACAGAGCCAACCAAATCAGCCTCAGCAACAGCCACGGCAGAAGCCGTCCCATTCCGACGATTTCGATTACTCGCCCGTACTGCCCGGATTGGAACTATTCCAGACCGGACCGGACTTCGACCCTGCGGAAGAAGCCTTCGCACGTCGTGCGCGTAAAAAGAAAAAGAAGAAAGGACGCGGTCTTTAATAAAGGAAGCCTAACAGCCACATAGGTATTTTGTTGCCGATACCGGTCTCTATATTGTCGGCTATGACATAACTATTGGGCTTATCAGCAATCTGAGAGAATCCTTTCCCTTTACCTCCGACTTCAAACAAATAGGTGCGGTCAAGAAGAAAGTCTCCTTCTTTGGCGGCAAACAGCTTGCCGGTATAGCTAAGCATTGACGCCACATAGCTTTCTCTTACCGTACCTGCTTTGTTGATGATTCCAAGTGCCTGCATTACCGAGGGATTGTCAAATAGTATTTTCTCCGGTTTTGAAGCACGCTTAGGCTGTGTCGTCGCATCCATCAGTGTACGGAGAATCGCACCTTCGCTAAGCAATGTGAAGAATTTCATCAACTGATTTCGGGTTACTTCGACATCTCTTGAAAGATTCGTCATATTCGGCACAAAAGGCACCTGCTCGGCAAGAACCACAAGGAGTTTCTTCAGTTTCAGCTGGGTCTCATATTCAATGGCAGTCACAGCGGGTATGTCAATGTCAATAACCGACAGCACGAGTCTTTCCACTCTCTGTGCATAGGTAAATTCCGAGCTGTCCATAAAGAACGGGTAGTAACCCATCTTCAGGTATTTCTCAAATTCTCCTATAACACGTATGGATGATGTTATCTTGGATGCCAAGGCACGATGATTGCTTAGAATATCCGACAGGGTGACAGGTGACAGTCCGTAGTTTCCGGTAAAATTCAGATATTCTCTAAAGGAAAGTCCCCTCAGTTCATATACCGCAACACGACGTGAGAGGTCTGCAATTTTACTGTTCAGATGGAGCAATGATGAACCTGTGAATACTACACGCAGGTCAGGATAGCTGTCATAAATATTCTTCAGTTCCTGTTCCCAGTTGGGACGAGGATACCGATGAACCTCGTCAAGATAAAGGTGAGTCCCTCCATGCTTATAGTGGTAGTCGGCGAGCTCCACAATAGTATGGTCGTTAAAGAACAACTGGTCGAGAGAGGCATATACACCCTTCTCTCCATTCTCTTTGCATCGCTGCTTCATCATAGTGGTCTTGCCCACACCTCGCGCTCCCTTAATCATTATGAGTCGGTCGCTCCATACGATAGCATCGTATAGGTAACGGTGAAGCGGAGCATCAAGTGACTCTATCAGTCGCGCTGAGATTTCATATAATCGTTCCATACCATTATAATTTTCACAAAGTTACAAATAATTTTCTTTGTAAAGAAAGAAATATCTCATTTTCTTTTCCTTGTAAAGAAAACAATATGTTAACATCTTGTTATACAAGCGATAATACAGCCGCTCTTTTGGAGCATAACTCATTCAATCTCAAAACCCGACGAAAAACAATGTCTCAACAAGAAGATGACCTCAGGGCACTGGCGAAAATCATGGATTTTCTCCGTGCCATCAGTATAGTTCTGGTCGTAATCAATATCTATTGGTTCTGCCCGGAGCTTCACCCCACACAGCCCGACAATTTTTTCCAAATCGTCGATAAGGTGCTGAATGGTTTCGACCGTTCTTGCCACATGTTCCACAGCCAATACACCGCCAAGTGGTTTGCTCTGCTTCTTCTCGCCCTCTCGTGTTTCGGCACGAGGGGTGTTAAGAACGAGGATATTACATGGCGCACCATCTGGCTCTTTCTCGGAGCTGGACTTGTGCTGTATCTCATGCCCAAGCTGCATTACACCTTATATATAATGTGTACTGCGGCGGGCTTCATCTGCCTGCTCATGGCGGGCAACTGGATAAGCCGAATACTCCGCAACAATCTTATGACCGATGTATTCAACAATGAAAACGAATCCTTTCAGCAAGAAACGCGCAAAATCGACAATGAATACTCGATAAATCTGCCCACAAGATTCTATTACAGAAAGAAGTGGAATGACGGCTGGATAAATGTAGTCAACCCGTTCAGAGCGACTATCGTGCTCGGTACTCCCGGTTCAGGAAAGTCGTATGCCGTGATCAACAACCTCCTTAAACAGCAGATAGAGAAAGGATTCGCGGTTTATTGCTACGATTTCAAGTTTGCCGACCTCAGCACAATTGTCTATAATCACTTTCTGAAAAACAGGGAGAAGTACACGGAAGCCGCCAGATTCTATGTGATAAACTTCGACGACCCCAAGCGGAGCCATCGTTGCAATCCCATTGCGCCGGCTTTCATGACGGACATCGCCGACGCATACGAATCCGCCTATACCATAATGCTAAACTTGAACAAAACGTGGGTGTGACCTGAAAAGTCACATGATTGATTGTTAAACAATGATATCCAAAGAGTTGAATATTGATTTAACCCGCTGTTCCGTCAGCGGTAGCCTACCGTGAGGTGCGTTTCCAGCAATGGGACGTGCCAAGCTCACTGGGACAACGTACACTTTCAGTAATGACAAGACGTAACCGCGAGGGGAATCAAGAACGGTTAGTATCGTACCGTTGAGTGGCCAGGCTGGATAGTATGGTTAACGTAAGTGAACTGTCTTTAGCCATCGTAAGGTTTGAAGGAGCCAAAGATACTGAGCGCTCTCACCAAAATGGTAAGCAGTCGGATAACCCTGCCCACGTTAGGGTTACACGGACAAAGCACTGCCGGTGGAGTTGACAGAACCTAACCTATCCTTTGTCAATCATGTGGAACAGGGCAAGCCTGTATCTCTCTCATGGCAACATGAGTAAGCGAGCCGCAAGGTGAGCCGAACGGGGTGCAGGTATGAGATAACGGAAAAAGCGAATGCCGTCCTGTAATGGGACGGATACGGATTGACCTCATTGCCATGTATGGCAGAGAGCCACATCATCCGACACGAAAGTGGGCAGACTTCCGTATAAGGTAACTCTTTACAAGATAACTTTTAGAACTTTTTAAAGTAGAAAGCAAATGAACGAATCGAAAGAAACGTGTGCGCCTACTGACAAGGGGCAGACAACTTGGGACGGGATAGACTGGCCCAAGTGCGAAGCCTTTGTCCGAAAGCTACAAGCGCGTATTGTAAAGGCTCAGAAAGAAGGCAGACATAACAAGGTGAAAGCCTTGCAATGGATGCTTACTCACTCTTTTTACGCCAAGGCATTGGCCGTAAAAAGGGTTACTTCCAACAAAGGGAAGAACACGTCTGGAGTGGACAAACAGCTTTGGGACTCTCCCAAGCGAAAATTCAAAGCAATCAGTGAACTCAAACGCAGAGGCTACAGACCGCAGCCCCTCCGCAGAGTACACATCAAGAAAAAGAACGGCAAACTCAGACCGTTGGGAATACCGACCATGAAAGACCGCGCTATGCAGGCTCTTTATCTCATGGCTCTTGAACCGATAGCCGAGACGATAGGTGACAGATTTTCCTATGGTTTCCGAAAGAAGCGTAGAACAATGGATGCCATCCGTCAAATCGACACGGTGCTGAACCGTGGGCATTCTCCACAATGGATTTTGGAGGGTGATATAAAAGGCTGCTTCGACCACATAAGTCACGAATGGTTACTCGCCAACATCCCAATGGATAAGGCGATACTCAAAAAATGGCTCAAATGTGGAGCGGTGTTCAATGGTAAATTGTTCCCGACGGAAGAGGGTACTCCCCAAGGCGGTATAATATCACCGACACTTGCAAACATGACGCTTGACGGACTACAACCATTGCTCGCCGAAAGATTTAAGAAAATCTTCCGTAACTATAAGACCACCAACTTCAAAGTGAACCTTATCCGTTACGCAGATGACTTTGTAATCACAGGATTAAGCAAGGAACTTCTTGAAAACGAGGTAAAACCTGTCGTTATAGAGTTCCTCAAAGAAAGGGGTCTGACCCTTTCCGAAGAGAAAACAAAGATAACTCATATCAATGACGGCTTCGACTTCCTCGGATTCAATATAAGAAAGTTCGGCAAACGATTGTACACATCCCCATCCAAAGATGCAAGGAAACGTTTCAAAGCGAAAGTTTCCGACATCATATTGGGACACAAAATGTGTAGACAAGAGTCTCTGATTAGAATGCTCAATCCTGTAATCACAGGCTGGAGCAACTACTACCGTTACGGAGCATCAACCGATGCTTTTCATGACTGCGACAATCACATTTTCAATATGACATGGAAATGGGCACTCAGACGCCATCCAAAGAAAACGAGACCTTGGGTGGCTAAGAGATATTGGCACGAAATCCGTGGCAGGAAATGGACTTTCGCATGGAAATATGCGTCAAAAAGCAGGAAAGAGAATTACTTGACCCTTAAACGGTTGTCGGACGTACACTATACGCCTTACAAACAAATAAAGGGCGATGCCAATCCCTTTGACCCTGTCTGTGATGACTATTTCTATCAGCGACAGGCGCAGAGAATGCTTGAATCACTCAAAGGACGTAAGACACTCTTATATTTGTGGAACAGACAGAACCGGATTTGTCCGTTTTGTGGCAAGGAAATAGACCATACGAAAGCATGGAACGTCAACGAAATATCTGTTGGCGGTTCAATCGTAAGGCAACTTGTACACAATCTCTGTTATAAGCGACACAAACGAAACAGTTGAAAGTATGAGCCGATTTCTAACAACAAATAGAAATATTGAGTTGCTTGAGCCGTATGAGGGGAAACTCTCACGTACGGTTCTTAGGGGAGAAAGTGGCAGCAATGCCCCCGCCTTACCCGATATCCAGAAGCAGGGGGACTTCTTCGTAGAGTCGCCTATCATCCTGTTGGCGAGTATTATATGGTATCTCAAACTCTACAAGGGAGGCAAATACTGCACCTTCCCACATGCCATCGAGTTCCTTAACCGCCGTTATGAGGATATTTTCCCGATACTGTCCTCATACCCGGAGCTGGAGAACTACCTTTCTCCGTTTATGGACGCATGGCAAGGTGGAGCCGCAGATCAGTTGCAGGGTCAGATCGCATCGGCAAAGATACCTCTGTCCCGTATGATTTCGCCTCAGCTCTACTGGGTAATGTCAGGCAATGACTTCACTCTCGACATTAACAACCCACAAGCCCCGAAGATACTCTGTGTCGGCAACAACCCCGACCGCCAGAACATCTACGGTGCCGCCCTCGGATTATACAACTCCCGTATTGTCAAGCTGATTAACAAGAAGGGTATGCTCAAATCGGGAGTGGTGATAGACGAGCTTCCGACCATCTATTTCAAAGGACTCGATAATTTGATAGCTACCGCCCGAAGCAACAAAGTTGCCGTCTGTCTCGGTTTTCAGGACTTCTCACAGCTGGAGCGCGATTATGGCAAGCCCGAAGCAGCCGTTGTGATGAACACTGTAGGCAATATCTTCTCCGGGCAGGTAGTAGGCTCTACCGCCAAGACCCTCTCCGAACGTTTCGGCAAGGTACTCCAGAAGCGTCAGTCTATCTCAATCAACCGTCAGGACGTATCCACCTCCATCAACACGCAGATGGACAGCCTCATTCCGCCGAGCAAAATCAGTGGTCTCTCGCAAGGAATGTTTGTCGGTGCTGTTTCCGACAACTTCGGAGAACGCATAGAGCAGAAAATATTCCATGCCGAGATTGTGGTGGACAGCAAGAAGGTAAAAGCCGAGGAGGAGGAATACAAACATCTGCCCGTTGTCACCAACTTCATAGATGAAGACGGTAATGACATGATGGAATCGGCTATCCAGAACAACTACCGCGCCATCAAGGAGCAGGTGAAAAGGATAGTCGCCAAGGAGAAAATGCGCATAGCAGCCGACCCTGAACTGCGACACCTTCTGGATTTGAAGTAAAACAGCTCGTAAAAATACCCGGACACCCCAACCGGGTAGTAAAAAAAACGAGTTTTTTAACGGCATGAAAGCTTCTTGAATTCAGTGAGATAGCACCTCGCTGATTTTTTTATTACGCAATCGTCACCCGGTTGAAAACAACTGTGGATAACACCTTTAGGCGGCAGAGTAATTTTGCATCGTAAGTTTTAATCAACGAAAGAAAAAATGGATATAACTACGATACAGAATACAAATACTGTCACCATTGTGATAACCGCTGAGCAAGCCGGTGACTTTATAAATCTTCTCACCCGCATTGCAGATGGCATGGACAGGCTGGTGATCAATGCGGCACCACCGCCTATACCTTCCGAACCGCCACAAGAGACGTATGGCATAAGACCGGATGCCATGTATCCCGAATGGCAAGTGCTGAAGATTTTCTCCTGCTGTGATAAGACTCTCCGTAAATGGCGCAAAGAATACGGACTACGCGCTTATCAAAGCAAATCAGGCTCAAAAGGCTCCCGAATCTGGTACTGCGGTCAAGACCTGATAGATTTCTTCCGGGAGTTTGCCGTGGCTTTGGCAATCAATACACCCAAGCCCATCGAAAAAGAGGTCCCCACGGGACAAATGTGTGACCCTCCAAAAAATTTGAAGCTCGAAAATGCAAGAACAAGATTTGAAAAACCAAGACGCGCTGATTGCGCGCAACAGTCTGACGGGTGAGTCGGGCGTGGTGACCGGACTTAATGAGGACGGTTCCCCAAAGATGGAAGACCCGGCAAAGGCTTCCAAGTTCCTGACCTTCGACCGCCATGCCGATATTCTCGACAACTTCCTGCGCAACTTTGTCGCCCAATGCAAGAATCCCACCATCTTCAACTTCTTCAAAGTATCGGCCGATCAGGTTCCCACGACGGGCTTTGCCGTCAACCAGATGGCACAGAACCCCGACATGCCCGGCGCAAAGGATATGCTTGCCGGAGTTGAGGTAAAAGTGCCCGACGGCACTCCCGCTCAGGAACAGACCGTGGCACAGGCACCTCAACCTGAACAGAAAGAGACACCCGCTGAGACTGTCAATCAGGCTTCCGAGCCGGAACAGACACAGCCTAAGCGATACCGACAGATTGACGAATCCAAAATCAACTGGGACAATCTCGCGGCATGGGGCATCAGCAAGGAGTCGCTCGGTGAACAGAATCTCCGCAACATGGTCAACAACCGTATGTCTGACCTTGTGAAAGTGACTCCGACCTTCGGCAACGAGAAGTATGAGCTGGAAGCCCGTCTCTCGCTCCACGAGAACCCCGACGGCAGCATCAAGGTGGTGCCTCACTTCATCCGTCAGGAACCCAATCTGAACGATGAGTTTCACGGCGTGAAATTCTCAAAAGAGGACAAGGATATGCTCAAAGCCATCGGCAACCTCGGACGAGTCATCGACCTGAAGGATGCCAAAGGCAACACAATCCCCAGCTTCGTCAGCATCGACCGCAAGACAAACGAGCTTATCGCTCTCCCGGTGGCGTCGCTCTACATCCGCAACAAAATCGGCGAGACGGAACTGACTCCGCAGGAAATCGGTATCCTCAAATCGGGCAAGCAGCTCCACAAGGAAGTCACGCTCAAAGACGGAAAAAGTTTCCCCGCCGTGCTTCAGGTCAGTGCCGCCGAGCAGAAAGCAGAGTTCGTCCCTGTCCATGCCCGCCTCGGACAGCAGAAGTCCCAGTCGCAGGAGCAGGAACAGAAGCAGAAGAGTGATACACCAGCCGAAAAGAACACCAACAACTGGGTACTGAGCGACGGAAGCATCAAGCCTCTGGGCAAGTGGAAGAGAGTCGAGTTCTCCGAACAGCAGAAGGCAGACTACACCGCCGGAAAGACCATCAAGGTCGATGGAGTCCCGGATGCGAAAGGAGTGCCGAGCACTATCTACATCCGCTTCAATCCTGAAAAGCAGCGTCCATACACCTACAACACTGATCCAGATAACGCCAAGGTCATAACTCCGGCGGATGAGAGCAAGACTCAAGTCGCGGTCAACTCCGAGGGTAAGACCAACGAGGCGACAAAGGGACTGAAGGAACCGCTCGAACAGGGACAGACACAACCCAAACCGGAACAAAAAAAGAAGTCAGGGCAGAAGCTCTAAACAGCTGATACTCACACCACGGCTCGCAGGTGTGAAAGCATCTGCGAGCCATTCTTATACTCTTTCCGGAACAGTAAATTTCAAAACAAAACCCACAAACACAATTAGTTATGATTACTATCATCGCCCAAAATAAGATTTCCGCACTCGCCATCGCACGTGCCACAGCCAACGACAACGAAGGCAACCGTCACTTCTACGGCAGCAAGTATTTCATCACTTGGATGACTCCCAAAATGATTGAGATTACCACTCCCTGTGGACTCGTTTCCTACTGGTTCCGCGACCAGAGCTTTCCTCATCTCCCCAAATATCTCACGCTCAGCATCACCACTCGTAGCGGCAAGGACGGGGAATCGATGACCCCGGAGGCAAACGCGCAGCTCGACATCATCAAGTCGCTGCTTGCCAAGAGCGAGAGCATCATTGTTGCCACCGACCCCACACAGGAGGGCGAGATGAGTTTCCGCTATCTCTATTCCTACCTGCACTGCACGCTCCCTTACAGCCGTGCTATCATCAATGACCTGACCATCAAGGGTGTCAACCGTGCCATATCCTATACTATGCCTGCGGAGAAGTATGACAAATGGTACAACGCAGCCCGTCTCCGTGACGAAGCGGACTGGCTCGTGGGTGTCAACGCCCGACGCGCTTTGGCTTTCGCCGCCGGCCGTGGCACATACCGTATCGGTCGCACAAGCGCATCAGTGCTGAAGATGATTGCCGACCGCAATATTATGGTCAAGTCTGCGGAACAGACAACAGAACGGCATACCACCGTGGCTGTCAAGGATCGAAACGGCAACATCTTCGCTCTGCACAGCATCGAACCCAACTGCGTCACTGCCAATGCGACCTCAGAGGTCAAGATTATCTCAGTGGAGAAGAATGAAAACAAGGTACGCACCCCCAAGCTCTACAATCTCATCAATCTCCAGATAGATGCAGCCCGTCTATTCGGAATGACTCCGCTCCGTACCTACGAAGCCGCCCTACGTCTTTTCGGTCGGAAACTCATCTCTTACCCTGTCGCCGCAGGTAGCACCGTACCCCAGCGTAAGTATCAGGAGTGTCGCAAGGTTCTGGAGAAGATGCTCTCTTACAGCAACTACGCCTCGGTGGCTATGGCAAATCTCGGATTTGCTCCCGGTCGCGGTGTCGATAAGAGTAACTTCGGAACACACGGCATAGTGGCTACCGGGGTGCCTCCTCTCGTACTCGACGAAGACATGAGCCGCATCTATCATCTCATCGTCAAGCGTATGTACCAGACATTCTCCAAGGATGCGGTTGTAATCCGCTCCCGCATCATCGCCGAGTGCGAGGGAGTGCGCTACCAGTGGAGCGGAGAAAGCTACAAGACAAAAGGCTGGCACACACTGTTCCCCGACACGCTGATGGATACGCAGCCGGTTCCTGCATTCACAGCCAATGAGGAGGTCTCCCTTTTTTCAGCGGGGGCATACACTTCCAAGACATCTATGCCGGAGGACTATACCGACGCGACTCTCATCGAGGATCTTCTCGCAATCCGCGGCACTATCAATGCCGACGGTATCGCAAAGGACATCGTGCATCTGGAGTCCAGCGGCCTCATCGAGCGCGACGCATGGGGGCATATCTCCATCACGACCAAAGGCCGTCTGCTCTACGGCATAGTCAGGGAGATGAAGATTGCCGACATCTGCGAAGTCATCAAGATGGACAACCTCATGAAAGAGGTGACACGCGATAAAATCTCGGCAAGTGCCTATGATACACAGATAAAGCAGATTACCCGCGATGTGACGGCTGAGATTCTCGCTTCTGCGAAACTCTATCCCCGGATGGAGGAAGACATCCCTTGTCCTCATTGCTCAGAGGGCGTGATGAAGACCTTCGGCAGAGTGGCGATGTGCGACAATCCCGAGTGCGGCCACTATGTATTCCGCCAGTTCTATGGCGTGACACTCTCTCACAGCGAACTCGCATCGCTCATCAACACCGGCTCCACTCCTCCCATAGCAGGATTCCGCGCACGCAGCGGCAAGACCTTCAAAGCCCGAGTGATCATCAATGCCGCCGGCAATACGCAGGTGGTCAGCAAAAACAAATCTGAAAACGCCTAAACAAATCAATTATGAAAAATACTCCCGACGCATACGAGAGATATCTCTCGACATACCTCTCGAACAACAACTATCCCGAAGCCGAAGACCTCAGCTTCATCACCGCCCGCGCTGATCAGGCATACGATGTGTTCTGCGAGGCAAGACGCGGAGGCGTGGATGTATCCACCGCCGAGGAACTGGCTCTGATAGCTCTAATGCAGGGCTATCAGGGGGAGAGTTTCGATGACCTTGTCCGCGAAATACTCTTCGATTACTGCCCGGAAGAAGGCTACGACTTCTTCATCTCCGATATGGAGGATAGGCTCGAAGATTACCGTGAGCAATATTCTCCCGATAAATATCCGCCGTATTCAGCTGAGTACGAAGCATTCAAGACCGAGCTGCTCGGTGTAATCGACGACTATTTCACAACTTATCTCCCTACTGAATAATGGCTTATAACCGACTACAAACTATGCGCGACAATATCGAGGCGATAAGGCTTGCCTTTCGCCTCGGTGTTGCGGGACGCACAGCGCAGACTGCCGAAGAGCAGGAGATACTGCGTAAGTATGCCGGATTCGGTGGACTGAAGTGTATCCTGAATGATGCCAACGAGCTGGCGGATGCTGCTAAGTGGAGCAAGTCTGATATAGAGCTGTTTGCGCCGACAGTGGAACTGCGCCGTATGATTCATGATTACAGCCACAATGACAAGGAGTTCAAGGAGTATATGGATTCGCTTAAAGCCTCGGTGCTGACAGCATTCTATACGCCTCAGCCTGTTGTTGACGCAGTTTCCGATGTACTGAAATACTCCGGTGTCGATGTCAAAAGATTTTTGGAACCGTCGGCAGGTCAGGGCGTTTTTGTTGATTCGTTTCTGCGGAATGACAAATATCCCGGTGCCGAAGTGCTTACCTATGAGAAGGATTTGCTCACCGGTAAAATTCTGTCAGCCCTGCACCCGTCAATACTGACCCGCATAGAGGGCTTCGAGAAGATTGAAAGCGATTTCAATGGATATTTCGATGTCGCAGCCTCAAATGTGCCTTTCGGCGATTTTGCAGTTGCAGACCCTGCGTATGCAGTGAGCAAGGAAATTGCGTATCGTCAGGCTACCAAGTCGATACACAATTACTTTTTCCTCAAAACTCTTGACCAAGTGCGCGAAGGAGGTCTTGTTGCTTTTATCGCATCGCAGGGTGTGATGAACGCCGCCAGTCCCTTCATAAGAATGGAGCTGGTGAAGCGTGCCGACCTTGTGGCGGCTCTGCGACTTCCTAACAACACATTCAGCGACAACGCCGGAACTGATGTTGGCTCTGACCTGATTATTTTCCAGAAGCACGCAGGGAAGAAGTCATTGTCGGCTGATGAAGAGTTCTTTATCCAGTCGGTTGTTGACCGAGGTACGAAAGTGCCGGGCAACAAGTTCTTTCAGGCGTTTCCGCAGAATGTTATCTGCACCGATGCAAAGGTGGGTACTGACCAATATGGCAAACCTGCAATCGTGTATCACCACGACGGAGGTATTGACGGTATTGCAGCGGATTTGCGCAAGGCACTCGATGAATCGCTGCATCTGCGCTTGAATCTGGAATTGTATAATTCCAACGCTATCAAGCCGCCTACGCCTGACCCGGTTACTCCAACTCCTACACCAAAGCAGGAGGTAAAGGAGAAAACTCCGAAGGCGGAAAAGAAGTCGAGCCTCACCAATACACCGCTGATGCAACAGTATCAGGAGATGAAGAAGAAACATCCCGATGCCGTATTGCTTTTCAGAGTGGGTGATTTCTATGAAATATTCGGCAAGGATGCGGTTACTGCCTCGGAGATATTGGGTATAACCCTGACCCGTCGCCAGACCGGTGTTGACAGCCGCATAGAGTTGGCAGGATTTCCGCATCACGCCCTTGACACCTATCTGCCAAAACTTGTGCGGGCCGGTAAACGTGTGGCAATCTGTGAGCAGTTGGAAGACCCGAAACTGAAAAAGACTCCCATGCAAAAGGTGGTTGAGACAGTTACGCCCAATCAGCCGCCAAAAGTAGAGCCAAAGCCTGAGCCTGGACCTGAACCGGCTCCAACACCTGTCCCCACTTCCGTAGAGCCACCGAAGGTTGAACCTGTCAAAGAGATTGAAACTGACGGCAGTCCCGATTACACCGATAATCCCGACCCTCGTCTGTATGCCTACAATCTCTTTGGAGAGTTGGAGCCGATAGGCAAGCCTCGCCGTCAGCCCAAACCGGCTGATGACGCTCCCAAGCCGAAGCCGAGTGTGGAGGTCAAGGATATTCTCGTCAAAAAATTCCGTCCACTCAGTGAGAAAGAATTGGAATTTTACGGCTCGCTCAACTGGGAGGACAATCCGCCCATCAACGGTTTTTACGAAACCATGATGTCGATTGCCCACCGTCAGTTGGAAGAAATGCGACTGGAGCGTGAGGCTGAGGAAGCCGCCAAACAAGCCGCCAATGGCGAGACTATCCAAGAAGGTGGTACCACAATCCAGCGCACCGAAGGCGATTTCATTCCCGGTCAACGCTCAACGGTCAAGCCGGAACCCGTCGAAAGGGATATGTCGCCCCGTCCTTTCTCGGAGGATATTCAGTTTTTTCACCACAACGGCAGTATGGTGGTGCAGGACGATCTTGTGGGTTTCCTCTCGGAAGTACGCAAGAACAGCGCGACATTCAATCCGTTGGAGTTGAAACCGGAACAGGCGAAACGCGCCATGCTCTATGTCACTCTGTCGGAAACGTATCAGCAGCTTTATAACTATGAGGCTGAGACCCATGAACCGTCGGAACATCTGCGCGAACACCTCAATCAGTATTATGATGAGTTTGTGGAGAAATACGGCAACCTAAATGAGAAAAAGAATGTAAAATTTATCCTCATGGATGCCAACGGCAGGGACGCACTGGCATTGGAGCGGGGCGAGAACGGTCGGTTTGTCAAGGCTGACATTTTCGACCATCCGGTGTCATTCGCCGTTGACGAGGTTACTTCGGTGGATACACCGTTGGAGGCTCTTACCGCATCGCTCAATAAATACGGTGTCGTCAACCTTGAATATATGTCAAGTCTGGTCGATATGGACGAATCCGCGCTTACCGAGAGTCTGGCGGGCCACATATATTATAATCCTCTTGTCAGCAGCTATGAGGTCAAAGACCGTTTCATAGCCGGAAATGTAGTGGCAAAAGCCGATAATGTCAGGGCATGGATTAGCCATGAGGAAGAACGGATAAAGGACTTCCCCGGATATGACGGCGTAGAGCCATTTATCGCCTTGTCGAAAGATTCTCTCAAAGCGTTGGAGGATGCCCGGCCGCGCCGCATCGAGTTTGACGAGCTGGATTTCAACTTCGGTGAGCGATGGATTCCAACGGGTATCTACTCCGCTTATATGTCATATCTGTTCCACACCGATGTGAAGATTGCCTATTCTTCATCTATGGATGAATACTCGGCGGAGGCATCAAGAAAGAACATGACCATCTGGGAGGAGTTCTGTGTCAGAGGCTATTACCGCACATACGACGGTATGAGCCTGTTGAAACACGCCCTTCATAACACTGTTCCTGACATAAAAAAGTCGGCGGGCAAGGACGAGGACGGTCATGATATAAAAGTGCCTGACAACGAGGCTATCCAACTTGCCAATACCAAGATTGACGAAATAAGAAACGGTTTCTCGGAATGGCTCGAAGCCCAATCGCCGGAGTTCAAGGAGAAGCTCGTTGACCTCTACAACGACAAGTTCAACTGTTTCGTGCGCCCTCAGTATGATGGTTCACATCAGACATTCCCTGACCTGAATATGAAATTATTGGGTGACAGGTATGGAATCCACTCTATCTATCAAAGTCAGATGGACTGTATATGGATGCTGAAACAGAATGGCGGCGGCGTGTGCGACCATGAGGTTGGGACAGGTAAAACGCTGATAATGTGTATTGCAGCACATGAAATGAAGCGTCTCGGACTGGCACACAAACCGATGATTATCGGTCTTAAAGCCAATGTCGCCGAGATTGCCATGACCTATCAGAGTGCCTATCCCAATGCCCGGATACTGTTTGCCGATGAAAAGAGTTTCAAGGCGGACAACCGCGTGGCGTTCTTCAACAAAATCAAGAACAACGACTATGACTGCGTGATAATGTCGCATGACCAGTTCGGCAAAATCCCGCAGTCACCTGAGATGCAGCAGCAAATCCTTCAGGCTGAACTTGACACTGTTGAAGAAAACCTCGAAGTACTGAAACAGCAGGGCCACGATGTTAGCCGTGGTATGCTCAAAGGTCTAATCAAGCGTAAGGAGAACCTCACCGCGAAGATTGCGACCATTCAGTATCAGATGGAGCAGAACAAGGATGCAGTCGTTGACTTCAAGCAGATGGGTATCGACCACATATTCGTTGATGAATCGCATCAGTTCAAAAACCTTATATTCAACACCCGACATGACCGTGTGGCGGGTCTCGGCAACTCGGAAGGATCACAACGTGCGCTCAATCTTCTCTATGCCATACGTACAATTCAGGAGCGGACGGGCAAAGACCTCGGAGCAACATTCCTGTCGGGTACAACAATCAGCAACTCGCTTACTGAATTGTATCTGTTGTTCAAATATCTGCGTCCGAATGAACTTGAAAGACAGGACATCCGCTGCTTTGATGCGTGGGCGGCAATCTTTGCCAAGAAGACAACCGACTTCGAGTTCAATGTAACCAATCACATTGTGGCAAAGGAGCGTTTCCGCTACTTCATCAAGGTGCCGGAATTGGCGGCATTCTATAATGAGATAACTGATTATAGAACCGCTGAAGATGTTGGTGTTGACCGACCGGAGAAACGTGAGATTCTTCACAATATCCCTCCGACACCGGCACAGGAGGCTTTCATTGAGAAACTGATGAAGTTTGCCGAGAGTGGCGACGCCACAATTCTCGGCAGAGCACCGTTATCGGAGACAGAGGAAAAGGCAAAGATGCTCATTGCTACGGACTATGCCCGCAAGATGGCTCTTGATATGCGTATGATTGACCCAAATGCTGAGGATGACCCGAACAACAAAGCCTCGCACTGCGCCAAGATGATTGCAGAATATTACAGAAAATACGATGCCCAACGTGGTACACAGTTTGTTTTCAGCGATCTCGGCACATACAAGCCCGGCGAGTGGAATGTCTATTCCGAAATCAAGCGTAAGCTGATAGAGGATTATGGGATTCCGGCGCATGAAATCAGGTTTATACAAGAGTGTAAAACCGAAAGGTCGAGAAAGGCAGTAATCGAGGCTATGAACAGTGGCGATGTGAGAGTTTTATTCGGCTCGACTTCAATGCTCGGAACAGGCGTAAATGCCCAACAGAGAGCGGTTTGTATCCATCATTTGGATACGCCGTGGCGTCCCTCTGACTTAACTCAGAGAGATGGCAGAGCCATACGAGCCGGTAACGAGATTGCCAAGTTGTATGCTGATAATAAGGTAGATGTAATAATCTACGCTGTGGAAAAGTCATTGGACTCCTACAAGTTCAATCTTCTCCACTGTAAGGCTACATTTATCGACCAGCTCAAATCCGGCGCACTCGGAGCGCGAACCATCGACGAGGGTGCGATGGATGAGAAAAACGGCATGAACTTCTCGGAGTATATGGCTATTCTCAGTGGTAACACCGACCTTCTCGAAAAGGCTAAACTTGAAAAGCGTATCGCGGCACTGGAATCTGAGCGCAAAGCCCACAACAAGGGCATTTCAGATTCCAAGTTCAGGCTCCAGACCATCAGTCACGACATCGCAAACAACGAGGCTGCAATCAGTCGCATGAAGGAGGACGCTGCCCGTTATCAGTCGGTCATACAGCGAGACAAAGACGGCAACCCCGTCAACAATCTCACCATAGATACCTGCCACCTCTCCGACGAGAAGAATATGGGTATCCATCTGCAAGGTCTGGCGCAGCGTACCGACACTCATGGTCAGTATCAGCGTGTCGGCGAGGTCTATGGTTTCCCCATCAGCATCATCTCGGAGCGTAATCTTGTTGACGGCAAGGAGACCGTTCAAAACCGCTTTGTGGTCGAAGGCAACTACAAATACAAGTTCAACAACGGATTCATCGCCATGAGCGACACCCATGCCGCCTGCATGAACTTCGTCAACGCACTGGAGAAGATACCCGGCATCATCGCCCAGTACGAGGAACGAACAGCCAAACTCAAAGCCGACGTTCCCCAGCTCGAAGCCATCGTCACCAAGCAGTGGGGCAAGGAGGACGAGTTGAAACAACTCAAATCAGAACTTGCCGCTCTCGACCGCAAAATTACCGCAGAACTCGCTCCAAAGAAAGAGGAACAGGACGGCGAAGAAAACAAGCAGGTTAACACAGTTGAGACTCCTACCACCGACACGAAAAAGTCGATGGTTGCGGAGCCAGCCGACATCTACCGCCAGCGTGAGCCGTTGAGTTCCCGCAGAGTAATCGGAGGATGCGGAGCTACTCCACCCGGAGGGTTTCGCGCCGCCGGCCCCAAACTATAATTATAATGTGTGCCAGTCCCAAAACCTGTCAGGGACTGGCACACTTAACAACCCGACAGGAACCCAAACCGCATGATTGATATCAATACACTCATTGAAAGCGGTATCACCGATTTCAATATAACGATAAAATATTCTGACCTCGTAATGCTCGGAGACCGTCTTGTCGAGAGAATACTCGGTGAGGTCTGTCCAGTGGCCGCCGACAATGCAGTTGAGAAACTGCTTACCAAACCAGAAGTGATGCAGAAATTCGGAGTCTGCCATACCACATTACATAATTGGGCCAAGGCTGGTGTACTCGTCCCTGTGAAGGTAGGACGCAAAATCCACTATCGCCTTGGCGATGTTCAGGCACTGCTTGAACGCAGAGGGGGTAAATGAAAAGACAGCCGGCATCCTTGCGAAAGGGTGTCGGCTGTCGCTGTATATTGTATGTCACGGCATTTCAGACAACAGTACTTTTTCTGGCAGCTCTTCCGTCTGATTTTTCCTGAGCGACAAGATTGTCGTTGAGACAGTCGCTGAGGTCATCGCAGAAATAGGAACGACTGTCAAGCATATTTCTACGGTTATATTTTCTGTCGCCTTTACCTTTGCGCTGCTTCATGGTACGCTTGGATTCATAGCATCCATCGACATTGATGTCAACATTGAATACTGAGGCTATATAAGGAACGAGTACATTGGTATCTATATTTCCGTTGTTGAAACACTTCCTTATCTGGAGAGCGTTCAGCAACTCATATAGATTTCCGTTACCTCCTGTCCATCTGATTTCGGTGTCATCACCAGTGGAGAATCCGGAACGAAAGGATCTTATCGTATCCGCGCTTGCTTTCTGAGTCTCAATCAGCAGCTCCTTCATTGTCTTTATCAGTGAGAGGGCAAGAGACAAGTAGGTATGTGAGATGTCACTCTTGACTTTAAGCGTATGCACATGGAATATGGCATTCAGCCTTACAAGACAGTGATGCTTCTCGACCCAGTGAACAGGCTCGTGGATGAAGTTTATCAGATGAGAGGCAAAGGACTCAAAAGCCTCTTTGATTTCGTCAAGTTCATCATTGATGATATGCCTTACGAATGCCGCCTCAACGATTGTGTTGATATTTGTCATAAACATTGGGGGTTAGGGCTTGTTATGAAATTCTTTTAACGAAAGCATAACTCTTGGGCATCAATTTGGTTTTCAAAAAGATAAAAGTTTTGATAAACTGCTGTATGTCTGCGGTCTATGTAAACATAGGCGATGCAAATTGTGTTAAAACATAAAGTGTAAACATAAATAGGCTTTATATTTCCCTCTCACAACTTTATGTTTTTGTGCAAAATGCGGTTTGATTGTTATACTTTTTGCAAACATTACAAGGTTAGAATCTGTTTTATAGCGTAAAACGGCTTTTCATACGAGGGTTGTTGCAGCTTACAGCATCATTCCCCCTTGCTATTGTCGCTTAACTTCAAAAACACCATATTCATTAGTATATGAAGATTCTACTCTATGAACCCGACCAACGTACCGGAGAACCGATTTATCATGCCCTCCGCAGAGAGGGACATGATGTGATATGGATTCAGGAATATATGGATGCAAGAACAAAAATCCTTGACGAAAAATTCGATGCTTCCCTCATTGAGATTGATGATTATGAAGGACTCCGGCTTATAGAGTCATGGGTTGAACAATCTCCAAGGTTGCTGTGCGTGGCCATTTATAAGGAGCAGGATGCTGGTGTCGGTTTCAAGGCAAGTAAACTGGGTTCACAGGAAATATATGAGATTGAGCACGGTAGCATAGCCGAACTTGACAGAATCCTTAAGCAATACAAGATACTTGCGAGATTGCCACAGGTCTATCGTCACAAATCGGTGGAATACAATAAGGCAGTAAGCGACCTCCGGAATCTTGTCAACCATCATAAGCCGGTGATCATAACGGGTGAGGTCGGAACAGGCAAAAGCTATCTTGCAGAACACGTCCACCGTGATGACTCAGACACTGTCTTCCGTCTGGAGGAGATACAATGCTCTACATTGAATGTGGAAAATGCGATGGAGCTGTTTCTTGGTGTCGTCCGGGGTTTCAGGCCGGAAATAAAACAGCACAGGAAAGGGCTTATTGACAAGTCTAATGATAAGGGACTGCTTTATCTGAAAGATATTGCAGACCTTCCTGCAAATTTACAGGAAGTCCTTCTGGATATTCTTGAAAGAGGCGAGTATCGTCGTGTGGGGTCGGAGATATGGGAACCGTTCACGGCACATTTGATTGTATCATGTAAAGACATATCTGAAATCCGCACAGACAGGTTTGACCGCAGACTGTATGATTTGCTGAGCCATAATATTGTGCGAATACCACCGCTCAGAGAGTGTCCGGCAGATATTGTATCTAACGCAGAGCAGATGGCAGAAGATTATTGCAGGTCGAAAGGGATAGTTGCAATACCTGTTTTCAATGCAGACGCCATGATAAAGCTGATGGCACACGACTGGCTCGGCAATTATCGAGAATTGAAGAGCTGTGTTGAAAATGCTGTTGTATGCTGCACAGGAAACACAATCACCGCTTCGGATCTCCATATCACTCCTGTTGAATCGGACACTCCACCTGAAGATGATAAAGGAAAACTGATATTCTACCTTGATAAGTTCTGTGGGAAGAAAGTAGATGTTATGAAGGCACTCGGCATCACGGCACCGACCCTTGACAAGAGATTGAAGAAATACGGAATCGACTACAAACTCTTTAAGAAAAAGAAAGAGCGCAAGCCTCGTAGGAAGGCTGCAACATCCTGATAAAGTCAATTCTCATCACAATAGAAACGAGCCACTCGCAAGTTCTGGATGGCTCGTTTTATTTATATGGTGCAGACAACTTCAAAAAAGCTCGAAGTAACTATTCAGCGGACACGCTAAGGCGATAATGTGGAATAGACATCACCATTATAAGTAAATTCAACCTGCTGATTTTATAGAAATTAGCTGCAATTTTATTTGGTAAAGTCAAATAAATATTGTATCTTTGTATCTGTGAGACAGCAGGTTAATGACATAGCAGAAGTGCTTCGCGGATTATCCGCGCAGATTGAGTCGATGCAGAAAACCATCGATTCGCAGCATGCTACAATCTGTCAGATTAACCGAACGAGTCAAGGGCATCTTAAGGAAATTCGAGACCTAAAGCGGATGCTCAAAAAGAAGGATAAGGAGAATGAGGAACTCCGCAAGCGCCTTTCAAAATATGAAGAGCCGCCTAAGAACTCCGGCAACAGCAGCACACCTCCGTCAAAAGAGCAGATGAGAGACGAGATTGTCCGTCGTACAAAGTCCCTGCGTAAACCGTCAGGCAGGAAACCCGGAGGTCAGCCAGGCCATGAAGGAAACACCCTCGGATTGAACGACTCTGTCGACAATATCGTGGATGAGAAACCCGGCATGTGTGATGAATGCGGAGATTCACTGGACGGATGTGATACCGAGCTGGATTACATCACACAGATAATCTCGTTGCCTGAACTAAAGCCATTGATAACGGAGGTCAGACATTACGTCACGATATGCCGTACTT
>ERZ777011.972-NODE-972-length-36423-cov-4.373240_pt1 | contig 36423 bp, 33 predicted proteins | sample MGYA00374964_ERZ777011 | MGnify/ENA primary metagenome ERZ777011 (study PRJEB29310, sample SAMD00008975) | mouse gut metagenome | study: EMG produced TPA metagenomics assembly of the Metagenome analysis of fecal microbiota from mouse which was promoted...
TTTCTGTATGATGTTTTGAAGGTGCAGGAGCCATGCGGGACCGCAGGCTGGCAGACTTCAGACAATGATCCTCGATAGCTCAATGGTAGAGCACACGGCTGTTAACCGTGGGGTTGTAGGTTCGAGCCCTACTCGGGGAGTTAAACGAATATGGCCCTATGGTCAAGCGGTTAAGACATCGCCCTTTCACGGCGGTAACACGAGTTCGAATCTCGTTAGGGTCACTAAATCTTAGTGGCGATACATAAATTGCCACTAAAAGCATATAATATGATATGGCGCGATGGCCAAGTGGTAAGGCAAAGGTCTGCAACACCTCTATCGCCGGTTCAAATCCGGCTCGTGCCTTTTGAAAGACATTTGAACATGTCTTTTAACCCTTAACGCGGGGTGGAGCAGTCTGGAAGCTCGCCGGGCTCATAACCCGGAGGTCATAGGTTCAAATCCTGTCCCCGCTACTGTAGAAGATCATAATTCTTTATGAATTATGGTCTTTTTTTGTGTAGAACATTAACGATTCCCGTAGTAAAAATGCATATTGTATAAATATAGTTAAACGACGTTTTATGTCGAAATGTGTCGATAAAATATAATTGAAAGAATAAATAATAAAAATGTATTAAAAAAATAAAAACAAAATTAATTTTAAAATTGACGATAATAAAAAGCTATGGTATTATTAAGAAAATGGGCAAACTTACAGAAATGTAAGGACGCAAAGCTTGAATTCTAAGGTAATGTAGTTTGTTTACTATGAAAGTTCGGTTGCAGTATGATATTTCGCTGCGACCTTTTTTATTTGCGCAAAGGAACAAGGCAAGAGGAAATGCCTGCATTTCCGGTTTATGAACTTAAGGAAGAGGTAAACAATGGGGAAAAGGAAAACATGCTTGTTTGTGATGCTGATTCTTGCTCTGGTATTGTCCTTAAGCGGATGTAAAAAGGTATATACCAGGAAGGATATGATAGAGTATGCCGAGCAAACACTGGAAGACAAATATGGAGAGGAGTTTCGGGTAAGGGGAGATGTGTTCAACGTTAGGGATACTGCATTTCAGGTTAATGTATCACCAGTCAATAATCCAGAAATAGTATTTGAAGCAGGTTACAATGTCGCAGGAAGCGAAGCTTCACATGACTTCTATATCGAAGCTCTTGTGGCGTCTCAATATAAGGAATTAGCAGAGAAGGAATTAGAGGAACTTTCCTGTGATTATTATCTGCAAGTAAAAATACATTGGGATAAGAGAGAAAAACCAATTACAGATACGAATATAACGATTGAAGAATTTAATGATATAACCGAGGAAATGTTCCAGAAGCCTGATTATTTTCTGTATTTTTCAAAGGATATCCTTAAAGAATCAGATGAGTATATTTATGAAATAGTGTTATCAATAATGGAGATTCGTGAAGGGTGGTTAGATATCTACATTTTAAATAATAAGGATATGGAGTCTGTAGAAACAGAGTTTAATGAGCGCTATGAACTTGACGGAAGTACAAAGACTTATATTTATGAGCAGTATGCATCAGAAGTAGATGGTGGAAAGAAAGGGTATGTTTGCTTTTTAGGAGGTGAGCAAAAAGAGAAACTCAGTTATGAAGAATTTACAAAAAAAATGGAGGAAATAAGAGGAGATGTAAAACAATGGTAAAAATGAAGAAGAAATGCAGGATTATATTACATATTCGGACAAAGAAATACAACTAGCCATAATGATTGCTTATATGAATGTGCTTGATAGTGATGTGAAAAGTAATGTGACTATGCAAGAATTAATGAATACTACAAGGGGTAAGGAAATTGAAGAAGTTTTCATGAAGCACTACAAAGACGACACCGACGCGATTATCTCTGACCACAGGGTCGTTGCTCAGCAAATGTTTGAGGATATACGGAATGGTGTTTCACCCTTTTGTGCAAAACAAATAAGGAAGTATAGAGAGGAAAGAAAATGGAATTTATTAAAAGGAAACTAACACAAGAAGACAAACTATGGTTAAGGTCCATTAAAGCTCCTACATTTATTTCAGGAGATTATGGAGCATATATTGTCGAAGATAAACAGAAAAAGATAGCGCTTGTTTGTTTGGGGGGACAAGGTGTTATGACAGAGAAAGGGGAATGTATTAGTGATATTCCAGAAGAATGGCTTCTCATTTGGAATAATCATTTTGTAAAAATTGATCTTTTTCACGCACAAAAAACAGTGGTTCATAATAAAAAAGTAGAAGCTTTCTTTTCTATTCAAAAAATTATTTGCGAAAAAAGTTTTATAGAAAATGGCAAAGAGATTTTGAAAATAATAAAAGAAACTCTTGAAGTATATGGAACAGATGCTCCTGGAGTGGAATATGAAGATATTCATTTTTTGAAAATTACAGAGCCAATATATGTAACTAATGTTCGATAAGAAAATAGAAGGAGAAGAAAAAATGGATTTTGATTTTGATATTGACTGTGAGGACCTAAAAGAATGGATGGAAAACTGGAAAGAAGAGCATAATATACCAGAGAATGCAGAATTGACCCAGGAGCAAACAATAGAGTTTGTGACAGAATTATATTCTAAGATGGATGAATTGGGTTATTATGATCTTCCAGAAGATGCTAATATTATTCCATATAGCCGTACAGCAATTGATGGTACTGCAGCATGGAAAATTGCAGAAGGAATTTCTCGAAATTCTAGCAATCTATATTATATATCTGATTCAACTGCTGGGAAGCTGATTAACAGTAATGCATTTAAAGCATGCTTAAATGAAGTAATTTGTAATAATGATTTTTCAAGTGCCATAATTGATGGTAATACACAATATGTTTTATCTGGAAATGGTATGCAAGGAGTTTTATCACTTAATGATCAGGTTTCGGCACAAACAATGTTGAAATATGCACACGGAGATGTATTTACAGTTACACCGGACACTTCTGGTTGGAATGTATGGATTCGAACGGAACTGCCGATATTGCTGGAAAAGGAAAGTATTAATTCTATAAATGGAATATCCAGGGAAATTTTAGAAGAATACTATAACTATAATAAAAAAATATATGGTAAAGAGGTAGCACTTGAAAGTATAAGTAAAATAATTGCAGCCCAGTCAAGAGAACAGCTTTCTGAATTAAGAGTATATGATACTAATAAAATAAGTGATGTAGATATGTTTGATTTGTTTGGGAATAATTATGAATTATATCGTACTAATGGCGGCTTAATAGTAGATACTCATTCGATTGGAGCGAATGAGGCTTCCTTACTACCAAACACTATATTTACAGATTCGCGTATTTCAACAGGATTGGTAAATTATAAGATGTTAATTTCTTCTATGGGAAGTGAAGTGACAATATATGGTGAATTTAGTAATTTCTATAACTTTGTTGCTCAAAATGCTTTAGTACTGCGTCAAAATTATTCTGGTAATGCCAGCGTTAATGCATTTTTAGATTTTCTTGAAGTATATAAACAGCTAGATCCATCTATTCAAGGAAATGCTAAATTATGGAATCGATTATATAATAGATATGCAAATGAATATACAGGAAAAACGGGTAATATACTTCCCAGTGATTCACAAATGGCAAGTATCATCAGTCAAATGGAAGGTGCAGCCCAAAATATGGGAATATATAGCAGTATTAAGAGTAGTATAGGAAAAATAACTTTGCCAATTGCTGCGACATTAATGACGGTAGACATGATAAATTCATTTGCAAAAGCAGGATATTACATTGTCTGTGAGGATGATTATGAAACAGGTGTGGAAATCATTCGGCAATGGGGATGTGATACAGGAGGTGCTTTTATTTGTGCGGCAGGTTCAAGTGCACTTATTGAAGGTCTTTTTGGTACTGCATTGTTGTCATTGGCAGCAACAGGACCAATAGGAATTGCTGCGGCTCTAATGATCTCTATTGGAATCCCATTTGTAACAACAGTAATGTTTTCCGATGATGTAAGTAATTTTTTATATGGCTTAGGTGACTTTTTGTGCTATGAATTTGCCGAAGGTCATTATGCTGAAGATTGGTTAGGGGGGTGGGATATGATATGTGACTGGTTTGATGAAAAGTGGGCTGCTTTATTTGGCGATGCTACTAATGCACGGGTGCGTGTCGATCCGCTGATCCTGGATATGGATGGAGACGGTTTCAACATCGAAAGCAAGAAATACGGTACCTATTTTGACTTAAACTGTGACGGATTTGCAGAGAAGATCAACTGGACAAACCGGGATGCGATTCTGGCATTGGATCTGAATGGAAACGGAAGGATTGACGATGGCAGGGAGGTATTTGGTGATTACCATTTACTGGCAGATGGAAGCCGGGCGTCCAACGGATTTGAAGCACTTGCCCAGTACGATACAAACGGGGATGGTGTGATTGACAGCCAGGATGAAATATTTAATAGCCTGCGGTTGTGGACGGATGCAAACAGTAACGGTATATCAGAGGGCGGAGAATTGAAGACCCTTGCAGAAATGGGAATTAAGGCAATTAATCTGAATTATAACAATACAAATTTGTCTACTGGGACGGAGGCGTTGATAGGAAATACGGCAACTTTTGTATATGAGGATAATAGAGAAGGCAATATAGGAGAGCTGTGGGTAGCATCGGATTTGTTCGACACGGTAGAGACATTCATCACAGGAATATCAGAGGCGGTAAATGGTCTGCCGGATGTCAGAAGCTATGGACATGTGAATTCTCTCCACAATGCAATCGCATTGGATGAGACTGGTGTGTTACAGGGATTAGTTGAGCAGTTTGTATCAGAGACAGACAATGATACAAGGATTCGTCTGGTACAGGATATATTGGATTATATATGTGAAACGGATACAGTAGAAGAAGGAAGCAGAGGAGATTGCTTCAGTGCAAAGAAGCTGGCAGTAATAGAGAAATTCATGGGAGAAGGCTTCATGGGGGTAAATGGTGCCAATCCTAATTCTGCTGCTGCACCAATTCTTGAGAATGTATATGAGCAGATCGTAGAGATGTACTGTTTTGCTATGGTAGGAAGTAAAGTGACTACATATCTTAATAAAGTCATTATGATAACTGATAAAAGTGGAAATGCATCATTTGATACAAGTCTTTTTAGTCAATATATGAATTATAGTTTGAAAGCCAATAAGTTATCAGAACGGGAATTCTCTGACATCTGTGCCTATCTTGGCTACTTTGGCTCCAACGTGCAGGAAAGCTATGAGATCTTTCGTGATGTCCGGGATTATTTTAGCAAAGCAGCCCCGGAATATATGGAATTGATCGATTCCTCCGTATACGGAGCCATCCGGGGCAATGAAGAGGGCAATTACCTGAATGGTACCAATATAGCCGACATCATCTATGGCAACGGAGGCGATGACACGATCTCCGGCGGCAATGGAAATGACCTGCTTGTTGGAGGCGCTGGCAACGATACAATCTCTGGCGGTTCCGGTAATGACATCCTTTATGGAGATTCCGGCAACGATGTACTGGATGGCGGAGCCGGTAATGACATTCTCTATGGCGGCGAAGGGAATGATACTTATGTTTTTGGAAAGGGTTATGGGAAAGATGTCATTATTGATGACAGTGGCACTAACACCCTCCGCTTCCGAGGCCTGAAGCCGACAGACATCCTGGTCAACGGAACCGGGGAATACGATGTGACCATCCGGATCAAGGGAACGGATGATACCCTTGTCATTAAAGATTTCTGCAAGGACGGGAAATACAGTGATTATGACCTTGAGTTTGACGGCGGCATCCGGATGCATGTAACGGATAAAGACAGTCCGTTCCGGTATATCTACGGGGACAGCGGAGAAGATGTGCTGAAAGCGGTCGTGGAAGATTCCTTTCTGTTTGGCTTTGAGGGGGACGACATTATCCAGGGCAGTGATGGAGATGACATTATCTACGGAAATCAGGGCAGCGACACCATCCATGCCGGAGCCGGCAATGACATCCTTCACGGCGGAGAGGGAGACGACATCCTGGACGGCGGAGAAGGCGATGATCTCCTCTACGGCGGGGCCGGGGATGATACCTATATATTCGGCAGGAATTACGGAACGGATGTCATCAGCGATGAGGCCGGGATCACAACCATCCGGATTAAGGATTTTACCTTATCCGATCTGACGATCGTACAGGCCGGGGAGGAGGCTGTCATTACTGCAAAGGCTTCCGGGGACAGGCTTATCATCAGTGGTTTTGGACAGAATCCGGACAGCTACTATATCCAGATCGGAGAAGAAACCTTCCGTCTGAAAGAACAGCTTACAGGGGATAAGGAAGGTCTTGTTACCGGAACGAATCAGTATGATTACATGATCGGCAGTGAAGAGAATGAATTTATCTTTGCAGGCAGCGAGGGAGACCGGATTCTTGCGGGAAGCGGAAATGACATGATCTTTGGAGATTCCGGCAATGACGCCATTTTTGGAGAAGACGGCAATGATTATATCAGCGGCGGTTCCGGGGATGACTATATCAATGGCGGAGCCGGAAATGACTATATCGATGGCGGGGCCGGAGATGACTTCCTGGACGGTGGAGCCGGGGATGACGTCTATTTCTTCCGGCCGGGAAGCGGAAAGGATTCCATCCTGGACAGTGAGGGAAAGAACACCATTATGTTTGGGGATGGTTTTACAGCAGAAGGGATTAAGGCATACCGTTCCAACTGGAATGACCTGCTGATTACCTTTGACGGATTCGAGGACACCCTGACGATCAAGAATTACTGCATCAATGAAGATGCCAGGAACTTTACCCTTGTGTTTGCAGACGGAACCGTAACAGAAGCAGAAGCTGAGGACAGCCCGTTCAGGACCATTTATGGAACAGACGGAAGTGAATACATGCCTTCCATATATCAGGATGGGATCACCAAGATCGGACAGGATGGAAACGACCAGCTCGTTGGAAGCGACGGGAATGACTATCTGTATGGCGGCAAAGGCGACGACAGGATCATGGGCAATGGCGGCAGTGATGTCCTGGACGGCGGGGAAGGCAGCGATTTCCTCTATGGCGGAGCCGGCGATGATACATATATTTTCAAAAAGGGATACGGAACCGACACCATCGGAGACGGAGAAGGGATAAATACCATTGAAATATACGGATACGGACAGTCACAGGTAAAGGCCAGCCGTACCAACTGGAATGACATGACCATTGAGTTTGAAGGATCGGAAGACAAGCTGGTCATTGAAGGCTTCTTTACCGCAGAAGCAAACCGGAACTTCTACCTGACCTTTAATGGAGGCGGAAAAGTCCACGCGACCGCAGGAAACAGCCCGTTAAGAACTGTATACGGGACAGAAGGTGGCGATTACATGCAGGCTATGGATGACCGGGGTGTAACACTGAAGGGCCAGGATGGGAATGATAACATCAATGGCGGAAACGGAGCAGACCACCTGTATGGCGGAGCCGGAGAGGATCAGCTTTACGGCAATGGCGGCAATGACGTCCTGGACGGCGGGGAAGGAAATGACTTCCTGTATGGCGGAGCCGGCAATGATACCTATATCTTCAACAAGGGCTATGGAACCGATACGATCCGGGACAGCGAAGGCATCAATACCATTCAGTTCGGAAGCGGGCTTCGTGCGGACCAGCTGACCGCTTACCGTACCAACTGGAATGACCTGACCATTACTTTTGCGGATACAGAGGACAGGCTTGTGATCCAGGGATATTTTACATCAGAAGAAAGCAGGAAATTCAACGTAAGCTTTGCAGATGGAACACGATATGCCTGTGAGGATGCAGACAATCCGATCCATCAGGTTCATGCAACGGAATATGACGACTGGATGGCAGCATGGAGCGATGAAGGAGTTACATTGTTTGGCGACGTCGGGAATGACCATCTGACCGGCGGAGCCGGGGATGATGTGCTGGCAGGAGGAACCGGGAATGATCATCTTGCAGGCGGAGCCGGAGATGACACCTATCTCTTTGGAAGAGGCGACGGACAGGATACCGTTGAGGACAGGGAAGGCAGGAACCAGATCGTGTTTAAGGGTGTAAATCAGACTGAGGTCACATTCAATAAGCTGGAGAACGGGGACCTTACGGCAGGCATAGCAGGAGAAAGTGATACGCTTACGATCAAAGGTTTCCAGTCTGATAATTATACCTTCACATTTGAGGACGGTGTAACGGGTACGGTGGATACCGGGACCGGGGAATTTACGGAAACCATTCCGGAAGATGAGGCAGCACAGAATATGGCTGAAATGCTGACAGCACTTTATGAGAATGAGGGCATGACACCGGAGGCTGTTACAGATACCGGAACTGAATTGTTGTTTGATGTATCCGGCAGTGTGAGCATCCGGGAAGAAAGTGATGTGATCATGGAGCAGACGGATATCCAGGTCATGGTGCTGACGGAGAATATGGCAGCATTCGGAGCCGGAGATGCTATTTCCGATACAATGGATCTGACAAAGGCGGAAGAAGAAAGTGTGTTTGCCGGTCAGCTGCTGGTTGATACACAAGGATAATAAAAGATACTAATTTTAAGGGTGCAGCAGCTTAAGTGCTGCTGCACTGATTTGCAAGGGAGAAAAGCAATGGAAAAAACACAGGATAGCGGTCTGGCCTGTTTTATGATAGTAATGAAATTCCATGGGATTCCAATAACGAAAGAACAGGCGGATAACCTGGCTGTTCTTGATGCGGGACAGAACGCCGGAGAGATTGAGATTATCCAGTCAGCAAAGGCGTTAAAAATGAAAGCAAAGCTTTGCCACCTAAACATCAATAAACTAGGGCATATAACAGCACCGATCATAGCGAAGGATAACAAGAACGGGTTCTTTATCATTGCAAAGTCTCAGGAAGAGAATTTCATGGTTTTGTTTCCGGATAAGATCCAACCGGAGGTATTGTCAAAGGAAGAAATTACCGGAATCTGGGATGGTACAGCAATCCTTATTACAAAAAAGGGAATTGTGGACAGAGAGGCCGTATTCAGTTTTCGGTGGTTCATCCCGACAATATTAAAATTCAAAAAGGAATTTCTTCAGGTTCTTCTGGCGGTCTTTATCATTCAGATATTAGGAATATTAACCCCTGTCATGACGCAGGTGGTCGTAGATAAGGTACTGGTCCATCGAAGCATATCTACTTTAAATGTGATCGTGATCGGTATCTCCATCGTATATGTGTATGAGTTGATACTGGGAATTTCCAAGAACTATGTATTTACCCATACCACAAATCGGATTGATGTCATGTTAAGCTATAAGTTATTTAAACATTTATTTGCCCTTCCGTTAAAATATTTTGAGTCAAGACGGGTGGGAGAAACAGTGGCAAGAGTAAGAGAGCTTGACAGCATCCGGAATTTCCTGACCGGGACACCCCTTTCTTCCATGATCGATCTGGTATTTATCATTGTCTATATTGTGGTTCTTTTCTGCTACAACAAAATGCTGACCGTGATCGTCCTCTGCTCCATTCCTGTTTACGCGATCCTGTCGGCGGTTGTTACTCCTCTGTTCAAAAAAAGGCTGGATGAGAAATTTGAAACAGGGGCCAATACGCAGTCCTTTCTCGTAGAATCCATTACAGGTGTACAGACGGTGAAATCTTATGCTTTGGAACCAAAGTTTGAAAAGAAATGGGGAGATCTGCAGTCGGATTATGTTAAGGCAGGCTACCGAACATCCATGGTTTCAGCGAATGCAGGGACAACCGGACAGTTTATCCAGAAGGTATTTGACCTGCTCATTTTGTTCTTTGGAGCAAAAGCAGTTATGGATGGTAATTTTTCTGTTGGGCAGCTTGTAGCCTTCCGGATGCTTTCCGGCAGGGTAAGCGGGCCGGTCTTAAGGCTTGTGCAACTCTGGCAGGAGTACCAACAGGCATCCTTATCTGTAAAACGCATCGGAGATATATTTAATACGGCACCGGAGCCTGTATTAAATACAAATCAGGCAGCAATGCCTAAGATCAATGGCAAAATTGTATTTGATCAAGTTCATTTCAGATACAATCCACAGGGTGGAGAGGTTATAAAAGGCATGAGCTTTGAGATAGAACCGGGAACAATAGTCGGAGTGGTAGGACGAAGCGGTTCAGGAAAAAGTACAATTTCAAAACTGATACAAAGGCTGTACATACCGGAGGGCGGAAAAATCTCGATAGACGGTATGGATATTTCCCTTGTGAATCCGGCCATGCTCCGGAAACAGATCGGTGTGGTATTGCAGGAGAATTTTATGTTTAACGGAACGGTGGCAGAAAATATTTCCATCCATGATCCGGCAGCAAGTATGGAGCAGATCATTCATTGTGCCAAGATCGCCGGCGCCCATGATTTTATTTTGGAACTGCCGAACGGATATAATACGATTATCGGAGAAAAGGGGATGGGATTGTCCGGCGGACAGAAACAGCGTGTTGCTATTGCAAGAGCCATTCTTGCCAATCCCAGAATCTTGATTTTTGATGAAGCGACATCAGCGCTTGATTATGAATCGGAACGTATCATACAGAATAATCTGAAAGAAATCTGTAAGGGAAGAACTGTACTGATTATTGCACACAGACTCTCCACCTTGAAGGATGCACAAAAGATTATGGTGATTGATAAGGGCAGTCTTGTGGAATATGACACCCATGGACAGCTGATGAGACAGGAAGGGTTATACTGCCATCTGTATAATCAGCAGCAAAGGGGGGATGTTGATGGATAATAAATTAACAGAATACATATTAAAACATAGCAAAAAGCATGACAGGGAGCTAAAATATGATTTTATGCCGTCCCTTCTTGAAATTATAGAGCGGCCGATGCATAAGGCGGGAACAATCATTATTCTTGGCGGTTTTTCTCTTTTGATCGCAGCGGCTCTATGGGCATGTTTGTCTGAGATTGATATTGTGATCACTTCCAATGGAAGCCTGCAGCCTTCCGGGAATGTTAATGTTGTAGAGGCATATGTGAGCGGAACAGTTAAGGAGATCTGTGTCGCTGAAGGTCAACATGTAAATCAGGGAGATATTTTAATCGAACTGGATACACAAAGCATTGATATAGATGTAAATCAATTGAATTATCAAAAACAGACTTTGGAAGCAGAACAAAGTATATATGAACAGATTCAATCAGAGAAAGGTACAGACGAGATTGATATTTCAGTGTATGGAGAAGATATGCGTCCATTCCTCCAAACAATACTGGATACAGATTTAAGCTATCATAATAGTCTGAATAATTTAGAATTGGAAAAAACTAATACAGAGCTGAACCGGCAGATTGCCCAGCTGCAGCTTGAAGAATATCAGTCAGGAGGTACGGCAAGGCAACAGGAATCACAGAAACTGACGATTCAGCAGTATGATAATGCAATGGAGCAGATAGAGCTGCAACTTAATGATGCGAAAACACAGTACAGTGTACAAATTAATTCACGACTCTCAGAGATAGAGAGTCAGCTGGAGGAAATTAGCAGCAATCTGGAAAAATATAACTTATCAAAGGAATATCAGACTATAACCGCACCGGTCAGCGGATATGTGAACAGTGTGGGTGTTAATACACCTGGGGAAACCGTTTCCACAGCGGAACAGTTGATCACGATCGTGCCGGAGGATGAGCCGGTTGAAATGGTATGCTATGTTAAAAATATGGATATTGCAGATATTGAGACCGGTATGGAGGCGGAGATCAAGCTGGAGGCGTATCCGTATAACAGATATGGAACCGTCCGGGGAATTGTAAAGTATATCAGTCCCAGCTCATTTGCAAGTGAAGAGCTGGGGAGTGTTTATCTGGTAAAGCTGGATATTGAAAATCCGAATGAGGAGATCCATATCATTTCCGGACTTTCCGGTACGGTGGAGATTAAGATCGGGAAGCGCACGATTATGGATTATTTTATGGAACCTATTATTAAAGGGTTTGGCGACAGCTTGAAGGAAAAGTAACAGTGATCCGGAATACTACTGCGTTTTTATCGTCAACCGTTCGTGCATGACAGCCATCAGTATAAGAAGGACGATCAGGTAGACGGGAAGAAGTGCAACTGAAATATGATTGGCGATCAGGCCAAAAACAGGAGGCATCAGGCAGTTCCCGATATAGGCGCTGGCCATTTGCACACCGATGATCGCCTGGGACCGGTCTGCTCCAAAATGCGCCGGTGTTGAATGAATAATGCACGGATATATAGGTGCGCATCCCAGGCCGATCAATATGAATCCGACCAGAGAGGCCGTTCCGCCCATAGGAAGCAGCAGGATGATCACTCCGATTCCCACGATCACCTCACCCAGACGTATCATCTGAACATCATTCAGCCTCATGGTAATAAATCCGCTGACCGCGCGTCCGATGGTAATGCCGATAAAGAACATGCTTGCGAATCCTGCAGCAGCTTCCGGTTCGATCCCCTTATATAACGTAAGATAACTGCTTGCCCATAAAGAGGTGGTCTGTTCGACGGCGCAGTAGCAGAAAAAGCACAGCATAACCTCCTTCGCACCGGGTATCTGTACGATTTCCCGTAAAGTAAGCGCTTTTGCCGTAACTTCATTTTCAGTATCACTATCTGTAACAATCCTGCCTTTCCATAACCGGAGGCTGAATACTAAGATCACAGTCAGGAGGATCTGCAATACAGCGATGATCCGGTAGCCGGCATTCCAGCCCATATTTCTGGTCAGGGCATAACTCATAACGTACGGGCCCAGTGTTGCACCGACTCCCCACATACAATGCAACCAGCTCATGTGGCGGCTTTCATAATGCAGAGCAACATAATTATTCAGCGAAGCATCGACCCCTCCGGCACCCAGACCGTATGGGATGGACCAGAGACATAGCGCCAGGAAGGAATGACTGATGGAAAAACCAAACAGGGCGGCTGCTGTCATCCCGACACTGACTGCCGTCACGATTCCGGTACCAAACCGCCGGGTCAGGCGGTCACTCTGTAAACTGGAAATGACCGTTCCCATGGAAATGATAATATAAATGATACTGGCATAGGAAAGCGGAACCCCGAACTCCGGATATATGGTAGGCCATGCAGAGCCCAGCAGGGAATCCGGCAATCCCAGGCTGATAAAGGACAGATATATAATAACCAGTAGTAATTGAACCATTTGTCATATACTCCTTTCGAACGGTGCTGATCGGAAGACCATGTTGATTTTTCTTGCTTCCAATAGTAATTAGAATTATACTATATCAAAAGCAATATGGGATTACAATAATATGTATGCAACATTGTCTGTTGTATCAGAAGCAGAAGAGAAGGTGATACGATGCGGCGCAGTGACCGGGAAATTACAGATAGAAATGAAATTGTACAGGTAATGGAGCAGTGTGATGTATGCAGGCTGGCATTTAATGATGAGGAGGTTCCCTATATTCTTCCCCTGAACTTTGGTCTGCAATACAAAAACGGGATTATTACGTTATATTTTCATGGAGCAGCCGAGGGAACGAAGTATCAGCTGCTGAGGAGAGATAACCGGGTCAGCTTTGAAATGGACTGTTCCCATCAACTGGTGATGGATGAGGAGAAAGGGAGCTGTACCATGAAGTATAAGAGCGTGATCGGCCGTGGCAGGCTTGAGATTGTTCCGGAGGAGGAACGGTACAGTGCTTTATGCATTCTGATGAAGCAGTATCATAAAGAAGATTTTGCGTTTGACAGAGCTGTAGTATCCAGAACAACTGTTATGAAGCTTGTAGTGGAGAAGATCACAGGCAAGGAACGATAAGTGATCGTCTTGCAGCAGATGGAGACTGCTTCAGAGTAATAGGAAAAGGAAATGGAGTAAATATGGAAGCCGATTATCAATTAGGAAACATTATAAAAATGAAAAAAGCACATCCCTGCGGAACCAATGCCTGGGAGATTCTCCGGACAGGTATGGACTTTCGTTTAAAATGCACGGGATGCGGACATATGATCATGATTCCGAGAAAGGAGGTAGAAAAGAATTTCCGGGGATTTGTAGAATCCGACACTAAGAAGTAATATCCGGTCTTATTTCATAAGATCAACATAACACTGAAATAAAAAAGCGGAGGTAAAACGGCATGGAAGGAACAAAGACATTAGTTGCATATTTTTCTTATTCAGGAACAGCAAAGAAGGCAGCAGAGCTGATTGCAGAGATCACAGGCGGAGATCTGTTTGAGATCGTTACGAAGAAAGACTATTCCAGTGATTACATGACGGTAGTAGAAGAGGCCAAGGAGGAATTAAAGCAGAGTGCCAGACCGGAGCTTGCAACACAGGTTTCCGATATCAGTCAGTATGATACGGTGATACTGGGATTCCCGAACTGGTGCAGCACCTGCCCAATGCCGGTGCTTTCCTTCCTGGAGACATATGATCTTACGGGAAAGACGATCTATTCCTTTGTTACCAACGGTGGGGGCGGCTGCGGCAGGAGTACGGAGGATATCCGGAACAGCAGCAAGGGAGCAGAGGTGACGGAGAGTATTGATGGAAATCAACTTACAGAGGCAGGAATTAAGGAATGGCTGAAAATATAAAAAAGCTTGCAATTTCTCCCTGCTTATGATAAATTAGATATCTGTGAGACATTACACAATTTCCTTGCTCTTTTATTAAAAAAGGGCCAGAGACCACAAGGAGGTGCAAAGACATGAACAAATATGAATTAGCGTTGGTTGTGAGCGCAAAGCTGGAAGATGAGGCTCGTGCAGCAGCAGTAGATAAGGCAAAGTCCTATATCGAAAGATTCGGCGGAACAATCACAGATGTCAAAGATGAAGGTAAGAAGAAGCTTGCTTATGAGATTCAGAAGATGAGCGAAGGCTACTACTACTTTGTATTATTCGACGCAGAAGCTGATGTTCCAGCTCAGGTTGAAGCGAAAGTTCGTATTATGGAGCCAGTCATTCGGTATTTGTGCGTACGTCAGGACGCGTAAATTGAAAGGGGTTTTCCAATATGAATAAAGTAATTATGATGGGTCGTCTGACCAGAGACCCGGAAGTTCGATACTCTCAGGGAGCAAGTCAGACTGCCATCGCAAGATTTTCTCTTGCAGTAGACCGCAGATGGAAGCGGGAAGGCGAGCCGGATGCAGATTTCTTTAACTGTACTGTATTTGGCAGACAGGCTGACTTTGTCGAGAAGTATTTAAGACAAGGAACAAAGGTAGTAATTACAGGACGTGTACAGAACGACAATTACACGAATAAAGAAGGTCAGAAGGTATATTCCGTACAGATCATCGTAGAGGAGATTGAGTTTGCAGAAAGTAAGAATGCAGCCGCATCCAATGCAGGTGTCTCTTCTTATCAGGCAGATTCCAGACCGTCTCCGAGTCAGGCTGCCGGTGATGGCTTTATGAGCATTCCGGATGGTGCGGAAGAGGAGCTGCCATTTAATTAATTTGGAGGTAAGAGCAATGCCAGTAAATAAGAGCGACAAGAGTGAACGTTCCGAAGCTCCTATGAGAAGAAGAACCGTTCGCAGAAGAAAAAAGGTATGTGTATTTTGTGCAGATAAGAACGCAGTCATTGATTATAAAGATGTAAATCGTTTAAAGAAGTTCGTATCTGAACGGGGTAAGATTTTACCAAGAAGAATTACAGGTACATGCGCAAAGCATCAGAGAGCGTTAACCGTTGCGATCAAGCGCGCACGCCATGTAGCTTTAATGCCATATGTACAGGATTAACTAAGATTTCAAAGGACAAGTTATTTATGGCTTGTCCTTTTTTCGGTTTAATAGTATATTGAGTATGTATCTGTTACGATATGCATGTATTACAAAGAAGGAGAATGAATATGAGTCGGTACACAAAACAAGACATTATGCGTAGAATTGAAGAGGAGGATATTGAATTTATTCGCTTACAGTTCACGGATATGTTTGGTTCCCTGAAGAATGTTGCAATTACATCCAGCCAGTTAGGGAAGGCTTTGGATAATAAATGTATGTTTGACGGTTCTTCGATTGAGGGCTTTGTCCGGATTGAAGAATCCGATATGTATCTGTATCCGGATCTGGATACCTTTGAAATCTTCCCGTGGCGGCCGCAGCAGGGAAAGGTGGCACGGTTGATCTGTGATGTCTATAAGGCAGACGGCACGCCGTTTGAGGGAGATCCGAGATATGTACTGCGAAGAGTATTAGAGGAAGCCAAGGAGATGGGCTATAGCTTCGATGTAGGACCGGAATGTGAGTTCTTCCTGTTCCATACAGATGATAATGGTATGCCTACTACGATCTCCCATGAAAAGGCCAGCTATTTTGATATCAGTCCCCTGGATCTGGGTGAAAATGCCAGAAGAGATATGGTACTGAGCTTAGAGGATATGAGCTTTGAGATCGAGGCATCTCACCATGAGGTGGCTCCGGCCCAGCATGAAATAGATTTTAAATATGGTCCGGCATTATCAACTGCAGATAATATCATGACCTTCAAGCTGGTGGTAAAGTCTATGGCGAAGAAGCATGGACTGTTTGCCAGCTTTATGCCGAAGCCGTTATATGGAGTGAATGGTTCCGGTATGCACACGAATATGTCCTTAACGAAGGATGGAAAGAATATATTTGACGATCCACAAGGAGAGAATGGTTTAAGCAAAGAGGCATATTATTTTATTGCCGGTATCATGAAACATATCAAGGGTATGACAGCCATTGCCAATCCTCTGGTAAACTCCTATAAGCGTCTGGTGCCGGGACATGAGGCTCCGGTCTATATCGCATGGTCGGCAACAAACCGCAGTCCGTTGATCCGGATTCCGGCTTCCCGGGGTGCAGGGACCAGAATTGAGCTTCGGAGCCCGGATCCTGCAGCAAATCCATATCTGTTACTGGCGTTGTGCCTGGCTGCCGGTCTGGATGGAATCCGTAATAAAATGGAACCGCCAATGCCGGTAAATGGTAATATTTTTGAACTGTCTGACGAAGAAATGCAGGCACGGAATATTGAGATCATTCCGTTTAATCTCTGCCGGGCAGTCGAAGCAATGGAAGCAGATCCGTTTATCAGAGAAGTATTGGGAAATCATGTATTTTCCAAGTATGTGGAAGCGAAGAAGGCAGAATGGGATCTTTACCGCAAGCAGGTTACCCAGTGGGAGATTGATGAATATTTATATAAAATTTAATCAAACTCTGAGTATTTCAAGGAGGAGCGCTGGATGATAAGCGTTATCGTTGTTTTTCCCAAAATGGAAGAAGCAAAGGGGATCCGAAGTCTGCTGACAAGAAGCGGCGTCCATGTGGCGGCGGCCTGTACCTCCGGGACACAGGCGATGACCTTTTTTGAGGATCTGGATGAAGCACTGATTATCTGCGGGTATAAGTTTACAGATATGCTGTATACGGAACTGCTGGACTATCTTCCTGTTACCTATGAAATGCTGGTTGTTGCATCAAGCAGGCATTACGCGGAATGTGACCGGAGTAAGGTGGTATGTCTGGCAATGCCGGTCAAGGCGCAGGAACTGATCGATACGACGAATGTCTTATTACAGGGACTGTATCAGAAGCGGAAGAAACGGAGGGCGCAGCCAAGACAGTTAACACAGGAGCAGCGGGCGGTAATTGAAAGTGCCAAGCTGCGGCTGATGGAGCAAAAGAAGCTGTCAGAGGAGGAAGCCCATAAGTATTTGCAGAAGCAGAGCATGGATACCGGGATTAATATGGTGGAAACTGCCCAGATGGTATTAGAGATATTCTGATAAAGGAGGAGTACTGCATGAAGTTTACGAAGATGGAAGGACTTGGAAATGATTATATCTATATTAATTGTTTTCAGGAGCGTGTAGAACATCCCCGGGAGCTGGCAGTCCGGTTCAGTGACCGGCATTTCGGAATCGGAGCGGATGGGATCATACTGATAAAGCCCTCTGAGATCGCAGATTTTTGTATGGATATGTATAATGCGGACGGTTCTCAGGCAGAAATGTGCGGGAATGGTATCCGCTGTGTGGGAAAGTATGTATACGATTATGGCTTGACAGATAAAGAGCAGATTTCTGTAGAAACCCTGGCGGGAATCAAATATCTGGATCTGACGGTAGAGAAGGGAAAGGTAACGCTTGTTACGGTTGACATGGGCATGCCGATCTTACAGGCAGCGGAGATTCCGGTAGTATCTGACCGGGAGCAGGTGGTTGATGCGCCGATCGTTATCAATGACTGTGAATACCGTATGACATGCGTTTCTATGGGAAATCCTCATGCAGTGGTATTTGTTGACAATGTACAGGAATTTCCGTTAGAGGCAGTCGGGCCGTTGTTCGAGCATCATAAGGTGTTTCCGAACCGGATAAATGCGGAATTTATAGAGATCATAAATGATACAGAAGTGAATATGCGGGTATGGGAGCGGGGGACCGGTGAAACTCTGGCATGTGGTACCGGAGCCTGTGCAAGCACAGTGGCATGCATATTGAATCATCGGACAAAGGATGCGATCACGCTTCATCTCTTAGGCGGCGATCTGAAGGTGAAGTGGGACCGGAATGCCAATAAGGTATATATGACCGGGCCGGCAAGGGTGGTATTCGATGGTGAGATAGACGAAGGGTACAGTGCGGAATTATCCGGTACTGGCAAAGATTAAAGTGCAGGAGGAGAAGAGAATGTTTAAAATAAATGATAATTACTTAAAACTGCCGGGCAGTTATCTGTTTTCAACAATAGCGAAAAAGGTAAATGCTTATAAGACAGAGCATCCGGACAGACAGGTGATCAGTCTGGGAATCGGTGATGTCACCCAGCCATTGGCACCGGCGATCATAGACCGGTTACATACAGCAGTAGACGAAATGGCGGATGCCAGAACGTTTAAAGGTTATGCGCCGGATTTAGGCTATGAGTTTCTGCGAACTGCGATCGTCGAGCAGGATTATAAGGCAAGAGGCGTTGATATTGCGGCAGACGAGATATTTATCAGTGACGGAGCAAAAAGTGATTCTGCCAATATTCAGGAGATATTCAGCGCTGATAACCGGATCGCAGTCTGCGACCCAGTCTATCCGGTTTATGTGGATTCCAATGTTATGGCAGGCAGAACGGGTACTTATGATCCTGAGACCGGTCTGTGGAGTGATGTGATCTATATGCCTTGCCAGGCAGAGAATGGATTTGCTCCGGAATTCCCGCAGGAGGAACCGGATCTGATCTATCTGTGTTTTCCAAATAATCCGACTGGTGCCATGATCGACCGGACACAGCTTCAGGAGTGGGTGGATTATGCCAACCGGATCGGAGCAGTTATCATTTATGATGCTGCGTATGAGGCTTATATCAGTGAAACAGATGTACCACATACGATTTATGAATGTGAGGGCGCCAGAACCTGTGCGATCGAGCTGCGGAGCTTTTCAAAGAATGCCGGCTTTACCGGAACCCGTTTGGGCTTTACAGTGATACCAAAGGATCTGAAATCTTCAGAGGGAGTAGCCCTGCATTCTCTTTGGGCCAGAAGGCATGGTACGAAGTTTAACGGGGCACCATATATCGTACAGGCGGCAGGTGCGGCTGTATATACAGAAGAAGGAAGAAAGCAGACAGAAGAACAGATTGCTTACTATATGAAAAATGCTGGAATTATTAAAGAGGCGCTGGCAGAGCTGGGGTATACCGTATCCGGCGGCGTGAATGCGCCATATATCTGGTTGAAGACGCCGAAGGAAATGACCTCCTGGGAATTCTTTGACTACCTGCTTGAGAATGCAAACGTAGTAGGAACACCGGGTTCCGGGTTTGGGCCAAGCGGCGAAGGTTATTTCCGGTTGACTGCGTTCGGATCTTATGAGAATACCTTAACTGCGGTGGAACGCATTCGGAAGATATAAGAGTAAATCTGAAAAATAAGCAGGAATATTGAGTTACAAATTACTGCCGGCTTTCTATATCATTCTCTGGACAGCAGACCCTGACGGAACCATATGCGTGTACGTCCGGCTGCCGGAGAAGGATATGGAAGGCCGGTTTTTATAAGTGAGGAAAGAAAATGGCAAAATTAGATTTGTTAAAGGATGATCCCCGCCGATTGTTTTTCAGTTATTTACTGCCATCCATGTGTTCCAATGTATTTACTTCTATTTATGTAATCACGGATACCATGATGGTAGGGCATGGTGTGGGAGAGGATGGTCTGGTAGCCCTGAATCTTCTGCTTCCCTTTTTCAGCGGATTCTTTGCTTTTGGATATATGTTCGGAGTAGGCGGTTCTGTCCTGATGTCAGTGGCAAATGGCAGAAAGGATGATCGTGAGGCCTGCTCTGTTTTTACAACTGCATTTCTGTCAGTGGTATTCATTGGTATTGTGTTGACGCTTGTCTGTAGTCTGGGGTTGAGACCGATCGCAGGTGTGCTGGGAGCAGAACAGGACAATCTGGAACTTGTGTTAGAATATGGAAGATGGCTGATGGGTTCCTGCATGATATATATTCTGGTTCCGTTTTTTCAGAATTTCGTGAAGAACGATAAGGATCCGAAACGGGCGATGGCTGGTTCCATCGCAGGCTCCGCCTTGAATGTTGTGCTGGATTATATATTGATCTTTCCAATGCAGTTGGGAATGAGTGGTGCCATTATTGCGACGATCATCGGGAATGTGATTAATGTGGTAATTACCGTGTCTCATTTATTTACCGGGCGGAATACCATGAGGTTTTCCTTGTCTGCATTTCGGATCAAGTATGTATTTAAGATCATGAAAAGCGGTGCATCCAGTTTTCTGACGGAATTATCGGTGGGGATCGTAGTATTTGTATTCAATATTCAGATATTACGATATCTGGGAGAGACTGGGATCGTGATTTACAGCGTGATCTCCAATACAGCCATTGTGGTAAATGCCCTGCTGAATGGCGTGGCATTTTCAGCACAGCCGATCATTTCCTTTAATATGGGAGCCGGCAAAGGAGATCGGGTAAGAAAGGTAAGGAATATTGGGTTTCTGACCAGTTTTATTCTGACCATTTTGCTGTATACTGCTATCTTCCTGTTTACACGGGAATGTATCTATGCGTTTGTGGTGCCGACACAGGCGGTTTTAGAGTATGGGATCCCTGCGATCCGGATTTATTTTGCCGGCAGCTTTGCCATGTTTATCAATATTTATCTTGCGAATTATTTTCAGGCGATCGTAAAACCGGTCCGGGCATTTGTGATCGGATCCTTAAGAGGGCTTGTGATCTGTGTTTTGCTGGTCTGGCTTCTGCCGGGAATCTGGGGAGGCAGTATTATATGGTGGGTCATGCCAATGACGGAGGCTTTGACTGCTCTGGTATCTCTATGCTTTTTTATACAAAAAAGATTGTATTTATAATGGATTCATATTAAAATAGAAATATAGCATATACAGAGAAGGTATCTGTTGAAAGAATTGGAGGAAAAGGCATGGATAAGGAATTAATTAAGAAGCAGTCATTAGAAGTGATTGAGGAAATGCTTCCTGAGGTGGACATTGCGACAGTGGATACATCAGCATCCATCACGGATGATTATGATGTGAATTCGGTTTCCATCATTAAACTGCTTGTGGGGCTGGAGGAAAAGTTTGATGTTTCGTTTGAGGACAGTGAGCTGGCTTTGAATAAGTATGAGAGCTTTGATGATGTAATTGCATCTGTCGAAAAGAAAATGAACTAAATTTGGGAAGTGGAGGTTAACGACATGGCAAACGAAAAGATTTTGGAGGTAGCATATCCGGGGATTACTTCATGGCAGTGGCATGCAACATTGTTTTCGATTCTGGGGAATGATGAGAATGCCAGAAAGTGGATATTCAGTAATTATATCCAGCTGCGCTGTTATACGATCAATGAGATATTTACCGGTGATGATATGCTGTTTACTGATATGATGCCGGGAAGCAGTTCGCTGAAGGAATGTCCGTATCTGATTTTTTCACTGCTGACCAAGGAGCAGGTAGAAAGCTATTGCGGGAATATTATCGACTTCGTTATTAAGACCATTGATCTGAACGGGTATGTATATGGTGTGTTTGATGAGGCTAAGATCCTCTGTAACGCTGAGGTGGATTATAAGTTTCCGCATGAATTATTCATTTACGGATACAATATTGAGAAGGAAATCTTTTATGTAGGTGATTTTACCTTTGGTGAGCATTATACATACTCTACGGTATCCTTCAGTGATGTGGAACGGGGCTATGAGGTGATCAACGCACCGGAGGATCATATGTTTAAGGATGACTATAAGGGAACCAGAGGTCTTTATGTTATCCTGAAGAATAATGAGACGACTTATTATGATCTGGATATTACCCTGATCAAGCAGACCCTGCGGGAATACCTGAATTGTGAGGATACCAAGAATCACTTCCGTATGATGCGGAACCGGTTTAATGATACGACCTTTGGCGTAGATGTTTACGACAAGATAATCGAACAGATTGATAAGCAGCTTCATGCGGATGAACCGGACTATGATATCCGTTCCCTACATCTGGTATATGATCATAAGGTGCTTATGTTAGAGCGGATCAAGTATCTGATGGCAAATGATTATCTTCCGTTTAGCCAGGCGATCGTGGATGAGTATTCTACTGTAGTGGAGAATGCACAGACTGCAAGGAATCTGCTGGTTCGTATCTCTATCACAGAGGAGATTGAACGTGCAGATCGTTTTGCCAAGTATCTGACGGATGCAAAGGAGACAGAGATTAAGGTATTGACTCAGGTACTGGAGCAACTGGAGCAGAACTAAAAGCGGGGACGCTATGATAAGAATATATTCATTGAAATTGGAACGGGAACTGAATAACAGGGAACGACAGCAGGCACTGAATATAATAACACCGGAACGCAAGGCGAAAGCCCTGCGTTTTCGGCGTTTAATGGATCAGGAAAGGGGAATGGCCACCGGGGTACTGGAACTGTATGCTTTGTGGAAGGAATTTGGTATTTCCGGACAGGAGGAAGCAGTGAACTGCCTCTGCCGTGGAGAACAGGGGAAGCCCTGTTTGGCAGAGCGTCCGGATGCACAGTATAATATCAGTCATTCCGGTGCCTGGATTGTCTGTGCAACAGGCAGTGTTCCCCTGGGAATTGATGTGGAGCAGACTTCAAAATACAGTGAACGGGTAATAAAACGCTTTTTTCATCCGGACGAGACCGAGAAGATTCTGTCTGCACCGAAGGAACAGCAGGGAGATATATTTGCAGAATACTGGACCATGAAAGAAAGTTTTATGAAGCTTTGCGGCACCGGGTTTGCTATGCCCCTTAGCAGCTTTGCTACCGAACGTGAGACAGGAGAAATCCGTATTCTGCCATCCATGCAGGAGGAACTGCGGCAGCAATTAAAGATGCTGGGGATAACGGAAGCAAAGGCTCCGATCTGTCAATGCATGAAACTGGAACCAGGATATCATTGTGCTGTTTGTACAGTGGAAAGAGAATCCATTGAGTACAGACAGGTTACACTAGAAGCGTGCATGGAGGAATTGTCTCTTTTTAATCAAAGCCAGCCTCCATCAAATCGGATGATCTGTCCGGTCAGATAGTCCGGAGCCGAAAGAATACCAAGTGCAAATTCGGCCGTCTCCTCCGGTGTGGCCATACGACCGTAAGGAATGGACTCTTCCAGGTTTTTCGTTTCCTCTGGAGAGAGCATGGCATTCATATTTGTCCGGATTGCACCGCAGGCCAAAGCATTAACAGCAATCCGGCTTGGCGCCAGTTCTTTTCCGAGTGCCTGCGTCAGAGCATTGATGCCCCCTTTGGTAGCAGAATAGGCCGCCTCACAGGAAGCACCGCTTTCGCCCCAGACGGAGGAGATATTAAGGATCCGCCCTGCATGCTCGTGTACCATATGGGGGATTACTGCATGGCAGTAGTAGAATACAGAAGAAAGATTCGTATGCAGCAGCAATTCCCAGTCTGCAATATCCATTTCACTTAACAGGCCCATATAAGAGATTCCGGCATTGTTTACCAGGGCATCAATCCGGCCCCAGTTCGTAAATATCGTATCAACAAATTTCTGAACGAAAACATGGTCTCCGCTGTCTCCGGATACAGCAATGCATTCTACGCCAAGATTTATCAGCCTTTCTCTGGTGTCCATTAACTCCTCCGGATGGTGACAGGAGGTGATGGCAATCCGATCATATTCATTGGCAGACTGAAAGGCTATTGCCTGTCCGATTCCCCGGGATGCACCTGTAATAATTATGGATTTCTTCATGTATAACCTCCTGAATTTTACAAATATTAAAAAGAAATCATTCCGCCCTGCAGGCTCAAGCCCGGCCGCTTCGCTGCCTGTCGCTGCTACGCAGCTGTGGCTTTCGCTTCTGGCAGAGTATCATTTATGCATGGCGGAACTGGGATCAAAAATCCTTCAAAAATCTTAAGAATAATATAACATAGATTCAATGACTTGAAAATGAAACTTTTGTCTGATATACTCATCTACAGAGTTTTTTTGACAATAAATAACAAAAGTTGGGAGGTTTTATAACGTGAATAAGAAAATGTTAAAACTATTTGGAGAAGCATTCTTAAAAACATTAATTGTAATTTTAGGTGTAGCAATCGTTGTGTTTGCTGTATACTTTTTGATACAAATATTTGGTGGAGGTAAGGAAAAGAAACCTTCCACTGACGATGCACAGATTTCAACCTCGGATATTAACGGTGGCAGTGATATGACAGGTAGTGATTCCACGGATACTGCAGAACCGACATCTGAGGAGCCTTCAACGCAAGAACCGATTTCTTCTGTCGGGCATTCCATTGAAGTGCTGAACAGTACGGATGTTGCTGGTGTTGCTAAGAAATGGCAGGAGGATCTGAATGGAAAAGGATTTACCGTATCAAATATCGGTAATTATGAAACGGAGGCGTTGACCAGTACAAAGATTATCGTTTCACAGGAAGGAATGGGACAGGATTTAGTTGGTTATTTCCAGAATGCAACGGTTGAGGTTGGCACGATCAGCAGTGGTGTAGAGATACAGATTATTATCGGAACTGAGGATGCACAGAACTGATCTGAATATATAGGAATGGTAAAATGAGCAATGGGTTGGAGTTATTCGGAATACCTTTTCAAATCTGTAATGAAAGACAGCTTTACGAAGAAAGTTGTGATTTTTTAGAAGAACCGGTGTTGCATACGATTATTTTCGTGGCGGCAATACAGTGTAATATGATGGCTGACATTGAGGAAACGATCCGGAGAAAAGAGCAGTTGCTTTGGATTCCAGGTGATGATGCGGTAAAGAAGGTTCTTCCCAAAAAGGAGCGGCATGCGATAGGTGATTTTTCCATTCAGCGATACATTATGAAGCTGTGTGAGTATGCAGTGGATATGGGCTTGGATGTCTGTGTTCTTATGAATGGAGAAAGGGAATTGGAACTGATCATGGACGAGATACGACAACTGTATCCATATCTGGCGCTTCGTGGATTATCTACCGAACATTCGACATCTACAGAAGGAGTGATCAATGAGATTAATTCCATTGCACCGGAGATCCTGATTTCAGGAATTCGGTTTGGTGAGCTTCGCCGTTTTATTGAAGGAGATCGACATAAGACAAATGCAAGACTTTGTATTTGTGTTGGTGATCTGCTGACGGATGAAATGTCTAAAAAAAAGAAATTGTTCCATACTATTACTATGAGCAGAGCTTTGAAAAAGCGACTGCGCAAATATAGTATAAAGGAACATGAGCAGGATGAAACGATTCAGAAATAAGAATTCGGTTTGGAATGGATTAATGATACTGACAGGCACCGGTCTGATGGCGGCAGCGGTAAATTGTGTATTTGAACCAATGCACTTAGTGACAGGCGGAGTAACCGGTATTGGAATAATGATAAAGGAAATGACAAGGAATATTGTAAGCGTGGAGGGGATACCCTTATGGGTGACAAATCTGGTCTGCAATATTCCTTTGTTTGTCGTAGCTTACTTTTTGCTGGGAAAACGTTTTTTACAGCGAGGGCTGATCTCAGCAGTGATTTTTACGGTGTATCTTGGATTAATACCAATTACCAAACCACCGACACAGGATCTGCTTTTAAATACAGTGCTGGGTGGTGTATTAATGGGATTTGGCCTCGGTATGGTATTCGCTGTTGGCTCTACGACCGGAGGCATGGATCTGCTTGCAGTTCTGCTTCAACGACGTTTTCGTCACCTTACAGAGGCGCAGATTCTTGCAGTTGTAGACGGGCTGATCGTCATAGCCGGTGCCATGATTTTTGGCCTGGAGCATGCCTTATATGCCCTGGTTGCTATCTTTATTGTAACAAGGGTATCTGATGGCATCATGAACGGCTTGAAATTCTCAAAATTAGGTTATGTGATTTCAGATCAGTCTGCCGCGATCAGCCAGCGTCTGATGAAAGAAATTGAACGGGGAGTTACCGGAATTGCAATAACCGGGATGCATACGGGCAAACATCGTGATATGCTGATGTGTGTTGTTTCCCGTAAGGAGATTGTGGAATTAAAAGAGATTGTCTTTGAAATGGACCCGGATGCATTTGTAATCGTAACAGATGTCAGTGAAACGGTGGGAGAGGGGTTTCTTCGGTATAGGGCAGATTACACGATAAAAGCAGGAAAATGTTAATAGATTTGTATAAAAAAATACGTTTATATACAGAATCCACAAAGAACGGAAAATTAATTTGGTGAATACTAATATGGTATTTATGAGGTAAATGATGTATCATAGGACTATCGTTAGTCAGATATATTAAGCATAATCCAAGGAGGAATTTCGAATGGCTAGTTTATCACTGAAGAATATTTACAAGATTTATCCGAACGGTTTTAATGCTGTTAAGGATTTTAATCTTGAAATCGAGGACAAAGAATTTATCATTTTTGTAGGACCATCTGGTTGTGGTAAGTCCACTACTTTGCGTATGATCGCCGGCTTGGAGGATATTACGCAGGGTGAGTTGTGGATTGGTGACAAGCTGGTAAACGACGTTGAACCAAAGGACAGAGATATCGCAATGGTATTCCAGAATTACGCTTTGTATCCACATATGAGCGTATTCGATAACATGGCATTTGGTTTGAAGTTGAGAAAAGTACCGGCTGAAAAGATCAGCAAGCAGGTACATGAGGCTGCTAAGATTCTTGATATCGAGCATCTGTTAGACCGTAAGCCGAAGGCTTTATCCGGTGGTCAGAGACAGCGTGTGGCTATGGGTCGTGCAATCGTGCGTGAGCCTAAGGTATTCCTGATGGATGAGCCTTTGTCAAACCTGGATGCTAAGTTACGTGTTCAGATGCGTGTTGAGATTTCCAAGCTGCATCAGAGATTACAGACAACGATCATTTATGTAACACATGACCAGACCGAGGCTATGACACTGGGTACCAGAATCGTAGTTATGAAGGATGGTATTGTACAGCAGGTTGATACGCCACAGAACTTATATGATAAGCCATGCAACTTATTCGTAGCCGGTTTCATGGGTATGCCGCCAATGAACTTCATTGATTGTAAGGTAGTTAAGTCCGGTTCCGATGTATTATTGATGTTCGGTTCACACTCAATCAAAGTACCTGATACTAAGGCAGCGAAGTTAATTGAGATGAATTACATTGATAAGGAAGTAATCTTAGGTATCCGTCCTGAGAATATTCATGATGAGCAGTTGTTCATCGAGTCTTCGCCGGAAAGTATCATTGATGCCAAGATTAACATCTATGAAATGTTAGGTGCAGAAGTTTACTTATACTTCACGATTGATCAGTTTGATATTACTGCAAGAGTAAATGCTCGTACAACAGCAAGACCTGGCGATACCGTTCAGCTTGCATTTGACTTAAGTAAGATTCATATCTTTGATAAGGAAACCGAGCAGGTTGTAGTAAACTAAAAACCATAGAAAAAAGTTTGTCTAAACTATGAATTTTTAAGAGGAAATATATGTTTTTCGATATTTCCTCTTTTTTTTTTTGCCAAATTGCTATATGATAATACTAATGAGCCATGCATCAAAATAAATATAACTTGCTGCGCAAGCTTGCTTGCAGTCGGCAAGGGATATTTATTTTGATATGTGGCGAAAGCCACACACCGAGATGGAGCGAAGCGGAATCGAGGTGAGCATGGCGAATGAGCCACAAAGCAAAATTTTGAAAAGTGGATTTATGTGGCGAAAGCCACACACCGAGATGGAGCGAAGCGGAATCGAGGTGAGCATGGCGAATGAGCCACAAAGCAAAATTTTGAAAAGTGGATTTATGTGGCGAAAGCCACACACCGAGATGAAGCGGAGCGAAATCGAGGTGAGCATGGCGAATGAGCCGGAAACGTGAAATTTTTGTCAGATTCAGGTAATTTATGGGTGTAATAACAATATATAGTAAAAGGAGTGGGTAAAATGATTTCAAATCAAATCCTACAGGATACGATAGAGGGGATTAAAGCGATCACCAGGATTGATTTATGTGTTATGGATACGGAGGGAAAGATTCTTGCATCAACCTTGAGAGATGCGGATGAGTATGAAAAGGCAGTGCTTGATTTTGCTGATTCACCGGCAGACAGTCAGGTATTACAAGGATATCAGTTTTTTAAAGTCTATGATGACAATCAGTTGGAATATATAATTTTAGCAAAAGGTGAAACGGATGATGTGTATATGATCGGCAAAATTGCCGCATTTCAGGTACAGAATCTGTTAGTGGCATACAAGGAACGATTTGATAAGGATAATTTTATCAAGAACCTTTTATTAGATAATCTTCTTTTAGTTGATATTTATAACAGGGCAAAGAAATTACATATTGATACGGATGTACGAAGGATTGTCTTCATTATTGAGACTAAGACAGAGAAGGATAATAATGCCCTGGAGACAGTCCGTAACATATTTTCTGCAAAATCAAAGGATTTTATTACAGCAGTGGATGAGAAGAATATTATTCTGGTAAAGGAAGTCAAGGTGAATGAATCCTATGATGATCTGAATCGGACAGCAAAGGTAATCGTAGACATGTTGAACACAGAAGCGATGTCTACGGTCCATGTAGCATATGGAACAATCGTGAATGAAATTAAAGAAGTATCCCGTTCCTATAAAGAAGCAAAGATGGCTTTGGATGTAGGAAAGATCTTTTATGGCAATCGCAATATTATTGCATATAGCAACCTGGGGATCGGGCGGTTGATCTATCAGCTTCCGATTCCGTTATGTAAAATGTTTATTAAGGAAATTTTTGATGGTAAATCACCAGATGAATTTGACGAGGAAACATTGGTGACGATCAATAAGTTTTTTGAGAACAGCCTGAATGTTTCAGAAACCTCCCGGCAGTTATATATACATCGTAATACACTGGTATATCGTCTGGATAAGCTGCAAAAAAGTACAGGTTTAGATTTGCGTGTATTTGAGGACGCCATTACATTCAAGATTGCATTAATGGTAGTTAAGTATATGAAATACATGGAGTCGTTAGAGTATTAGACTACAAGAAAAACATTATACAAAATACGAAAGGGGCACAGGAGATGTTAGTGCTTGATCATGTCACAATGAAGTATCCAACGGGAACAACTGCGTTGAATGATATTAGTATAACGATTGAAAAAGGTGAGTTTGTATTTATCGTGGGAAGCAGCGGTTCCGGTAAGACAACACTTATGAAATTATTATTAAAGGAATTAGATCCTACATCCGGGACTATCACAGTATGTGGAAAGGATTATTCAAAGGTAAAGCCGAAGGAGATTCCGAAGATCCGTCGGGATATAGGAGTGGTCTTTCAGAATTTCCGTCTGTTAAAGGATCGTAATGTATATGAAAATGTAGCCTTTGCCCAACGGGTGGTAGAGACTCCACCCCGTTATATCCGTCGTCAGGTACCTTCCATGCTGACCATGGTAGGTTTAGGTGATAAATATAAATCGTTTCCCAAGGAGTTATCCGGTGGCGAGCAGCAGCGGGTTGCATTAGCAAGGGCTTTGGTGAATAACCCGTCTATTCTGCTGGCAGATGAACCAACCGGTAATCTGGATCCTAAGAATTCATGGGATATTATGAACCTCTTGGAAGAAGTCAATAAAAGAGGAACTACGGTTGTCGTGGTAACGCATAACCGGGAGATCGTAAATGCAATGAAGAGAAGGGTTGTAACCTTAAAGAAGGGTACAATTATCAGTGACGTGAAAAAAGGTGGATATATAGATGAAGATTAGTACATTTGGCTATTGCTTTATGCAGGGACTTAAGAACATAAGGAGAAATCTTCTGTTTTCCTTAGCTTCGATCGGTACGATTGTTGCCTGTCTGTTCTTATTTGGTATATTTTATGCAGTTGTAATTAATTTTGAATCCATGATGAAGCAGATGGAAGAAGCAGTTGCAGTTACAGTATTTTTTGATCCGGATATCAGTCAGGAGAAGATTGATGAAATCGGAGAGGCAATCCGTGTGCGGGAAGAAGTGAATACCATGGATTTTGTATCCGCAGAGGAAGCATGGAAAAAGTTCTCACTGGACTTATATGAAGATCAGGAGAAGATTGACGCAGCATTCGGAAGTGACAATCCGCTGAAGGATTATGCATCCTATAATATTACCATTGCCAATGTTGAACAGCAGCCGGAGTTTGTCCGCTTTTTGGAAAGCCTGGATGGGGTGCGTATGGTCAAAAGCTCCGCAGCAACCGCCGAAAGCTTTGCTTCCATCAATTCCCTTGTAGGTTATGCTTCCATCGCTGTTATAATTATCTTATTGCTGGTTTCGGTCTTCCTGATCAGTAATACTATTACCATCGGCATTACCATTCGTAAGGAAGAGATTTCTATTATGAAGCTGATCGGTGCAACGGATTTCTTTGTTCGTGTACCGTTTATTGTAGAAGGGGTAACGATCGGACTGGCCGGCTCTGTAGTTCCGTGCGTATTTCTGTATTTTATGTATGAGATGGTAGCTGACTTCCTGACCAGTACATTTGTTAATCTGGGAAGGTGGATGAATTTCCTTCCGCGAAATGAAGTATTCCAGACCTTGATACCTGCCTGCCTGTTAATCGGTATAGGCATAGGTTTCATCGGTAGTATAGTAACAACCAGAAAGCATTTAAAGGTATAGGTGATGTAGGATGAAGAAATGGTTACATATTGTAAAGATTCTTATAGCGTGTTCCATGGTATTTGTGATCTCGACTCAGGTTTTTGCCACTTCTATGGAAGAAGCAGAGCAGGAGAAGGAGGAAGCAGAGCAGAATAAGAATAATGCGGAGAGCATCCTTGCGAACCTGGAGTCACAAAAAAATGATCTGGAAGTCTGGATTGCAAAACTGGATAAAGAATTAGCAGCAATTCAGGATAGAATTGCAGATCTGAATACCCAAAAGGCGGATCTGGAAGCACAGATTGTAGTAAAGCAGGAAGAATTAGCAGCAGCAAAAGAACTTGAGGCAAAACAATATGCGGATATGTGTGCCAGAATTCAGTTTATGTATGAGAATGATGGTGCCGATTATGTAGAGGCATTATTATCCTCCGGTTCTATGAGTGATATGTTAAACCAGCCGGAATATGTGTCCGCTATGGCGGAATACGATTATACTATGCTGGATGAGATGGTGAAGACGAGAGAACAGATCGCCAATGATGAACAGTTACTGCAGATGGATCTGAGTACAGTGGAACGCTTAACAACAGAAGTACAGGAAGAAGAGGATAGTGTAAATACACTGATTGATGAAAAGTCTGCAGAGGTCGAGCAGTATAATGATCTGATTACCAGGCAGGAACGGTTGATCGCTGAGTATGATGCTGAGGTTCAGGCTGCAGCAGCCAGAATTGCAGAAATAGAAGCAGCCGCAGCAGCCAGTGGTAATTTCACTCCTTATGAGGGGGGAGCCTTTGTCTGGCCGTGTCCGTCCAGCACAAGGATTACCTCATACTTTGGCTATCGTACACCAGATGGTGGTTATGTAAATGCAAACCATAAAGGGATTGATATCGGGGCGCCGACCGGTACACCGGGAGTAGCCGCCGCCAGCGGTGTGGTTGTTATTGCAAGATATAGTAATTCAGCAGGAAACTGGATTGTAATCAGTCATGGTAACGGGTTATATACCATGTACATGCATGCGTCAAAGCTGTGCGTAACAGAAGGACAGTATGTAAATGCGGGAGATACGATCTTACTGGTTGGTTCTACCGGCTGGTCAACCGGTCCACACCTGCATTTTGGAGTAGGAGTAGGGGGATATACATCTGCTTTTGCGGTTGATCCGCTGAGTTATTTCCAATAGGAAAGAATCTACATAAAATATGCTGATTTATGATTGATAATATTGAATGACGAATGAAAAGGGTATAGGTGATGAAGGATGAAAAGATGGCTGCGGTGCTGGAAGGCCGTACTTGCGATTGCCATAATCTGTACGATGACAACACAGGTATTGGCAGGCTCCATGGAGGATGCGCAGAAGGATAAGGAAGACGCTGAGAATAATAAGAGTAAGGCAGAGCAGATTCTGTCTGAATTAGAAGGCGTGAAGTCCAATCTGGAAAGTTATATTCAGGGACTGGACACTCAATTGAATCAGCTTCAGACGGAGATCAATCAGTTAAATGAGCAGAAGGCTCAACTGGAAGCAGATATTGTAGTGAAGCAACAGGAACTGGAGCAGGCTAAGATCATTGAGCAGCAGCAGTATCTGGATATGTGTGCCAGAATTCAGTTTATGTACGAGAATGGAGAAGAGGATTATGCAGGTGCTTTGCTTCATGCAGAATCCATGAGTGACATGCTGAATGAACCGGAATATGCATCTGCTATGGCAGAATATGATTATAATATGCTGGAGCGTCTGGTTCAGATTCGGGAGCAGATTGCTAATGATGAGCAGATTCTACAGTCAAATCTGTCAGAGGTAGAGAGACTGACTGCCCAGGTGCAGGAGGAGGAAGCTACAGTTACCTCTTTAAAGGATGCGAAGTCTGCAGAGGTCGCAAAGTATCAGCAGGATATCGATGCATATGAGAAGCTGGTAGCTCAATATGACGCCGAAATTCAGGCAGCCGCCAGCAGGATTGCAGAAATAGAAGCAGCAGCGGCCGCCGCTGCTGCCACCCAGGGTGGAACAACAACGAATGCCGGAACTACTTATATTCCGTATGAAGGCGGAGCATTGACCTGGCCTTGCCCATCCAGCTATAAGATTAATTCTCCATTTGGGAAGCGGGAGGCATCTGGTGTCGTTACGGCTAATCATTATGGGATTGATATCGGCTGTCCGGATGGTACACCGATCGTGGCGGCTGCCAGTGGTGTTGTGGTATTGGCAAGATATAGTAATTCTGCTGGTAACTGGATCATAATCAGTCACGGGAATGGTTTATATACCATATATATGCATGCATCCGCGTTGTATGTATCAGAGGGACAGTATGTGAATGGTGGAGATACGATCATGCTTTCGGGTGCAACCGGTGCAACCCAGGGGCGGCATCTGCACTTTGAGGTTCGGGTAGGCGGTTATCAGAGTTCAAAGTATTCTGTAGATCCTATGGGCTATTTCTAAGTTTTGAATAAGAATTCTGCTGTCCTTTATGGAGGACAGGAATTATAAAACATTTTGTTTGGGAGAGACATTTTGAATGGCAGTAAAAAATCATACAGGTGAAAGGAAGCATAAAATGAAAAAGGTATTTAAATTTGGTTTTTGTCTGTCTTTGACAGCTTTAATCTGCAGCGGTTGTATTTCTCCTTATCGCTTACTGCAAAGTAACAGCTCTACCAGCAGTTCACGCGGATGGGGAAATGGTAATACAGGCAGTTCCGGTAGTTCTGTATATTCCGATGATGTAGAAGAAAAGGTAGATTTTATTAATGATTTGATTGATGAGAAATTTTACTTTGAGGCCAGTGATAATGACGAACGGCAAGAGTACATTTATAAGGGGATATTAGAAAGTCTGGATGATCCGTATTCTGTTTATTATACACCGGAAGAGTATACAGATATGATGGCAACCTCAAGTGGTTCTTATCAGGGAATCGGGGTATCTATTCAGCAGAATGCAGAAACGAGAATATTGACTGTGGTTCGTGTATTTCAGGGAAGCGGTGCCGAGGAGGCGGGAATGCTTCCCAAGGATGTGATTACTGCTGTAGAAGGACGTGAATTGGATGGTGAAGACATTTCTGAGGTAGTGACCTGGATCAAGGGTGAACCGGGAACCAAGGTGAATGTGACAGTTTATCGTCCGAGTACAGAAGAAGAGCTGACTATGGCGATTGAAAGACGTACGGTAGATAATTCAACGGTCAGTTATTCTATGAAATCCAATAATATTGGTTATATTGAGGTTACAGATTTTTATGAGAAGACTGCAGAGCAATTTCGAGTAGCACTATCCGATTTAAAGGCACAGGGAATGCAATCCCTGATCGTGGATCTGCGAAACAATCCGGGAGGGTATGTGGATGTAGTTGTGGATATGTGCAATCAGATCATTGATTCCGGAACCATCGTTTACACGGAGGATCGGGACGGCAATATTCTGGAACGATGTGAAGCAAATGCAGAAGAATCCTTTGATATGCCAATGGTAGTATTGGTAAACGGAAATAGTGCAAGCGCTTCTGAAATCTTTGCCGGTTGTATGAAGGATTATGGAAGGGCAACGATTGTAGGAACGACTACCTTTGGTAAGGGAATTGTTCAGCAGGTGATTCCGCTGACAGATGGATCAGCAGTAAAGCTGACGATTGCCAAGTATTTTACGCCAAACGGAAATGATATTCACAAGCTGGGAATTGAGCCAGATGTTGAGATTGATCTTCCGGATGAATTATTGCGGGAACCGATCATACCGGAGGATCAGGATGTTCAGTTGCAAAAGGCAATAGAAGTTTTGACTGCGGAGTAAATGTGATTGATGTATGCTTTTAGTAAAAGAGCGGCAAAATTCGCCGCTCTTTTATTACTGTTCATACATTAGCCAAGAGATGAGAACAGGGCAGCAATCTCTTCAGCAGAAAGCTGCTTATTCGGATTATCAGATAGAATTGGAGCGATAACCGGTTCTGGTTCCGTTACAGCTATCTGAGCTTCCGTGTCTGCATCGGATATTGAATCAGGAGTATCATCACCGTTTTCCATTTGTGGCATCTCTTCCAGTTCAGTAGACAATAACTGTTCAAGATCTGCATCTAAGAACGATTCAGAAGAGGCTTCCGTATTAATTGTATCCGGTGCAGTTTCCTCTGGTTCTGCTGCAAAAAGCTGCGCAAAATCCTCATCCGGGATAGCCTCTGACACAGATTCAGCAGTAGAAGAATCCGGTGTGGTGTTCTGTTCAGATGGCTGCTGCATAACTGGAACTGTGGTAATGATCTGTTCTGGTGGCATCTGCGGAACTGAAGTATAAACCGGTTGTGAAGACAGGCTGGTCAACTGAAGTTGTAATGCCAGAATACTATTGTTAATATGCGCCAGTTCATTTGTTAGATCAGAAAGCTTGTCTGAAACACCGGAATCAGTCTGAATTGGTTGCGGAGCATTGTTCTGGATGGCAGTAATACAGTCCTCCAGAGTATTGTTTAAGCGCTTAAAATTTTCTGTAAATGCATTGATCAATTTGGCTGTATCCTCTTGACCGTTTTTTACCTGATATTTTGCTGCCTTTGTCTGTTGCTGAATCAGACTATTTAATAACTGTTCTGTATTCTTCTGCATTTGTATGGAGGCATCAGATAGTTCCTGTAGATGCTCGGAAGAACGCTTGCTATATACATAGGTACCTTTACCTAGAGAATTTACCAGACGGATAAGCTCTTCTCCCTGCAGCTTCATGCCCTCGTAGTTCATGCGTTCCCGCTGTTCCTGTCCGACTGAAGGTGTTTTTTCCTGCTTACTCTGCCGGGCAATACAGGTAAACAGCCAGAAAGCAGATAATAATAACAAAAGACTTGCAATTCCCACGATGAGTACCGAACTTCGATATTCCAGTAACGTGTATATGGTTGCAATAGTTGTAGCGATTGTAAATAAGCCGGCTGGAATCCAACTGGATTGTTTCTTTTTCATAAGAACCCCCTTGTATATAAATTATATTTTTATATTATCGTTCACTTTGAAATCCCTGGTTGACTGGTGTCTGTTGTAGTGCAGGAAGGGTGCAGATACACATAGATGCTGTCTGGTATTAGGAAGCTTACGATCTATAGTTATACCCTGGTACAATCCGACCTCAGGACTCCTCCCAGCTATGCTGGGCCCCTCCTCAGGTCAAATCCCAACTACGCTGGGCCCCTCCTCGGGTGTAGATTCTGGCTGACACCTATAGATTACAGCAATCCGCCTTCAGGACTCCTCCCAACTGCGTTGGGCCCCTCCTCGGGTGTAGATTCTGGCTGACACCTATAGATTACAGCAATCCG
>ERZ777011.975-NODE-975-length-36206-cov-8.106193_pt1 | contig 36206 bp, 39 predicted proteins | sample MGYA00374964_ERZ777011 | MGnify/ENA primary metagenome ERZ777011 (study PRJEB29310, sample SAMD00008975) | mouse gut metagenome | study: EMG produced TPA metagenomics assembly of the Metagenome analysis of fecal microbiota from mouse which was promoted...
GCTACTAAGTTAGGATCTCCTTTTATTGTTTGTGTTCCTGATAAGTAGTTACCTGATGCTATTGTTTGGTTACTTGTTCCAGGGGTGTATGTTGCTGCCCCTTTATTTGGTATACTCCCTTTTATACTCATTCCATTCTCACTTGTAAATGTTGCTGTATTTAATACTTGTGATGTAGTAGCATTTCCAAATCTTGTTACTTCTATTCCAACATATCCATCTCCATTTAATCCGCCTGGATTTCCAGAGCCGCCATATACTCCATATGGAACTTGTAAACTTAGTCTTTTTACTCCATCTGTATTAATTTGCCAATGCAACGCTCCATCAAATGGACTTACTGCTACATTAGACCATATGTCACTATTTAATCCAACTACTCCACTCGCTCCACAACTAGCACATGAACGATTTGGTAATGTTCCCGTTACCTTACTTCCATTTACATAGGCCGTTTTTCCATTGACTATATATGGAGAAGTAGCTGTTGCATCACTTGTATATGTACCATTTATTCCAAATATACTTTTTCCTTTGGCTATATTAGCAGCAACTAGGTTTGCATCTCCTTTTATGGTTTGTACTCCACTTAAGTATTGACCTGATGCTATTGTTTGATTTACTGTTCCAGGGGTATATGTTGTTGCCCCTTTACTTGGTATACTTCCTGTTATTGTATTCCCTTTTACATATGCTGTATATCCACTTAGTATTTTATCTGATGTTGCATTTCCGATATTCTTTATATTATTTATTTCTGTTTGTTTATCATTTAGTTTGGTATATAAATCATTTAAGGCATCATTAACATTTGTTGCACTTGATCCACTTGTACTATTATCATACACTACTCCATTTGAATCTAAGGCATATACTGGACTTACTATTAACATTAAACCAACTATTATACTTAAATATTTCTTCATACATAAACACCTACAATCATTTGATATATTTGTCTTATAAAATAATATGTTTTATCTCTTTATTTAGCACAACTTACACGTTTATTGCTAGTATCAGTTATATTATAACAAATCTTATAGATTATCTCAATACATCTATTTTAAAGTCCTGTTTTTAAGCGGACTTATCTACTTTGATTATAGCATTTTTTTTTTTTTTTTTAGCAAGCCCTAATCGTTCTGTCAAGCATAAATTTTTAACTTTTTGACAAAATCAAAAAGGAAAAGCGAACAAACGTTTGACACGACCATTTTTATTATGTATAATTTAATTGGTGATCAAAATGGATTTACAAGAGAAGTTAAAAATACTTGCTGACAGTGCTAAATACGATGCTTCGTGTTCGTCAAGTGGAAGTAAACGCATTTCTAAAGATGGTCTTGGTAATACAGCTATATCAGGGATATGTCATTCATTTGCATCAGATGGAAGATGTATTTCTTTACTTAAAATACTTTTAACTAATTCTTGTATTTACGATTGTAAATATTGTTTAAATAGAAGAAGTAATAATATAAAAAGAGCAATATTTACCCCAGAAGAAATATGCAAAATAACAATTAACTTTTATAGAAGAAATTATATAGAAGGGTTATTTTTAAGTTCGGGTATCATAAAAAATCCTGATTACACAATGGAAATGTTAATTGAAACCATTGAAACTTTAAGGAAAAAGTATCACTTTAATGGCTATATCCATGCTAAAGCCATACCTGGAACCAGTAATCAACTCTTAAAAAAACTAGGAAGTTTAGTTGATCGTTTAAGCGCTAATGTTGAATTACCAACAGAAAATGGATTAAAATTACTTGCTCCAAATAAAGAAAGTATAAATGTCGATAAAATAATGTCATATGTAAAAGATAATCATACTAAGTCTTTTGTACCAGCTGGTCAAAGTACCCAAATGATTATAGGAGCAACAAAAGAAAGCGATTTAGAAATAATGAATAAAAGTTCTAACATGTATGATAATTACAAACTTAAAAGAGTTTTTTATTCAGCATATATTCCCGTAAACAAAGATACTATCTTACCCGATTTAATAACACCTCCACTAGTGAGAGAACACAGGCTTTATCAAGCAGACTGGTTACTGCGTTACTACAACTTTAAAGTTGAAGATTTATTAAATGAAAATAACCCAAACTTCAATATTTTAGTTGACCCAAAAACTGACTGGGCTTTAAGGCATATAAATGAATTTCCCAAAGAAATAAATAACTGTTCTTACAATGAACTACTAAAAATTCCAGGAATAGGAGTTAAAAGTGCTAGAAGAATAATGGCTTCTAGAAGACAATTCACAATTAAGTTAGAAGATCTGAAACGCATGGGAGTAATTTTAAAAAGAGCTAAATACTTTATATTATGCAACGGATCTTATTTTACTAGAGCAGAATATTTTAAAAAGAATTTTATTGAAGCAAATATTATCTTAGAAGACAAAGAAAAAACACATATTAATAAAGAACAATTGAGGTTATTTTAATGGATTTAATTTATACTTATGAAGGTGGCTACATTGAACTACTATGCTTAATAATGTATCTTTTAAAAAATAATATACGTCCTGCAAACATCAAAAATAAAACATACTCACCTTCTCTTTTTGAAAACTTAATTTCATTAGAAATACATATCACTCAAAACATTATTAAATTTATGGAAAATAATTTTGGTAGTTATGCAACTAGATTAACATATTATGTATTTCTATCCGAAGAAGAAAATAAAGAAATTATAATTTACTATTTTATTTTAAATGCTCAAAAATATCATCAAAACATTATATACAGACGCGATTTAAAATGTGTAAGCGAGGTTTTGCGTATTTCTCAATATGTTAGCCATGAAAGTCATAAATTAAAAGGATTTTTAAGATTTAGGGAACTTGAAAATAAAATTTTATATGCAGAAATGGAACCAACAAATGATATCATTATCATTGTTTCTAATCACTTTAAAAAAAGACTAAACAAAGAATACTGGATAATTAGAGACGTAAAAAGAGGCTTGCTTAGTATTTATGATAAAAAGAAGTTTTTAATAATACCTGAGGATAATTTTATAATGAATGCATTTATTTTAAGTGACGAAGAAAAAGATATGGAAAACCTATGGAAAGTTTTCTATAAAACTATTGGTATAAAAGAAAGAAAAAACGATAGATGCAGAATGAATTTTATGCCAAAAAAATACTGGAAGTATATGACAGAAATGGAAGAGGAAATATGAAAAAAATAGTAAGTGGAAAAATTTTAAGAGAAAATATGCTAGAAGCAATTAATTTATTATGCGACACTGTTAAACAGACTTTAGGACCAAGGGGAAACAACGTAATAATTGATCATTCAAATTTTTCTCCCTTTATTACTAACGATGGTGTCACTATAGCAGAAAATATTGAAAGTGATGACCCAGTAATAGGATCCATCATTGAAATAGCTAAAGAAGCCTCTATAAAAACCAACGAAAATGTTGGAGATGGTACAACTACCACATTAATTTTATTACAATCTATAATTAACTTAGCAGAAAAACACATTAATAATGGTGTTAATCCAATAAGCTTAAAAAATGATTTAAATAAAGAATTAGAAAACATTTTAAAACAGCTTAAGATGCTAAAACTTAAGACTTCTTCACAAATAAGAAAGAATATAGCTATAATATCTGCTAAAGATAACGATATAGGTAATCTAGTAAGTGACATTGCCGAAAAAGTAAATGATAAATCTGCAATTACCATTAAAGAAGACTCTGGTAAAGATATAAGAGTTAAATATATAAAAGGATATTCTTGTGAAATTACACACCCATCAGAATACTATTTTGGGGAAAGTAAAAATTTAGAATTAACTGATGCATACATACTTATTGTTAATAATATAGTTGATGACATTGATAAAATAAATTCGTGTTTGAATGAATCAATAATTAATAACAAAGGATTAATAATACTTGCTAAAGATTTTGATGATTACTTAGTTAATTATATTATGTCTCTAAATCTGGAAAAAAAAGCTACTTGTATAATGGCTAAAATATCAGAATACGGGCTTAGAGAAAGACTAATACAAAAAGATATTGAATTAATTTCAAACGCTACTATAGTTGAGAATAATGAACACATTAGTGTAGACAATCTAGGGACTGTTAAAAACATTTATATTGATAAAGAAAATATACGAATTAATTTTGAAATAAACGATATAATTAAGAACTATATTTCCAATATAGAATTAAATTCACAAGAACTCAATAATAATTTTGAACGCGAATTTTATAACAAAAGAAAAGCAATGTTTACTAAAGGAATTGCTGAAATAACTATAGGTGCACCAACAAAAATAGAAAGTCATGAAAAAAGAATGCATCTTGAAGATGCAATATGTTCTGCGTTTGCCGCAAAAAATGGATTTGTATTAGGAGGGGGTGTTTCATTACTAAATATTGCTTCAAAGATAGAAGAAACGAATGAAGCTAAATTAGTATGGAAAGAAACACTTATGAAACCTTTTGAACAAATTATGATTAATTCAGGTCTTGATGAAAAAAAGATAAGTGAATATATTAAAGATAATAACTACACAAAAGTATATAATGTTTACTTTAATAGTTATGAAGATGAAAAAAATACAAATGTAGTTGATGCTTACGATGTTATTACAAACTCTTTAATTAACGCCTGTTCAACTGCTACAATGCTTCTTACAACTAATAGCATAGTAATAAATGAAGTTCAAAATAATTTAAATAAAACGGGTGAATTTACGGAACTATAAAAAAAGAATCACTTTAAGTGATTCCTAATTAGTTTTTGTTCTGAAAAATACTATTGAGGCAAATAAACCAATAGCTCCAGAAATAGCTAGCATTATATAAATATCTGCTTTATCAAAAGTCTTAGGAACTTCTTCTGTTACTTTATTACTTGCATCAGCTATAAAATATGTACTAAAATGTGTAGTTTCAAATACTGCATTACCTTCAGCATCTAAAGTAATTGGATGTTCTTCTAAAGAACCATCATCTTTAACATAGTAAGCAGACAATTTTCTTCCAACATACTCTAAACCTAAAGGTAAGCGAACTTCAAATACTCCTTTTTCTAATTTAGTAATATTACCAACTGTATTAGAATGTAGGGATATATCAAAAGCTTTCACTACCTCCTTTTTTATTGTTTCAACAAACTTTTTAAATATTGGTTCTTCTCTTTTTATTTCATTTACTGTAACTTTAGTATCTAATGGAACCTCAGGAGAAGTAGTTTTAATGGATATATTAGTAGTAATATCTTTAGTTTCTGTTACGGGAATACTTATATCAGTATTCTTCATAATTAAGAAATCATGTGACTTATTATTAATAGTTATCTTGTAATATGATTCTCCTGTTTTATTTTTATCAATTTTAATATAACCATCTTCTATACCTTCAATATCATCAATCTTACCAGCAAGTTCGACTTTTACATCGTTCTTACCTAGATAAGCATCAATTCTAGCTTTTGCTGCTGCTATATAAGCATCAACGGTATTCTCTGTACTTTCAGGAATATATAAAACGTAATTGTTAGCAACTCCAATATGACCACTTAACAAACTAGCATAAGCAACACCATCATACCAAAGTGAAAGACTACCACCACCCATGCCATAGAAAGGAGCGCCATCTCCTAATCTACAATCTAAAACATAAGTTAAACTAGAATTATCCAATAAAGTATTAAATTCTTTTGAATAAGATAGTCCTTGCTCAGCTGCAAGCTCACCATTTTTAGAATGATACAAACCATTAATTAATTCTAAATCAATTAATTCAAAACCTTTAGACTGATAACTTCCACTTTCATCAGTTATCATAGTAGATTTGATTTTTTCCATATAAGAATCTACGTTAGACTTAATTGCTGGATCCTTTTCACTCCACACAACCTTAACTTTATCAGTACGAGAACCAAGAACTTCAAATTTTTCGTTCACTACACCTAGTTCTAAATCACATTCATAATTTTCTGTACAATTTGTTAAAAATCCTGAATGAAATTTATCATATCTACTCATTATATAACTATTAACTACAAATTCAAAAAACGTATCCTTTTCCTCTGCAGTTGGTTCAACTATTGGAACATTAAATGTACCATCTTTAACTAAATCATTATACACATCATCTACTGGAGCAGCGTTAACCCCAGAAATTAGACTAAAACCACCAACCAAAGCAGCAAGTCCAAACAACCTTTTTTTCACTTTCCACACATCCTTCATTATCTTAATAATAGCATAAATATATAATATTGCAATAGTTAGAAAAAAATTATCAAAAAAAAATGCAGTAGGCACTGCACTTAAATTATAGCACACTCAAACAGATTTACCAATCTTTTTTCTTATCTTTATAAGTGCCACTATTAAGGTAAGAAAAAAGATTAGGGCATATCTTTTCAATATCTAAATTGGTATTATTTAAAGCATAGTTTAGTATATCAGTCATAGAATAATTTCCACTAACATAACATAATTTTATCTTTATTGGGCTAACAACATGATTAGTAAAAGTATGCAAATTCCATTTATCCATCTTAACCGATTTTAAATCAGAGTATAATGGAGAATAGCCTGCCTTTATTAAACACTCTTTGCTATATCCTTTCTGCTTAATTTGATCAATATCATTATAACTAAAGTCCGTATTCTCTTCTAAATTCAAATTTAATAAGACATAATTTTTTAAAAATCTATCAAAATATTTATGAGCCGCATGTTTATGAAACTTAGCAAAATCCATATACTTAAAATATGCATTTATAAAAATTTTAGGAAACCATTTGTATTGCATTAACTTTGCTCCTAAATTAAACATTCCAGGAATAAAAGGATATACACTTAAAACATGTATCCAGCAATCAAATAAAATAAGCAAATTATCAAGCCCTTCAACAAAGAAAACCTTTTTCGTATCCTCCAAAGTAAGAGCATGAATGGAAATCTTTGGAAGTAATCCCAATTTTTGAATAGATTCCAAATTCTTTTTTCTTGTAAAATGAAAATAATTATCAACTATATCAACATTACTAAGTTTATACTTTTCCATACCATTACCACCTTATAATCCATTATTCAACAACACCAATATTTTCTACTTCAATCAAATGAATATTTTTATATTTATCATTGTCAATTCGTATAACTAACGTTATGAAGCCTACATTTTCCTCGGTTTCTTGACTGTTTAAAACATTCATCAATATTCCCTCCACCTTTTTCCCATCTTTTTTTTCAATCACAACATACTTATTCACAAAATCATCTAAACTCATAAATTCCTCCATAATATATAATTAAAAATTGTATATATAATTAAACAGAAATAATTAACTCTAATAAATAGTTTCTTTTTTGTTTTATGATGAAATAAGTACATTCCAATAAAACTTCCATAAGCTCCACCAAAAATAGCAAAGTTAAGCAAAATTTTTTCAGGGATTCTTGTAAAACTTATTTTAGCAAATAACTTATCCACACCATATAAAATAAAAACAATAATATTTACAATACATAAATAATTAATATATATTCTCATACATTCATAACCCTTATAATAATTATAACACATTAAGCATTAATAGTATGCTATAATATTGATAAGCAACATAGAAAGGAAAAACACATGAATATAGAAGTTAAAAACTTATGCAAAAAGTTTGATGAATTTGAACTAAAAGATATTTCAATTAATTTGCCTAAGGGTAAAATAGTTGGACTTATCGGAGAAAATGGTGCTGGAAAAACAACACTAATAAAATGTATCTTAAATGTTATGCACAAAAACTCTGGTGAAGTAATTCTTTTTAATAAAGAATATACTGATTCTCTTAAAGAAGATATTGGTGTAGTATTTGATGATTCATTTATCAACGAAACATTTACTATAATGGATTTAAATTTAATAATGAAACATATTTATAAGAATTGGGATTCTCGTCTATTCTTTAAATATATTAAGAATTTTAAATTACCAAAAAACAAAGAAATAAAAAAATTATCTACAGGTATGAAAAAGAAAATAGAAATAGCTACTTGCATAGCAAGACATCCAAAAGTTTTAATTTTAGATGAACCAACTAGCGGACTTGACCCAGTTATGCGAAGTGAAGTTTTAGACATGTTTGAAGATTTTGTTTCAAATAAAGAAAATTCGATTCTTTTATCAACTCACATAACAAGTGATCTTGAACATATTGCAGATAATGTAATATTTATCTCTAATGGCAGTCTCGTATTTGATAAGCCACTAAAGGAAGTAAAAGAATCATATATAATATTGGAACTGGAAAAAGACGAATATAAAAAATTCAATAAAAAAGAGATTATTCGTGTAAAAAAGAATAGATTAGATTATCAAGTCTTAATAAATAAAAAAAGTATGAAAAAAGAATATAATAAATACATTAAGAATATTACAACACTTGATGACATTATGCTTTTATATATTAGGGGGTCAGTATGCGAGGACTAATAATTAAAGATTTTTTATATTTAAAAAACACTTGGAAAAATTTAGTAATTATTTTTATCGGATCACTTCTTATAAGTATTGCACTTGGAAATTATTTACTTACCATTTGTGCACTTCCCCTAATACTATTAACTAATACAATAAATACATTTCAAACAGATGAATTTTTTAACACAGATAGTTATACTTTATCTTTACCCTTATCAAGACGCCAAATAATAACAGCAAGATATATTTACACATTTATAATGGTAATAACAGCATTCTTTGTCGGTTTAGTATTGTTCTATCTTATACATTTTATAATTAAACCAAATCACAATGGCCTTAATACGGATATGTTAAAATATTTAATAATGCTTGAAGGAACGAGTTTATTAGTAGATTCAATATTTTATCCAGTCATATATAAAGTTGGCTGCGAAAAATCGAGGTTAGTTTTACTAAGTATTGTAATGCTACTGCTTGGAATTGGATCAATACTAAGTGTCTATATAAATGTATTTGATAAAGATTTTATTGATTTTGTTGCTATAATCAATTTCATTCAAAAAAATGGAGTAATGGTTTTAAGCATTGTAGTTACAATTTCCATAATTATTTCTTATTTCTTATCAATATTATTTTACAAGAAAAGAGACTTCTAAGTTTCTTTTTTTTGTAAAATTTAACGTCTAATAAAAAATATTTGATTATAAAATAAGACAAAATAAGCTAAATATAGTATATTTATCATGGACGAAGTAAGAATTATAACACTTCTATTCACGATTAGGTTTTAAAAAACTGCTGAATAGTCTGTGTGTTGTTTGGAAGTTAACACACAAAAGTGTTAGTTTGGAAATAATTCTTTAGGTAATTCAACTAGAACAACAACTCGTCAATAAATAATAATTAATTTTGCAGGATGCTATTAATTATTCTCTAGTACCACATACTTATATCCTTGGATATAAGTGCTAGATTTAAAATGGCTCGCACCCTTTTAAAGAAATGTGTTGCTTAATGCAAATAATAATTTTATATAATATTTAATTTATTTAATGACTAAATGTCGAAATTTTTTATTTGAATCTCATACAGATGAGACTAGAGTTTAAGTAAGTGTAAAAAATTATTCTTTTTAAAGAACTTAAAACATTTCTTTCCCCCTTAACTTTTAATCACTTAACTTAAACCATTATTGTGAAAAAAAGGAACCATAAAGTTCCTTTTTTTGATGTTATTCACTTAAATACTTAAGCAAATCCATATAGGCTTTTGTATCAAAAGTCTTAAGTTGTTCCTCAACAGTCATTTCAGAAAAAGTTCGAGTATCTCCATCGGGGATAAATATTTTATCATATTCATCTCCACGAGTTCCCTTTTTCTCTAAAGCTATACTGCCATAACTTAATGATTCAAAAACAATAGGCTCTTTTTTAGGTTCACAGTAAGCCAAAGCTTCTACCCAATAACACCTACGGTTATCTATTCCATCAAGCAGTCTCAAAAAGCCATCTGCACCAATAGTTGATTCAGCATACTTTGCAAGAGCTCCGGGAAAACCATTTAAAGCTTCTACTACAAGTCCAGAATCATTTTTAAGTACTGGCTTTCCAAGTAAATTAGCAGCAAATTCAGCACTACATTTAGCAACTTCAGAACAATCTAAAGTTTGAATCTCTGGCGTTTCTAGATTTTCTTGAATTACCTCAATTCCCATATCCTTATATATCATATTAATTAATTCAACTTTTCCTTTGTTTCCTGTAACATAATAAATTTTCATCATTTAACCTCACATTCATAATCATCTAACTCAATAGACTTAAAAGTATTTAAATCTACGGGAATAAAATCTACACTGCCTAAAAGTCCCTTATCATCAAGTAATTCCCCAACATTTGCCCTAAAACTATTTAAATCAATAACATTATAATCATAGCTTACCTCTAATACAAGACTATCAGTAGTTTCATAATATTCTACTGATATACCATTTATATTAGAATAAATTCTTTTTATATAATCATAAGTTTCATAAGTATAAGAACTTATCGCATTTAATGGCGATATGCTTTGATAAAGAGCTTTATCTACAATTAATTTATCATCATATGTAATAAAAACATTGTTCCTCGATATTAATGTTTCATCATCAACCGTTTCATTAAATTCTTTAAAACAAACCTCCGATGCCTCATATGTATGAATTTTCTTAGATTCAGAAACCTTACAACCTGTAAAAATAAAAAGCATAAAAAATAATATAACTGCCTTCTTTAACATATCTTCTCCTTAACTAAAGCCATAAGCTCATCTATTTCCTCTAATGTTTCATCAAATAATTCAATTCGATAATTATTAATCCCAATACTTTTATAATAAGGTATTCTATCTATTTTAGAAATTACCTCATGATTTAAAATATGAGTTGTGTGATTAATCGGATCTGTAACAATTGGATATTTTTTCTTAGTATTGCCATTCTCACTCACTAAATAATACTTTTTATTGTTAGTACAAACATGACAAACTTTATCTTTATTTACTAAATAATTTAAAGGACAATATTTCATTAACATAAGTTCTAATCTTCCATAAACAACTAATTCTACATTTAAATTATTATTATAAAAAAGCATAAGTTTTTCAATTTCTTCATCGTCAAGTTCACAAGATAAAGTGATAATGTCTAAATATCTACTTAATAAATTCACCGTTTCATGATTTGTAACATTTAAGAAATAGTCTCCTACACCACCATTTTTTAAAGAACCAAGTTCTGTTACTAAAGATCTATAACTAACATTGTCACTAACACGATTAGTTCGATAAAATGTATTTGCTTTTGTCTTATATTTTTCATATAATTTTAGATTTGGCACGTATATTCGAACATCTTTATCAAGTAAATATTTTAATTGCTCTTCATTTCTTACCAGAATAGATATATTCTTTTTCTCATCATAAGGAAGTATACTATCTTCACTTTTCACATCATTAATAACTACTTCTCGTTTAGAATTTTCGCGAACACTAATCAACTTATTTGTAGCCATTCTTCTAAGTTCATTAATATCTTTAATGTTGATAAATAGGCTGTTTTGAACATCTAAAGTTATATCATCAGTTATAAAAGGAGTATTCCCAAGCTTCTTTAGCTGTTTAATAATTGTTTCATCACTTGTGCATAAATTTCTTGCAACTTCGACATTTCCATATGTTACATCAACTGTATTCTTTCCATCACTTACTCTTAAAAATAAACTAGAGCCAAGATGAGCTTTAAAATAAATCGAGATAGGTATTTTCTTATCTTCAATATTAATATATTTATCTCTTACTATTACATCAAAAGTTTTATTTATTTTATCATGTAATTTAATATCAAACCTTTTATCTAAAAGAATTACATCACCCTTTTTAGCCCTATTGATAAGTTTACATGACCTATCATAAATATAGTTACAAATCATTCCCTCATTAGTTCGACAAAATCTTATTCCATCACCTTGATGCAAATCTCTTTCAAGTTCCACATGAATAAATTTATTTGAAACATTAATTACTTTTCCCAAATATAAACCTTGATGATTAGAAGTATTTACATTCATAATTTCAGAATAGTCAGCATTAAATAAAAATCCTTTTGTAAAATCACGGTTAAAAATTAAAGATATATCGTCTAATAAGTAGGAATCAACATGGCATTCTCCCGTTTTATAATATTCATCAATTAAGGCACGATAAAATTTTGTAACACATCCAACATATTCAGGGCTTTTCATTCTGCCTTCAATCTTTAAAGATAAAATATTTGATTCCATTATTTCTTTAAAATATCTAGATGTATTTAACTCTTTTGGAGAAATTAAATAGTTTCCATTAGTTTCAAGACACTCATCCTCTTCATACAGTTTATAAGGAAGCCTACACATTTGAGCACATTCACCCCGATTACCACTTCGATTTAATATTCTACTAGAAAATAAACATTGTCCTGAATAAGAAATACATAATGCTCCATGAACAAATACTTCAAGTTCCATATCTGTATTTAAAGATCTAATTTCTTCAAGAGAAACTTCACGAGCTAAAACTACTCTTTTAACTCCTAGTTCACTTAAAAATTTAAGTGTATCAGCGTTGGTAGTGTGAACTTGCGTCGATGCATGTATCTCTAAATTTGGATATGCCTTTTTCAAATAAGATATTAAACCTAAATCTTGAACAATTACAGCGTCAACCCCCAATTCATATAAGAATCTAACATAATCTATTACAGTATAAATTTCACTTTCATAAATTAAAGTATTAACTGTCACATATATTTTTACTCCATAAAGATGACATAGTTTAATTGCTTGAATCATTTCCTCATTATCAAAATTAGCAGCACTTGCTCGAGCTCCATACTTTTTACCAGCCAAATAAACGGCATCTGCTCCACTTTTAATAGCGATAACTAAAGCTTCCATACTTCCAACCGGAACTAATAACTCCTTCATAAAATCATCCTTTTATGTATTATATCACACTTATAGTTATTAACAAATTAAAAATAAGAGGATATTTCCTCTTAATTAAACTTAACCAACTTATGCGCTAAAGCAAAACCTTTTAATGCAATAAATCTACCAAATCTCCCAGGTAAGCTTACCCAAAAAGCCATACTAAAAAACTTAAGCGATTTATATAATTTAGGATTACCTTCTTTTACACTAGACCAAAGTTCTTTATACTGTTTTTCTCCTTCTGGAGTTTTAGAAAGTCTTGAAAATATCGTTCCAATTGACATTAAGAAACTACATTCTCTTTTCATAAGTTTTCGTAGTTTTTTACTTTTAACATCGTCTAAATCGTACCTATTGCAAACAGTTTTAGAAACCAATACTTGATGATGACTTCTTTTTATCATTTGAGCTGTTTGCACTGATTGATCTGGTCTTCCTATAAAATATCTATAAAAATCTAAATTCATATAATAAATAGTTTCGGTATTAACAAGTGGAAGATAAATAAATAAATTATCTTCGTAAAACACATGTTTAGGCAAATCAATATCCGACTTATCCAAAACAGACTTTTTATACATCATTGAATGAAGTGAAGGGTATTGAGTTAACTTCCATCTTCCCATTTCATCCCAAGTCATTTCTTCTCTATCTTTAAATACATTAGAAAAATTAATTGTTTGATCACGTCTACCATCTACATATGAATAAACATAATTCATAATAATTAAATCCGAATCTATATTCTTAATATTTTTAAGTAACTCTAAATAAGCATGCTCATCTACCCAATCATCACTGTCAACCACTTTAAAATACTTACCCTTGGCATGCTTAAGTCCTGTATTAATTCCCGCTCCATGGCCACCATTTTCTTGGTGAATAGCTTTTACAATACTAGGATATTTTTTTTGATAACTATCCGCAATTTTCCCCGTTTTATCGGAGGAACCATCATCAACAATAATTATTTCTACATCATCTTTTCCAACAAGTAAAGAATCAATGCATTTTTCCATATAATCTTCCGAATTATAACACGGAACCACAAATGATATATACTTCATAATATACCTCTTCTATTAAATCATTACTGTAATTATAACACTTTTGCAATATTTATGCTAGTATGATAAAATACTAAGCCAAGTAAGGGGAGTAACTATGGACAAAGTATTAGAAAGTAAGTTTGAAGAATGGAGTTCCTTATCAGAAAGTATCTCTAAAATATATTTAAAAATAATCGAACATGAAGAGCAACATAACTATGATAAAGAATATGAAGAATTATTATATCTTCTTCCAACTGCTTTAAGATTAGAAAAAAAGTGCTTTTTAGAAATGCCATTAGACAGTGCCAGTGCTGCTAAATTACGTGCAAAAATAGATATTAATATGGAGCAAATAGATGCTTTAATAAATGGAGAAGAAGATTTACTTTCTCTACTTCGTAAACACAATTATTTAGATTGTTTAGTTACATTTCTTTATAATGACTTTCATGAAAAAGAAACTCTTCATACTGATTTTTTTTCACAGATTATTAATGAAACACAAAAAATTAATATGCAAAATAAAAAATATCAAGAGAACTTCTATACCTCTGTAAATACTAATTTTATTCAAATGCTTGAAAAATACATAACTGAAATTGATGATGAAGATGTAAAATCTTATTTAAGATACGTTAAATATATAATTATATGTACAACCCCAAAATATGAAGAAAATTACTGGTTATTTGGTCATATAGCACTTCCTACTATAGATATGTCTTCCTCTTTTCCTGTAACTGAGGGGTACTCCGAATCAGAAATAAATGCTCTTGTAAAGCATAGTTTAAAAAGTGGACTGGAAGATGACATTCGTACTCTTGGAGATATGAATAATCTAATTTTTCCCTATTATGCAAAAAAGATATATCGTATGTTGGCTTTAAATAAGGCTCGTCTCATTTCTTTAAAAGATTTATCATTCATAGAAGAAATAGAGAGGTCTACAAACGAGTATATTCATGAAGGTGATTCATTCTATAGTTTAGTAAATGATTGTCTTAACAGTATGTTTAAAGATGCTAAAGAAATAATAAAAGAAAAACATTATCCAAGAAAAAAAGGTTCTAGATAAAAGAACCTTTTAAATTACTCTAAAACCTCTACCACTTTATCATTTATAGATTCTGGCATACCACCTTTATTATAAGAAACTAAATCTAACTCCAAACTAGCTGCGACATCACTGTAGTTAGATATTATAAGATGATAATTTTGCACTTCCTTAGCGGTAATTGTTTTACTTATTTCTTTGTCACTATAAACTTTAACATCATTTTCTGTTTTATAAATAAGAAAAAAATCTGTATCAAAATTATTATTACTCATAACATAAACATCTATTTCTTTAGTCTCATGAGGAGCAAGTGACACATTCTTATCTACTAGGTCTGGTGATTGAATTCTATTATCAATCACATCAAACTTCAATGTTCCTTCCGTACTTGATTCATCTATATAATAAGAAAATGATATAGATACTAACCCTGTAACAAGAGTAAGCATTAAAATAATACTAAAATATACGTTTCGTGGTTTTTTAATAAATTCTTTAATAAACTTCATAAATAAGCCCCATCTCTAATAAAATTATAGCATAACTAAATTTAAAATTATAGAACTACTTAGCATAAATCAAAAAAAATACTATAAAATGTATTAAGCATGTTATAATGAATGAGGTGGTTATATGGAGTACATTTATCAATTAATACTAATATTTTTTTTATATTCTTTTGGTGGTTGGGTAGTAGAAGTCCTATTCTCCTATTTATTTGAAAAACACAAATTTGTAAATCGTGGATTCTTAACTGGACCAATATGCCCAATATATGGAATTGGTTCAATTCTTGTTATAATATTTTTAACAAAATATTTAAATTCTCCTGTTGTTCTATATTTTATGTCAATTGTAATTGCCTCAATTCTTGAATATTCGACTTCATATTTAATGGAAAAGGTCTTCAAAAATAGATGGTGGGACTATACAAAATATAAATATAACATAAATGGTAGAATATGTTTAGAAACAATGATTCCCTTTGGATTTTTAGCACTATTTATGATGTATATATTAAATCCTTTTATGTTTAGCATAATTAAATCGCTTGACCCTAATATAATAAAAAATCTAGCTATTATATTAACAGTATTAACAATTATAGACATAATATTATCGTTTAATATAATAATTACTCTAAAAAATATATCAAACTCAATTAGATGCGATTCAACTGAAGTAATAACAAAAAGAGTAAAAGAAATACTTTTTAGTAAAACGATACTACATAGAAGATTAATTCAATCATTTCCTGATATGAAAGTATTCAATAGAACAGCTATTCTAAAAAACAAATTAGAAGAAGATAAACATAAATTAAAAGAAGAAAAAAAGAAAAATAAAATAAAAGGAAAACGGAAGAAAAAATAATCTTCCGTTTTTATGTTAACATTTTTGGGAATCTATCTCGCATACTTGATTATCTTCTTTTAAGACATCAAATAAGCATCTAAACCTTTCCTTCATCTCACATTTCATTTCATCAGTTAATTCCATATAAGCATCATCTAAAGCATCTATAATGCCACTTTCATTTAGTTTTGCTTCACCATTTTTAACTGCAATAACATTTGGTGCATATATTCTTTTTTCATTAATCTTAACCTTCTTTATCTTATTCTTTTTATCTTTATAAGTTAAAGGAGTGTACTCATCTAAAACAGAATCCAATAAACTTAATAACTTATAGTAATCTTCTGTACCTTCAGTTGTTCTAACTGCTTTATTTTTATCATTCAATTCATATTTATCACGTATACTTAATACATCAACATAATAAATTTTAGTAACATTATTCTCTTTAGCAGATGTGATTAATGAAGGAATAACACTTCGACACCATGGACAGTTAGCAAAACCAAAATAAACTATGAAGCTTTCTTTATTTTCAATCATACTAACAATATCTTTTGCTTCTGCATAAATTAAAGGATTATCTTCATCAATTAAAATAGATCTTATTTGTTGACCATTAGAATTTTTTGTACCATTTAAAGCTTCATACTCTTCTTTAAATTTAATCGAATCAGTTACAGTTTGATTATCTGGTATGTCACTTTCTGTATATAATTCACTAAAAATATAAACTATTTCTAGTGCCACTAACATAAATAACACTACGGCAATCGCAGTTGCAGTTTTTCTCTTCTTGTTCATAAATTTGCCTCACTTCTAGAACAATTATATCAAAATAATTAATAAAAATAAATACTCAAAATTAATTGTAGTTTTTACTCTCTTGTAGTATAATCATAAAATAGGGAGTGGCAATTATGAAGGTCCTATTGAAGAAATTTAATAAAACAAAATTGAGTATTCGTTTAATCTATATTTTTGTGCTTATTTTATTCCTATGTAGTTACGTATATTTGTTTAAATCATTATTATTATTAAATAATATTGAAACTACTTTAAGAATAATTGTGCTTACCTTTACTGGATTATTATTTTTATTATACGCATTCTTTGATCTTTTATTACTTTTAACAAAAAAACATAAAACCGTAATAGTTTCATCTTTTATTGTTCTTATTATTTCAAGTTTTTCCATTATAGGTTCACTCGCAATCAATAGAATTTATGTCTTACTAGCTTCTATGAATAAAGAAACAGTTGTTTATACAACTAACTTAATATCCTTAAATGGAACTGAATTTATAAATGATGAATCATTTAATGTTGGAATTATTAACAATGAAACTGACATTGAAGGTAATGTGTTAGCATACGAACTAATTAACAAAGAAAAATTAAATGTTAAAGTAGAAAAATATGACACTTATTTTGAACTTCTTGAAAAGTTATACGATGGAACATTAAAAGGAATATTTATAACTTCCAATTATGTAACTATGTATCAAACTTACGATAACTATCAAAACATTGGAACTGATGTTAAAGTATTATATGATTATTCCAAAGAGATGAAAAATCAAGACTATATTGAATCATCTGGAAGTGTTGAAAATCCCTTTACAATACTTTTAATGGGAGTTGATTCAGCATCTGATGGTTTAAATGCCAATGCTGCTTTCAATGGAGATACTTTAATGCTTATCACTTTTAATCCTCATACTTTAAATGCAACTGTATTTTCAATTCCAAGAGATACTTATGTGCCAATTGCTTGTTTAAATGGAGACTCTAGTAAAATAAATTCATCTGCCGCTTACGGAACAAAATGTGTAATTAATACTGTAGAGAATCTTGTTGATATTAAAATAGATTATTATGTTAAAATTAACTTTAAAGGTGTAGTTGATTTAGTTAATACTTTAGGAGGTATTGATGTAACTGTACCAAACGGAATAAAGTTCTGTGAACAAGACTCTAATAGAAGTCATGCTGCTAATGTCTTACAATGTATTGAGTCTGGTCCACAACATATGGATGGTGAAAAAGCCTTAGCATTTGCAAGACATCGTAAAACATTACCGGCTGGTGACTTCCAAAGAGTTGAACATCAACAATTAGTTGTTGAAGGAATTGCAAACTCAGCTAAGAATTTAAAAAATATTAATGATTTCTATTCCGTACTTGATGCTGTATCAAAAAATATGGATACAAATATGACTACAAAAGAAATGATGAATCTTTATAATGTTGGTAAATCTGTAATATTCGGTGCTAATAAAGGTTCTTTAATAAATATCCAAAAAACATATTTAACAGGGTATGATTTAACAATGTATGTTAATAATTTAAGAAGTAATGTTTATACATTCCAATATTATCCTCAATCACTAGAAGAGATAAAGGATGCTTTAAAAATTACATTAGAGACAAAAAAGCCAACACCAATAAAAACATTTAATTTTTCAGTTAATGATGAATATAAACAAACTATAATTGGTAAAAAATATTATACAGTTCAAAGAAATGAAACAATTCCTAACTTTAAAGGACAAAGTATCCAATATGTAAAAAGTTGGTGTGAAGCAAGAAATATAACAGTTTATGTTAACTCAATTACAGAAGGTGCAACTGGATATGATGAAACACTTGAGAATGATACAGTAACATCTCAAAGTGTAGCTAGAGGAAAGCTCGTAAAAGATGTATCAACTATAACTGTAGATGTAATAAAAAAATCAAGTAGTCATGTCATAACTACTACACATATTCCAAGTGAAAGTGATAACACAACAACAACAACAACAACAATTCCAGGACCAACTGAAGGAGAAGATGAAAATACAACATCAACAACTAAAGAAGCTGAAGCAGAAGAATAATAACTCTTCTGTTTTTCTATGCAAATAAAAAAATTGCTTATCTAGCAATCTCTTCTTTTTCTAAATTATATTCTGCTTCTTTATACCATACTATTATAGAATACTCATTTATACTTCTTAAATAAAACTCTATATCATCATCTAAAGTAAACTTCCCTGTTCTATTATTAAGTTGATATTCCGAATTAATAACTTCTTCATCATTAATCTTAAATACTAAATTCTTGTTTTTAAATGAAAGTCGTACATTTTCATTTGCCCATGTTGTATCATTTAAACTTGACACACTAAAATTAATCTTGGATGCTTCATTTCTTCTATAAATATAAAATACATTAAATAAAATTATTAAAAGTACAACACCGATACCAATTAATATGACATTTAACTTTTTATTAGTAATCATTATAACACCTCTAATCTGTTAAGGGATAACTTATTTCCGATATTCTCCATCTACCACGTTCATAAGTTGCTTTAAATGGCATTAATTGATACACAGGAGATGAATATCCCATCTCTTTATAATTACTCTTATAGTAACGCATATTAGCGTTAATAGTACCATAGCCATTATTCATGATAGTAAACTCACCTATTTCTAGTGATACATCTTTTTTATCACTTTCTAAACGATAATAATTATCATTTCTTTTTATAAATAACCTTTTTTGATTATATCTATATTTACCAATTTCATTTATCAAAAAATAGTTAGAAAAACATTTTTTTAATAAAGCATCAGAATTATAAATTATACCATATTTTTTATCTTCATATGTTATAACGTCTTTTTCACCATCTTTAGCATAATCAAGAGTTGTTTCTATATCAAGTAAACTATTATCACTTATATTAAAAATTTTATCAACTGTTGTAAATAATTCTTTCATAATAATTAAGGCTTCTTCATTACTTACACTTTCTTTTGTAAGGAGTTCCTCAGTAAGTAATGAATCAACATTAACATCATAATAAGGAGATACTAAATTTCTTCTAGTAGTTGTTGTAGTTGTAGGTGGAATATATTCAGTAGTTGTTCTTAAAACACTTGTGCTAGTTCTCATTCTAGTAACAGTAAGCTCTGGTAATCCACTTTCATTTTTAAAAGAATCAACTAAAAGAATAATAGAAACTATTACAAGTATAAAAATTATTACATCTACAATTATTAATAAAATATTAATTTTATCTAATTTAAATCTATCATCATCCATGCTAGTCACCTATGATAATTTTATCAAAGAAAAAAGAAAGTAACAATCACTTTCTAATTTACTTTACTTCCACATTCAGGACAGTATGTTATACTTTTTGTAACTTTAGTTCCACATTTAGAACAAACTTTAGTTTCATTAATCAAATCTAAATCACTATTTATCTTACTTATTTCTTCTTCAAGGTCCATTATTGCTTTATACTCTTTTTGTTCTTTTTTAGATAAAGAATTAAAGTGTTCTCTACCAACTTCAGCATATAAGTTATTTAAAGCATCAGTCTTAGTTTTTAAAGTAAGTTTTAAATTAGCTTTACTTGTAGCAAGTGTTGCATTTTCAGATACATACTTACCTGCGGAAAGTAACTGATCTTTTATTTTATCAATAGTCATGAATAATCACCTTCAAATATATTATACAAAACTAAAAAGAAAAAAGATACTTAAAGTAAATAATTATTTACATAAATATCTTTAAATCAAGTTTCTATTAAATAATCTATTCGCTTAATTTACGAGTCTTAGGCTTTTCATAAGCATAACTTTCGACAAGTACTTCATTTCCATTAGAATCAAAAGTATAAACATTTATAACGCCTTTCACTTCATCATATTTTTCTATGCAATTATAAACTAAAACATGTACTTCATCAGTAACATCCATTCCATATGGTTCAGGATCATTTGGTCCTTGAATAAGTAAACCATAAACTAAACCTATTTTATTTGAGTATACTCCCTTTTTTAGATAATCGGCATCAACATATCTTTGTTGTTTTATATCTCCAGAACCTGTTCCCTCATATGCCCAGAATGTACCTTGAATAAAATCCTTATCTTGGCCAGAGATTAAGTTAGATGAAGAATAATAAGTATCGTTATCTATTGGGAAACCCATTATTAAGGAAGTATGAACACGATCATCCATTGAATCTTGTAAAATACCATTAAAATATGGATTAGTTGATTCAACAAATGTATCAATATGAACATTATCAATCCATACTTTGTATCCTTCAGGCAAATCAACTGTATGCGCTTCAATATTTAAGTTTTTATCATTAGTTACACGCCATTTAAACTCAGCAGGATCAACTCCCTCAGGAGGAGCGATTGTATAACTTACTTCTAATTTAAAATTTTCTCTTTTAACTGGAAGTATTTTAGAAGGAATAGTTGTTTCTCCATCTCTGTTTGTATCAATTGTGTTTGTTTCATTTGCCGTTGTTGGTATATAAGTAGATTCACCACATCCAGATAAGGTAAGTGATGTAGTTAAGGCAAGTGCACATACATTTCTATAGAATTTTATATTTTTCATTGTATCACTCATTTCTATTGGGTATTGTATATTATTTTTTATAATTTGTAAATAAATTTATCACTTCATTTCAATTTCTTTTGTATCTACAAATTCATAGTTTAAAGCATTATCACTAGTAACTACACTTTCGCCTATTTCTTTTTCTAAATCTTTTCTTGCATTCCCAGCAATTTTTCCACCTCGCCTTGCTACCTCAATATTTTCATTTAAACCTTTAGGAGTTTTCTTTTTGGCTATTTCTCTTGTTGCAATTTCACCCAAATCTGCAAGCGCCACTTCAACATCTGTCATATTATCTCTTAATGACTCTTTCCTAAGTCCTTTAAATGATTTATATTCTTTTGCTGACATACCAGACCATTCTTTATAAATTTCATTTGTTAAGATTGCATATTCTTTTTGCTCAGATATTCCTCCATCTTTCCATACATCAGTAAGTTGTTTCCTATCTTGAACGCCTTTAACACGTTTAGCAATCCATTCTTCATCATAACCTTTAGTTCTATATAAATCGATTGCTCTTTGAGCTGCTAATGAAGGATCAAATGTTTCATCTATTCTTTCACTACCAAGTTTTGCTAACCATTGTTTAATTGGCTCAGCATTTTTACTAGGAATTGATTCTATAATTCTAAACATTTCCTCAATATCACAGACATCTGTTAAACGATATTTACCATCTTGTGACTTTAATTTCAACTGTCCGATTTTTTCGGACACTTCATTTCCCTCTTGTTTTAACTTGCTTTTTAAGTCACTCCAATATTTTCTTGGTCTATCGCTTTCTGATAAAACTCCAACTAAGTCTACAACACTGACAAAGTATTTCTCTTGTTCTTTGTCCCAAACTGTTCTAATTGTTTCATTGTTAAATATTTTATTTACTAAATGCATTTTATCTTGATTCATAAGATGTCTCCTTTGTTGTTTATATTGTATCAAACGTATGTTCTTATATCAATGATTATATAAAAAATAAAAAAAGAAAACTACAAAAGTAATCTTCTTATGGAACTAATAATTCTTGATTGACAAATAATAGATTGCTAGATAAATTGTTTAAATCTTTTAAGTTATCAACAGTGGTGTTAAACTTTTTAGCAATACCATATAAGGTATCTCCAGGAACTACTACATAAGTATTGTATGATGGAACAACTAACTTCTGTCCAACACTTAACATATTAGAACTAATATTATTTAATGCTTTTAAATTATTAACTGTTGTATTATGTTTTTTAGCTATACTATATAAAGTATCCCCAGATACACTTTTTATGTAACATTTTTAAATGTAAATATAATATCTATCGTTTTATCTTGATAGATATAAATCTTTTCAACCAAATTTATTATTAATTCTCTAGTTGGATTATCTAAAGATAAAAATTCATTAATATATTTTTCTATTTGTTTTTTGTCTTGTTTTTTAGATTCACTATTCTCATTTTTAAGATTATCAATAATTGACTTATTATTTGCTATTTCTTGCTTTAGATTTTCACTTATTCTTATGTATTGTTCTTCATCAATAATACCTTTTAACATATTAATATAGTTCTTATCTAAATTATTGATTAATTTATTATTTGCTATTTCTAAACTCTCAATTTGTTTTTTAATCTTTAAAGCATTATCTTCGAACTCGATATTACCAATAGAATCTTTTACTTTATTTCTATCTAAATACTTATTACAAACACTTCTAATTTCTTCTAAAATAACTTTTTCTAGTGTTTCATAATTGTTTGAATGAGTTGTGCAAATATGATATTTTGAGTAAGTTCTATAATAATCACAGGTTGTATAACTTCTTCCAGTTTTAGTTTGATACCTAATTGTTATACGATGTTTGCAATCTCCACAATATAAAAGTCCATCTAGTAGGTAAAATCTTTTCTTCTCTGGTCTTTTAACGTTTTTAGGTAATAAAGTTTGTACATAATTAAATGTATCCCTATTTATTATTGCTTCATGTGTATTTTCAACAACTATATAATCATTTGGATTATTTTTAACTGTCTTTTTAAGTTTATAATTAATCTTTTTAGTCTTACCCTGTACTGTATCTCCCACATATATTTTATTAGTTAAAATTGATTTTATTGTGGTATCTACCCATACACCATATTCTTGTGATATACAGTTGGTATTTATGCACTTAGTATTCCAAACATAATTGTAATAAGATGCTGGTGTTTTAATTTTTCTTTTAGTTAATTCCTGTGCTATATAGTGGTAAGTATTACCTTTTAATGCTAAATCAAATATTAACCTAACTGTCTCTGCTTGTTCTTCATTTATTATTAAATGATTTCTATTAACAGGATCTTTCATATATCCAAAAGGGCATCTACCAGATACATATAATCCTTCTTTCATTCTAGAATGCAAACTTGTTTTAACTTTTTTAGAAATATCTTTAGCATACATATCATTCATTATTGCTTTAAATGGTGCTATATCATTATTAGTGTTATCTATAAATGTATCAATACCATCATTGATAGCAATATATCTTACATTATTATTTGGAAAATACTTTTCTATTAGTTCTCCAGTACCTATATAATCCCTACCTAATCTAGACATATCTTTAGTAATAATCATATTAATTCTTCCAGATTCAATATCTTTAATCATTCTCTTAAATGATGGTCTTTCAAAATTTGTTCCAGTAAAACCATCATCAACATACTCATCTATTAAATTATAATTATTCTCTTTGATATATTGATTAAGTAAACTTCTTTGACTAACAATACTATCAGATTCAATGTTTCCATCATCTCTAGATAATCTTATATATATTCCAACTTTAAAACTACTATTCCCAATCATTAATTACTACTCCCTTCACTTTGGGAATAATGAGTAGACTCTAATGTTAGCTCCTTTTTTAAAATATTACAAGTCTCATTTATTTTTTTATTTAGTTCTATTTTTAATACTTCAGTTATCGTTTCATTTAAAGATTTTCCACTTTCTTTAAACTTTAAATTAACTTTGTATTTAACCATAGAGTTTAATACCTCCAATAAATTCTATGGCTTTAATTTTTGTTTTAGTAATATTATTTAGTATGCCTGTAACATACCTAACAATATTACTTACTATCATAAACCTCCATTAATTTAAAAAACATTATACTCATATTCATCACCTAACCTTTTCATTTTTATAAATTTATTTATTCTTTCTTGTATCTATCATGTCTATATATCCGATTTCTAGTAGTTCTACCATTAATTTAGTTATGGAAATATTATAAAATTTTGCAAGTAATTTAATCCGTTCAAATAACTCCTCTGTTAAATATAAATTAAATCTTCTCATACGCATCATCTCCTTTGCATGATGCATGTTACCTCCACAAAAAAGAAGAGTCAAGTCATATAGTATAGAAAGTTTTGTCTATCATCCTAAATGCATTGATGATTAATCAAATTATGAAATAGCAGGATAAGAAGATGGTGCATAGACACTTACTTTCCTTTATAAAATAAGGATTCACATATGCACCATTCTTATTTCGTACTTACGAAATTCATCCTACTTTGTAGGATGATATATGGGATAATCCTAATAATAACAATAATTTTAAGCACTAAAAAACATCCTAATATCTAATTTCCGTTAGATTTTATAGGATGATTAATTTTTAATAATCTATTTTTAAAAGTTTTTTGAAACTAATTATTTTTTCTTTACAAAATAATCCTCACTTTTCTTATTATCTATAATTATTTGTAATAAATCTCTTATACTGTGTTCATTATCTACTATATAACTATCTATTCCTGCATTTTGAGCACCAATTTTATCACTCTTAATACTATCACCTATCATGATACAATCTTCTTTATTTGTATCTCCAATTGCAAGTTCAAATGATTCTAAATCTGGTTTCATTGCATCTTCACCTGCAACAATTTGATCTACATAATCATATAAACCAGTTCTTTTTAACCTAGGTATTTGAGTTCCACTAAACCAACTAGTAAGAATTACTATATCTTTATTATTCTCTTTTAAATAATTAAATAAGTCTATAACTCCATCAACAACTTCATCTTTTATAGTTTCTCCATTATAGACCATCCAGCCATTTATAACCTCTTCACTTAAATTAAAACCATAATTTTTAAAAAAATCACTTAATGTTTTAAAATCATACTTTGGAAATTCTAATTCATATTTATTTAATATGGCTTGTTTTTGTTTAAAAAAATCTTCTTGTTCATCTAAAGGTATATTTTTTCTAAAGTAATCATCTTCTTTAGACCAATCTGGAATTAATAATGTATAATCTAAATCAAATATATATTTTTGATAATTTCTCATAACTTGCCTCATTTCTAGATAATTATTATATACTAAATCTAGTTTTCATGCAATATTTTAGACTAACCCAAATATAGCTATCTATAGTAAATACTCATTATTCCCCATAAAAACTGTATCACCTGGAACGACCGTATATACATTACTAATAGATTCACTTATGTCTTCTTTTTCACCTTTTACTTTAAGTTTTTTACCAACACTTAAAAAACTATTAGTTAAATTGTTTAAATCTTTTAACTTATCAACTGTTAAATTAAAACGTCTAGCTATACTATAAAGTGTATCACCTTTTTTTACTGTATAATATTCATCCTCTGGTATTATCCCCTTATAATCAAGTACTGCATCAACTACATCTTTAGCATATGTTTTATAATTATTCTTTAGCTTCTCAGCATCTCTAGCATTATCCAAAAAACCATATTCAACTATAACAGATTCATATGGAGTAGTATCTCTTAACATATAATAATAATCTAGGTTAGGATTAGATGTACCACGTTTTTGATAATACTTTCTTATCTTTTGTCCTGAACCTGCAAGTTCATTTAAAATATTTTGACTTAGTTTTTCATTATTACGTAAGGCATATATAACTTCAGATCCTTCTCCGCCACCAGCATTAATATGGTTTGATATGACAATTACATCATCACCACTACTAATAAATCTTTTTACTCGATTAACTCTTTCTGTAGGAGATAAAGATTCATCAGTATCTCTTGTCATATATACAGGAATACCTAGTCTTTTAAATTCGTTATACATCTCTTTGCTTATATCTAATGTCATATTTTTTTCTATTATACCATTACCTGAAGCTCCTGGATCAGAACCTCCATGTGCAGGAATCGGAAAAGTCCAAATTATCATCTTTTATCTTAAAATTCTAAGTTCCATTCTATTTCAATATCTCGTGTTTTCGTTTCTTTATCATAAACACCAACATAAACCTTATCAATAAATTCATCAACTATTACTTTATTTAATTCTTTAATATGCTTATATTTCTTTAGTATTTCATCAGCTTGTTTTCGTTCTTCTTTAACAACTTGTAGGTTATTTATCTCGTTATCAATCGTTTCAACTCTTTTTGTCATCGATTCTATCTCTCTTAAATAATCGCTAGACATTATACTAAACATATCTTCTGTAATAGTTCCTTTTACCTTATCTTCATAAAGATTTCTATAAAAGGTTTTATTATCATCTATCTTTTTATTGAGGTTATACTTTTCTTTTTCTAAAACTTTTATTATTTCACAATTACTTGTGTCTTGTTGATTTCTTTTGTTATAGAGTTCTTGTAAATTATTTTGATCGTAGTAATTATCTAGTAAATCATTAATTGCATTAAGTAGTATAGTTTCTAATTCATCCATTCTAATTGCTTTGTTATTATCGCAAGTGTGATATTTTTTAGCACCTTTGCATTGTAAATATGCTCTTTTTCCTGTCTTTTCTCCTTTTACACTATACACATTTCTCATAAAAACCTTATCGCATTCCATACAATAAACTTTTCTACTTAAATAGTGTATCTCTCCAGTTTTAGTAGGACTTAAATGTGTACCAAGTATCTTTTGTACTTTGTTCCAAGTTTCCATATCAATAATTGGCTCGTGTGAATTTTCTATTCTGCACCAATCTTTTTCTGCAACTTTCTTAAACTTATGAACTTTATACCCCATAGAAGTTATTTTACCTTGTACTAGATTACCAATATAAAATTCATTTCTAAGCATTTGAGCTATTGTATCAGGATTCCATCTTACATTTTTATAATCACAATTAGAACATACAAACTTACTACCTTTTTGTTTCTTATATACCGATCTTGGTGGAATATTATTGTTATTTAGATATTCACATATTTTATGATAGCCATTTCCCTCTGCATACATTTGAAATATCTTTTTAACAACTTCAGCAGCCACAGGATCAACAACTAATTTGTGTTTATCTTCTTCACTTCTATCATAACCATAAGGAGCAAAACTTCCCATAAATAAGCCATCTTCTCGTTTATTCTTTAAAGACTTTTTAATATTTGTTGATAAATCATCTAAATACCATTCATTGATAAGTCCATTTATTTGTCTTGATTTCTTGTTAGATTCAATACTTGTATCAGCATTATCAACAATACTTACAAATCTTACTCCCCACTCAATAAACTTATTGTGCAAATATCTTTCAATAACTTCCATATCTCTTGAAAATCTTGATTGACTTTTACATAAAACTAAATTTATTTTTCCACTTTCGCAATCTTTGATAAGCCTTTCAAAGTCAGGTCTATAAGTTCCTGCTCCTGAAAAGTCATCATCTGAATAAATATCTACAACATTCCATCCATTTTGATTAGCATATTTTAAACACATACTTCTTTGATTTACTATACTATCACTATCATCATTTTTATTTAACTTATCTCTATCTTCATCAGATAATCTACAATATACACCTACCTTTTCTATCATAGCCATTCCTCCAACGTATGAGAACAGCTATAAATATTTGTAAATACAAGTATATTATATCTCATATTTAGGATTCTTTAAATGCTAACTCATGATTTTCTAAAATCATTATGACATTTAATAATTTGTTATTAAATATACTTTTTATTTCATCCTTAGTTCGATTTTCATTTGTCTTAAATTTATATTTTACATTATATACTACCTCCATTTTCTTACTTCCCCCTTTTTTCATATTCTATAAACTAAATCCTCCAATCATACACATCTCTCCTCTCATTTATAATCTTTCATTAGTTCATCCATTTCTTTTTGTTCTTCTTCACTTAATGGAATAGAAACACACATTTCTGGATGTTTCATCCATTCAGGAATAATTTCATTTCTTTTATTCTTTTTATATTTATTATTATTTATATTATGGGTGCAACTGTTTGCACTCTCATTACTGCAATTTTCTGCACCCTCATCTGCAACTTTTGTTGGTATCTTTTCTGTATTAAGATATATTCTTCTTTTGCTACTTTCATGTTTTACTATAATATAGCAAAGTTTCTTTAATTTAGACAATGAATAATTTATCGTTCTATCAGATGAATTTATATACTCTTTTAGATAATCATTCGTAGCATAACAATACTCTTTATTTAAGGCAAGTGATATGATAAGACTTAAAACATCATTTTCAGTTCTTGATAATTTCTTATCTCTAAATAATATTCGTGGAGTCATGATAAATTCACAATCTAACTTTAAAATAATTATTCTCCTTAAATTTAAAATGATAATAATAGGCTTTTCTTTTACCTATAAAATAGGCAAAGTTATCCCTAAGACTTTATTTTAAATCCTGTCTCTCGGATTAAATGAAGTTTATTCTATCTTTATAGAAAAGGTACTAACATAAGCCTTATATCTTACTGTACCATATCTACTAGGAGTTATTTAACAACCTAGTAGATTTATTGTGTACATTCCTACATCATATTCTTTATAGATTAGATACTTTGATTGTTCCAATCTTTCAAGGTTTTTTCTAAGTCCTTGATTATTTATCTTCACTACTTGTTGTAATTCTCCAACATTTAGATCTGTGATAATCCTATCTTGCCCTTTAGAATATATATAAGAATATATTAACTTCCCCTCAGGCTTGATTCTCTTATCTTTTAAAATCTTTGTTGGAATTCCTTGATGTCTTTTATTCATTCATAGTTTTCCTCCTTTCTCTTACTTGTTAACATTTTTGATTTAATGTTAATGTTTGGAAACACATACTATACTACATGATAATTACTATATTGTCAACACTTTTAGAAACAATTTTATTTATTTTGTTGATTTTAGTTAACATATATGCTATTATGTATTTGTGAGGTGTATTACAATGCAAGAAAAAAAAATCGGCGAAATAATCGCTGAAGCACGAGAAAAAGCAGGTTACTCACAAAGACAACTTGCTAAAGAAGCAAACATTAGTAATGCTGAATTATCTAAAATCGAATCAGGAGAAAGAGAAGTACCTAATCCTAAAACATTAAGAAAGATAAGTAAGTTTATAAATGTTAATTATAACGAGATGATGTATAAAATAGGTTTAGGCATGGAAGTTAGTTCTTTAAATCCATTTATCAAAGCTTATTATGAAAAAATGAAGTTAGATGAATTAAATGAGGCTGAAATCAATGTTTTAGGTAGTATTGAAAATTCAACAAAGCTTGTTAATGCTTGTAGAGAAAATTTAGAAAATAAAAACATATTGGAAAGCGAAAGAGAATTACTGCTACATACAATAGAAGATACTGAATATCAAATCAATACTTCTAAAGAAATTATTATTTTGATTCAAAGTTTAAAAGTAAAGGAGAGAAACAAAAATGCAAAAAAGTAAAATTATAATAAGAAATATTGGAATCATATTATTAAATATTTTTATGGTAGTAAGCTTAGTATTAGTTTTATTTCAGAAAAATGATTATGGCTATAATTTGTATTGGGTTATTACTCCATTTCTAATGGTATTGGTGTTAATGGTAATAGGTAGATGGAGTGTAAGAGGGTTAAATGCTGATAAAGAAGAATCGAGAGTGATACAACGATCTTTTGATGATTCAACAACTATATCAACAGTAGTTTTTGGAATAATATATCTAACAATACAATTTATAGATTATGTAAAAAAGGGATTAACAAATAATTCAATAGTAATCATAATCTTCTTTGTAGTAATGATTACTTATGAACTTATAACTTACTTAGCTATATATGTAGCCAAAAGAGATACTGCAAGATTATTAGAGAAAACATACAATAAGAAAAAATAGTCTTTTCGCTTTTCGTAAGATTAGCGATTAGACTATTTTTTTTATAAAAAGGTGGGGTGCGTTTTGTTTGCTTTAGCAAATGAACGCAGCGATAATCTTTTTCTTTTTATGTAGCGATAGTGAAATAAAAAGGCAACTATATTACATTGTGAAACTTTGCAATATAAGTTGCTTCTAGGGTTTCCAAAGGGAAAATTCCCTTGGCACACATCGTTATTGGCTTGCCAATATCGTAGTGTGTTACTAACTTGTCTAAAAGTTAGTTAAAACCGAAATCCATTAGTTACGAAGTTTCTTTTGGATTTCGGCTTTCCATAGTATTAAATAAATTGTTTTATTTTTTCTAAATCATTTAATGATAACTCAATATCATTATTATTCAACATACTTTTAATAACAATCTCTCCTTTAGATAATTCATCTTCTCCTAATATAATTACATAAGGAATATTTTCTCTATTAGCATAGTCTAGACTTTTCTTTAATTTTTTATTCTGCATTTGTATTTCAACTTTGTACCCTAAATCTCTTAAATTATTTGCTAATTTTAAACTTTCAAGATTTGTTTCCATCGGAATTATATAAATGTCTACATTAGATTCATTTTCAAACATTTCTTTATCTTTTAGTAATTCATAAATTGATGATAAGCCAAAACTTATTCCTACTGTTGGATATTCATTACCATCACCAATAAAATTAGTAATCATTTTATCATATCTTCCACCTGCACCTATACTACAAGTTATTTTTCCATTTTTTTCATATACTTCAAATACATTACCTGTATAATAATTTTGTCCTCTTGCTAATGATGATGCAAATATGCATAAATCATTAATATTTAGTGCTTCTAAATAACTTGTTAATTGATTTAATTCATCTAATCCCAAAATAATTTTTTCATTTTTGGTAGTTTCAAACTTATTATTTAATTCACATAAGGATAAGCTAAAATACTCTAAAAGTAAGTCGATTTGTTGTGTTTTTAATCCAATATTAAGTAAATTATTTTTAAATTCATCTTTACTTATTTTTTCCAACTTATCAATATTGGTAGTAACTAGCGAAACTAAATTTTCATCAACACCACATTCTAGAATCAAACCATTCATCAAATTTCTACTATTATATTTGATAATAATATCAATGCCTAATTCTTTAAATGCTCTAGTAAATAAGGTCATCAATTCAGCTTCTATCATTTGCCCAGATAAACCAACAACATCAACATCACATTGCGTAAATTCTCTATCCCTTCCAACCTTAATAGGTCCATCTCTAAAAGCCTTTGCTATTTCATAGCGTTTAAATGGTATATTTATTTTATTTTTATTTAATGCAATAAATTTTGCAAAAGGTACAGTTAGATCGTATCTTAATCCTAATTGTCTTTCCCCTTGATCACTTAATTTATAAATCTCATTTAATATATCATTATCCTCATCATACTTATCACTTAAAATGTCATAGTAACATAGTAGTGGAGTTTCAATTGGATTATATCCATACTCTTCAAAAATTTTTCTTAATGTATCATTTATATAATTTCTGATTCTTTGTTCTTTAGGTAAAAAATCATAGCCACCTTTTACATTTTGAATTTTCATATCATTTCCCCATTTCTATTTTTATTTCTATATCATTATTCTTTATCTGCAAGTTACAATATGCACCTATTGGAATTGTAAACATTGGATTTGTATGTCCAAAATCAGCTCCACATACAATCGGAACATCTTTTAACTTTTTCTTATTTTTAATGATAGTTTTTAACTTATCAATAGTCATATTACTACATAACTGGAATCTGCCAAAAACAATTCCTTTTATTTTGCAATTAGGTAATTGTAATAATGATTCTAAGTTTCTATCAAATTCTAATAAAAATACATCATTTCCAAAATCATCAGCATCATCTTCAAGAAACAATATACTATCATTTAAATTGGGCATATATTCTGTGCCTTGCAATAAGTTGATAGTGCATAAATTACCACCAATAATTTTTCCAAAAGATTCACCATTTTGGATTGGTATCATACCATCATTTTTTAAAGTAGCTTTTTCCATTTTATTATTTACTTTTTTATAGTCATATATTACCTTTGATGAATGAATCATAAAATCCTTATTTTTTAATATTTTCTCAAAATATTGTAGAGTATATTCATTATCAGAACTAAAACCACTTAACATCGGTCCATAGTATGTAGTTAAATTTGTTTTCTTCATAATTGCAATTAATAATGCTGTAATATCAGAATAGCCAATAATTATTTTAGGATTCTGTTTGATAATCTTATAATCCAGATATGGAAGTATTTGATTTACATTATAGCCTCCATCTGCACACACGATTATTTCCACATTTTTATCTAAAAATGCATTCATTAAATCTTCAACTCTATTTTTTATACTAGAGCATCCAAAATAAGTATCTTTATCAAAAATGTATTTTCCTACTGTTAATGAATATCCTAAACTTTTGAAATATTTTTCAGCATTTAATATTTTGGCTTTATCGTTTTCGGATAAACTCATTGATGGAGCTATTAATCTAACTTCTTTCATATTTAATCTCCCTTCTAAAAAGTTTTAATTGTTGTTCAGTAGAATTTATAAATTGTTGTGGTCTTTTTATATTTTCGATTTTTATAACATTTAATATTTTCTTTAATTCTCTGTTAGAAAATAAACAACCACATGTATCTATCGAATAATAGACAAGTCTATTATTAACTGAGATATATTCACAAAGCAAATCGTATAAATCACCTTTAAAATCTGAATAGTAACCTTGATAATCAATATAAGACACCTTAATTAAACTAACTAAATTCATTTTCAAATATAACTCTTCTAAATAATCTTTAGATCTACCAACATTATAGCTTTCTACAATATTTTCATTTAATCTTTTATATCTTTCTTGTAATTCTAAGTCTGTTGCAAAATTTCCAAGATTTTCTTCACTAAATAGATAATTTAATTTTGATTTTAAAGCTTGCTTCCACTCATTTACTCGCATTTTATTTTGTTCATCCTTTACAACTTCTTTTTGAACAAATTCATTAACAATATTTTCTTTCTCTGATTTTAGTTCAACTTCAATTTTCATTTTTACTAATGATTGAACTTTACTTTTAATGACTGTTAACATCTCATTATTAAGTATATTACTTTTATTCTTTACTTTATTATACTCATTAACCAATGCAACTAACTCAGTTACATCTGCTTTCTCAAGTTCATTTTCAATTTGTAAACATTCACCATCAACAAACAAATACATTTCTCCATATGAATATATTTTATCTTCACCTATTAAAAACAAACTATTAGGCTTGCAAGCAAAGAATACACATTTATTACTATCTGGTTTCAAATAGTTTTCAACAAATATTTCATTTTTTTGTAGTGTAGCATCATTAGGACAAAAATCGGTTTCCATGGTAATAGGATTAATACTTAGTGACCTAATATTTAAAGGATATTCGTATGGATCTTTCCCATAGTAATAATTGTCATACTTTCCTCCATATATTCTTTCTGCTGACATTACACTCCCTGAGCAAATTGAAGAAATTAGTATATTTTTATTATTTATTAATTCATTAAATTTAATTCCTTTTGATTCTAATGCATAAAGAATACTAGCAAATTTACTATCAGCACCAATTCCTAAAAATAATAAATCACATTGTTCAATATTTTCTGATACCTCATCAATGTTATCAGTATCAATTACTGTTAAATTGGTTTTGCTTAATGATTCATATCCTAAACAATTTAAATAATAGTTATATGCACTAATATATAGCTTTGCTCTACTAATGTTATCTTCTTTTGAATATCCACCAATATATGCAATTTTAATATCACTTAAATTTCCTTTTACTTTTAATAACTCTCCTAATAAAGATACATATTTTCTTAAAAATATATTATCAATTAAATCTTTATTCACTCTTGGATTTCCTCCACTAGTGATAATCGTTGGATAGCTTCCAGCTATCATAATATTTCTTTCCATAATTAGCATCTCTCTTTCATATAATATTTTTTAAGTGATGCTAATTACCTAAAATAAAAACTATACAGATTTTATTTACCTGTATAGTTCATTTCTATATTTAATACAGGCAACAAGCACCACAAATAGCACTTGTGCCTACGATCAAATTTTAATGTCGTATTAACAAGTGCAGATTATTATGATGATGTTGTCTAACTATATTATTAATTTTTAACATAACAATCTCTCCTTTTCAAAAATCAACTAAATTTTATCACATTTACACTATCTTGTCAAATTTCGGATTTTGTAAGTTTTGCTATAAAGATAACTCATAATCCTCCTTGTCTTTATTGTTATAAGCTTTTTTATTAGTTTTTAAATAACTAGGTGCTTTTACATAATCAAATAATTCATCTTCTTTGGTAGTTCCTCTTGATATTTCAACAACATCATTCATATCAAAGTCGTTGTTATCAAAATAGTCTTTTATTTCAGTTGTAGTGACTTCTTTTGTAGGTTCATTACCAATTTGTAGTAATTCCCTAAAAAAGTGCTTTATTGCCTCCAAAATGGCTTTTAAATAGTCTTTAAGATGGTTATTCTCTTTCGTTAAGTTTTGATTTCTAGTAGTAAGTGCTTTTACTTCTCGTTGTAAATTTGCATTTTCTTTTTCTAATGTTTGATGACTTTTGCTAAAAGTATTTACCTCATTAAATAATTGCTCCATTTTGGGTTGAAATTCCATAATCTTTTTAGTTTCTTTTATTACATTTTTCATACTATCAAAAGTATCTTTTCGTACTTTTACATATTCTTTATCTATTAAAGTATTTTTAGTAGTTTTCATTTTTTCTTCAAATTCATTCATAGCATTATCAAGACTTTTATTGATAGTGGTTACCTTATCTTCATAATATCTAGTTGTTTTCTTAAACTCTTTTACTTTTTCATGTTTTCTATTACTACCCTTAATACCTCGTTCTAGTTCGAAACCATTTTCTCTTAATCTTAAATTATAAATATCTTGTAATTCTGATAAATGAATATTATCTCTAATATATTGCTTTTTAGAAATAGTTAATCTTTCAATATTTGTTCTTTTATCTAACTTTTTAACAAGTGGTACAACTACACAATGAATATGAGGTG
>ERZ777011.977-NODE-977-length-36155-cov-16.226759_pt1 | contig 36155 bp, 36 predicted proteins | sample MGYA00374964_ERZ777011 | MGnify/ENA primary metagenome ERZ777011 (study PRJEB29310, sample SAMD00008975) | mouse gut metagenome | study: EMG produced TPA metagenomics assembly of the Metagenome analysis of fecal microbiota from mouse which was promoted...
TGTTTTTCAGCATGTTATAAAAAAGAGGCTGGCCTATTTTGACACAGCCTCATTCATTTTCCGAACTCAATCTTAATTCCGTCGAGACGCTGCCGGGCTATGAAGCCCGCGCCGCGTTCACTGTCAACTCGGCCACAATCTTCCGCGAGGAAGTCGATATTGTGCCGACAATCGTTGACGAACATCTCTCTTAACGCGAGTTCGGGATAAGAACTCGCGTTATTCCGTGGCGTTGGCATACTTCGGCGACAAACTCGCGGTCGGTGCCGTCGGGATTGGCGATGAACCAGTTATACATTTCGCGCACACGGAGCACCTTATCCACGAGGGCACCGGGATAACGGTCGCGCAGTTCGATCTCTTTTGTAAAGAGGTCGGCGCGGCATACTTCGATAGCGTTGGGATATGACATAGAAAACGGCTTATGTACCGCGAAGATACATAAGCCGTTCTATGCTGTAAAAGACGATTATTTATTTCAAATCATTAGCTGAAAAGATATATTCATATAAGATTTCGCCCTTTTCGTTAAGATAGGAATAATGTAAGGTAATTCCCTTTTCTTCAATTTCAATTAAATAATCGGGGTTTATATTAGCACGCAAATTATTTATTAAAGCCATACGATTATGTTGGATTATATCATCAGTGATGTTTGATGAATCGACATCACCTTCAATTCTATATACCCAGTTAGCTTCTTTATCTTTAATAAACCCGTTGATTAAATAGACTCCATTAACGACTTTCAACGGGAACTTCATATTTGAAAATGTATATTCCAACATTTCTAAATATGGTTTAAGAGAAGAAAAGTCGCCGTTTTTAAGTTTGGAGTAGACTATGGGGATTGCAGAAGCCGGTACCGTAACAAATTGGGTTTTATTTAATCCATCTGCTTTTGGATAAGTAACGATTGTCCTGAACCCGGCTTCGGCATCAATCATTGAAATAGAGAATATCTCATCGTAGCCTGTCAGTAGTTGGGCTATTCCATTTTCAGAAGAAGCATTTTTAATAACACTCTCAACAAATTCAGGATTAAGGGTATAGTTTATAACAAGCAGTTTATCTTTTTTATCCACGCCAATATTGGTTAGAACTATCCCCGGCGCTACATTATAAGGGAATACCATAGAGCTGTGTATAGAATCCACCACTTCTGCAAAGCGGTCAATTCTACTGTTTTTAGCCGTAATTGAGTGTGTAATGAAGATTACACAGACAAAAGGAAAAATGTATTTAAGATATTTGCGCATAGTAAAAAGGCATTCATGCCATTGATAAACGCAAAGTTAGCAAAATTTCTGCTATTCATCATCTTCCATATCCAATAAATTGCGGTGGGCGTTCTCGATAGCGAGCGGAGAACCTACCTGTGCAAGCATCATTTCCTGGGAATGTAGCTTGACCGTTGAAGCGGCTTTGCCGCGTCGATAGGCTTTCGACACGTCGCTACTTCGGTCGGCGATGTCTTCGCGCAGCACATCAGCCGGAATATCAAGTATTACGGCGATGTCAGAAATTTTCAAGTAGATTGAGGCATATTTCTCAATCTGCGTTAATTCGTTCTCTGAATAAGTCATGGAGTGGTACGCTGTGATTGGTAATAAGGTCGTTGACTTGGGCGTGGAGATTTGCGAAAATCTTCGGCGAAGTAGAGATAAACGCAGACTCGTGGCGGTTGCCTCGGGTCAAGTTCTGTGATGTGATTACCGAAACTGTATCTCCGGCTTCGGATTTCACCAACAAAATCTTGCTGTGATTGTCAGCAAGATATGTGCGCTCGATAACTTGGGTGATGAACGCCCAAAGTTTGAGCGTCTTGTTGGTAGCCTTGTGGTCGAGCACAAGGTTAATCCGGCTTACGCGCTTATCCTTTGTAATAAAGAATAAGCGGCGCAGAAATTCCTCCGAGATGGAGAAAGAAGTCTGCCAGACTTCTGCGACTCCGACTTGTTCGAGAATCCATTCGAGAATGTCGGCCACCTGCACCGCATTGCTCAAATAAGCCTGAAAAGGATTATCGGCAAGCGGTCGGAGAATTTCGGAGATTGAAGCGGAGCGTTTCATTTCTTCTTGGATTTGCTAACAGCGGCGGAACGTTTGGCTTTTGCCAATCGCGAGGGAACGGCATCGGGGCCGGGAGCAATGAAGTGGTCGTATGCCTCCCAGTTTGAGTGCAGTTTCTTGTCGAGCGATATAAGTTCTTTGAGGAACGGATAACGCTCGCTGTCCGGGCAGGTCGCGTTGTCGAGCGAAAGCGAGCGGAGGCGCAGATGCAGCTCGCGCATACGTTGAAGGAGCGAAAGGTTCTCAACGTATTTCGCTTTTATTTCGTCAGGGAGCGAATCGTGGTCTTCGCGCTTGCCGAGGCGACGTTCATCTTCCGGCACGGTGGAAGCATCATCGGTCAGATGATGCTCGTCGGCAATGGTCTGCACCTGTGCGGCCATTTCTTCGACCTGCGCATGGGTCAAGGCTTGAACGCGGAAGTTGTAATATTTTTGAAGTTGGTACTCCACGAAGTCGTGGCGGCGGTCAATCTGTGCGACAACTTCAAAAGATAAAGTGCGCCGACTGCATAGTCGCGCTCGTCTTCGTGCGTTTCAAGCCACTGTCGTATCTGTTCGGTAAATTTATGGTCCATAAGAGCGTAAGCGATTAGGTTTCCACAAAATTACTTCCTCAATCATTACCTCGCTTTTTCATCTGTCCTCTTTTGTCTTCGGAAACCCTTTATTAACAGAAGCTACTATGAGTGTGTGAACTTTTCTTTCGGATTTTTTATGGAGGATTTCGGGACGGATTCGCGTATGCAGACGAGGTAGTGCAGCGGGCTGCATGACCGCTATGCGCCTCGTTCAAAGGTCCGGAAAGCCCTGTAAAACTGCCTGTAAAATCAGAATAAAAATTCCAAACACACTCTAAGTTCCGGAATTTTTACTAATTTTGTATTTTGAACCAATATACCGACTGCAATGACTGAAACCAACGATAATACGACCAAAACTTGCCAAAATGCAGACGGCAAGCGTAAGATAGTACTCAGCGGCATCCGTGCCACAGGAAACCTTCACCTCGGCAACTATTACGGTGCGCTAAGCAAGTTCGTCAAGATGCAGGACGACTACGACTGCCGTTTCTTTATCGCCGACCTGCATGCGCTGACCACGCATCCCGACCCGAAGATGCTCCACGAAAACGTGAAACAGATTCTGGCTGAATACCTTGCAGCAGGCCTTGACCCGGAAAAGAACACAATATATGTGCAGAGCGACATTCCGGAAATTTCCGAAATGTACCTGCTGATGAACATGCACGTCGGAATCGGAGAGCTGATGCGCACGGCATCCTTCAAGGACAAAGCGCGTAAAGCGTTGGGCATTTCCTCAGGAAACGGAGACAGCGAGGAGGAGATAGAGAAGGAAATCATCGGAAACCAGACCAACCGCCGCGTCAATGCCGGACTGCTCACCTATCCGACCCTCATGGCCGTGGACATACTCATCCATCATGCCGACTTCGTGCCGGTAGGCAAAGACCAGGAACAGCACCTTGAACTCACACGCCGGTTCGCACGCCGGTTCAACAGTTTCTACAAGACCGAGTATTTCGGTGAACCCGTCAATTTCAACTTCGGCGGCAACGCGGTAAAAGTGCCTGGACTTGACGGCTCCGGAAAGATGGGAAAAAGCGAGGGAAACTGCATATACCTCATAGACGACGAAAAGACGCTACGGAAGAAAGTGATGCGTGCCGTAACAGACCAAGGCCCTCAGGAAACGAACTCAACACCATCTCAGCCGATTGAGAACCTGTTCACGCTGCTCGACCTCGTATCAGAGCCGGAAACGGCAACGCATTTCCGCCAAGCTTACGCCGACTGCTCGATCCGATACGGCGATCTCAAGAAACAGCTTGCCGAAGACATCCTGAAAACCACTCTCCCCATCCGCCAGCGCATCCTCGACATACGAGACAACGACGAATATCTCTCGCGAGTGGTACGCGAAGGAGCCGAACTCACCCGCGAATATGCATCCAAGACATTGCAGGAAGTGCGTGAAATAATGGGAATCAGAAGGTTTTAGGCATCAGAACATGTCAATTCTCAAGAAGGCAGCAATCATCTTGGCTGCGGCTCTGGCTTTGGCCGGTGCCGCAGCATGTTCACATAAACGCAGCAACGACAAACCCGTATATTCCGTAAGCTATCCCATACAGAAAACGCTGTTGCACGCCATCGTGGGCGACAACGCAGAAATCAACACCTTGATTCCGGCCGGCACCAACCCCGAGACATACGACCCGTCGATGTCCACGCTTGTCTCTTTGGAAAACAGCGACGCATATTTCCGTCTCAACACTCCGGGATTTGAGGAGGCGATAATGGCCAAGTCAGGCAATGGCATCCAGACCGTGGACTGCAGCCGAGGAATAAAAACAATAAACGGCACACATGGCGCAGGACATGCTGACCCTCATGTCTGGACCTCAGTCAAGAACGCCCAAATCATAGCCGACAACATATTTCGGAACCTAAAGCCTGAATCTGCGGAAGATGCCGAAACATACAAACGGAACTACCAAAAGCTGAAGGGTTTGCTGAAAGCCACCGACGATTCCATAGCCGACATCCTTGCCGAATCCAAAGGCAAAGCGTTTGTAGTGATGCATCCCTCGCTGAGCTACTTCGCCCGTGACTACGGACTAAGACAGGTGGCAATGGAGACCGACGGGAAAGAAGCTTCACCGCGCCAACTCGCCGAGCGTATGGAAAAAGCACGCAAGCTTAAGGCCAAGGTGCTGATACACGACCGGGAACATTCTCCGGCACAGGCAAAAAACGTAGCTGAACAGCTTGGGCTGAAACTCATAATCATCTCCCTCAACGGCAACGACTGGCGCAAGGAAATGATGAAAACAGCTCACGCAATAGCCGACAACTGATGGAAGAGAACGCCATAATACGACTGCAGGACGTAAGCGTATCATTTGACAGACGCGTCGTGCTCCGCGACATAGACTTCACCATAGACAATGGTGATTTCGTGGCCATCACAGGGCCTAACGGAGGCGGCAAGACCACATTGCTCCGCGTGATACTGAAACTGCTGAAACCCTCTTCCGGGAAAGTGGTGTATTTCAATGGGGGCAAACCGGCAAAGCGTCTGCGCATAGGCTATCTGCCACAAAAGAACATGATTGACGTGCGCTTTCCCATTACTGTAGGCGAAACCGTACGCAGCGGTATGCTCCACGGATTCTTAGGCCGGCACCACAACGACCGAAACTTCAAAGACTCTGTCGAAATCACCGGACTTACCGATTTGCTCGACCGCCCGATCGGCGACCTGTCGGGAGGACAACTGCAACGCACACTGCTGGCACGTGCAATCGTGTCGAATCCCGACGTAATTGTGCTTGACGAACCGCTTTCCTACGTGGACAAACAGTTCGAACACCAAATCTACCGGATTCTGGAAGACCTTAGGCAAACCAAGACCGTCATAATCGTCAGTCATGACATGACAGTTATTTCCGGAATGGCAAACCGCAACCTGACCGTTGACGAAAAATCGGTTCTTAATTCCTGTTTTTAGGGCTTCAGACGTAAAACGCTTTTTTCATTCGATATGGTTCTCAACTGGATATGGATAGGTTTCTTCGTAGTGGCATTCCTTATGGCCATCGGCAAGACCATCTTCACAGGCGACCTTGACGTCTGGTCGGCAATAATGAACAGTTCTTTCGACCAGGCAGCTTTCGCTTTCGAGATTTCTCTCGGCCTCACCGGCGTGCTGACGCTATGGATGGGAATCATGAAAATCGGCGAACGCGGAGGGGTCATAGAGTTCTTCGGCCACCTGATATCCCCTTTCTTCTCACGACTGTTTCCTGGGATACCCAAAGGTCATCCCGCCATGGGGGCGATTTTCATGAACATATCGGCCAATATGCTCGGACTCGACAACGCCGCCACCCCGATGGGACTCCGCGCAATGCAGGAGATGCAGTCGCTCAACCCTAAAAAGGACACGGCCACCGATGCCATGATAATGTTCCTCGTGCTGAACAGTTCAGGACTCTGCCTCATTCCGATAAGCATAATGATGTATCGTGCCCAAGGAGGAGCGGCAAATCCCACCGACATATTCATACCAATACTGATAGCAACCGCCGTCGCAACCATAGTGGGGCTTATGGCATTGTGCGTCAAGCAACGCATAAGGATGGACAGAGTGGTCTGGAGCTGGATTGCCGGAATATCCATGGTCGTAGCCGCAGTTACATGGTTCTTCTCCTCTCTTCCGGCAGACAAAGTGCAAGCCTATTCCACATTCGGTGCAAACGTGATTCTGTTCAGCGTCATAATCGCTTTCATAGGAGCCGGAGTGAAAAAGCGAATCAACGTCTATGACACGTTCATAGAAGGCGCGAAAGAGGGCTTCAAGACCGCCGTGATGATTATTCCATACCTTGTGGCGATACTCGTGGCTATAGGGATGTTCAGGGCATCCGGTGCGCTCGATGCCTTCACCGGTTGGGTGGAGACCGGGGTAGCGGCTCTCGGGGCAGACACGGAATGGGTCGGCGCGCTGCCTACGATGCTGATGAAGCCCTTGAGCGGCAGCGGATCGTGCGCAATGATGCTTGATGTAATGAAAGCCAACGGACCGGACGCTTTCGTAAGCAAAGTGGCCGCAGCCGTAAGGGGATCCACCGACACCACATTCTATATCCTGGCCGTATACTTCGGGTCGGTGGGTGTGATGAAGACCCGCTACGCTGCCGGATACGCGCTGCTTGCCGACATCGTAGGCGCGGCAGCCGCCGTCTGCGTCAGCTACTTCTTCTTTACATAAAAGACAAGCACCGAATCTTAACGCCTCCTCTTCAACGCCACATCGTCGAGCGTGAAGCCGAAATAACGGTCGCCGCCTTCTGGCTGCGTGTGCTTCATCTGCACGTCAATGCGTTCGAACCTGTTCACTTTCTTAGGGAAGCCACCGCACGTTACCATTACATCCACCGCTTCCCCCGCAGGCACTACGAGGCGGACGCTGGGTGTGCCTACATTGAATATCCCCTTTTCCGTTTTTTTGCCATGGTTGCCCACAAGCGGCTCATACGCAGGCGAGACAACAAACGCAACAAGCGAATCCGCCACCTCAGGCACGTTGAAACGCAAGGCTGTCGCAGAATCCGACGATGACAAGACCACATTCTTCACCGTGTCGCCCGTAGCGACAAACGTAAGCAAAAGGAAACCGATGTCGCCTTTCACACCCGCTTCACGGCATATCATGTCAAGCCCGGGATTCGCACCGTACGCACGGCCTTTCAAATCCTTCACTGTAACTGTTTCCGGTTCATTTCCCGTAAGCTTGTCCAATGCACGTTCAAAGCCGTCCAAAAAGCCCTGCGCGCCGGAATACTGAAAAAAGGCCGACACACAAAGCAATGCAATAAGAAATCTCTTCATTGTGGAATCATTTTACCGTATAAACGGCAGGACTCGATTCCCGGTTCATTCGGTCGAGAGACGTTACATAGAACCTGTGTCCCTTCAGCTCGTCGCCATCGTCAGCAAGCAGGACGCTTGTGCAAGGAGTGAGGGCAATGATGGTCTGGGGGTCTTCAATATCGGTCTTCTCGCCCTTGTAGAACTGATAGACCACAAAACGCACAGCATCAGAAGCATCAGGTTTTTTATTCACATCGGGAGCATGCCAGGAAAGGAAAACCTTGCCGTTGCGCTTTTCAAGATGCAGGCCGTCAGGAGCTTTCGGTCTCACATTCTCGCTGCCGTAGGCAGGAGGAAGCGCAATGGTGGACTGATACTTGAGAGCCAGCGAATCCGCCGCACCTTTGTAGTTTCCCGTAACCCAATATCCATGCCACCAGACATTTCCCTGCACGTTGGGCAACTCACGGGAAAGCCTTACCTTAGTGTCAAGCTCGTTCCTGTCATTGTTCCTGGGGTCGGCCACGTCCATCGTCCGCTTCACGTCCTGCCCGATGTATACGTCCACGCCGTTGGCATTGTCGCTCCACCATTTTGCGAGCGACCGGCTCGGAGCCGCCTTCGTGTCAAGATTCCAATAAAGCTGCGGAGCCATATAGTCAATCCATCCTTTCTTGGCCCACAGAAGAACGTCGGCATACAGATCGTCATAGTTCTGAAGTCCGGAACTATGGCTTCCTCTCGGATCGCAGCTTTTGTTGCGCCAGATGCCGAAAGGACTCACGCCGAAACGCACCCACGGCTTACGGCTCTTTATCGTCTTATGTATCTGCTCGATAAGCAAATCCACGTTATGGCGGCGCCAATCCCCTTTGTTCATTCCATTGCCGAATTTGGCATAACTGTCCTGGTCGGCGTCAAACTTCTTTCCGGCCGCGGGATAAGGATAGAAATAATCGTCTATGTGAATGGCGTCCACGTCATAACGCTTGGTGATGTCGTCTATCACCTCGCAGATGAAGTCGCGGTTCTCTTGATAGGCCGGGTCGAAGAAAGTCTGTCCGTTGAACTTCACGAACCTGTGCGGCTCTTTCTTCGCTGCATGCGAAGACGGAAGCACATCCTTCGGAGAGGAGGTTACACGATAAGGATTCAGCCAAGCATGGAACTCCATCCCGCGCTTGTGTGCCTCTTCGATTGCAAAAGCCATCGGGTCCCACATCGGGGAAGGAGCCTTTCCTCTTTTGCCTGTGAGCCAAGCCGACCAAGGCTCAAGGTCGGACTCATAAAGGGCATCCGCAGTAGGCCTCACCTGGAATATGACGGCATTGCACCCGGCATCGACGAGCTTGTCGAACTGGTCAATGATGTATTGCTTGGCCTGGGAGGTCGATTTGTTCTGCCACTGCGACTGTCCTATGACATGAAGCCACGCCCCGCGGAATTCCCGCTTGGGATTCGGCTGGACTGCAGAGGGATATGCCGCAAAAGAAATGAGAGAAGCTATTATTGAAAACAATATGGTAGGGAACTTCATATCAGTTTGTTTTTTTGACGCAACTGCAAAGTTAGCCATTTTTTCACCGACCGCAAAACGTCTGTTTGCACATAACGCCGATTTTTATTAATTTTGCAGTCGCGTAGGTATCGAGAAACCACGCGATGGCCGATGGTGGCAGCTCGGCCGACAAATATAGAACAATTTCAATCTTGATTGACATGAGAACAGACGAATCCCTCGAACGCCTGACGTTGCTCGGCTGCCAAGGCGTACAGTATCCTTCCGATTATTCTCCGGCATTGCTGGAAACGTTCGACAACAAACACCCCGACAGGGAATATGTCGTAACCTTCAATTGCCCGGAATTCACGACTTTATGCCCGAAGACAGGACAACCGGACTTCGGACACATCTTCATATCATATATCCCTCGTGAAAAAATGGTGGAAAGCAAGAGCCTCAAGCTCTATCTGTTTTCTTTCCGCAACCACGGAGACTTCCATGAAGACTGCGTGAACATAATCCTCAACGACCTTTGGGAACTGATGGATCCGCGCTACATCGAAGTGCGGGGCATCTTCATGCCGCGCGGAGGAATCAGCATCTATCCATTCGCTTGCCGGGCCGACGCAGAGCATGAAGAGCTTCGCAGACGCCGCATAGCCGAGAACTTCAACATAGACACCTTCATCCGACACTAAAGACGATGCCATGGAAAAAGACTCTATAATAGTTCTTTCAGGCGGTATGGATTCCGTAACGCTGCTGCACGAATACAAAAGACGCATATCCCTTGCCGTGAGCTTCGACTATGGCTCCAACCACAACGCCCGGGAAATCGAGTGCGCACAAAGCCAATGCCGCAGTCTCGGAATAGAACATATCACCATTCCGCTCGACTTTATGCACAGATACTTCGTCAGCTCGCTCCTGTCAGGTGCCGAAGAGATTCCCGAAGGGAATTACGATGACGAAAACATGAAATCGACCGTCGTCCCGTTCCGCAACGGCATAATGCTTTCCGTGGCATGCGGTCTTGCCGAATCGCGCGGACTTAAACACGTGATGATAGCCAACCACGGCGGCGACCACGCGATATACCCCGACTGCAGGGCGGCATTCATAGAATCCATGAGCCGGGCCATGGCCGCAGGAACATACGACGGAGTGGACATAATAGCCCCATACACCGCCATAACCAAAAGCGAGATAGCCGTAAAAGGCAAGAACCTTGGCATAGACTACTCGCAGACCTACAGTTGCTACAAAGGCGGCGAACGCCATTGCGGAAAATGCGGGACTTGCCGCGAACGCAAAGAGGCTTTCGAATACGCCGGCATGCCCGACCCGACAGTCTATGAGAACTGATTGAGGCACGGTTTTCGCCTATTACATTTTACTTACTTCCAACAATGTACTACGTCAAAAAACGCATTGAGATTTCCGCAGCCCACAGGCTCGACCTTTCATATCCGAGCAAGTGTTCGGCAATACACGGCCACAACTGGATAATCACGGTGGAATGCCGCTCACATAAGCTCAATTCAGACGGGATGGTTACCGATTTCACTTTGATAAAAGAGATGGTTACCGACCGTCTGGACCACACGGTGCTGAACGATGTGCTTCCTTTCAATCCTACCGCAGAGAACATCGCCAGATGGATTGCGGATACGGTTCCCAACTGTTTCCGGTGCGAGGTGCAGGAAAGCGAAGGCAATTCCGCCATCTACGAGACTGACATCTGACGACACGGCCTCGCCCCAATCACTGTGGCTGGACACACCCGAACCAAAAGCGTATCTGAAATCATAAAAGAACACAAGAAGACGGTTTACGGCATTTTTTACACCCTTTCCGGCCCTTCACTCGTCGCATAGCCCGACATGCGCCTCTTTCCAAGGCCGTAAAGAGCTGCAACAGACAGTGAAAATCAGAACAAAATCCAAACACACTCCCAAAAACGATGCGCAAAATCAACGAAATATTCTATTCTCTTCAAGGAGAAGGACATCACACAGGATTCCCTTCCGTTTTCATCCGGTTTTCCGGATGCAACCTGGCCTGCCCTTTCTGCGACACACAGCATGACGACGGCATACTAATGACGGATGACGACATAATCCGCGCCGTGAATCTCTACACTGCCGGATGGATCGTGCTTACCGGAGGCGAGCCTTGCCTGCACATCGACAATGATTTCGTGAGGATGCTGAAAAGAACCACAGGTAAGCGCGTGGCGATAGAGACCAACGGGACATTGCCTGTGCCGGAAGACATAGACTGGGTAACCGTAAGCCCCAAGTGCGGCATCGAGGGAATCGCTGACCTGCCCATTCGTGCCGACCGGGCAGATGAGATAAAGGTCGTGGACGTAGGACAGGATCTGGAGCCATACTTTTCCCTACAGTGCCGCAGAAATGAGACTCTGATGTATCTTCAGCCCTGCTACGTCAAAGATGAAAGGCAGTGCAAAGCCAACAGACTCCGCACCGTACGCCGGGTGCTTGCCGACCCTCGATGGACTCTGTCAGTCCAGCTCCACAGATTCCTCGGAATACCCTGATTCCGCAAATTCCGACCCTGAATTATGCAAAGAGGCCGTATAAAATATACAGCCTCACATTTTTTTGTCTTCGGCGAGACGATATCGGGTCGCAGCATACAGCGAACTACGGGCAAACTTTGTGGATGAACACGGATCTTCCGCAGGAAGAGACCACACCGTAAAAACACCAATTACGGCACATTCCCTTTGCCTCGCTGAAACAATCAGCCTATCTTGATTCCGGAGAAGCCCATAAATGCCATTGCAAGGATTCCCGCGCATATCAACGCCACCGGAACGCCTTTCATGCCTTTAGGTACGGCCGTCAGCTCAAGCTGTTCCCTTATCCCAGCAAAAATCCACAGAGCCAGTGTAAAACCAAGAGAAGTCGCAAAACCGTAGGTAACGGACTCCATAAGATTGAAACCCTTCTGTATCACAAGAATGGCGACACCGAGCACGGCACAGTTGGTGGTAATGAGAGGAAGGAACACACCGAGCGACTTGTAGAGCGCAGGAGCAATCTTCTTCATCACTATTTCAAGCATCTGCACAAGGAACGCTATCACAAGGATGAAGACGATGGTCTGAAGGAAACCTAAATCCAGAGGATTCAGCACATAATACTGCAACAGCCACGCCACTATGGTTGAAAGCGTTATGACAAACGTTACAGCAGCTCCCATACCGAGAGCCGAACTCGTCTTTTTCGACACTCCCAAGAAAGGGCAGATGCCGAGGAACTGGGCAAACACGATATTATTGATGAATATCGCGGTTACTATGATGGAAAGATATGTAAGCATCTTAGAGGTTGTCTAAAAGTTTTATTCTGGTTTTTACAGGCAGTTATGATCAGGGATTGCCATAAATCGCGTCATACGCCTGTTTTCAGGAAGCCTTGCGTATTTTGTTGACCAAGGCGATCAGATACCCGAGGGCGATGAATGCACCCGGAGCAAGCACGAAAACAAGCATTCCATAATCTTCGGGATAGATCTCCGTACCGAAAATCTTGCCTGTACCAAGGATTTCACGCACCGAGCCAAGAAGCGTAAGGGCAAACGTGAATCCTATTCCGCATCCGAGTCCGTCGCAAATCGAATCAACCACAGGATTCTTTCCCGCAAAAGCTTCCGCCCTGCCGAGAAGAATGCAGTTGACCACAATAAGGGGAATAAAGATGCCGAGCGACGCGTTCAGGGCTGGCATATAGGCATTGATTACCAGCTGCAACGCGGTAACGAACGAAGCAATCACCACTATATATGCGGGAATGCGCACCTTGTCAGGCACAAGGCTCTTGATGGCCGAAATCACGGCGTTGGAACACACAAGCACGGCGGCTGTGGCAATGCCCATCATCAGACCGTTCATCGCCGACGAAGACGTGCCAAGTGTGGCGCACATTCCAAGCAAGAGCACGAAAACGGGGTTGCCCGGAACGATGCCGTTATAGATCAGTTTCCAATATTTCGACATTTTTCATTCTTTTAGAGTGTGTTTGAATCTTTTTCTGATGCTCATTTTGCCTCGTCAACAGACACTCCCTGCGTCTTGGCATAATCAAGATAAGCCTGATAGGCATGGCGCAACGTCTCAAGAAAAGCACGGGACGAAATCGTAGCCGCAGTAATGGCGTCTATCTCGCCGTTGCTGTCCTTCGACACATAGAAATGCGTCTTTGACGGATTCTTTCCTATCACGCTGCGTACTCCGGCAGGATCGCGGAACCACTGCTGCATCTTGGAGCCAAGGCCGGGAGTCTCGGCCTGACTGAGCACCACATAGTTTCTCACGGTGCCGTCAAGGTCAAAGCCGCACATGACAACGATTTCCCCGGCAAACCCGTTCATCGAAGAACCCATGACGGCCGCCCCTTGCAGCTTGCCGCCCATAACCGCAGGGTAAACACTGTATTTCAATCCGTCTATCTCGGTGGTCCATAAATCAGCCTCCGGATCATTGTCAAACGGAGGGGCTACCTGACGTATTGCAGCCACCTGCTGTTCCTTCTCCATTTTCGCAATCGGCTCCTTTGTGGCGGAATAAACCGCGCCGAGCAACGCCCCGGCAATCACCGTGATCAGTCCGAGCGATATTATCATATTCGGGAGAGTGGATGCGAGCTTTTTCATCTTTAAATCGTGTATTGTCGATGGTCAGTCTGTATTGTCTTTCTCACTTCCGGCGATGCCCGAACAGGGTCGGATGGCAGTAGCGGTTGATAATCGGAGTGAAGGAATTCATCAGGAGAATCGCGAAAGACACTCCTTCCGGATAAGAGCCGTAGCGGCGTATCACTATGGTGATGAAACCTATCATAAAGCCATAAATGAGCTGGCCGGCCTTCGTCATAGGAGAAGTAACGTAATCGGTCGCCATGAACACCGCGCCGAGCAGAAGGCCTCCGGCAAACACGTCAAGCAGAGGATTGCCTCCGAAAGCCCAGGAGAACAAAGCTGCCGAACCTATCATCGAAACCGGTATGTGCCATGTGATGACCTTCGTGAACAGCATATACACAAGCCCTATGAGAATCGCGATTGAACCTACTTCTCCCAAAGAGCCGTTCATATGCCCTATTGCCATATCCATAAAGTCCACGCTGGACATCCCTATCTCGCCGTTGTTTTCGTTCAGTGTTGCAAGAAGGGTAGCCCCAGTAGTGGCGTCCGCGCCGGAAGCTCCCGACATATGGCCAAGACCGGAACTCACTCCGGCAGGCCACGTGGTCATGGCTGCAGGAAACGATATGAGGAGGAAGACTCGGCCTACAAGCGCCGGATTCCATATATTGCATCCAAGTCCACCGAACGACATCTTGCCGATGCCTATGGCAACCACCGCGCCGACAACGACCATCCACCAAGGAAGTATGCTCGGAAGGTTGAATGCCAGCAAGAGGCCCGTGATTATGGCGGATCCGTTCATCAGCGTGCAAGGCCTATGAAACATGAATCGCTCTATGAGCCATTCCGTGAGCATACAGGCACAGACTGAGACGGCAATCACCCACAACGCGTCAACGCCGAATGTCCATATCGCCACGGCAAGAGCCGGAATCAGGGCGATTATGACATTCCACATGCTGCGGGATATGCTGTTGTGTGAATGCAGGTGAGGCGAGAGCGAGACGGTCAGTTTGTTTTCCATTTTCGGACTATAGGTAGAGATACGCTTTCTTTTAATGTATTATTTCTTCGGCATTTTCCTGATTTCCTGCTTGGCATAGCGGATATAGTCGAGAAGCGGCCTATGGGAGGGACACACATAAGAGCATGATCCGCACTCGAGGCAACTCATGACATGGAGCTTGGTTATGTCCTCAAAGCGCTTCGCTATGGAAAAATTCATCATCTGATAAGGTTCAAGCCCCATAGGACATACAGAAACGCATTTAGCGCAACGTATGCACGGCTCTTCAGAACGCCGCTTGCTCATAGATTCCGGCAGCACGAGGATTCCCGAAATGGCCTTGGTGGTAGGGGCGTCAAGCCTGCTCATCGCCTTACCCATCATCGGGCCTCCGGCTATAACCTTGCCGGTGTCCTCAGGAAGGCCGCCTGCCGCCTCTATTATCGAACTGATAGTGGTTCCTATCTTGACAAGATAATTGCCTGGCTTCTTAAGATGCGGCCCCGTAACCGTTACAACACGCTGCGTCAACGGTTTGCGGTTGTAGATTGCATCATAGACAGCATAGGCAGTCGCCACATTGTCAACGACTGCGCCAGCATCCACAGGCAGGCCGCCTTCGGGGACTTCCTTACCTGTAAGGGCATAAATCAACTGTTTCTCACCTCCTTGAGGATACTTCATTTTCAGAGGCTGAACAGAAATGTCGTCGCATCCCTTGAGCAACCGCCGGAAAGCTGCTATTGCCTGCGGCTTGTTGGCCTCTATCCCTATTATGGCACGATCCACGCCTACGGCCTTCATAATGAGGCGACAACCGGCCACTATGCGGTCAGGATAGCCACACATGAGCACTTCATCACATGTCAGGAAAGGCTCGCACTCGGCTCCGTTGAGAATCACGACCTCGGCCTTTTTGCCTTCCGGAATGGAAAGTTTCACCCGCGTCGGGAAAGTGGCCCCTCCGAGCCCGACCACTCCGGCATTGCCCACAATGTCTATGATTTCCTTGGGAGTCAACGCATCCACTTCATCCTGGGTGCGAGGGGAAAGAGCCTCTTCGGCTTCATCGACCGCCGTTTCTATATGCTCGGTGGCAATCACGACGGCCTCGCGCCAGAATCCCTGTGGATCGCGGAGCTTCTCGATGCGCTTCACAGTCCCGGCGACAGGGCTGTGCACCGGTGCGCTCACGAAAGCGGCAGCTTCGGCTATCATCTCGCCTGCCGACACGGATTGTCCCGGCTTCACGATGCATCTCGCCGGGACACCTATGCTTTCGGCAAGTTCAAGTCTTATCTCCGACGACACGCCTATTTCAACTATGGGCATGCCCGACGTAAGTTTGGAGGGCGCAGGATGTATGCCGCCCTTGCGGAATGTCTTAAGTTTCATGATTCGGCTTCTTTCTTCGTTGGGATGAGGTCTCCTATATGGGTAATGCTGCCCCGAGGACATGCCGCCTCGCATTCGCCGCATCCGACACAAAGCTCTGGATTTATATGCGCTACGAAATCTTCCACGTCCACTGCACCGTGTTCGCACACACGTTTGCATTTGCCGCAGCCAATGCAGCTGACGGTGCATTCCTTCATAGCCAGCGCACCCTTGTCATGGTTCATGCAAGTTACCCACACGATGGGTTTGTCGTCAATGACAGGCACAAGTTCAAGCAGCCCGCGAGGACATGTCTTCACACATTTGCCGCAGCCCACGCATTTTTCATGGTCCACGACAGCGATGCCGCTTTCAGAATCTATGTGAAGGGCATCGAAAATACAGGAAGCGACACAGTCGCCACGTCCAAGACACCCGTAGTTGCAGTCGGTCTCACCCTGATACAACGCACCCTCCATGGCACAGGAGGTTACACCGTCGTAATTGTTCACAATCTGACGCTCGCTGCATCCTCCGTTGCATTTCATCACTGCGACACGGCGTATTCCGGCCTTGGCTTCCAAGCCTACGATGACGGAAATCTTCTCCATTATGTCCTTTCCGGCACCTGTGCAGTTGAAGCCGTCTAGGCTGTCGGTCTCCGCACACGCTTTGGCAAACGCATGGCAGCCCGACATTCCGCAGCCGCCGCAGTTGGCACCGGGAAGCAACTCCTCTATTTCCGCTATTTTGGGATTCTCGTAAACATAAAACTTTTTGGCGACGAAATAAAGAACGATTGCCGCCAACACACCTATGCCGCCGATCACCAAGATTGTGGTTGATATAACACCCATACTGAATCTTTACGATTTCGAGTTTGCAGTAGCGGGAGCCTTTGCAAACTCCCTGATTTCATGATACTTGTTTATGGTCAGTCTATACTTTTGAAAGTCCAGACGAAAATTCACCGCAAAGTTAGTCAATCGTTCCCATTTCACCAACACTTTTGGAATATAAAAAAATCTCAGAATGTGTCTGAAAACAGGCAGTCAATGGTCAACTGAGCTTCTCTATTGCGAACCGGAACTCATGGCGCACCCTGTCGCGCATCAGATAAAGCAACACAAAGAAAAATATCGTCGCCCCGAGTCCACACAAAGCCGCCGCCGGCTGCGAACCCGTCAGCAGATATACAGCCACCATCACCGCAAGCATGGCGACACAAGGAATCACTGTGCCTATCACGATGGCACGGCGGTGCATGCGCTCAGTCCCGACAAGACGCACACGCTCACCAACGGAAAACCTGTCAGGATGCAATGTGTCAACCCTTACCAGCTCCTTGTCGCCTTTGCCTGAAATGCTGCACACCGCAGCCGCAGGACAACCGCCGCAATCGTCAGCGTCGGTAAGCCTTACCTTAATTTCTCCCGTCTTGACATTGATTCCGGCTATGATGCCTTCATGCTCTATACGGTCTACGTATTCTATATCCTCCATTACTCGTCATGAATTAAATCAGATGCAAAGTTAACAAGATTCAATGAGGAAATCAGAAGTTGCCTTAAAATTTTCTTGAAGAAAAGCCTACAACCCCGTTCCGTAAGTTTCCGCAATCAAAATCCGGAAAATCTATATTTGCACTCTTGAATATGGTGATTATCAGGAATATTCAAAGATTGCAGTGTACTTTCGGAGAATTTGAAGACAGCGTACAAAAGGTATGCTTTTCTATCAAAGAAATTTGGGATGTTTCACTGAGAAACGCCTTATGGCCTCATCAATACTGACCTTTCCGGGGCCTGACGAACAAAGCAACAATGACAGAGCCGAGTACATCAGCGACAGCTGGTCCACCCCTGATGCAATAGACCCGATAGCCGCAAATCCGTAATATACTGCCGGAAAAAGGCATACCGGGCGAACAAAAAGTCCGATGGCAATCATAGCACCGACGACAAGATTCCCTAAGGCCACATTATAAGCCATCCCGGAATACGCAAGCCCTGCGATTCCGGCATAAATCAACAAGCCGCCGACAATTATCCGGAGAACCAAAAGAGTAACTGAAAGCCTCAACCCCGCATTCTGTGTAGGGAAAAGGAAATTAAGAACAGGGAAACTCTTACGGACACTCAATACCGGCCGACGCGCAATACGCGCAGCACACCTCGCCGACACGTTGACAAACCTCGCTCCTTCGGCTGTATTTCCCGGATTGACTGATATAACTTCTGTCCGTACCATAATCTGCCTGATTTTTGCAAACGGCATAAACGCCGCAAGTCTCAGTGGTATAACGACTTCAACAAGCCAAAAGTTCAAAGTCCCGCGATTCATCGCACAGCAATCGGCGGGGACGGCCGTCAACGATATATGAGAGCCGTAGCAAACGCAGAAATCCCTTCACGGCGACCCGTATACCCGAGTTTCTCCGTAGTCGTGGCCTTGATTGAGACACAATCCGCCTCTATATCCATAATTGAGGACAAAATGCCCTGCATCTTCTCTATATGAGGATTTATCCTGGGAGCCTCGGCACATATCGTGATGTCAACGTTGCCTATCTTCCACCCTTTTCCGGAAAGAAGCCCCACAGTCTCAGCCAAAAGCATCTTGGAGTCCACGCCTTTGTAGGACTGATCCGTATCCGGAAAATGATAGCCGATGTCGCGCAAGGCCGCCGCTCCGAGCAATGCGTCGCAAAGCGCATGAATCGCCACATCAGCGTCACTGTGGCCCAAAAGTCCCAACGGATGGTCTATGCGCAGACCGCACAGCCAAAGCTCCCGTCCCTCCACGAGACGGTGCACGTCAAAACCGAGTCCTGTCCGAATATTGAACATATGCCTACTATTTGCGGCGACGGCCTATGAGGTCGCGCAGACCGTCCATGTCGAACGTAAGAGTGAAGCGCAAAGTCTGGTCGAGCGGACTGCTCTGTGCCGTGGCAAGCATATACGAAGCGTCCAGCTTCACCACGTTCAGCGAAAATCCCGCGCCGAACCCGAAGTAGCTTCTCCCGCCCTTGTTGGGATGCTCATAGTTATAGCCTATGCGGGCAAAGAACTGCTGATTGTAGCTGTACTCTGCACCGAGCGACAACGAAATCTCCTGAATCTCCTCCTTGAATCCTCCAGGAGCGTCATTGAAGCTCTTGAAGATACCCGTAATCGGCGACATGGTCTGCCATTTCTCTTCAGCCGCATTGTAGGCATCCTGACCCTCGGTGGTGTCCATATCATAATCCGACCTCCTGGGCTTCGTCGGAACCATAAGCTTATTCAGGTCAAGACCGATTCCCACGTTATGATAGTCGGCCAACGGAAACATGAAGTTGCATCCGAGACGCAGATTGGTCGGCAGATACGCATAATTCGCGCCATGGTCATAACTTACCTTCGTGCCGACATTGGATATGTTGAAGCCGAAAGAGAACTGGCACTCGTTGCGCCCCACCATAGGATACGTAACATAATATCCGGAGAGGTCTACTGAAAACGCATTGGCGGGAGAGTTGGTTTCACCCGACGAAGTATCCTCATACGACAGATCGGAAAGTATGTAACGCAAAACCACACCCATAGAGAACTTCTCCGAAAGCTTTCGGGAATAGCCCACATCAAGAGCGAACTCATACGGATTGATGGTCTGTACGGCCGACGACCCGCTGTTCAGAGACACTTCACCGAGCGAAAAATAACGGAAAGACGCCGAAAGGGCCTGATTGTCGCCGCTGCCTATCTTCCAATAGCCCGACAGGTCGGCAAGGAATATGTCGTTGACAATCTTGCGGAGCCAAGGAGTATAGGAAAGGGAAAGGCCGCCGGTGCTGTACCCGAAAGCGTATTTCGACGCGTTCCAGAACTGAGAGTTCATATCCGGATCCGTGGCCGCGCCGAGGTTGCCCATCGCGCTTCCCCGCGCATCGGGAGTGATGCTCAGAGTTGTTACGCCCGTATTGACAGGATTGAATTCGTTGTCCTTGATGTCATTGTCGCTGGCCCTGAGGAGAGGAGTCCCCAATCCGAGACAACAAAACGCCGTGAGTAGTCTGTATGTAGGTTTCATCTGCATTTATTGGCGAGTCTGATTCTCTTTAATGGATTTCTGACCTCGGCATCAGCAAACCGCCACTTTCCAAGGCCCTATTCTATTAACTGAAAACAGCCTTTATTATTGCCTTGTGAGTCAATCTTCAGAGAACTGGAACCATGAGTTCATCGCTCATAAAATCCGCGTAATCCGGATTCGGACTCAGCGCCACCGCACGGTAAAGCCCCGTCGGCACACGCTTTCCGGACGCATCAGTGAGATTCCAGCGGAACTCCTTGCCGTCGGACGGAATCCTGGCCACTATCTTTCCTTCCGTGTCCATTATGACCGCCTCCATCTCAGACGGCAAGCCGTCAAGCCCCTCTTCCACCGAAAGCAAAGCTTCTTCCATAGCCACGACGCCTTCAAGACTCAACGTCGCAGAACACTTTCGTCCTACCAAGAAAGTAATGGACCTCTCAGCCTTGTTGCCAGCCTCGTCAGCAACCTCCACCGTCGCGGTGTGATATCCGTCGGAAAGCTGCGGAAGCGGTATTTCGGTCGTATATGCCGGGCGGTCGTAGTCAATCTTGCGCGGACATATTTCTGCACCCGGAAAGGCTTTCCCATCAAGCCTCATGCTTATACCTGCCCCGAAAGGAAGCGTCGAAAGATTAAGTGCGACGTCATCCGAAACAGACACAGACAAGGCATTGGCGGAAGGCTTGTATTCCATATCGTCTATAACAGGGGCGCAGACATCTTCAAAATCCGGATTCGAGCCGAATCCGGCAGCAAAACCGACAGATTCCACGCTTCCTGCGCCGAACCTCCGCGACGGATCGTACGCTCCAAAAGCCAGCTGCATGTTTTGCCCTTCGTATGAAGCGGCTGCGGCAGGCACCCGCAGTGAAATTTCAAACCTTCCTCCAGAAACTTTGGCTGCGGTCATAGTCAGGACATGGCTATGAGTACGGAAAGCGTGCTGCCCCACCTCATCATTCGGCAACGGGAACGGCATCATGACGGTATCTGAAGGAGAAAGCAACCTTGCCACGACTTCGCCTTCAAAAAGCTCAAGAAAATCACCGTCCTCATTCCTTATCTCACCTTTCAGCACAAGGTTCTCGCCGACATATGACATTTCTGGAATCGTGCCAACAACCACGCGCGCCGCAGGGATGATGAGACGCAGCGCTGGGTCGCCGATGAGAGTGTACGTAAGCTCATTCAGGCTTTTTGTACGCGTCTTCATATCGGCATACACCTTTCCGAGCAGAGGGGAAGTGTATTCCCCCGAGGCATTGGCACGGTTGTGGAGCGACGGGACAAGTTCCTTGTACATCGAAAGGTTGGACGAAGCATACGTGCTGCGCATTGACGACAAAGACGCCATAAGCCCATATTTGGTGGCCACGACCATCGTCTCGCCCAGCCCGCGTGTCCCCCTGTCTGCATCCGCCACATCGCAGCACGCGAAAAACATCACAGGATTCTCCTTATTGCGCACTCTATACGTGTCCTCTATCGACACCATCTTCAGCGTGCCGTCCAATGCGTAAGAGGTGGAATGCCCGAAATAAAAAGCCATCTGAGTGTTTGAAATATCCTTAAGGAACCATTCCCTGATGCGCTGCGAATCCCCTACCTCGGAACACTGCGATGAATGGGCATATCTCGGACCGGCAAACTCGTCAAGATAATTGGCTATCGAATCAGCATACCTTACGTGCATATTGTTGTCTCCGCTTCCGCCGAGATGCATCGTATGGTTGAGCCTGTATGCAAACCCGGTGTCAGTGATATGCCTTACAAGTTTGTCGGCATACAGATTCACCTCGTGAAGAGTCCTGCACGGTAGAAGCCCCACGCCGATCTGAAGTTCCCGACGTTCTACCGAATTAACGTTGTACGAATCAAGGTTCGCACAGAAATCAATCGCATTGTAACCGTTGTTCATCGGACTCTCGTATCCGTGCTGGTACATGACAATCGTCTCGCCGGGATTCCCGCTCCGTTCGATGATTTTCACATCGGATGCCACTGGCCCCAAGAAAAGGACGTTATCCAGACGTCCGTCAGACGATTCATACACATTTTTGAGCAACGCCCTGTATGCCATAGGGTCGCAACGCCCGGAGGAATACTCGTTGTAAATCTTGTCCAGCTGAAAAACCGAAACGCTCATATTGTCGAATTTACGGTGAATCTCAGCCAACTTCTCAGCTCCGGAGGCCAGCCCCGGGACTGTGATTATCACCATATCCGCAACCTCTGAAGCTTTGGAGTGCAAATCCTGGTTTGGTATTTCCGCATAACTGACCGGACGCTTCAGTCGCAGTCCCGGATCAAAGACCACAGTATGAATCTCTTGGGCAGACGCTGTGAAAGACACCCGTCCGTCTGTTCCTGAATTGAGAACCACAGGATTTGCCGCATCAGAGACATCAATCATAAGATGTGATTTGTCTCCAAGCGCGACGGTATAAGCCTTGCCTGCGTCAAGCTTTTCAAAAAGGATTCTCGCCTGGGACTCAGACCTGAGACCCGGCACTCTCTTGGAATAGCTCAATATCCAATAGTCAAGATGACTGTAGGTCAGCTCCGTGCTGCGGTAAAGCGGATTGAGGGAAACAAACAGTTTTCCTCTGTTTGACGCAAAACCGACATGCCTCTGATTGCTGTCTACTGTCCTAACAAGATTATCCGACTTAGGCATGGTCCTGGTCAACTCATAATTGTCCGCCCCGCCGGAAACACCGAACTTCATAACTGCCGACACCTCGCCGTCGAGATATATTTCAGCCTTCATGGCTGCCGGCCTCTGTTCAATCAGATCCGGAAAGAAATAGTCCCATTCATATCGTTGGGTTCCGAATACTTCAAACTTTTCCCCGAATAACAATCTGCCAGTGCCGTTCACGCCCATAGTCAAATCCTGTTCATGGTACATATAATCAAGACCCTCTTGCAACTCATATGCCGCATCTTCCGAGCCGGCATCCCCATTGACGACCGACATCTCCAAAGGCTCGCCTTCAGAATCCGTCAAGAAATAATACCCCGTCTCTGTGTACAAGTTGCGGGAAACACGGTCGAAGAAACCGCTTTCATCCCCTTTCCCCGCTTTGAATCCGATCTTCTCTACACCGCATCCATAAAACACAAGTTTGCCTTCTGAATGCAGGACAGGCACAGGCTGCAAATCGTCTTTGTAAAGCAGAACTCCTTTTGAAGTGGCGAACTGCTCGTCAAGAGCCGTCCCTCCGGCTCCGAACAATGCAACCCTTTCCGGGGAACCGAAGCCTAATGCCCTAAGCTCTTCATACGTGATCTCATATACTCCGGAATCCTCGATGCCTATTTTTACCCATCGGCCTTTTGCAAGACGTGAATTCCCGACGAAAAGGGACGATTCGGCATCAAGCACTGAAAACAAGAACGTTATGACCAATATTGGTATTGAAATGAGTCTTCGGCACATTTTGTCAGAAAAATTTCTTTATGATGAATCAACGTATCTTCGTCTTAAGGACAACCTCATCGCCTACACTGCAGACTATCGTCTGGCCTACAGATATATCCAGACCAGCTGGTGGAAAGCCGAGAAGAACCACATCACCGTTCTTTATGGTGAAGCGACGGCTCAAGCGGCTCAACGCCTCGTCAGCCTTAAGCTTCAGCATGTCCGGAAAATAGCTCAAAGGCTGGCCTGAAAGCGCCCCTTCGCGGTCTGTCATCGACACGCGCACCTCCACTCCTTCTGACAGAAGCCTTGAGGCAGGCATAAACGTCCCCAAAGGGACACTGTAGTCAAAGGCAACGGCTTCAGTCCATGGCAGCCCTGCCTTTCTAAGGTCGGCGAGCATGCTTTCGTCACGCACATTCATCCCGAAAGCGGCTTCCGAATAATAACGGCCTGCAAACCTCGGACTGACCGTCTTGCCAAGCCTGCCCACCCTTATGGCCACCGAAGGATAGGCTCTGTAGACATGTCCGTCGCCGGGAACGAAGAACGGCTTCCCCGGGCCAATGACCGACACGTCGGAAAACTGAATCAGGGAAGGAGCCTGTTCGTCCCCTTCCCCGCCGTAGTTGTCTATGAATCCGAATACTTTCATGGTTTATGAAATCATTGTGCCGTAACAGCCAGTTTTTTCGTTGCCGTGTCCACTATGCCTTTTGAATTCTTTACAGTAGCCCTGTAAAGATATATACCTCGGGGCACACGGCGTCCGGATGCGTCCCTGAGATCCCATTTCATCTGCACATTGGCATCCCCGGCGAAATTGACAAGTGTGGAATTTGTCCACAGACGGCGGCCGTTCAGGTCAAAAACGTCTATTATGCACTCCGTGCCCGGTTCGGGCTGCTCGGCGGTAAGCATGAACACCACGCTCGAAGAAGCCGGGTTCCTGTCAGTGGTCAGGTCATATATGACAGTTGTCTCATGTGCTCCGACCACAAAGTTCAGGGAAGCCTTTGAAGAGTTGCCAGCATTATCCCAAACTATAAGGTCGAGCGTATGCTCACCTGGCTCCACCCTCGGCATAAGATAAGAAATGTTGCCTCCTCGAGAGTCGTCAGGGTAAGGCACATAATAGTCTGCCACACCGGAAATGCTCTCCTTGCCATCAAGCACAAGGGTCATCGTATGTCCCAACCCGACTGCCGAAATGTTGATTCCGGAATCGTCGTACACTTCCGCATACACAACCGGAGTGGAACCTATCACAGACCCGTCGCGGAATGAATCGCTGTTCAGCGTGAACCTCTTGATTGTCGGCCCCTCGTCATCCACAGGTGCGTCCTCGTCATAACCGTACACATACAGTTTATCCGTATGGCCGTTGGCCTCTACGCCGGCATCGGAATAAGCATAAAGAGTTATCAATGCCGGACTGTAGTTGTTTTCAATTTCCATCGGTATGAACACATCCGCACTCCATAAGCCATCCTTGACCTTGGCACTGCATTTGAAAAGCCTTGTAGAGCGGTCATTGTACGTCAGTTCTTGACCTTCATTGTTTCCGTGGGTGGTTATGACTTTCTCCGCATCTAAAAGCAGGAGCTCCAAAGTCCCGTTGAACTCAGAATCGACAGAGCCGTCGATTTTCGCTATATGGCCTTCCACCACAGCCTTCCCACGGGCAGGAAGCACAGGTGCATCGGCCACGTCTCCGACGATGTCCTGTCCGTTGATCTTATCCACTATCACATCAGCCGAAGGAATGGGCAGCTGCAGCGCAGGATCCCCGATAATGGTAAATTTCAATTTATTCCTGCCGCTAAAGTCACTCTTGTCGGGTTTCTCCTTCTTCTTGTTATTGTCCTCGAAGGTAATCATATTATTCTTGCCGTAGGTTAAAATATCACCCACACGCCTTCTCCTACCGTCCGCATCCCGGCCTAACATTCCGTAGAACATTCCTCGAGTGAGGCTTCCGTTGGCTGCGATGTATGTCGTTCGGCTTGTGCTTATAAGACCGATGAAGCCAGAAGTAGGGTTCAACCACACTATTTCACCTCCGGTTAATTCGTCTTCGTCCCACGGTGCAAACTCACAAGTGGCTGTATATAAGAACGGCAATCGCCGATTTGAGAATGAATTGATGTCTTCCCAAGTCATGAAGCCGTCGTTGCTAAGGCCAGTTGGATGGCCGTGTCCTACATAACTGAGAAACATTATCCCTTCCTTCATCTTAGCCGCAAACTTATCGCGCATATCCATATAATACATATTGGTGCCGGAAGGCTTTAGTATAAAGGCATCCAGATACAGCTTGTCGTATGAATAAGAAGCTCCTGAATAATCGGCAGTAAGCTTGCCATATGAATAGTCCGTGTCATTGAGATGGTCTGTTTCTCCATCATCCGCGACAAGCATGACATTGTTCCTCCAAGCTCCCATTTCAGGTTCTTCCACATATTTTACCAGCTTGTCTACAGACGACTTTGCTTCTGCAAGGCTCTTGACAGGCATACGTCCTACAGCGACATTAATTGTTTCTGTAGCAATCTTAAAGTCTTTGCCTTCGCAGTCCTCAAGCATTCCTATTATGTCGTCCGTCGAATAAGAGTCGGCATGTGTAATATATGCGGAATCCGTCCCAGTGGTTCCTTCCGGACTCTGCCATATAGGGATGCGTGGATACCCTGCGCGCTTCACCACATCGTTAAGAAGCTTGTTGTCGTATGTCGGTCGGCTCATTATCAGGCAATAGCGAATCTGACGGTCGTCTCCTCCCCTGTCAAACCACATCTTCATGGCCTTACGGAAAGCTGAAATGTCGCGGGTGCCGCAGGAAAACTCGTTATAGAGCACCTCCGGCGTAAGGACATGAACCACCATCCCGTCCACACGCCTGTGCAATTCCGCCACGCGTTCCGCCTGAGACTGGTATTCATTCGGTGTGATTATGAGCATATCGGGCACAGGCAGAGAATGAATGTCCTGATTGGAGACTTTCCCGGCAGAAACCGGAGCCTCCGCAACCTTGGACGGCTCAAATGCAACATATTCACGATAGCTGCCATCCTTAGTGCCAAAACGCGCGGTAGTGCCGTCAAGCGTAAACCCGACCCGCACAGGAGCAGCCGCATCGGTAACGTCCCATATTACAGTAGAGGCCGAACAACCAGACACTTCAATTACGGAACCCGCCGGAGAGCGTAAGTAAAAGTGCAACGAACCGTCCTTGAGACGCAAGCTCCGGTCATACTCGATTTCTATGAAATCAAGGTTGGAATGGAAAAGGACTGCTCCCGAACTGAGACTGAAGTTTATGTCAATGTCGAATTTGTCGCCGGCATCATCCAACGTGTAATAAACCGCCTTAGAAATAAGATAGGTGTTATTCGTTGCGACTGGAACCGAACAGTCAGAACCCAGCTTTTTACCGTTGACCGATGCCTTGAAAACCGCATTCCCGCCGGTTGTACGTGCCACGTATCCGATCTTAATACGTGCATCACCCCCGACATTGTCTGGAAGACGGAAAGGGAACGACCGCGCAGTTACAGTCCTGAAATCCTCTCCTGCCATCAGCCGTCCGGTATACGTAGGGCATGAAAGGTCTTTCTCATACGCAATCCTCTCAACAAAAGTGGTTACAGGGCTGCCTGTAAGCTCAACGCGGCCATACTCTTCCATATCTTTCACATCCACCTCCCTGTCGCTGAGGAAATAATAACTCGCGTCCTCATACGCATGGTTGATATGCCGGTATTTCATTTTTGAAGAGGATGAGGCAGTCCAGTCAACCGAATTCACTCCGAAAAAGACAATACCCTTTTCAGTACGTACACACGGCAATAGCGGAAGGTCGTCTATCTGCTTGCTGTCAAGAACCTCACTTATCATCCGCCCCCCGTAGCCGTATACGTTGACCTTGGAGGGATTGGCGAATCCGAGGTTCTTCAGCTGCGCGTTTGACAGAAACTGCATTCCCGTCTTTTCCACCCTGATTTTTGCCCATTTGCCTGAAGAAAGCACTGAACTTTGGGCATAATGCGAAACGGGCAACGCGAATACCGGCAATGCGGACAAGACTGACAAGGCAGCCACAAAAGCCACAGTCAGACACCTTGACAGGAAAGATGATTTATGATGCTTCGACACGTTTATGATGGTGTTGAGTTGTTTTTATAAGAAAACCGGGACACAATCCCCTCTTTTGATTAACGGCAGAAAATGTCAGATATTGCAACAGACGGCATATCACTCATATGGCCAAAGCGCCCCGGAAAGGAAATTTTCCCATTCATGCCTGTTGCCGCAGAACACGTTGAGATCCACGTCTCCCTTTATGCCATCGATCTGTCCGTGATGGTCATATTGCCAGAATGTCCACTCGGCATTTATCGGAGTCTCGGAAAAAGAGCATATCCAAAGGGGCGTGCCCGGAAAGCTCTGTGCCAGATAGTCGAAATATCCGTCCCGATTGGTATAGAACGTAATCCTGTGTCCCATGAGATTCAGATAATCTACCATCTGCGTGAGCCGGTGAGTGATAGAATCAGGAGGGACGCCTTCCGGGTTTCCATGCTTTTCCACATCAATGGCCAATCCGAGGTCGAGCTTCCTATAACCAACGGCACCGAGGAAATTGACCGCCTGCGCCACTCCGTCCACGTCGAACCGGAAGAAATGGTAAGCGCCGGTCTTCATCCCCGCATGACGGGCCTTGCTATAGTTGAGCCGGAAGTTTTCGTCGCGGAAAGTAGCGCCCTCCGAAGCCTTTATGAAAATGAACTCCACTCCGTCTTTGGCCGCAGCATCAAGATTCATCATTCCGTTGTGCGACGACACGTCGATTCCGCGCACAGGATAACGTTCGGAATCCACATAAGGCGGCGTGGAAATGAACTTATGGTAGGCCCACACGGAAGCGAAGACGAGCAATGCCGCCACCAACATAAAATCTATGGCAGCCTCCACGTCGGCCCGCGGCTTCTCAAAACCTAAAAACTTCATATCTGACCACAAAAGTAGTCAATACGCCCGAATCAGGCAACCCTTTCACATCTAAATAACGTTAAGAGTGTGTTTGAGTTTTTGTTCTGATTTTTACAGACAGTTTTACAATGATTTCCGGGCCTTGGGACAAGGCGTACAGCAGCATACGCAACGGGTGAAAGGCCGGGGAAGGACAGAAAAGGCGGAAAAACAAAAAGGGACTATCCTGAGACAATCCCTTGGTAGCCGATCCGGGACTCGAACCCGAGTCTCCACCGTGAGAGGGTGGCGTGCTAACCGCTACACTAATCGGCCTTGTATGTCATAAAAACCAGCACTCATTATGGCTAAAACATCGCGCTGTCCTTTTTGACGGTGCAAAGTTACGACTATTTCCTGATATGGCCAAATTTTCTGCAACTTTTTTGTGCCGTTTTTTCACAACAACACAAATCCCAGCTGATTTGCAGACGATTAACTGTTTATGCTTTTATCATTCCTTTGTTTAGTCTTCCTGTAACGCTTCGCATCAGGCTTGAGGCAGGCATCGGACAATGCACAACCGCAGCATCCGGATTTCTTTCTCTTCCTGAAAAGGCGCAGAGTCATCCATACCATAGCTCCGATGACAAATACGGCCACAAGCGAATACTGTATGGCGAGGTTTATGTCTATTGCAAGTGTCATTGTTTCTTCTTTTTTTTCGGGGACGGTTCTTCTGGCTTACCGATCTTGCGGTTTGAGTTGTCCTTCAAGACATTTATTGTAATCTCTGAAATCATCCGTTTCAATTGGGATATGAATTCGCCGGCACTGTAATTGCTGCGCTCAATCTCACGAAGACGTCTTTCCCACATTCCGGTGAGCTTCGCGCTTTTCAGAAGCTCTTCATCTATGAGATTTATGAGTTCGATTCCAGCCTCCGTTGCACGCAGGCTTTTACGTTCACGCCTTATGTAGCCTCGCTTGTAGAGAATCTCTATTATGGCGGCACGCGTAGACGGACGTCCTATTCCGTTGGCCTTTAAGCTTTCACGCAGCTCTTCATCGTCCACATCCGAACCGGCCGTCTCCATAGCCTTCAGAAGTGTTCCTTCGGTATAGAACTTAGGCGGCTGGGTTGTCTTCTTGGCCAGCCTGGGCTTATGCGGCCCTTTCTCCCCGACCGAGAACACCGGCAGCACAGATTCCGCGCTCTCATCATCCTTTTTGGAGTCGCCGGCAACGTCTTCCTTTGAATAAAGCTGCTTCCATCCGGGGTCAATTATCACACGCCCTCCGGCCTTGAAAGGCACTTTGCCGACCTTTGCCTTGACCGAGGTCTGTTCAAACTCGCAGTCCGGAAAGAAGACAGCAATGAAGCGCACGGCGATTATGCGGAACACCGCATTTTCCCTGTCTGTCAACCCTGCGGGTTCCACCCCGGTAGGTATTATGGCATGATGATCTGTTACCTTGGAATTGTCGAACACCTTTTTGCTCTTCCTGAGCTTCTGGCCGCGGATGGGGCCAAGCAACGGATGGAACCCCTTCAGGCGGTTGAGGATGTCCTTGCACTTGGGGTAAATGTCATCAGTGAGATAAGTCGTGTCAACACGCGGATATGTGGCAACCTTCTTCTCATACAGGCTTTGGATGATGCGCAGAGTGTCGTCGGCAGAAAGGCCGAGCTTGCGGTTGCATTCCACCTGCAACGAGGTAAGGTCAAACAGACGTGGAGGAGCTTCGCGGCCTTTCTTTTTGGAGACATCGGTAATCTCCAGCAGATCCGCCTTCACCTCCTCAAGAAGCTTCTTCCCCTCTTCTTCGGTCTTGAACGATTTTCCTGTGGCTGAAAAGAGCGTGCCGCGGTAAAGGGTCTTAAGCTCCCAATAATTCTCCGGGACGAAATTGTCGATTTCATGTTGCCGCTTGACCACCAGGGCAAGCGTAGGGGTCTGCACACGGCCTATCGAAAGCACAGTGCCTCGCAGGCCGTACTTGATGGTGTACAGCCTCGTGGCGTTCAAGCCGAGTATCCAGTCGCCGATGGCGCGGCACAATCCGGCAGTATACAGAGGTTCCAGGTCTTTATGCTCACGGAGATGGGAGAATCCATCCTTTATCGCGTCGTCGGTCAACGACGAAATCCACAGACGCTTCACAGGCTTTCTGCATTCGGCCTTCTGCATCACCCACCGTTGTATAAGCTCACCCTCCTGTCCGGCATCGCCGCAGTTGATGACTTCGTCGGCCTGCTCAATCAGCGATTTTATGACGCCGAACTGGCGTTTTATGCCCGAGTCCTCAATCAGCTTTATGCCGAACCTGTCAGGAATCATCGGAAGCGACCCGAGCGCCCACCGTTTCCATTCGGGACGGTAGTCGTCCGGCTCCTTAAGTGTGCAGAGATGGCCGAAAGTCCACGTAACGCAGTAGCCTCCGCCTTCATAATAACCGTCGCAACGACGCGTCGCCCCCAATATGGCGGCGATGTCTTTCCCTACCGAAGGCTTCTCTGTGATACAGAGTATCATAAACCTCTTTTCTTGGCCTCGTCCCAGATTGCATCCATCTCGGCAAGCGACATGTCTTTCATGCTTTTGCCAAGACGCTTTGACTCGGATTCAAGATAGTTGAAACGGGCTATGAACTTGCGGTTTGTCCTTTCGAGCGCGTTCTCGGGATTCACGCCGTACAGCCGCGCGGCATTGACCAAGGCAAACATCAGGTCGCCGAATTCCGCTTCAAGGCCGTCCTTGTCTCCTTTCCTGATTTCAGCTTCAACTTCAGCCGTCTCCTCACGCACCTTGTCCCAGACCTGCCCGCGCTCCTCCCAGTCAAAGCCCACGTTACGGGCCTTTTCCTGGATTCGGTTGGCCTTTATCAGAGCCGGAAGCGCAGCGGGCACACCGCCAAGCACGGTCTTGTTTCCGTCCTTTTCTTTGAGCTTGATCTGTTCCCAGTTCTCGGCCACCTCGGAGGCGTCGGCAGCCTTTGCCTCGCCGAAGACATGAGGATGGCGGAATATCAGTTTGTCTGTCAACGAAGTGCAGACATCCGCTATATCAAAATCGCCCGTTTCCGAACCGATCTTGGCATAAAAGATGATATGCAGAAGCACGTCGCCAAGCTCCTTGCGGATGTTATTCTTGTCGGCAGCCATAAGCGCGTCGGCAAGTTCGTACACCTCCTCAATCGTGTTCGGACGCAAAGATTCGTTGGTCTGTTTGGCATCCCACGGACACTTCACCCTAAGCTCGTCAAGCACGTCGAGCAGACGCCCGAACCGTTCAAGTTTTTCCTCTCTTGTATGCATTTTCGCTTTATTACTCGATTCCACATTCTGTCCGCCCCTTATGCCTGAACGGACACAAATGCCTTATGGACTGCAAAAGTAACAAAAAAATACGACATTATTCTCATTTCACGACACGCTCCTACTTATGGAACCGAGATGCAAGAAAGCATATGCCCGACACAAAACGACATACGCCCGACACAAAAGAACGCAGGCGGATTGGCAACCAATCCGCCTGCGCCCATACGTTTTCATAAACTGCACACGCAGTGAAAGGGAGGCTTCGTCAATCAGCCTTGTGAGGCTCTACATTGATGAACTTACGTCCCTCTTTTCCGGTCGAGAACACTACTACACCGTCAATGAGGGCGAAGAGCGTGTGGTCGCGTCCCATGCCGACATTGAGGCCCGGATGGTGTTGCGTACCGCGCTGACGCTTGATGATGTTGCCGGCGCGGCATTTGGAACCTCCGAATATTTTCACACCGAGTCGTTTGCTTTCTGATTCACGGCCGTTCTTTGAACTGCCGACACCTTTCTTATGTGCCATAATCGAAGATTGTTATTAAGCTTTTACGATGTTTTTGATTAAAACCTTGGAGAAATACTGACGGTGGCCGTTCTTGCGACGATAGCCTTTGCGGCGTTTCTTCTTGAAAACGATCACCTTGTCGCCCTTCACGAGCGGAACGAGGACTTCGCAGTCCACTTTTGCACCTTCAACGGCAGGCACACCGACTTTCACGTCGCCGTCGGCATCAAGAAGAAGCACCTTGTCGAAGCTCACTGCATCGCCTTCTTTCACTTCTTCGCCGAGATAGTTGACATACAAGAACTTGCCTTCTTCGGCCTTGAACTGCTGTCCTTTGATTTCTACAATAGCGTACATTGCTAATTTATTGGTAGTTATGAAAATTAAACCGTTGGGCGTCCGGAGTTGTCCCCGGCTCTTATTCGTGCCTTGGCGGATTTAGCGGTGCAAAGTTACTAATTTTATTCCGCATAACAAACAATCAGAGCATATTTTAGATGAAGAAAATCCCGAGACATCGTAAAGCCCAGACCCTGCATAGCCAAGAATCCACCGGTCATGCGGCAGTCATGGTGAAACCCTTGTGCATCCACCGCTTCGACCGCCAACGGCGCATAAACACTATGCCGCGCACGTTCTCGTCGAGCGTGAACATCCACCACATGCCCAATATGCCATACCCGGCCGTAATGCCGCATAGATACGCGCCCACCACAGCTATGGACCACATGAATATAAGCCCTACATAGAAAGGATAATTCACATCCCCTGCAGACTGGAGCGTGTTGACGAAAAGGATGTTGGTCGGCCTGCCCACCTCAAGCACCACGTCTATCCATAATATCGCCGTGCCGAGGGCTATTATTTCGGGATTGGAGGTGAGCGTTGTCATAATCCATGTGCCGCCGAGGGCAAGCAGAAGCGAAAAACCAAGCGTGATTGAAACGGCAACCCGCAGCAGGAAGCGTCCGAGGACGTAGGCCCCGTGCCATTTCTCCGCCCCCACGAGATGCCCTATGGAAATCGCCCCGGCATGAGAAATGGATATGCAGAACAGATAGCCGTACATTATTATGTTGACGCAATATGTACGCGCAGCAAGCGCCTCCATACCCAGGCTCGTGATGAAATACGCAATCACAAGCTGTGAGCATGAATAGCTCATGGCCTCTCCCGCCGACGGCAACCCTATCTTCATCAGATTGCGGAACTCCTGGACAGGAAAACGCCGGAATATATGCGTCGGAAAGCGGCTTACCGTAGTACGGAACACAATCACGAAAAGGACAGCCATCGCTATGGAGCGAGAAACGACAGTGGAAATGGCCGCCCCGTTCACTCCCAGCTTCGGCGCACCGAGTTCGCCGAAGATAAAGGCATAGTTCCCGGCAATGTTTAGCACATTGACCACAAGAATCACAAGCATCGGATACACCGCGCGGTTGTTGCTCCTGAGCGCAGCGGAAAGCGTCATGGCGAGAGCCTGCACGAACGCCCCTGCACCGACAATCCGCATATAACCCGAACCTTCGGCGAGGGCGGCACCATCCAAGCCCATCCATTGCAAAACGGGACGAGAAAAAAGGAGAAGCCCGAGGCTTATCGCCAGCCCGAACACAAGATTGACAACAAGAGACACACCGACAACGGTCTCCATACGCTCCCGCAAGCGTGCCCCGAGATACTGGCTGCAAAGCACCGACGTGCCGAGGTTTATGACCTCGAAGACAAGAAAACAGAAAGTCAGCACCTGATTGGCGAGACCGACGGAAGCCACGCTGATGTCACTGTGGCGCGAAAGCATAAAAGTGTCCACCGCACCAAGTGTCATCACAAGCAACGTCTCCACCAGAATAGGCAGAGTCAGTTGCACAAGTTCCCGGCGGAGCGGCGACTTGGAGGCAGGCCGCAGCCTGAGCTTTCCGGCCACATTGATGTCCTGTAGCGACAACGCGCCAATGTTCATAATAATCGCTCTATAATGTTCGGTTGGAATAATCCCCGTCCGCAAACACAAGCCGCATTCCGAACGGAACTGCAAAATTACAACAAAAATCCCTCGCCAAGTCTCTTATATCCACTCTGTCTTTGATTTTTAAGATAAATTATATGTGCAAAAACTCCAAAAACAAAATAATCCACGGAGAATTTGGTGGAATCAGAAAAACTGCCTAACTTTGCACTCGCTATCAAAAACGACCAAGGAAAGATGCCGGAGTGGTCGATCGGGGCGGTCTCGAAAACCGTTGTGCCTTTCAGGCACCCAGGGTTCGAATCCCTGTCTTTCCGCTGATGTACCCACGTACATTTCAAGAAAAAGCCTGTAACTATCGAAGTTACAGGCTTTTATCTTACCGGTCTGATTGTTAATATTTGTGAATTGCGACTCCCTAACGACCCGAAAAAGACACCCTGCGACCCCTTTGCATGGCGAAATCGTTGCAAAAAATCCGGCAAAACCAGGTTGATGCAACACTAAAAGAGGATTTCGCAACAGCAGCCTTCATAATTTCCTGAATTGTCGCAACTTAGTCGGATGCAAGTCTTCGCAACCATGATTTTTAACCTGTAATTTTGCACTCGGTACTCCGGGAACTGAACCCAAGGTACACGCGGCGGTAAATGAAAATCGCCGCCGGTACTGAGGGACCAATGAACCTTCCTCCGAGTCACCTACCCTGAGACTGAATGCAATATTACACAACCAAAACCCATCAGGCATGGTAAGAACAAGCTACAGGACTTCATTCTTTCTGAGAAAGAACGTGGTCAACAAGGACGGAGAATCGGGAATCTTCCTGCGTCTGACCGTCAACAAGGAGGTTGTCCAGATCACAACCAAAGCGACTTGCGCGGCAAAGGACTGGGATGTCGCGTCCGGCACAATGAGAGGCAAGACAAAGAAGGCCCAGCAACTCAACGGCTACCTCTCGGAAATACGCTCGTCAATCCTCTTCCACATCCAGGAGATGGAACGCCGCGACGAGGTGGTTACACTCGAAAAGGTGAAGAATGCCTTTCTCGGCATAACCGCGAGAGCCGAGACCCTCATGGAGGTATTCAAGAAATGGCTGGAAAATGCGGAGAAACTCGTTGGTGTCAGCAAAAATGCCGAGACCTACAGAAAGTATGAGCGCGGCTATCGTCGCCTTCAGGAATTCATGAAGGAGACGTACAACATCACCGACATCGCTTTCCGCGAGCTTTCCTACGAGTTTATCGTGGATTACGAGAGCTATCTGCGCCGCGTCTCAAAATGTGGCGTGAACACGACGGCAAAATTCATACAGACGCTGCGCATGATTGTTCTGTATGCCAAGAACAACGGCATGGTGTTCAAAGATCCGTTCGTAAACTACAAGGTAAAGAAGGAGGCGGTTGACCGTGGTTATCTTACCACCGATGAGCTTGACCGCATCGCCTCAAAGGTGATCCCGTTGCCTCGTCTCGACCACATCCGCGACATCTTCCTTTTCTCCTGTTTCACAGGATTGGCATATATTGATGTTGCCAATCTCATGGAGTCAGACATCCGTGAGTCGTTCGACGGTTCAAAGTGGATAATGACACGCAGGCAGAAGACGGGCGTACCGGTCAATGTGCCGCTTTTGGACTACCCCCTTGCCATCATCGAGAAATACAAAGGCTACTGCAAGGACGGTCATGTGCTGCCGGTGGTATCCAACCAGCGTACAAACAGCTACCTCAAGGAACTGGCGGTTGTGTGCGGAATAGACAAGAATATCACGTTCCATCTGGCAAGACATATCAAATTTTCTTTCTTGCTAAAATTCAAGCACTTGCAAATTTTT
>ERZ777011.979-NODE-979-length-36105-cov-8.815728_pt1 | contig 36105 bp, 28 predicted proteins | sample MGYA00374964_ERZ777011 | MGnify/ENA primary metagenome ERZ777011 (study PRJEB29310, sample SAMD00008975) | mouse gut metagenome | study: EMG produced TPA metagenomics assembly of the Metagenome analysis of fecal microbiota from mouse which was promoted...
ATTATTGCTTGATTTATATTAATTTAAGATTTATTTTTTATTAAAAATGTAACATTTGTCCTGTTAGTTAAGAATTTTTTAGTGATTTTTTTATCAAACTTATTGACTATACAAAATAATTTATATAACATAGCAATTTAAATTAAATATTATATGTTGTATTGAGATTACAGGAGTTATTATGAATAAAGTGGTAAATGTTGGGATAATAGGCTATGGAGTTGTAGGGAAAGGAACTGTTGCCGCTTTAATAGATAATTTTGATACTGTTAAGCGTAAAACAGGTATAGATATTATTGTTAAAGGTATTGCAGATATAAATATTGATAAAATAAAAGATAATTATTTATCTAAAATTGATATTTTAACAAAAGATGCTATGGAGCTTATTAATAATAATGATATACATATAATAGTGGAGCTTGTTGGGGGATATACTTTTGCAAAAGATTTTGTAAAAGCAGCATTAAAAAACAAAAAACATGTTGTTACTGCAAATAAGGCACTGCTTGCAGCTTATGGTAGTGAAATATTTCCACTGGCTTATGAAAATGGTGTAGATATTGGGTTTGAAGCATCTGTTGGTGGCGGTATTCCTATTATTAGAGTTATGAAAGAAGATTTAGCTGTTAATAATATTAATGAAATATATAGTATTATTAATGGCACAGCTAACTATATTTTAACTAGAATGACAGAAGAAGGCAAAGAATTTGGTGAAGTATTAAAAGATGCTCAAAAGCAGGGATATGCAGAAGCGGACCCTACTTTTGATATTGAAGGAATAGATTCTGCTCATAAATTATCTATTCTTTCATCTATTGCTTTTTCTACAGTTGTGCTAATGGATAAAATATTTGTAGAAGGTATATCAAATATCAAGCCTATAGATATAGCCATTGCAAAAGAATTTGGCTGTGTTATAAAACTTTTAGCTATTGCAAAAAGGCATGATAATAATATAGAAGTGAGAGTGCATCCCACAATGATACCAACAACTAATACTTTGGCACAGGTAAATGGTGTATTTAATGCTGTATATATTAAATCAGATAAAACAGGTCCTACACTTCATTATGGAAAAGGGGCAGGCAGTGAAGCAACTGGTGCTGCTGTAGCTGGTGATATTATTAACATTGCAAGAAATACAATTCAAGGCATAAATGTTAGAGTTCCTGTTTTAGGCTATGTGGAAAAAGAAAAAAATATAAATATTATTGATATTAAAGATATTTATTCAGCTTTTTATATGAGATTAATGGTAGAAGATATGCCGGGAGTATTAGCTCAGGTAGGACTTATACTTGCAAATAATGGAATAAGTGTATCTTCTGCTCTGCAAAGAGAAGCTGATGTTGACTGTAAAGGATGTGTTCCTCTTGTATTTATGACTCATGAAGTAATTGGAAGCAGTATAATTAATGCAGTAAAAGAAATAGATGCAAAATCATTTGTTAAAGAAAAAACAGTAATAATCAGAGTGGAAGGAAATTAATGAAATATATAGTATTGCTGTGTGATGGTCTTGCTGACAGACCTATTAAAGAATTAAATAATAAAACTATTATAGAATATGCAAATATTCCAAATATACATAAAACTGCAGAGCATGGTATCTGTGGCTATATTCAGACAACACCTGATGGTATGGCACCGGGAAGTGATATATGCAATTTAAGCATATTTGGTTATAATCCTAAAAACTATTATACTGGAAGAAGTCCACTTGAAGCATGCAGTATGGGTATAGAACTTGGTGAAAATGATATGGCTTTTCGCTGCAATACAGTAACTATTATTAATGATATTATGGAAAGTTTTACAGCCTATCATATAGAAGAGAAATATGTGGAAAATATTATAAATGCTTTAAATCAGGAATTTAAAGATGAAGGTATAGAGTTTTATAAAGGTGTAGGATACAGAAATTTAATGGTAATCCGTAATGCAGGCGATATGAAACTATCTACTACTCCACCACATGATATAAGCGATAAAAATAGTATTGATTATGCTCCAACAGGAAATGGTGCTGAAAAATTAATTGAAATAATGAAAAGAGCGAAAGATAAGGTATTTAATGGAAGTATAGATACAGGCAAAGCAACTAATATATGGCTTTGGGGGCAGGGTGTGAAACCAGCTCTTCCTGCTTTTATAGATGAATATAAAGTAAAAGGTTCAGTTATCTCAGCAGTAGATTTAATAAGAGGTATTGGAGTATGTGCTGGGATGGATATTATTAAAGTGCCTGATATTACTGGTTTTACAGATACTAATTTTAAAGGCAAGGCAGAATATGCAGTCAATGCTTTAAAAAAATATGATTATGTTTTTATACATGTGGAAGCACCAGATGAAGCAGGTCATTTAGGAAGCATAAGTGAAAAAGTTAAAGCAATAGAGCTTATTGACAGCCAAATGATACCTGTTATTTTAGATGGCTTAAAAAAATATAGTGAATACAGGCTTTTAATTACACCAGACCATGCAACGCCTATTGAATTAAAAACACATTCATCAGAAAAAATACCAGCTATTATTTTTGGCTCAGATATTAAAGCAGATGAAAATAAAGCATATAGTGAATATATTAAATTACCATCGTTTGATTTAAAAGATGGCTATAAAATAGCAGAATTATTCATAAAAAATTAAGTAAAATATATTGGAGGAATTTGTGAGTCTTGTTGTTATGAAATTTGGCGGCACAAGTGTAGGCAGCATAGAACGCATACGCAATGTGGCAAAAATAGTAGAAAAGAAAAAAGACAAAGGCCATGATGTTATTGTTGCAGTTTCTGCAATGTCTGGTGAAACTGACAGACTTATTGGTCTTTTAAAAGAAATTACACCTGATTACTCATTAAGAGAATATGATCAACTTGTTTCAACAGGTGAAACTGCATGTATTCCACTTGTTACTCAGTCGCTTTTAGTAGATGGATATGATGCTATATCGTTAACTGGTTTACAAATAGGTATGGAAACAGATATTGCTCATTCAAAAGCTCGTATTCTTAATATTAGAGGCGATAGAATAAAGCAGGCAATCAGTGAAGGTAAAATAGTGGTTGTTGCAGGTTTTCAAGGTTATAATGTGGAAACAGGAGATATTACAACTTTAGGCAGAGGCGGTTCAGATACTACTGCTGTTGCAATAGCAGCTGCAGTAAAAGCTGATGTATGTGAAATATATACAGATGTAGATGGTGTATATACTGCTGACCCAAGAATTGTTAAAAATGCTAAAAAATTAGATACTATTTCCCATGAAGAAATGCTTGAACTTGCATCTCTTGGTGCAAAGGTTTTACAGTCAAGAAGTGTTGAACTTGGAATGAATTATAATGTAGATATTATGGTGCTTTCTTCTTTAGAAGATAAACCATGCACTCTTGTTACATCAAAGGAGGATAAAAATATGGAGCGTATTGTTGTTTCAGGCGTTACTAGTGATAAAAATCAAGCAAAAATAACACTTTTAGGGGTGAAAGATGAGCCAGGAGTAGCTGTTAAAATATTTATAGGTTTAGCAGAAGCAAATATAAATGTGGATATGATTATCCAAAATGTTGCTACAGAAGATGGCAAAACAGATATTTCTTTTACAGTTCCTAAAACTGACCTTATAAAAGCAAAAGCAGCTTGTGAAAAATTAGGAAAAGATGTAGGTGTTCAAGAAATATTATCAGATGAAAATATTTCAAAAGTATCTATTGTAGGTATTGGTATGAAAAGCCATTCCGGTGTTGCTGCAACTATGTTTAAAGTATTGTCAGATAATCAGATTAATATAAAAATGATTTCAACAAGTGAAATAAAAGTTTCCTGCATTATTGAAGAAAAATTTACAGAGCTTGCAGTTCGTGTTCTCCATAGTGCATTTATAACTGAGAAACAAAATGGACAGCTCTAATAAAAAAATATTTTTGTATGATACCACATTAAGGGATGGCACTCAGTCAGAAGATGTAAATTTTACTGTTATTGATAAGCTTAGAATAGCAGAACGCTTAATAGAGTTTGGTATAGACTGTATAGAAGGGGGCTGGCCAGGCTCAAACCCTAGAGATATGGAATTTTTTAATGCTTTAAAGAAAAGTAAAAGTGTTTGTATAGATAAAATATCTGCTTTTGGCTCAACAAGGCGTGCTAAAAAAACATGTGAAAATGATGAAATCATACAGGCACTTCTTGATGCGGATGTTCCTAACATTACTATTTTTGGTAAAACATGGGATTTGCATGTTAGAGAAGCATTAAAAATATCTCTTGATGAGAATATAGAAATTATCTATGATACTGTTCGCTATTTAAAAAGTAAAGTGGATAGAGTTTATTATGATGCGGAGCATTTTTTTGATGGCTATAATGCTAATCCTGAATATGCACTAAAAACACTGCTTGCAGCCCGTGATGCAGGTGCAGACTGTGTTATACTTTGTGAAACAAATGGCGGTGCTATGCCTGATAAAGTTGCAGAAATAGTTTCCATTGTTAAAAATAGACTTAATGATTATCCTTTTGGAATACATGCTCATAACGACTGTGAAATGGCAGTTGCAAATAGTATAATGGCAGTAAAAGGTGGAGCAAGCCATGTGCAAGGCACTATAAATGGTTATGGTGAAAGGTGCGGTAATGCAAACCTGTGCTCTATTATTCCTAATCTGCAGCTTAAATATGGATATGACTGTGTAACAAGTGATAACTTAACTAAATTAAAAAGTTTGTCTGACTTTTTAGATGAAATAGGTAACTTAAAACATAATACTCACAGACCTTATGTTGGCAAATCTGCTTTTGCTCATAAAGGCGGAGTGCATGTTTCTGCAATTTTAAAAAATTCTAAAACTTATGAACATATTGCTCCAGAGCTTGTTGGAAATACTCAAAGAGTGCTTTTATCAGATTTGTCTGGTAAAAGTAACCTGATATACAAAGCAAAAGAGTTTGGTTTAGATATTGAAAGCCAGTCAGATACTATACAAAAAGTGCTGCTGCAGCTTAAAGAACTGGAAAACAGAGGGTTCCAGTATGAGGGAGCAGAAGCATCTTTTGAGCTTTTAATTAGAAGAGCAATGAATACTCTGCCAGAATTTTTTGATATATTAAGCTATAGGGTGATTGATGAAAAAAATAAATCTCTTTCTGTAGCACCTATGGCAGAAGCTACTGTAAGGGTTGCAGTTAATGGCGAAGTAGAGCATACAGCAGCAGGCGGAAATGGTCCTGTAAATGCACTTGATAAGGCTATAAGAAAAGCATTAGTATATTTTTATCCACAGTTAAAAGATATGGTTCTTGTTGACTACAAAGTTCGTATTTTATCAAGCCATAATGGGACACAGGCGACTACCCGAGTTCTTGTAGTAAGTCAGGATTCTTTTTCTACATGGAGCACTGTTGGAGTTGCAGAAAATATTATAGATGCAAGCTATCATGCACTACTTGATTCTATTATTTATAAGCTGTTAAAAGATAAAAAATAATAAGAAATTTTATAATAATCTGCTGTTATCCAGCAGATTATTTTATGGTGTTGCAAAAAAATAGATAATTTCAATAAATTATTTATTCTTGTAATATATATAATTTAGATTTTTGACTTTAATATCAGGCTCAAAATAACTGCTGCACAAAATTTTGGATAAGTCCAGACTAACAATAAGCAAATATAACTAAACAATAGTTTAATATAATATTTATTTTGATAAAATAAATTTAAAAATTATTTTTGGTTTTCAGATAATTCAATAAATTTATCCATTATATCATCAAGTTTACTTATAGAAACAGTTCCCCACATTTCTTCTATTTTATTATTTCCTATACCATGAGTATATTTAACAGTAATATCTGTAATAGATGGCAGAATAATTAAATCAATAAAAACATCTTTAATATTAAACATTAAATCAATAGTTCCATCTTCAGAAGGTGTGCCGCTTACTGTTAAAGCATATTTTTTATAATACCTTAATGCAACTAATGCTGCTACTTCTACATGTTCTGCATTAAAAGGTTCACCTTTACCAAATGACCAGCCTTTTTTCAGTTTAGCAATTTCTCTAATTCTTAATTCAAAGTTTTCCTGCATATAAGTAACCCATCTTAAAATTATTTATTTTTTAAATAATATACTTGCCATTTCTCCAAAAAATAAGTATAACTGAAAAACTATAATTTGTAAATAATTACTTTATTTTAGGTTTTATTATGATTTATGACTTACATACACACTCAACACATTCTGATGGTATGCTTATTCCTGCGGAAGTAGCCCGCACTGCACAAGTGCAGGGGTATCTTGGTATTGCATTGACAGACCATGTAGACAGCTCTAATATTTATCAGGTTTTACAAGCTAACTTAAAATTTAAAGAATGGTTTAACAAATCATCAGATGATTTTAAAGTCATTGTTGGTGTAGAAATCACTCATGTAAATCCAAAAGATATTGCACCACTTACAAAAATAGCAAGGGATAATGGTGCAGATATTGTTGTAGTTCATGGAGAAACGATATCTGAGCCGGTTGCTTCAGGCACTAATAGGGCAGCAATTGAAGCTTATGTTGATATATTAGCACATCCTGGTCTTATAAGCTATGAAGATGCCTGCTGTGCTGCAGAAAATAATGTATATCTTGAGATAACTACAAGAAAAAGCCATTCATATACAAATGCTCATGTAGCAAATATGGCAGGAAAAGCAGGTGCTAATCTTGTTATAGATAATGATGCTCACAGCCCGTCTGATTTTGTTGGAAGTGAAAAAGCCTTTAAAATAATGCTTGGTGCAGGCATTAGCGATAATGAAATAAAAAACATAATTAATAATAATAAAATAATATTTGAGAAAGCTGTTGGAGGCAAGAATGGCTAAAAAAGATAAAATTAATATTGATAATACAGGTGTAGATAAGCTTGAAGCATTTATGCAGAATAATATTAAAATGATTGTTATTTTAATAAGTGCATTAGTAGTATTATTTATTGCTGTGTATTTAGGTTATACTGCTTATGGTATATCTAAAAATAAAAAAATTGATTCTCTTAGTGCTGCTGAGATGATTATGATTGATAATTCTTCTGTGGATGCTTTTGCTGCATTATCTTCAACTGTTCCATCATTAAAGGACTATATTGCTGTTCGCAGTGCAGGAATGTATCATATGTATGACAATAGTGAAAAAGCTGTAAGCGAGCTTAAAAAAGCAGGAGGTAGATTTTCTGAATTGAGTGCTGGTATGCTTTATGATTTAGGTCAGAATGTTGTTCCTGCAAATTATTTACAGGGAGAAATGAGAGAATTATGGTATTATAGAAATGTATTATCATCTAACGATAATAATATAGATACAAATATTAATAATTTTAAAATGCTATACCCAGAAAGCCAGCTTTTAACATTAGTTGAAAACTGGAATATTAAATAGAAGTTTCATTAATTATGAATATAACTCAAAAAATTAAACAAATATTTATAGCAGGTATACTGGCTCTTTTGCCTATTGTAGTAACAGTGTATCTGCTTTACTTCTTGTATAACATTGTAGTTTCAAAAGCCAGCCCAATTGTTAAAAAGATAGCTTATAAGTATAATTATGATTTTAGTGAGTATATTTTTCAAATAGGCACTTTTATGCTTATAATTTTGATTATCTTTATTATAGGAATATTTACAAGAATGTATCTTGGTAAACTTTTTATTAAGATGCTTGATAATATTATGACACATATTCCTATTGCTCGTTCTATTTATAATGCAACAAAGCAGGTTATAGATTCTTTTGGCAATACTTCAGGCTCATCATTTTCTAAGGTTGTGCTTGTGGAATTTCCAAGACGAGATATGTGGATGATTGCTTTTTTAGTGAGAGATTCACTGCCTTTTATGCAGAAAGTTTCTACAAAAGAAGAAAGTGTTAATATTTTTGTTCCCACAGCTCCTAATCCAACATCTGGTTTTGTTGCAATAGTCCCTAAAAAAGATATAAGGGAAATAGACATTTCTGTGGAAGAAGGTATTAAATTTGTGCTTTCGGTTGGAATAATTAATTTAGATAAAAATTCTGATATAAAAGACTTAGTAAAGGACGATAAATAAAGTGTATATTAATTTAGGTTTAATTGGAAGTCCGCTAAATCATACATTTTCTCCATTTATACATAACTATTTTTTATATAAATCAAGTCTCTGTGGTGGCTATACCTGTTATGATATAAGTATAGAAGAACTTGAAGAAACTATTATGATGTTTCAAAAATTTCATTTTAAAGGTGTAAATGTAACTGTTCCTTATAAACAGGAAGTAATGCAGTTTTGCTCAGAGCTTGATATTACAGCAAAAAGTATTGGTGCTGTAAATACTCTGCATTTTACTGATAATGGAATCATTGGACATAATACTGATATTTTTGGTTTTTATATGATGCTTGAAACTTCAGGTATTAATACTTTAAATAAAAAAGTTTTGTTATTAGGTGCAGGCGGTGCTTCAAGAGCAGTCATACCATATTTATTAATGAATAAACCAGAATATTTTTTAATAGCAAACAGAACTTTAGAAAAGGCTGAAGATTTATCATTACTATATGAAGATGATATAGACATATGCAGACCAGATGATTTGCAGGGATTAGAGTTTGATATTGTTATTAATACAACATCTATGGGAGTAAATGGAGAGCCTTATACTGACTATGGTTTTAAAATTAAAGAAGCAGCAGTAGATATGATATATAGACCGCAAATGACTTCTTTTTTATCTTTATACAGTAAAGATAACATAAAACTTGTAAATGGTCTTGCTATGCTTATTTATCAGGCTGCAGGTTCATTTAATATATGGACAGGGTGTGATATTATTCCAGATATGGAATATTTTTATAAAGCAGTATATAAATAGTTTAGTGGGCTATGCAGGAATTGAACCTGCGACACCCAACTCCGGAGGTTGGTGCTCTATCCACTGAGCTAATAGCCCTAAATTTCGTAATGATATATAAAATCAACTTAAATAGCAAGTTATTTTTAACAAATGTATTGTTAAAATTGTAAGAATAGAACATAAAAAAATTTTTTGTTATTTTTGTATTATTATTCTTGACAAAATCTGTTTAAAAGCTATAAAGTTATTTACATTCTAGGAGAATATATTATGATACCACAAAAAAAAATGGCTTATAATGTTGCAGTTGTTGGTGCTACTGGTGCAGTAGGTAAGACTTTTTTAGATATTTTATCTGAAAGAAAATTTCCTATTGATAATTTAAAACTTTTGGCATCTTCCAAGTCTGCTGGTAAAAAAATGCAGTATAATGGAAAAGAGTATACTGTTGAAGAGTTAACTCATGATTCCTTTAAAAATATTGATATAGCATTATTTTCTGCTGGGGCATCAAGGTCAAAAGAATTTGCTCCATCTGCAGTTAAGGCAGGTGCTGTAGTTGTTGATAATTCTTCTGCATTTAGAATGGATAATGATGTGCCATTAGTTGTGCCTGAAGTAAATCCTGAAGATGCATTAAAAAATAATGGTATAATTGCTAACCCAAATTGCACAACAATTATTATGCTTGTTCCTTTAAAACCACTGCATGATTATGCAAAAATTAAAAGAGTAGTCGTATCATCTTACCAATCAGCTTCTGGAGCAGGGGCTGCAGCTACTATGGAATTAATGGAACAGACAAAAGCATGGTCAACAGGAGAGCCTATTGAAGTAAAGGCTTTTGCTCACCAGCTTCTTTTTAATGTTATTCCACATATTGATGTGTTTACTGAAAATGGTTATACAAAAGAAGAAATGAAAATGTATAATGAAACTCGTAAAATGCTTCATTCTGATGAAATAAAAGTAAGTGCTACATGTGTTCGTGTGCCAGTATTAACTGCTCATTCAGAAAGTGTTTTAATAGAAACTGAGAAAAAACTTACACCAGAAAAAGCTAGAGAATTACTTTCTAATGCCTCAGGTGTTAAACTTTATGATAATCCTGATGAAAAACAGTATCCAATGCCGCTTTTAGCATCAGGGCAGGATTTATGCTATGTTGGAAGAATTAGAGAAGATATAGCCTATGATAATGGTTTATCATTTTTTGTAAGTGGTGACCAGTTAAGAAAAGGTGCAGCTACAAATGCTGTTCAAATTGCAGAATTATTAATAAAATAAATAATTAATTAAATATGGGATGAATGGTATATATTTACTTGACAAGTAGAAGTAATTGTATACAATATCTAAATTTATCCTATATATTTATGGAGGTATTACATGAATAAAAAAGAACTTATTGATTCTATTGCACAAAAAACAGGTGTAAAAAAAGTTGAAGCTGAAAAAGTATTATCTGCTTATGAAGCTACAATTCTTGAAACATTAAAAAAAGGTGAAAGAGTAACTATTGTTGGTTTTGGCACTTTCACTGTAAGCGAAAGAAAAGAAAGAAAAGGTCGTAACCCAAAAACTGGTGCAGAAATGGTTATTCCTGCTAAAAAAATGCCTAAATTTCTTGTTGGCAAATCATTTAAAGAATCATTTTAATTATTTAATGGATATAATAAGCATGATTAAATCGTGCTTATTATATCATTTTACTTTTTATGTCTAAACATTCATCGCATAATCAAATAGTTGCCTTTATTTTTGAAACTGGTTTATTAAACCGATTTAAACGCAGTGGTTTTGATTTTCTAGGAACTGGAAATCAGAACATATCATCCCATTCATATAGAACAGCAATTATTTCATATATTTTAGCAGAAAGACTAAATGCAGACAGCAGCAGGGTAGTTTTGCTGTCACTTTTTCATGATATACCAGAAACAAGAACTGGAGATATAAATTATTTTCAAAAACATTATACAGAAAAAAAAGAAATGAAAGCAGTAGAAGATATTGCTGAAAATATAAAAGAGCTTTCTTTACTTCCTGATTTAATTTTAGAATTTAATAATGGCAGCAGTATTGAAGCAGAAATAGTCCGTGATGCTGATATATTAGAGCTTATTTTTACTCTTAAGGAAGAATTAGATAGTGGCAATAAACAGGCTGAAATTTGGATAAAAAATTCTTTAAAAAGGCTTAAATTAATTGACAGTATAAAAATAGCAGAAACTGCTTTATCTGTAAAATCTTATGACTGGTGGATGGATATATTAGATATACAGAGATAGGTTTATCCAAAAAATTTAGACTAATCAATATAAGTAATTTATCTAGAAAGAAATAACAGTTATAAGTATAGAAAATATCTATTAACAATCTTAGAAAGTGGTATAATTAGTGCCTGTGAATTATCAAGACGCTTTAAAATACATAAATGAATGATATGTAAAATATATAATAAATATAAGCAGTCAGGCAAATCAAGTTTAAATGATATATTTATTCGTAATAAATATTGTAGATAATTTAAAGTAAATTAGGCTATACTGAGCTTTATTTATAAGCAAAGTATCTAAAAACAGATAAGAACTACTGTATTATAGCTAATTTAGATTTTTCACATTTAAAATCAGGCTCATAATAACTGCTATACAAAATTTTGATAAGTCTAAAATGCAAAAGTAATCATCAGATATTCAATTTATAAAAAAGATAAATATATTATAGAATAAAAAAAGAAAATAGAAGAATAGTTTATTAAAATCCTTAATGATAAAAACTAATATTCAAATAGAAAAGAATGTATTATAAACAAACCCATTTCAAATAAAATGGGTTTGTTTTTATATAATTACTGATTATTCACCTATTTTTAATTTTTCCCAGTAACTACTGTATAATAGCAGAGCTTCTTCTACATCAAGCTGAAATTCAGAATTTTTTAAATCTTCGTCAGTAGGAAAGATAGTTCTGCTGTTTTTTGATGTTTCATCAAGATACTGAGCCACTTCTTCTTTTTTTACAGGAGTAGTATATCCTACATAGTTAGAAATTTGAGCAGATATATCTGGACGAATAATAAAATCAATAAATTTATAAGCATTTTCTATATTTTTAGCTTTGCTTGGAATTACAAGGCTGTCTACCCATACAGCAGCACCATCTTTTGGGTAGATATATTTAATATTTTCATTTTCCTGAGCAGCCATAAATGCTTCGCCACTCCACATGATACCAATATATACTTCTTCATTTAAAAATGGAGTTCTAGGAGAATCTGAATTAAAAAGTTTAACAGAAGGCATAAGTTTTACAAGTTTGTTATATGCTGCTTCTAATTCTTCTTTATTTTTTGTATTTCCAGAATAACCAAGGGAATGAAGTGCTGCATGGAAAACTTCTCTTAAATCATTTTGCAGCATAACTTTTCCTTTAAATTCTTCTCTCCATAAATCTTCCCATGAAGATATTGTTGCAGGATCAATATATTTTGCATTTATACCAATAGCAGTAGTCCCCCACATAAAAGGAATACTGAATGCATTATCTGGGTCATAAGTCTGGTTAATAAGCTGTGGGTTAAGTTTGCTGAAATTAGTAAGTTTTGTTTTATCAATAGCTTGTATTAAGCCTTCTTTCTGCATTTTTTGCACATAGTAAGTTGATGGAACTGCAACATCATAATCTGCACCACCAGTTATTTTTATTTTTGCATACATTGCTTCGTTACTGTCATAAGTGGTATAACGAACTTTAATTCCAGTTTCTTTTTCAAACTGTTTGATAACTTCATCAGGAATATATTCTGACCAGTTATAAACATAAATCTCGTTTTCAGATTTTTTTGTGCAGGCAAAAACAGCTAAACATACCAGCATAAGAATAATGATTTTTTTCATTTTTTCCTCTCTTTTAACATTATTTGAGCTATTATGATTATGAGCATTGATGCTCCAAAAATAAGTGTACTTAAAGCATTAACTTCTGGTTTTACACCAGTTCTAACCATTGCATATATTTTTTGCGGCAGTATTTCAAACTGTGGTCCTGATGTAAAAAATGCACATATACTGTCATCCATAGATATAGTAAAGCTTAATATCCATGCAGCTATTACAGCAGGCAGTATTGACGGTAGAATAATATGAAAAAATGTTTGTAGTTCATTTGCACCTAAGTCTTTTGCGGCTTCAATAATATGCATATCAAAATCAGCAAGTCTTGTAAAAAGAACAGCCATAACAAATGGAAGACATAAAGTAATATGTGTAATAAGCAGTGTTTGAAAGCCTAAATTCATACTTAAAAATTTAAACAGTAAAAGCAGTGATATACCCATAATAATCTCAGGGGACATTATAAGTATATATAATAATGACATTATAAAATTTTTGCCAAAAAATTTAAATCTAAATAAAGTAACTGCAGAAAGTGTGCCTATAACTGTAACAAGAGTAGCTGCGGATACACCTACAATTAATGAGTTTACAAGACCGCTTATTAATGCACTTGAATTAAATAATTTTTCATACCATTTTAAAGAAAAACCTTTCCATATAGTGCCGGATGATGCTTCATTAAATGAAAAGATTATTAGAATAATTAATGGCAGATATAAAAATAAATAAACTGAAAATATATACAGCCAATGCCATTTTACATTTTTCATTACAACACCTTTGTCCTAAATGATTTTGAGCTTTTATAGTATGCCCATATCATAATACCCATAATAACAGTTATTAATACACTTGCAGCAGAGCCAAGTGGCCAGTTTTGCAGCACATTTGATGTAAACTGTTCTTGAATAATATTGCTTACCATTATGTTTTTGCCACCGCCTAAAAGGCTTGGTATATAGAATAATCCAAGGGCAGGCAGAAACACTAAAACTGTGCCTGCAATAATTCCTGGTGATGTAAGTGGAAGTATGATATGATAAAAAGTGCGTAGTTTACCTGCACCTAAATCTTGAGCTGCTTCAACATATCTAAAATCAAATTTATCAATTGTAGCATAAAGCGGCAGTATCATAAATGGTAAAAGAGTATATACAAAGCCAAAAATAACAGCACCTTCTGTATAGAGCAGTGAAAGCGGGGTATCTATAATACCGATTTTAATAAGTATAGTATTAATAAGCCCATTTGCTGCCAGCATATACGATATTGCATAAGTTCTGATTAATGCACTTGTCCAGTAAGGGATAACAACAAGGAGTGCCAGCAGACCTTTATACTTTGATTTTGAGCGTGCTAAAATATATGCAAAAGGGTATCCTATAATCAAACATAAAAAAGTAGCAATTGCTGCAATTTTAAAAGAGTTTAAGAATATATTAAAATATGCACCAGAGAAAAAGCGTTTATAGTTTTCCAAAGTGAAAACAGCTTTTACAAAAGACTGACTGTCATATTCTAAAAAGCTGACAATAAACATTATAATATTTGGTATTAATGCAAAAAGCAAAAGCCATAAAACTATTACTGCAATAGTTACAGTGTGAAACAGGTTACGCTCTTTCATCTTTTAATACAACCTCCCAGCCAGAAACCCAGCCAACAGATACCTGTTCATTCATATTGTAGTCAAAATCTTCATATTCTTCGTCAAAAAATTCACTGGCTTTAATTATTGTGCCATTATTTAATTTTATAGTTGTATCAAGAGTGGCACCTTTATATACTTTTGTTTCAATATTACCAACCATTAATCCTTCAGTATCAGGGTATTCGCTGAGTTTTTCTATTCTCATATCTTCAGCTCTAAGAAGAAGTGTAAATTTTTCACCAATATTTAATTCTTTTTTTGTTTTAATGCTGCATATTCTACCTTCAACCTTTGCTTTAACAAGATTATTTTCAAACCCAAGCACTTCTCCATTTAACACATTAACATCACCTATAAAGTTTGCAACAAATATAGAGTTTGGCTCTTCATATAAGTTTTTAGGTGTGCCGCACTGCTCAATGATACCCTGATTCATAACAATTACTCTATCAGACATAGATAATGCTTCTTCTCTATCATGAGTAACTAAAACAAAAGTAATGCCTAATTTACGCTGCAGCTGTTTTAATTCTTTCTGCATATTAAGACGCAGGGAAGCATCTAATGCACTTAAAGGTTCATCAAGCAGCAAAACTAATGGTTGATTAACTAATGCTCTTGCAAGAGCAACACGCTGCTGCTGACCACCTGAAAGCTGATGCGGTTTTCTATCAATAAATTCTTCAAGTTTTACAATGCGCAGAACATCCATAACTTTTTCTGTTATTTCATTTTTAGGAACTTTATGCATTTTAAGCCCAAAAGCAATATTGTCAAAAACTGTCATATGTGGAAAAAGTGCATAGTTTTGAAAAACAGTATGAACTTCTCTATTATTTGCAGGAATATCATTAATGCGTTTTCCCTGCAGTAAAATATCACCGCTGTCAGCCTGTTCAAAGCCTGCAATAAGCCTGAGAGTAGTTGTTTTTCCACATCCAGAAGGACCAAGTATTGTTAAAAATTCACCATTATATATTTTTAAGTCTAAATTATTTAATATAGATTTGCCATCAAAGCTTTTGCAAATACTTTTTAACTCTACAAGTGTTTCCTGCTGTTTCATTTTTCACCTTTTAAATATTTCATATAAAAATCAGGCTTAAGCCAGTTAATATGTTTAAAATCTATAAATTTTGACAAGTATTAATATACTTCATTACTGTTATTGTCAAGCATATTTTTATAAATTATATTATTTTGTGATAAATATAAAAAAATCTAGCTGTATAAGTATATATAATATAATATAAAATATTGATATATAATAAATAATATAAAATAATAATATTGATAAATTTTTAGATAAAAATATATTATTTTATATAAAAAATTTAGAAAATTATAAAAAATGGTATTATATTTTGCTAATTTTTTTTGATTTATTTCATTTTTTATGATTTTCAATATTAAAGTAGATGTTTTTATATGTTGACTTCTTTATTTATATGTATTATTAATAATAATACCCCATACCACAGGGGTAGGGAATACAGGAGTTTATATGAAAGAGAAGTATAATATTACAGGTATGACATGTTCTGCATGTTCTGCTCATGTTACAAAAGCTGTTGCTAAGGTTAATGGAGTTAAAAATGTTAATGTTAATCTGCTTTCAAATAGTATGGTGGTAGAATATGATGATGCAGTATCAAGCAGTGATATTATTTCAGCGGTTACTGAAGCAGGGTATGGTGCAGAAATAGAAAATAATAAGGTGACTTCAAAACAGACTCAAAAACTTCCTTATGACACAGAGCTTGAAAATATGAGAAAAAGGCTTGTTATCTCATTTATATTTTTTATTCCTGTAATGTATTTATCTATGGGCAGTATGGCAGGACTTCCGCAGTTTTCTTTTTTTAAGCATTATGAAGGAAGTTTTAATTATGCTTTTACTCTTTTTTTACTTACAATACCTGTTTTAATAGTTAATAGAAAATATTTTATTAATGGGTTTAAGGCATTGTTTAATAAAGCTCCTAATATGGACAGTCTTGTTGCTCTTGGCTCATCTGCTGCTGTAATATATGGTATATTTGCAATATATAAAATAGTGCATGGATATACTTATCAGGAAACATCAATAGTTATGAAATACAGTCATGACTTATATTTTGAATCAGCTGTTACTATTTTAACTTTAATTACTCTTGGAAAATATCTTGAAACAAAATCAAAAAGAAGAACTCGGGATGCTGTTGAAAAATTAATCAGTTTAACACCAAAAACTGCCATAGTAGAAAAAGATGGTAAAGAAGTGACTGTTGCCTATGACGATATACAGGCTGGAAATATTATAGTAGTAAAACCTGGTGGTATTATAGCCTGTGATGGCATAATAATTTCAGGTGCTGCTTCTATTGATGAATCAGCTATTACTGGTGAAAGTATACCTGTTGAGAAAAAACAGGGAGATAAAGTAATAAGTGCCACTATTAATAAAACTGGTCATATAAGATTTAAAGCATTAAAAGTTGGCAAAGATACTACATTATCCCAAATAATATCTTTAGTAGAAGATGCTGCAAACTCAAAAGCACCTATTTCAAAACTTGCTGATAAAATAAGCGGCATATTTGTGCCAATCGTTATTGTTATAGCTTTAATTTCTGGAATATTCTGGCTTTATATGGGTGAAAGTTATGAATTTGCTTTATCTATTGCAATATCTGTTTTGGTAATATCCTGCCCATGTGCCTTAGGGCTTGCAACTCCTGTTGCTATAATGGTTGGCACAGGTAAAGGTGCAGAACATGGTATATTGATAAAATCTGCAGAAAGTCTTGAAATGGCACATAATATAAAAGCTGTTGCTCTTGATAAAACAGGAACTATCACAGAAGGAAAAATGAAAGTTGTAAACATTCAGTCATTTAAATACAGTCAAAATGATTTATTACAGCTTGCTTATTCTATGGAAGTAAAATCTGAGCATCCTGTTTCAAAAGCTATTGTTGAAAAAGCAGAAGAATTACAATGTAAATTACTAAATGTTGAAAATTTTACTTCTTATTCAGGTCTTGGTATATCCTGCACTATAAATAATATTACTTATTATGCTGGTAATAGAAAATTTATATTAGATAATAATATAGATATTACTAAAATTTCTAATATGCTTTTGCCAGATAAAGCTGTTGCACCTGTTTATATCGCAGACAATAATGAAGTAATAGGTATTATATATGTGGCTGATACTATTAAGGAGTCAAGTATAGAAGCAGTAAAAGGTTTTAGAGAACAGGGTATAGATGTATATATGCTTACAGGGGATAATAAAGAAACTGCAGAGCATATTGCTAATCAGGCAGGAATTAATAATGTATATGCGGAGCTGTTACCACAAGATAAAGAAAATATAATAAAAGAAATTCAAAAGAAAGGCATTAAAACTGCTATGGTAGGAGATGGTATTAATGATGCACCTGCATTAATGCGTTCTGATTTAGGAATAGCAATAGGAGCAGGAACTGATGTAGCATTAGAATCAGCAGATATTATTTTAATAAAAAATAATCTGCTGGATGCTTTAACTGCTGTAAAATTAAGCCATGCAACTATTAAGAATATTAAAACAAACTTGTTTTGGGCTTTTTTTTATAATATTATAGGTATTCCAGTAGCTGCAGGTATTTTTTATAAGTCATTTTGTATTACATTAAACCCAATGATAGCTGCTGCTGCTATGAGTTTCAGCTCAATATTTGTTGTAACTAATGCTTTAAGATTAAAATTTTTTAAAGCAGAAGAATATAGTAAAGGAGATAAAATTATGAAAGTTATTGTTAATGTAAACGGTATGAACTGCAATCATTGTAAAATGGCGGTTGAAAAAGCATTAAATACTGTAGATGGGGTAGTTTCTGCTGAAGTTAATTTAGAAGCAAAAAATGCGTCTGTAACCTTATCAAAAGAAGTTGCAGACAGTGATTTAATGAATGTTGTAAATGAAGCTGGTTTTGAAGCAGTTTCAGTGGAGAAAGTTTAATGAAAGCAGATAAAACAGAAGTTTTACTACTTTTAAAAACAGCAAAAGGTCACATAGAAGGTATTATGCGAATGGTGGAAGATGACAGATATTGTATGGATATATCAAACCAAATATTTGCAGTAGAAGCTCTTATGCGTAAAACTAATAATGTAGTTTTAAAAGCTCATCTATTATCATGTGTTCGTGATACCGCAAAAAATGGTGATGTAGATAAAAAAATAGATGAACTTGTTTCTCTGTTTAATACTCTAACGAAATAAATATACTTTTGGAAAAAGGATATTTTCCTTTTTTCAAAAGTCTCATTAATATATATTTCTATTTGTTTATTTTAATAAAATTTAATTCAGTATTTTATAATCAACAATTAATATAATATTATATTTTAAAAATATCTAGGTTTATTGTTAGTAAAAATTGTTAAGAAGCATAAGTTAGTATTGAAATAAAGCATAACATAAAATAGTATATTTTATAAATATTTTAAATAAGTTATAGAGGCTTTTTATGAAGAAAAATAAAAAATCAAGTATTTTATACAAATCAGTTGGATTTATGCTTTTTTTAGGTGTCATAGTGATGGTTATTATAGTAACAAGTAATTTTCGCTCTGATAAAGAATTTACTCTAAGTAATAATAAAATGGAAATCACTGATAACAACATAGGGTATGAAACTTTTGAGAATATTAAAAAAGGGAATATTAAAGTAGCATGTAATGATGTGAAAAAACTAGGTGCTCTCTTTATTCAGATTAATAATGAAATGACAAGTGATAATATTACTGATACACAAATGCAGGAATATGCAGTATCTACTCCAGCTAAAAAAGCTATAGATGATTTTAGTATGAATTTTATTGCTTTTTTAGAAAATTTTTATGGTCAGAAAAATATTTCTCAGGCAGAAGCAGTGTTGCAGGCTGTTAATATGGAAATATATACAAATATTGTGCAGACATCTCTTATGATAAAAACTGGCAATATTTCAGAAAAAGAGTTCTATGATTACTTAAATATTGAATATTGTGGTGCAACACCGCCTGCATCATATATATCACCAAAAGATGTAGTGTTATATTTTATTAACAACTCTTATGGCAGGTCGGCAGTAGAAGAATTAATGGATAATACAGGCAAATAATTATTTATTTGTATTGACAAATAAATAATTATTTCATAAATTATATCTATGGGGATAACCCAGCAGGAGTATAATTATGGCTTATGTTTCAGGCTTGCCTTCTTTTGAAAAATCGCATATGTTAGGTATGGAGTATTCTATTGCAGCTGCAAATAAATCAAAAGGTATGTCTCATCAGCATGGTATTACAGAGCTTACTAATACAGATGCAGCTACAAAACAAGCCAGCATGGCTGGAGCAAATATAGAAGTATCAAAAGGCATTGGTCATCTTATTAATGTAGTAGGCTAAGTATAGTTTTTTATCATACTTGACTTAATATATAAAATATGTTAGTAATTTTTCCCAAAATATTTTATAGAGAGTGAAGTTTTGTTTGAGAAATTAACATCATTTAAGCTGGATAATCTTTCAGCTTTTTCTGACACATGTTCATCCGTTTTAAAAAGAATTAAATTTATAGACAGTAATTCATTTATTATTCTTGAAAATACATTTAATGTTTTTATATTCTACCATATAAATTTAGATGGTAAAGTAATAAAAAAATGGGAGTTTGAAGCTGATGAAGATATGCTGCTTGACTATATTTATATAGATGGCAGACTTTATCTTGTTTTTATATCAGAGTATGCCCAGTATGAAGAAAGTATTACTTTTTACTGCTCTAATGATAAAGGTTTTGAATGGCTTAGCTCTATGGCAAAAGAATCTTATATGCATGATATGGATTTTCTTCATATTTTTAATAAGAATAATAAAATCAGATTTCTAATTATTCGTCATAACAGGCTTCATTTATATACAATAAATGAAGCAAATAATGACAGCTCTATTATTATTGATGATGAAGAAGTGTATAAAAATCTTTATCATTTAAGTGAGATAGCGGTATTAGAAGGCAGCAAATGGATAATCAGCAATGGTTATGCTGTTAATATAAAAGGTAAATTCTGGGAAATATATAATACAGATTTAGAATTAATATGCAGCTTTGAATTTACTGATGATTTAATAGACTGGCTTGAAATTAGTATATCAGATGATGGGTCTGTTATTGCTGTTGCCACAGACTGCAGTGAAGAAGAAAAGGGAGCATTAGCCATATATAATAAAAAAACAGAGCAGGTATACACTCATTTTCAACGGTATGGTTTTTTCAGCATGAGTATTGCAGCAGGCAGAGTATGGGCAACAATAGCAAGCTCTTTTTCAGATATTGGTGGATTAATGATTTTTGATAAAGAAGCTAATCTGAAATATGCATCATTAAAAGATGAAGAAATTGATGAAAATTTAACATTATATAACCCATTACCAATTATATATAAGGCATTAAGTTTTGAAAGTCTGCCTGATAATAAACTGTTAGTAATAACTGATAAGAATATATTTGTAACTGATATATCATGCAGAAATATTCAGGATTTGCCAGCAGAGCCTTATGAGTGCATAGATTTATTAAAAGATAAATCTAAATTAATTATGATTGCATATAATAATAGGCTTTATGGTGGCAATCCGGACAAAAAATATTCAGTAGAAGTTGTGATATATAAATGGTCAGTTGAACATACACCAGCAAGTATAGTAGATTTAAAATCATATAGAAAAAATAAGTATGATATTTAAAAATTTTAATAAAAATCAGTCATAAGCCGTAAAATATTTCATTTTTTTACAAGATATTTTGATATATACAGAATATGAAAATATGTCCATTATTTTTGTTTGACAATACATTAGAAATCATATATTTTAAATAATACATTTTTAGTATTTTTTTATTGTTTTATTTTTTATGAGGAATAATATGAGTAAAAAAGTTTATCATATGGGGCTTGATATTGGTTCTACTACAATCAAAATTGTAATTACTGATGAATATGATAATATGCTTTATCATCAGTATAGAAGACATTTATCTGATATGCGTAACACATTAACTGTTTTAATAAAAGAAGCTTATAATGAATTTCCAGATGCATTTATTACAATTAATGTAACAGGTTCTGGCGGTATATCTGTCTCACAGTGGCTTGAAGTTGATTTTATACAGGAAGTTATCGCATCTACTGAATGTATTAAAACTAAAATTCCAGAAACCAATGTAGCTATTGAGCTTGGTGGCGAAGATGCAAAGCTTACTTTTTTTGATAATGGTATAGACCAGAGAATGAATGAAACATGTGCAGGTGGAACTGGTGCATTTATTGACCAAATGGCTGTTGTGCTTCAAACTGATGCAGCAGGTCTTAATGAAATGGCAAAAAATTATAAGACTATCTATCCTATTGCTGCAAGATGTGGTGTATTTGCAAAAACAGATGTGCTGCCATTATTAAATGAGGGTGCAGCAAAAGAAGATATTGCAGTTTCTATTTTTCAGGCTGTTGTTGACCAGACTATAGGAGGGCTTGCATGTGGAAGAACAATTTCTGGTAATGTTGCATTTTTAGGCGGTCCATTATTTTTCTTGTCAGAACTTCGCAACAGGTTTATAGAAACATTATCTTTAACGCCTAATGAAGTTATTTTCCCAGAACATCCACAGCTTTTTGTTGCTATGGGTGCAGCACTTGTTTCTAAAAAAAGTAAAGAAGTTTCTTTTAAATCTATTATTAATAAAGTTGAACAGCTGCAAACTACTAAAGTAGAAAGTGAAATAGAGCAGCTGCCGCGTCTTTTTGAATCAGAAAAAGATTATGAAGAGTTTAAAGAGCGTCATTCTAAAGAAGGTATATTAAATAAAAAAGAGTTTTCTCTTGCAGAGGGAGAGCTTTATCTTGGCTTAGATGTTGGTTCTACTACTACAAAAGCAATATTAATAGATAAAGATGATAATTTATTATTTGAATCTTACTCATCAAACCTTGGCAACCCAGTTAAATCTGTTTTACTTGTGCTGGAAAAAATATATGCTGCAATGCCAAAAAATGCTTACATTGCTAATTCATGTATTACAGGATATGGCGAAGGTTTAATTAAAGCTGCTCTTGGTGTAGATGAAGGGGAAGTTGAAACAGTAACTCACTTTACTGCAGCAAGATATTTTGTTCCAAATGTATCTTTTATATTAGATATTGGTGGACAGGATATGAAATGCATGTATGTTCGTAATGGGGCAATTGATAAAATTATATTAAATGAGGCATGTTCTTCAGGCTGTGGCTCGTTTATTGAAAACTTTGCAAAATCAGTGCAGTCTACTGTTCAGGATTTTGCATCAACAGCACTTAAAGCAGAACATCCTGTTGATTTAGGTTCAAGATGCACAGTATTTATGAACTCAAAAGTTAAACAGGCACAAAAAGAAGGGGCTTCTGTAAGTGATATTTCTGCTGGTCTTTCATATTCTGTTGTTCGTAATGCTTTATATAAAGTTATAAAAATGAGCAGTGTGGAAGATTTAGGTGAACATGTTGTTGTGCAAGGTGGGGCTTTTTTTAACGACGCAGTATTAAGAGCATTTGAGCTTTCTGTTGGCAGCAAAGTAACAAGATTTGCCATTTCTGGTCACATGGGTGCTTTTGGTTCAGCATTAATTGCAAAAGAAAGAAGCGAAAATGGCAAACATTCTGCTATTATTAAATCTGATGCAATAGCCAGCTTTAAAATGGAATCAATTAATGTTAGATGTAAACGCTGTTCTAATCACTGCTTATTAACAGTTAATAAGTTTGGTGGCAGTAAAAAACATTATATTACTGGTAATAGATGTGAAAAAGGTGTGCAGGAAGTAGAAGAAGCAAATAAACTTCCTAACCTTTATGCATATAAAAATATGCGTCTTTTTGAATACTACATTCCACTAAATAAGGAAAATGCATCTCGTGGTGTTGTTGGTATTCCAAGAGTATTAAATATTTATGAAAATTATCCATTTTGGTTTACATTATTTACAAATCTTGGTTTTAGAGTAGAAATATCTGATAAATCATCAAAAGAATTATTTAATACTGGTCTTGAAACTATTCCTTCTCAAACTGTATGCTATCCTGCAAAAATAGTGCATGGTCATATAATGAATTTAATCAGCAAAGGTATTAAACGAATATTCTATCCGTGTATTCAAAAAGAAGTTCATGAAGAAGGTGCAGATAATAACTATAATTGTCCTGTTGTTTGCAGCTATCCTGAAGTTATAAGATTAAATGTTGATGCTTTGGTAGATGAAAAAGTTGAATTTATGGGTCCGTTTTTGCCATTAAATGATTATAAATATTTAGAAAATTCTCTTGTGCAGATGTTTCAGCCTTTTAATATTCCAGAACAGGAAGTGCGTATTGCTGCAAGAAAAGCAGATGCAGAAATGAAAAACTTTAAAAATGATATCCGCATGAAAGGTGAAGAAACATTAGAATATATTGAAAAACATGGTATTCAAGGTGTTGTTTTATCTGGCAGACCATATCACATTGACCCTGAAATAAATCATGGTATACCTGAACTTATTACATCTAACGGTCTTGCAGTATTAACTGAAGATTCTATTGCTCATCTTGCAACCGTTGAAAGACCAATGAATGCTGTTGACCAGTGGACATATCATTCAAGATTATATAAAGCTGCAAGTTTTGTATCAGAACATGATAATATTGAATTAATTCAGCTTAATTCTTTTGGCTGCGGTCTTGATGCGGTTACTACTGAGCAGGTTTATGATATTTTAAATAGACATGATAAGCTTTATACAGTTATTAAAATTGATGAAGGCAGTAACTTAGGTGCAGTCCGTATCCGTATACGCTCTCTTATAGCAGCAATTCAGGACAGGAAAAAACGAGGTATAAGCAGAAGTTTTACACCAGCTAAAAAAGGTGCAGAATTTACAAAAGAAATGAAAGATACCCATACTATTATTATTCCACAGCTTTCCCCTATTCATATACATTTAATGAAAGAAGCATTAGCTGCAGAAGGTTATAAAGTAAAAGTATTAGAAACAACAGATAGAAACGATATAGAGTGCGGTTTAAAACATATTAATAATGATGCATGTTTCCCTGCTATTGTTGCAGTTGGTCAGTTATTAAACTATGTAATGTCACCAGAATGCGATACAGAAAGAGTTGCAGTGCTTATTTCACAAACAGCAGGTGGCTGCCGTGCTACAAATTATATAGGCTGGTTGAAAAATGCATTAAACAGAGCTGGTTTAAGTCATATACCAGTGCTTTCTTTTAACCTGCATGGTATGGAAACTCATGAAGGATTTAAAGTTACTATGCCAATGATAAGGCGTATGGTTATGGGTATATTGTATGGTGATTTGCTTATGAGAATGTTATACAGGTGCCGTCCTTATGAAAAAGTAAAAGGTGAAACTGAAGCAGTATATCACAAATGGGCAGATATTTGTGCAAGAAATGTTTATAACTATAACTGGCGTCAGTTTAAAAAAGATGTTTATGATATTGTGGAAGAATTTGATAATATACCAATGAATGAAACACGAAAACCCCGTGTTGGTATTGTTGGTGAAATATTAATCAAATTTCACCCTGATGCAAATAATAAAGCTGTAGAAGTTATAGAAAGAGAGGGTGGAGAGGCAGTTGTGCCTGATTTTATGGACTTTGTTCTCTACAGTGCTTATGATGATATATATAGAAGCAAATATATGGCAGGTTCTAAAATCCGTAAATATGCTGCAAGATATATTATATGGATGATTGAAAGAAAAAGAAATATTATGCGTAAAGCATTAAGGAAAAGTAAACATTTTGATGCTATGCCTGATATTTTTGAACTTGCTCATTTAGCTGAAAAAATAGTTTCGCTTGGTAATCAATCAGGTGAAGGCTGGCTTTTAACTGCTGAAATGGTAGAATTAATAGAAGGTGGTGTTGGCAATATTCTTTGTGTTCAGCCATTTGCATGTCTTCCAAATCATGTTACTGGTAAAGGTGTTATGAAAGCATTAAGGGTTGCCTATGATAATGTCAATATTGCAGCAGTAGATTATGACCCGGGTGCAAGTGAAGTAAACCAGTTAAACCGTATTAAACTTTTAATGAGTGTTGCTCAGAAAAATTTAGCAATTACTAGAAAAGAAATATAATCATTGTTTAAATATGGAGAAATTTTTCTCCATATTTGTATTTATTAAAAATTTTTAAAGCCACAAATGTGGATATAATATATCTATTGTTTTCCTCCTTAATATATTTTATTATCTGCCGATATATCTAATGTATCTTTAATTTTTTTATATATTGTTATATTTGTATTGAAAAAATAATAAAAATTAATTATTATAAAATAGTTATTTATGATTTTTAGGCACATAATTTGTTATCATTTTTTAAATATACTATCCATTTTGGAGCGAATTTAATGATAAAACGGCTATTTTTACCAGTGATTGCTTTTATTCTTTGTTTTTCTGTATTAAGTTATGGTCAATCTCAGATAAGTTTAAGTGGTGTAATTGATGACAACTTTGAGAAAGATTTTCGTAATACACCTTTTCCAAGAGATAAAAATGCTAATATTATTACTGAAAAAGAACTGCTGGATAATCTTCCAAAAGAAACATCAGCAGAAACAGTATATGTTTCAAGATTTGAAGTAACAGGCAACAGAGTTATTGATAAAAAAGATATTCAAATGGTCCTTATTGATTATGTTGAAAGAAATTTAACATTAGCTCAGATAAATGAAGCTGCTGATGAAGTAACAAAATTCTACAGACAGAAAGGATATATAATAAGTTATGCTTATATTCCACCTCAGGTAGTTAGCAACAGCACAATAAATATTGCTGTTGTAGAGGGGGAAATTGGTGAAGTATATGTAGAAGGTTTATCAGATTATAAAAAAGAGTTTATTTTAAAATATTTAAAACCATTACAATCTGGTATTGTTCTTGATGCAAAAACTTTAGAAAGACGCCTTTTATTATTAAACAATTTTATGGATTTAAAAGTTAATGCTACTTTAAGACCGGGTAAAAGAAAAGGCACATCAGATATTATTATTTATGCACAAGATACAAATCCATACAGAGCAAGTTTTAGCGTTGATAACTATGGTAATAAAATAACTAATGAATACCGCCTTAATGGTGCTGCTATGATAGGTAATATTATTACAAGCGGAGACAGGCTTGCATTAAATTTATCTCTTGGTTTAGATAATTTTAACCCATGGCAGCTTTTTTACGGCAGGATAGATTACAGGCTTCCTATTGGCAGTGAAGGGTTTAAGCTTGGCTTTGCATATTCAAGAAGTAACTATATAGGCACAAAAGATTTTGCAAAAGCTCTTGAATTAGAAGGTTATTCTAACGATTATTCTATATATACAGAATATCCAATTATTTTAAGAAATAAAGGCACTTTAAATTTAGGTGCTGGCATATGTGTAAAAGAATCTGCAGATAAAATACTTGGTGAAAAAAATTCTCAGGATATTTTAACTAATGCATCTCTTAGTCTTTATGGTGAAGCTTATCCATGGACTGGTGCTAATATGTATTATTCTCTTGCTTTTTCTCAAGGTTTAAGCGGTCTTTATGGAGTTTCTCATTACAGCAGCAATTCTTCTAACCCTAATGCAAGCGGTTACTATGAAAAACTATATTTAGATTATGAGTATCATCAGTTTATTACTTGGTTTTTTAGAATGAGATTATTCTTTTCAGGTCAGTGGACATCAGGCACCACTTTTTCAGGTGAAAGGTTTTACATAGGTGGAATTTATAGTGTCCGTGGATTTGAAAGTGGTATAGAAGCAGGGGATAATGGATACAGAGTTAGTTTAGAAGCTGAATTTGATTTAGGTATTCCACATATCAAAGCATTAGTATTTTATGACAGAGGTCAGGTATTTAATTATAATGCAGATTATCATGGGTATGGCAGTGCGTCTCTTGATTCTGCAGGTGCAGGGCTTCGTTTTTATCCATGGAAAGGGCTTGCAATCAAAATTGATTATGGTTACCCATTAATGTCATCACAAAATCGTGAAGCAGGCTGGGGCGTTGTATACGGGAGAATAAGCTATGATTTCTAAAATTAAATATTACACAGCTTTTATTTTAGTTTTTTTATTTAATATTCCTGTTTATGCTGCTCCAAATGGTGCAAATGTGGTGTATGGTGATGTAAATATTTCTCAAAGCGGCTCTAATACTGTTATTAATCAAAATACAGATAAAGCAATTATAAACTGGAATTCTTTTGATGTTAATAAAGGTGAAAGTGTTCTTTTTAATCAGAATTCATCATCAAGTATTATTTTGAACAGAGTTACAAGTGGTCTGCCTACTAATATTTTTGGCAATATTTCAGCAAATGGTAATGTATTTATTTTAAATCAGGCTGGAGTATTAGTAGGAAATGGTGCACAAATTAATACTAACAGTTTTTTAGCAGGTGCAGCAAGTATTAATGATAAAGATTTTCTTGCTGGTAAACATAATTTTTATGGTGCTCAAGGTAATGTGATTAATAACGGCAGTATAAAAGTGCAAGATGGCGGATATGCTGTGCTTATGGGTAAAAAAGTAGAAAATAATGGGCTTATTTCTGCAAAATTTGGCAAGATATATTTATCATCAGGTGAAACATTTAGAATGGATATGAGCGGAAATGATTTAATCGGTGTAGCTGTTGAAAAAGGTATAACTGATGCTTATATCTCTAATGCAGGTCATATTCAGTCAGAAGGTGGAACTATTGTTATGACTGCAAAAAATGCTTCTGATGTTATACGCCATGCTGTTAATAATACAGGAATTATTGATGCTTCTTCTATCTCTTATGAAGGTGGTAAAGTAATATTAGGTGCAGAAAATGGTCAGATAGTTAATGCTGGAGAAATAAATGTTTCATCTCAGGCAGATAAAGGTGGTTCTGTTGATATAAATGCAGCAAATATTATTAATAATGGCACTATTGATGCAAACGGCTTAAATGGTGGTATAATTAATATGCTTAGTTCAGATTTACTAAAAATAAATAATTCAAGTATTATACAGGCAAACAGCTTTGGATATGGAAATGGCGGCAGTATAAAACTTATATCCCATAAAAGGGCAGAATCATATAGTGGTGCATTAATTGAAGCAACATCTGTATATGGAAGTGGTGGTTTTATAGAATTAAGCGGTTATGATTCTCTTTATGCTTTTAGTGATTTTAATACAAAATCACTTTATGGTGTATATGGTCAGTTTTTATTAGACCCATCAAATATGTTTATTGGTAACTATTCTAATTTATCTGATGATGAAAATAATCAAGTATCAAGTAATGGCAATACTTATATTGATATTGCATGGCTTAATAATATGCTTAATACATCTAATATGACACTACAGACATTACAAGGTAACGGCAGTGGAGATATTACATTAAATGCTGGTGTAACATTAACTGGAACAAATGGGTTAACTCTTGATGCAGCTAATAATATTAATTTATTAGGTGATATTAATAATCTTGCTTCTCTTACATTAAATGCAGGTGGTGGAATTACAGGCAATAACAGTATTATTGCAGGTGAAATTACTGCAAATGCTTTGAATAAAATATTATTAACAAAATTAGATATTACTGGTAAATCATCATATATATCATCAAATGGTGATGTTAATTTAGTTGGTGATAATATAGGGCTTATTACTAATATTAAAGGTCACAATGTAAGTGTAGAAGTGACAAAAACAGGCAGTGGTATATCAATGGATACATCTGTTACAAGCGATAAAGCTGCTGTAACAGGACAGGAAGTTGTATTAAAAGCAGATGGTGCAGTTAATATTTCTGTAGATACAAAAAAATTATCAGCAGAAAGCATAAACAATAGTTTAGATATTACTAATTTAAATAGAAATGAAACAGTTTTAGATAAATATTTTGGTAATCAAACATCTACTTATACACAGGATACTGGTATTATTAATTTAAGTTATATACCTAAAAATGCAATAGGGCAGGATTTAACAATTAAAAGCACTTATGGCACTGTAAAAGCAGTTGACAGATTAGATGCTCTAAAACAGTATGCAGGGCTTAAAATTGATGTAAATACTATACATTTTATAGAAAATAATAGTAATCTGCTTACACTTGATTCTTCATTTTTAGGTAATAAAAAAGCTGATAAATATATATTTGAAACTAATGGAAATATTAATGTTGATTTAGGCAGTATGTCAAAAGATTTACTACAAAGTGGTGTTGAATTAATATCAAGAAATGGAGCAATAACATCAATTTCAGATATTTCTGCCATGTATTTTTCTGCTAATGCTTTAAATGATATTAATGTTACATCATACTTATTAGGTGGTATTTCTTTAGAAAGTGCATCAGGTAGTATTAATTATACGCACAAAGCTGGTCCAATAAGTATAAAAGCATTAAAAGCATTAAATGGTAATATCAATGTAAATTTAGTTGGAACTTCTGGTGGTTCATCTATTCCGGGAGTTACTTTACCACCAGATTTTAATATAGGTGATTTATATATATTTGGGCTGGAGTCTAAGAACCCTGTTAATATTACTACACAAAATGCAAATGTTATATCTATTGCGGGAAATGGAGCAACAGCATTAACTTTAAATATTACAAATAATAATACTAATCCATATAAATTAGAAATATCTAATAATTATAATATTACATTAAATACAAGCAACACTCAGTTCAGCGAAATAAAACTTTCAAGTAATAATGGCAATCTTTATTTTCCTGTTACAAACAATACTTTAACTGCTGTTGATAAAATATATTTATCTGCAAACCACATCAATGGGGATAGCAAAAATTTAAAATTATTAGCAAAAGATGTATATGTAAACCAAAAATCAGGCAGTAACTCTTTTATTATAGATGCAGAAAGGGCAGATATTAATGGCAGTGAGCTTTATATAACATTTGTAAAAGATACACAGCTTGCTGATATTAATAAAGATGATTATGCTGTTAGTGGCGGCTCTATTAATATCATGTCTGATTATGATGTTATACAGCAGAATAAAGTATATGCTTCTAATGTAAATATTGCTGCTGACAGCTTTACTTTTGACAGCATTGATAGTAGTGTTATTCATGGTAATAATATTTCAATTAATGCAAAGGGAGATATATCAGGTTATGGTAAAATTATAGCTGATAAAGTTTATTTGTCAGGCTCTACAATATCATCTGCATCTAATCTTTTAGTATTAGCTGATTATGGTCACTTTATTTCAACAGCTGTAAATAAACCAGCAAATGATATTTTAATAAATATAAATTCAGATGACTGGTTTGATAATTTAAAATCATATAAATTTGAAACTTATGGTAATGGGCTGTCTTATTTAAATGGTAAACTTGTTGATTATAAAATATATGATATGGTAAAGAATGTTTACACTAGGAATTTACAGCCAATAGAAAATACAAATATTGATAAAGTAACTGGTGATGATTTGATTAAAGGTGGCAGACTGCAGGATACAAGCGAACTTGTAACTATTGAAGATAATAAAACACCAAAAGTTAATAATATTACTAAGAAAAATAAATCTATTGAATTAAAATGAGAGGTATGATATGAGTAAGAGTGATTTACAGGCGAAGCTGGTGCAGGCTGTAATGGACCATGATGTTGATTTAGTAATTCAGGCTATTAGAGATGGTGCTGAAGTAGATAGCAATGTTATATGTCAGGCTGAAAGTGCTTTACAAGATTTAGAAATAGAATATGCTGATGATACAGCTTTGTATGCAGGTAGAACTGCAAAAAATTCAGACAGAGATTATATATACAGAATAGTATCAAGATATGCAAAAGGTCAAAAACTTGATACTATTATTAACAGTATGTTTAACAGAAAAACAAACTCTCTAAAAAGTAAAGGTGTAATAATTACTCCCAAAAATAAAAATGAATTAAGGAAACTTATAACTCTTAAAAGACAATATTTAGGTGATATTGATATTTCACAAATAAAAGACTTGTCAGGCTTGTTTAAGGACATGCATAAGACAAAAACTATGAGATTAGATTATTATGATGATTATGATAATGTTTTTCATTATGACGAAGTATGTAGAACAGATTATGGCGGCATAGACCGCTGGGATACAAGCCATGTAGAATATATGGACGAAATGTTTTATGGCTTTGATTTTAGTGAGATTAGCGATGATAGTCCTCTTTTTAAATGGATAAGCAGTTTAGATGTATCAAATGTAAAAGATATGGGATATATGTTTGCAGATTCAAAAGATTTTAATGTGGATATAAGTGACTGGGATACATCAAATGTTATAAATATGAGTTATATGTTTAAAAATGCGTCAAAGTTTAATCAAGATATAGGCTCATGGAACACTTCAAATGTATTATGTATGGTTGGAATGTTTGACGGAGCAGAAAGCTTTAAACAAAATATAGATAACTGGGATACCAGCAGTATAAATAAGGATTATAGAAAATCCAATGAAAAAATGTATAATTTTCTAGATCCTGAAAAACTATGCAGATATATAAAATTTGAAAACTGTCCTACTGTTCCTGCATGGATAAAAACACCAGAAAGAGAAAACGATAAATATATACCTAAAACTAAAATGGAATTAATGATGCTTGTCAGGGATAAAAATGTATCATTAGCAGATATTGATATTTCCAATATTAATGATTTATCAGTTTTATTTCTTCACTGTAACAGGAATTTTGATGGATTAGAAACATGGGATACAAGTCATGTAGAAAATATGAGCCACATGTTTGCTTTTAGCAGAAACTTTAACCATGATATTAGTATGTGGAATACATCAAAAGTAAAATATATGGATGGCATGTTTCAAGAAACTGCTTTTAACCAAAATATCAATAACTGGGATATATCAAATGTAAAAGATATAAGCATGATGTTTTTTTGTGCTAGAGAATTTAATCAACCCTTAGATAAGTGGGATACTTCAAATGTAGAAAGTATGTATTGTTTATTTTTGTTGGCAGAAAAATTTAATATGGATATTAATTCTTGGAATACATCAAAAGTAAAAAATATGTCAAGAATGTTTCAAAGCATGTCTTTTAATAAGCCACTAAATAATTGGAATACCAGTAAAGTTACTAATATGGAATCAATGTTTTACAACAATAATGCTTTTAACCAAAATATCAGCAGCTGGAATGTATCTAAAGTAACAAACTTTACAGGAATGTTTGGAGAAGCAGCTTCATTCAACCAGCCACTTAATGACTGGGACATATCAAATGCAACATCTTTAAAATCTATGTTTTTTAGAAATAAATCTTTTAATCAACCGTTAAATAATTGGAATACTTCAAAAGTCAAAAATATGCATAGTTTATTTGAGGAAGCAGAAAGTTTTAATCAATATATTGGCGACTGGGATGTATCAAAGGTTACAGAGATGAGTTCTATGTTTAGTGGTGCCAAGCATTTTAATCAAGATTTAAGCAACTGGAAACCAAAAAGTATAAAAAGATTGTCGTGGTTTTTAGAAGATGCAAAATCATTTAGATATAACCTTAACAGCTGGGATATAGAAAAAGGCAGTGTAGACACATACTGTATGCTTAATGGCACAAAAATACCAAAACCAAAATGGTATGAATAAAGTTGACTTGTTCAAACAATTAGATTAATTATAATGAATATATCAAGAGAGTTTAAAATAAACTAGGTCTTACTGAGCCGAAAGGCGAAGTATCTAAAAACTAGATACTTTAAATATTTCATACACTATTGTAAAATATATAATATAGATTTTTCGCCTTTAAAAATCAGGCTCAAAATGACTTATATTGTGAAAACTGCAGGTCTTACTGAGCCGAAAGGCGAAGTATCTAAAAACTAGATAATTTAATATATTATTCTCTGCAATTCTAATAAATAAAAATTATGAACTATTTAAAACTTTATTGTTAAGATATATATATTCTATAAATTGCAGATTATTTAAGACAATATCATACTATTTATTATAGTTATATTGATTTCATCTGACAAATCAAAATTGTAATATTATATATCCAAATTTGTTTTTTGATATATTTATATTAAATGCTGCAAATATAGTTATAATATAAGGGGAGACTGCTGAAAAAGTATTTTCAGGCAGTCTCAGTTACATTTTTATAAAAAATTTACTTGATAGATTAATCTTCCAGTGGAGAAAATTCATCTTTACCTACAAAACACTGTGGGCATACCCAGTCATCTGGTAAATCTTCAAATGCAGTGCCGGGAGCTATTCCATCCTCTGGTATTCCAACAGCAGGGTCATAAATCCATCCGCATACATTGCAAACATATTTTTTCATATATTCCTCCTTATATTTGCTTTTCTTCAGCATTTTTAATACCTAGCTTTTTTAAAAGTCTAGATTTTAATATTTCAATTATCTGCTCATAAGTTTTTGATTTTAAAGGTATTTGACCACCGGCAGATTTCATATGTCCTCCGCCATATCCTATGCCTCTAACAATGGATAATGCTATTGTTCCAACTGCTTTTTTACTTGTTTTATTGCGGATAGAAAAGTAGCATGTTTGGTCAATTCTTCCTACAACAAAAGATGATTTAATTTCACGCATTCTAAGAAGATAGTCTGAAATTTCTGCTATTAAATCGGCATTTCTAACTTCTTCTAAATCACAAAAAATTAAATCGTTATATATAATTGCCTGTCCTACTGCTTTACGGATAGTTTTAAAATAATATCTTGGCAGTTCTGGTGTTTCTATTTTATTAAGTTTAGCAAAAGAAGCATTTGGGAATACATAGCTTATCATATCCATATCTGCCTGAGTATTGCCTCTGCCTGCACCAAAAGTATCTGTTTTTATACCATAATATAAAGCTGTTGCAGTATTAATATCAGGAGTAATTCCTAATTCTTTATAATATTCAGCAATAATAGTTGATGTAGAGCCATAGTTGGTTCTAATATCATTAAATGGAACTGTTGTAGATATTGTGCGAAGGTTATGGTGGTCTATAACTGCATCAGGAAGCCTTTGACCTGTTTCATAAATATTGCCGGCACCAGGCTGAGTATCAACTAATATAAGATAATCATATCTTGCTAAATTTAATTTAGTTATATAGTGCATATCAATTTTACAGAGTTTTACAAACTCTTTGTTTTCTGCTCGTCCAATAACTCCCATATATGCTATTGTTACGCGTTTTTTTAATGTAGCAGTAAGTAAGTTTTTTAATGCAAAAGCTGCAGCAATAGTATCAGGGTCTGGGTTATTGTGAGTCTGAATTAAAACTTTTCTTTTTGATTTTACTGCTTCTAGTAATTTGTTAATCATAAAAAATCCTGTTTTTATTCAACTGAAAAATCTAGTATTAGTTTTCTATCATTAAACTCTATTTTATTAGGTTGTTTTGGAAAATTTAATTCTTGTATTTTTCTGCTTAAATCTTCTGTAGAAAAGTAAGAATCTACTTCAAAAACAACATTTTTATGTGAGTAGGAAACTGTTTTATATGATTTAATAAGTCCTCTTTGAGAAAGAGTATCTATAATATTTTTTGTTAATACCAGATTACTTGCATTAACAAAATTGATATTATATTTTTGCAGTTTTGTAGCTGTTTCTGGAAGCTGTATAATATTATCCCTTACATAAGCAACAGTATCAGTTGCAGCTTCTTTTACAGCATTATTATAACATTTAATAATATTATTATTATCGTTTCCTGTAACTATTTGTATTGTTTTGCTGTTATTTTTTTTATTTACAATAGTTACTGTTGTTTCTACTTCACATATATTATCAGGCTCTTTAAAATCTTCAATATTATTAATAATTCTAAAATCAAACATAATTAAAGAAGCACTGTTTACTTCACGAAATGCTTTGTTTATTTTCTTTTCATCATATATATCATCTATTTTTCCTAAAAATAAAGCCTGTTCTGCTAAAGAAAACTGTTTTGATGAAAGAGTATTAGTAATAGTATTTTGAATTTGTTTTGCAGGAAGTATTGTATCATCTATACCCCTGTATATATATACAGTAGAATCAGCATACTGATTTAATAAAAGTCTTGCATCTTTTAATGCAGCATCATCAAGGTCAATTTTTAATTTAACAGTAACAGTTGTATTGTCTTCAATATTCTGCTCTAAAATAGAATAACTTCTTATAAATTTAAAGAAATCATCATTTACTTCCATATCTGTAATTTTATTTTCTTTATAATACCAGCGTATAGAAGAAATCTTTGCATTATATAATGCACTGTAATAAGCATCTCTAAGCCGTAAATTTTTAATAGTTGCTTTACCAATGACAGTAACATTATATGCATAACTTTCAGAAGTATAAAATATTGCAGTAATTAATATTATGATTGTTATTATTTTTTTCATATTATTCCTGTATAATACACATTTTTTTTCACTATATCATATTTTTTTATTATTTGCAATAAATCTTCTAAATAGGTTCTTCCTGATTTCTTAACTAACAGGACAAATGTTACACTTTTAGTAAAAAATAAATCTTAACTT
>ERZ777011.981-NODE-981-length-36057-cov-16.409227_pt1 | contig 36057 bp, 29 predicted proteins | sample MGYA00374964_ERZ777011 | MGnify/ENA primary metagenome ERZ777011 (study PRJEB29310, sample SAMD00008975) | mouse gut metagenome | study: EMG produced TPA metagenomics assembly of the Metagenome analysis of fecal microbiota from mouse which was promoted...
TTCTGCCGTTCAGGAAGTTGGACTCGCCTTTTTATGGTTTAGCGGACAGTAATAAAAAAATATATATACCGTCAAAGAGTTGTCCAAATGTCTCTGCTGTCGGAGACATTACATAATGGGCTTAAACACAACATTGAAATAATCAATTTGTGTACATATTACGCCTAAAATGTCATTGAGGCGGAGAGCGCAAAGGTGCGGCCGTCGGTATAAGGAGCGATGGAGAGTTCGTGCTTCTGTGCCCACGGGCGCGTGAAAATGTAGGATGCCCCGGCACCTATGGCGGCTCCCGCCACAACGTCCCACCAATGGTGCTTCTTGGAAAAGACGCGCCCCCAGGCCACATAAGTGGCCAAAGCGTAGGCCGGCGCACCGAACTTCCATCCATATCGACGCTGGAGATAAGCCGCAGTGGCAAACGACACCGCCGAATGCCCCGAAGGGAATGAATGCCAGTCGGAACGGTCGGGACGCTCCTCTTTCACCGTATACTTAAGAAGCAGCGTCACACCGGCTGTCGCCGCTGCCGAGAAAGCCCCTTGCTTCAGTCCCTGCCAATCCCGGGTGATGAGCGTTCCTGCCAAAGCGGCCACCGGAAGCGCAAGAGCAATCACATCGGTGGAAATCCTTACCCCTTTCTGTGCCGAAGAAGGACGGAATACAGGGTCTGGCACAACCACATCCTGCGCGACCGCCGCGAAAGAAACGACCAGCACCACAAGAACTGCAATCAGTTTTTTCAAGCCTGACGTTTCATATGCGCCGAGGGCTGCATCAGAATCCAGCCTTACACAAGAATGCAGCTCCACCTTATCAACAGAATAATCCATAAATCTTAGGTATGAAGATGATGAGACCAACCGCCACTGAAGCAGCGACAAAGAGTAGAACGGCACCGGCGGCAACGTCTTTGGCCCGCCCAATCATAGGATCGAACCCAGGCGACACCTTGTCGGCGATGCATTCCAGAGCGGTGTTGAAACCTTCGGCCATGAAGACACATCCTATGCAGAGAACCACTACGCACCATTCCAAGGCGGATATGGAAAAAAGGAGTCCGGCCAAAACCACAAGCACTGCGGCACAAAGATGCACCTGCGCATTAGGTTCACGCCTGAAAAGGGAGACAATCCCCTTCCATGCAAAGCCAAACGAGCGCAGACGACCGCGCATAAAACCGGTCTTGCTGTCAGTAGTCATAATCGAACGACAATTGGTCAACGTAGAGCAACGAACCTTCGCCGCCGGTGAAAAAGTCTCCGTATTTCGACGAAGAAACCGTAATCTGCATATATGTCGGCACGCGCGAGGTGGAGCGGTATTCCAGAGGAATCACAAATTCCTTATAGGAATCCATCGTGCCCGAATATATGAGTTCACCGTATGCTATTATCGAAGGCAGAGCGGGGTCGAAAAGCTGCCTGTTCTTCGGTTCGGTACGTATTTCATAAGGAGCCGTCCAGTCGGCAAGAGCCACATATATGTGGCAAGAATCCGGACGGCCTACGAGATACCCATGGTCTGTATCTGACTTGTTTATGTCCTTGGCCTGATACTGGAAATAGCCACGCAGACGCGTCGGACGCAGATTCCACGGCTGTCCGAAAGCAAGCACACCGTTGGTGCCTGAAGTACGAAGATACGTCCCGGTGAATATATTGCCGGCAGCAATCTTTCCGATGTTGAACATACTTGCAAAAACAGTCTCCAGTCTGGCCGACTTCCCCTTGCCGTCTGGCGTATAATCAGACGGAACGGAATTGGAGTTTCCAGCCATTGTTGCCCCCTTGTTGCCGGTATCCCAGAACTGCAGTCCGCCTTCATTCCAAGGCTGCCACACCTTTCCGTTGAGCGACCACTGGTCAAACGAGCCGTTGGGGATGAGTTCCGCAGACTGAGTCGTAACATGGATTTCGCTTCCGAAATCCTCTCCTGCCACTGCCCTGACAACATATTCCGTAAGCGGCTCCAAGCGGGGAATGCATGCAGAAAAAGAAGTTCCATCGGAGACCACCGACGACTCGGGTACATCGATCCATTCCTCGGAACCGGCCTGCCTGTACTGGAAACCCTGCTTAAGGCCCTCCTGCGACTCGCCGTAAACCCATACCACCTTAGACCAAGCATCGGCTGAGACGGTATTGACCACAAAGTCCACTTTCTCCACATATACAGTCCACCGCTCGGTGCGGCCATGAACCGTAACGTCTATCTCAAGCGGTCTGACAAGGTTGATGCGTCCGGGCTTTACGTCGGGAGAAAGCGTCGTGATGCCATCCGGACCGAGCTTCAGAGAGGTGAGGTTGAGATATGCGAGGTTTTCCGAGTCAGGCACACGCACCACTATGCGTCTGCCCGGAACGTCTATCACCGTCTCCCCCATTTGGCCCTCGATGCTGAAGCGGCGTTCAATCTCCTGCACTGCCGAAACAGTCCAAGTATAGTCCTGATAGCGTGATATGACTATATTGAGAGGCGAAGCGAGGTCGAAAGAGCCGGACAGAAGATCAGTGGAGCAAGAAGCCCCCTCTGTAAACGTGAATTCCGCGAAACGCACAGCACGGATGTCAACGTCCTCTTCCAGATAGACAGTCGCCTTGAGATTCTCCACGTCAATCACCGCCGGAAGCGATTCGCCCTCAGCAGCCAACGACAGAATCTCCTGCCGAATGCGGGGATAAGGCACGTCATTCTTTATGCACGACGCAAACGCCATGACAAGGAAGAGGGCGGAGAGACACGATATTGCATACCTTTTTTTCATATATGGACTCCGATGCCGAAGTTGATGTTGAAGATGTTGAACTTAAAGTTTGCTCCGGAAGTGAAGCGGTTGCCGAGCGGCTCGCCGTTGACAGTCTGCTTCTCATTGCGGAGATAGAATCCGAACACACCGAAAGAGACATTGAACGAAACGTTCTTCATGATGAACACGCACACGCCGGGCGAGAACGACAGCCGCGCCTGCATATAGGTGGAATTGGTTTCCTTCGGCTCGCCGTTGTATGGACGCCGGAACTCGCTGTTGCCAGAGGCGAACGCAAGCTCCACCTCGTTGAATATGCCGAAACGCGATCCGCGTGCAAGACCTATGTACTGCGCCGAGGTGATTGCCGCCGAATACTCCTCGTTGAGATAGCCTATGTCGGAAATGGCAAACGACATATCGTCGGAGAAGTCAAGGCTCATCGAGCCAAGCGAAGCCTTTGCCTTTGTATAGTTTAGCCTCAATCCTACCGAGACGTTGTTGCGCACGAAATAGGAAATCGTCGGTTTGATGGAGAATACGTGTCCCGAAAAATCGAAATCGGAAAGGAGGTCGAACACCTTCAGGTCTTCCGATGAAAACTCGCCGTAAGACGCCGTGAGCGCAAACAGCCACTGCCCCTTGGGGATGAACAGGAAATTGAACAGGCCACGGTCGAAGCGGCCCAGATTGCGCTGCCTGATTATCAAAGGTACGGTGTCGCCTTTTACCACCACTTTCTCCTTAGGGTCAATCAGAGAATAATCGCGCACAATCTTCGACCTTCCCTCAAGCACCGACCTGAATCCGTCGGCAAGCGAATCAGGCACCCACATCAAACGGCCGGGAACGCCATCGGCAACGACCGAATCCTGAACCATTTCCCCCGACGCGGAGGCGACAGCCCCCGAAGCCGCAAACATCAACGATAATATAATAGCGATCAGTTTTTTCATATTGTCAGAGATAGAAGGCTACGCCGAAAGAAATCGAAAAAAGGTTGATGCGGAAATTGGCCGACTTCGACTTGCGCCTGGACACATAAACCTGGTCGGAAATCTGCTTCGTGTCCGTATAGCTGAAACCAAGCACGCCCACATTCACCTCAAGCGCGGAATAGTTGGAAAGGAACACGCAGAATCCGGGGGCTATGCCTACGTCGAGCGAGAAATTCCTCTCGTAAGAACCGGTAAGCTCCGTGGACTTTCCCTTCATAAGTTTAGACTGGCCGCCGCCGAGCTGGAGCTGCAGCTCATTGAAGAAACCGAACCGCTTGCTGCGCCCTATGGAGAAGTAATTCCGCATTATAGCCATGGCGGAATAATTGTGCGAAAGGCGATACAGGTTCTCTATGTCAAATTCATTGTCGGCACCAAGCACTATGTCGGCAGACTCAAGCTTGGTCAGCGACCGGGAATAGGCGAACTTTCCGCCCGCCCCCATATCGTCCTTGAATATATAGCACACCATGGGAGACACCTTGAACGAATACGTGTCGCCTGAGACTCCTTCGAGAATCAGGAACTGGTATTTGTTCTGGTTGGTCTGGTCGTAGGAAATGGAGAGGCCGGCAACCCATTGCCCTTTCGGGACAAAGACCACCGACTCAATCTCGCGTTTGAATTCTTCCTGCGCTCTCGCCCCCAACGGGACGAGAGCCAGAAAGAATACCGACAGTATGACTGCAAGCGATTTATTCATACACAAGTTCAAAGTCGTCAAGATAAACGACGCTCTTATCCGAACCGGAGAAGAAATCGCCGTATTTTGAGGCTGACACGACAATCACAAGATAAAGAGGTTTGTCGGTTGCTGCCCGGTCGCGATATTCCAGAGGAATCTCCACGCGCTGCAAAGCGCCGTCAGGGCCGAAGGCATCAGTCCAAGTGATCTGTCCGTAAGCAATCACCTTGTCGTAGTCCTCATCACCGGATTTCACAGGGAAAAGCTTGCGGTTTTTGGGGTTCGTACGGATTTCAATAGGCGCTGTCGTCAAAGCCGCATAAATCTGGCAATGGTCAAGCTGTCCTTTGAAGTTGTCAGGAAGGAATTCTTCGTTTCCGCTCTTTATGATGCCGACAGTGCCCGGGCGGTAGTTTGCCCATACGGCCACCTTGTCGGGATGCGAACCGTTGTATTCACGTCCGAGCGAAAGCACTCCGTTGATGCCATCGGTCTTCACATAGTCTCCAGTGAAGACGTTTCCTGCAGCCAACATCCCCATCGCCGAGGTAGAGGCAAGACGGGCAGAGAACGAACCGGAATTGAACATATCTGCCGATTTGTCTGTCAGCACCTTGTTGGCCGTGGCACCGCCCTCATTGCCGGAGTCCCAATAAGTAGGCTCTGAACCGAGACCCGGGAATATGACGGTCTTGGTGCCAAGCGACGTTTTGGCGGAATACGTACCCCAGTCTTCAAAGCCCGCATTCGGAATCGTGAATACGCTTTCCGTAGTGAAGGACATCGGTTCGGAAGCATACGAGCCTGCGACCGCGCGGTATTCATAACGTGTGCCGGGCTTAAGACTTGAAAGTGTCACCTTGAATCCCTGGCCGACGGTCTTCTGCGGATTGCGGCGGCGCAACTGAGCCACATTATCAAGAGACACCTGAGTCCACGTAGTGGAACCAGCCTCGCGATACTCAAGTACAGGCGGGTTGGTTGCATCAACGATCGTTCCGGTAATGACGGCCTTACGCGCACGGAGATTGAGCAAATTATCCTGAGCCACCGGATAAAGAACCACCGGATCGTCTATCACCTGACTTCCCTCGCCTACTCCGATACGTATCTTGGTCGGAGTGAACTTGCCATAAGTGTCGTAAGGCGTAAGCGTGAACTCATACACGCCTTTAGCCAAGGCATTCAGCCAGGCGGCCTTCAGATGCACATAAGCGGTAACTATGTTCTTGGCCTCATTCGGGATAACCTCCCATTCAATTCCGGCATTGCGAAGCTCAACCGCGATATGGTCGGCAATGTTCAACAGATCGATGTCCGCAGACGGCAGACCGAGAGCCTCGGCCTGTTCAGAACGGATGAAAAGGTTCTTAAGCCCTCCGAAGGCCTTGACCTGTATGGACTTGTCGGCAAACTGACCGGGTTCTGCGAAAATCTGCTTCTCCACGTCGAACCCTACACCCTTCACGGCCGGACGCCCAAGTATCGTAACCTCGCTTTCAATCAGGATTTCACGGTCATCGACAGTAACAAGAATAAACGCACCGCCGATTTCGTCGTAAGTCGGATTGTCGGAGACATTCAGAATATACTCATGCCCCTTCTTCACACCGGGAATCTCGCCCGTAACGGAAAAATCCTTGCCGTCGGCACTTACGCCGGAGATGGTGTAAGCCAGATCCTTGTCGGCATTAGGCATCATGAAATATCCTTTGGCATCGATGTTGTCGGCTGTGAATTCAAGCGAACCTTTGGAATGTCCTATGACAACCTTGAAGTCGCTTACATTCACTGCATCAACAGAAGCCTTGTTGATTGAGGCAACGACGTTGGCAATTCCGCAATGCAGCGTAACGTCGGTGTCGCCGCCGTTGATTTCAAACTGCGATTGCCCCTGATAGAACTTCTTGTCGAACGAAGCCGGCACACTGTCGCCGGCCCAGGCCTCGGCAAGGTATGTCCCGGCGCGGAGCGGTATTCTGTCAGGGATGTTCTGCTGTCCCTGGTATTTTCGCACCAACCCCTTGGAGTTGGAGATGTAAAGCACCGTCGAGCTTCCGAGATCGATGTTGTCGGTCTCGGCACGCGTGAGGTCGGAATCGATTACCATCTTCATGCGAAGGGCGCCGTCGCAATCCGCACCGAAAGGCTCTTCGTAAACGCACGACTGGAAACCGGAAGCGGCAACTGCCGTGCAGGCCATAAAGGCCAAGTTTTTTATGATTGATTTCATTGTCGTGGCTGTTTTATTTTGTCACTCTGAGAGTGAGTGTTTTTTCTGTAGTTCCGTTAGCGTCACATACGACAAACCTGAACTGATGTTCGTCCGTCTCGCCTGTATTTGTAAGAGCCGTAAGCAGCGACATAAATCCTGAAATGTCGAAAGTCATCTCTTTCTTGCCACCTACATTTACCGGGAAGCCCATTCCACTGAGTATCTCGGCAAGTTCACCGGGATTCACAAGATCCAGTTCATCCTTAAGACCGAATCCTTCAAGTTCCTCTTTTGAAAGTTTTTCGGAAATGATATAGACTTTACATGTCTCTACACCGTTGGGAGCGGACGATTTCACATCAATCACAACGGAAGATGAGTCGGTGACATCGTTCACACCGTCGAAAGTAATCGGCTCATGCGCTTCGATTGTCGGGCCTTGCTGGGCAGGCGGTTCGGGGTCGTCGCCATCTTCTTTGGGTCGAAGGTCGTCCACCAACACATCGTCTTCGGAATCAACCGGACGGTTCACATCCTCTATTTCCACCGAAGCATCCACACGCAGTTGCACGGATATGTCTCCAGGCTCCTCATCACTCGGGGAATGAAGAGTGAACACAATCCTGTAGTGGTTGCCGGGACGCACGTCGTCATAGACCTTAGTCTCTGTGGTCTGATGGCCTTCCACTTCGCCTGTGAATATGGCAGCGAGAGTGGTGCTGCCTTCGACGAAGGCGAAGTATCCGGAGCGGTCGGCGTCGGCCTTGGTGAAATCGAGCGTCGAGCCATGCTCGCCTACCTTCACCGACACCTTGGAATCGGCCGACATGACCGAAGAAAGCTCTTCGGCGAAAATCACCGTGACCTTCACGTTGGACAGTTTGCAGACAATCGGGTCGGAAACCATCGTAACCTGATTGGCCTTCACGTCGAAGTCGGAAAGCGTGTGGCCTTCATAATACGGCGCATCCCAAGCCGCAGAAGCGTTTGCGCCGAAGAAAGCTTTGGCATAGTAGGTGCCCACGGGCAGCTCCACCACCTCAGGCATGTCGCCGTAGCGGAACGAAGCCTTTGGCGCAGTCTCACCTTTGAGGAAGAACTGAACGGTGAAGTCGGCCACATCCACGCCGGCACGCGTCTTCATTATGTTTTCCTCATTGACAAGCTCCACAGCGAGGGAGCGGGTGTTGACCTTTCCTTTGCCGTTATCGTCGGGGAAAGGGTTTTCCTTCGAGCATGAGGCAAAGACGGCCAGAAGAAGAACCGAAAGGAATATATTGAGATATTTCATTTCTGTTGTTATGATGTAAGATGGTTAGTAATTGAGTTTCACGTTATCAAGCACGAGCACGGAGCCTGTAGCCACGGCATTGTATCGGTTGGCATCGAGAGTCTGGTTGCCGAGAGCGTGCTTATGCTCTTTCAAAGCCGACCCAGAAGGGATGCTGATGCCAGGGACTCCGTTGGCAGTGGAAAGGAACCGCACTTGCAGTGAAGCTGCCCTGCTGGAGAATGGATAGCCCGACAGACTGATGGTTTCAGTGGTCATGACCCCAACAGGATTCAGGTTCATTGAACCCGTGGCAATGATTCTACCGGATTCATCAAAGACAGCCACATATGCGAGACCCTTCTCGTCTCCGTAAGGAACGTATGTATAGTCAAAGCTAAGAGAAGCCGGACGACTGCCGAAGGTTATTCCGTCGGTGCGGCTTTCGTTTCCGTCAAACGAATAAGTGCCTAAGAACAGTTCACCCGAAATCCGCTCGCCGGCATCGAATGTCGGTGTGTTTTTGCAGTAATAGACAAGTGTTTCCTTAGTGCTGCCGAGATCGGAGCCGGAATGACTGTAGCCCACACTACGCACTGTAACGTTGCCGTTGTCCGCCCATGTAGAGGGTACAGTGTACCATGTATTGATGTTGGAAGAGCCACTCCAGCAGGTGTTGGCGTTGATTGAGGCCCATCCGGTTGCTTCCGCGCGGACGATTGGGGCATTGATATGATACTTGGGATTGGAAAAAATCGTGCCAGTCCATGTCCCCCCCACCTGAGCCGTCATGTTGATTGTCTGGTGGGTCTGTGAGAAGTCGCCGTTGGGCACGTCAGTCGCAGCTTCCGTGGTTACGGAAGTCGAGGTAACCGGAGCGGCATCCGTGGCGGCTGAAAGCTTTGTGGTAATCGTATAAGGAGTGGCAGGATTGAATCCTTTCACCGTAACGAGACCGTTGTCGGCATCGCGTACGAAGGTGAAGCCGCCATTGCGTGCCGAACGCGTAGCCGACACCGCCACCTTGAGCGAATTGACGATGATTCCAAGCTGCGAAGCGTCCTCGGGGACAACCTTGAGCACCACATACTTGGCAAAAGCGTCCGCCTCTACGGAATATTTAGGCGTGATGACCGTAATCTCAATCTCGGTGCGCTTCTCGCCGTGGAAGAATATCTGCAACGGGATGCTTTCGCGCTCAGTGTCGGGAAGAGTAAGAGTAAACACATAGTTTTTCACAGGAAACGATCGTGTCCCTGCCTTCTGCTTCACCTCAGTTATCGGGCAGTCCTTGTAGACCCCAAATTTGTCGAGAGCCTTGAAAGTGAACGCCTTGTCAGGATTCGCGCCGTTGTATTCTATGTCGATGAAAGCCTGATTGCTTCCGAACACCACATCCTCGGCCTGAGCTTCAAGATGAATGGCCTCGGTGGAAACCACAAGCGTAACAGGGTCGCTGACACGGGTGTACCTGTCTTTTACCACCAGCGAAATGCGGTGCGTCCCTGCAGGGAGCGATTTCACGAACTCCGTAACGTCAAGACGTGCCAGCTTGTCAGGATTCTTGAAGAAACCCACCGCGCTTATGCCCGAAGAAGCGATCTGCTGCTGGAGCGCGGCGGACGCGCCGACAAGGTTCACCTCACGTCCGAAAGCCGGAACTGTCTGCGAATCGACAGTGAGGCTTGCCTCGGCCATACCACCCCGCGCCACGGCAGTGAACACGAAAGGCGAGGCAGGCGCATTGCCTTCAAGAGCCTCCACCGGAGAATCAGAGACGAAGCCTTCGGCCTTGACTTCCGGAGCCGGAGTGGTGAAAAGCTCGTCAGTGAGGTCTATTGTAACGTCTTCACTCACGAGTGTGTCGTCAAAGATTATCTTAAGCACAGCATTGCCCGTACCCTCGGCAACATCGAATTTCACACGGTAATGATGGCGCGGCTTGGCGGTGAACCCGGCAGGCTGAAGGCTTGTGGACTGCCCCTGCGGGTTGGTGAAGCTCACCGTCAGATCCACTTCTCCCGGGGCGATGAACGCCGGACGCGTCTCATCCGCGGCAAAGTCGATGTAGGAATGACCTGCGGAATGCACTCGGGCGGAATAGTCCTTGAAATAGCTCTTGAAGCCTTCGGTATAGTCTACGCTGACCATCGAATTTGCGAGTGCAGCCGTTATCGCAACCTGGGTTTCCTTGGCTTCAAGCACCGAAACGTCGGCGGCACCGTAGAAATACGGAGCGTCGAAGCCTTCGGTGTCGATGTCGCCTACAAACGCCTCAAGCGTGTAGGAACCGGTACGGAATGCCTCTTCGGCGTTGAACTCTTCAATCGAATCCCATGTCTTTGAATACGAATTGTCGCTCTTAGTAAGTCTTACGGCGAAGTGTCCTGCCTCGGGAGCCGTGAGCGTCGCTGACTCGGCACGGGTAGGCGCGGAGACGACGACTTCAGCGGAAGTCCTCAGGGCGAGACGGATAGCACCTTCCCCTTTGCCTAAATCAAGGCCACCTTCATCAGAACATGAAGCCAGCGCAAAAGCAAAGGCGGAAAACATGATGCCATGTTTCAACAGTTTCATAATTTATTAAGTTAGAGTTGTTTTTTACTTCATTCGTTATGGTAAGCAGAGGTCGTTAAACCTCAATTCCACCTACTTGTCCATTATAATGGATTTGGAATGGAATCCTTTTATGGGTCTACAGTCATATGAACTGCAAAAGGCTCACAAAATTACAAACATTACCAAAACAAAGAGCAAATTTAGGAAATTTTACTCATAAAAAGCACCTTTTTACCAAGAAAAATTTGAGGTGAAGTGTTTTAATCCTGTAAAAAGTTCTTATTTTGCCAAAAAGAGACTAATTTTGCATTCTGTTACAAAACATAAGACATGAAATGAAGAAAAAATTCATCACGATGGCAGTAGCCATCATCTCGGTCTTCACCGCAAGCCTGCCGGCCAAAGCGTTCGACCTCAAAGACATACTCGGAGGAGACGGAGGCGGCATAGTGGGCAACCTGCTCGAGGGCGTGTTCACCAAGACCGACCTCACCACCAAAGACCTTATGGGAGTATGGACAACAGACAAGCCAGCCGTGAGCTTCAAAAGCGAAGACATGCTCAAGAAGGCCGGCGGAATGGCCGCCGCCGCCGCACTGGAGACTAAACTCACCCCATATTTCGAACAGTTCGGACTCAACGGCGCCACTCTGACAGTGAATGCAGACTCCACATTCTCCTTGAAATCCAAGAGACTGAACCTCAGCGGAACAATAAGCCACCGAAACGACGGAATTTTCCTCTTCAACATCAAAGCCTTCGGTAAAATAAGCCTCGGCGAAATACCGGCTTATGTGCAGAAAACATCGAGATCGATGGAAGTCATGTTCGACTCCTCAAAGCTTAAATCCATAGCCCATACCATTGCCAAATTCATCGACATCAAGTCCTTATCGACACTGACCGGACTCCTGGATTCGTATGACGGGATGTATGTAGGATTCGGCATGGACAAGACCGGAAACGTGAAAGGCGAACCAAGCAAAGGCTCCGGACTTCTCGACATCCTCACCGGGGGAAAGAGAGGAAACAAGAACAGCGGCTCGACGAATGCCGACAACGACAAGCAATCCGGACAAGACCAGACCAACGGCTCAGCAGGATCCATCCTCAGAGACATACTTTCCGGCTCCAAAAAGAAGTAAGCCCAAACTACCACCTAAGCAAAAGACATGCTGCCATTCACTTTGAATGGCAGCATGTCTTTTGCTTTAGGTTTATACTTATTAGTTTAGATTGTTTTACATTATTGAAACAAGTTCAGGCGAGGGAGGTGATGCGGGCTATGTATTTGCCGACTATGTCAAACTCGAGGTTGACTCTCGTGCCCTCTGCTATCCGGCAGAAATTGGTGTGCTCGAACGTGTAGGGGATTATGGCGACGCGGAAAGAGTCGCGCTCGGAATCACAGACCGTCAGGCTCACTCCGTTGACAGTTACTGAGCCTTTCTCTACGGTAACATAGCCTTTCGAGGCAAGTTCTGGCCGGAAATCGTAGCGGAAAGCGAAATAGCGGCTTCCGTCCACTTCCTCCACTCCGGTGCAGACGGCTGTAGTGTCCACATGTCCCTGCACTATGTGCCCGTCAAGCCTTCCGTCAATCTTCATGCTACGCTCAAGGTTCACCAGGTCGCCCTCCTTGAGGTCGCCGAGATTGCTTCTGAGAAGCGTCTCCTGAATCGCAGTAACGGTATATGTACCGTCGCCGTTGATGCCAACCACCGTCAGGCACACGCCATTGTGGCTCACGCTTTGGTCTATGCGCAGCTCATCGACGAAGGAGCAGGCCATCGTCAGATGCACATTGCCGCCGGCGCGATCTATGCGCACTACGCGGGCGGCTTCTTCCACTATTCCTGAAAACATAATCCGTTAAGTTTCGCAAACGCAACTCAAACAAGTACAAGACAAGATTGCATCTGCAGTTGATTTTTCCGGCGCGAAGTTAGTGAAATTTTGCGGGGCGGCAAAATTTCACTACTTTTGCGAAGCAAACCAATCCGAGTATGACCGACATCACGCTTCCCCCACTCCCGGACGGACGAGGCACCCCTGCATTGCCGGCCTCGTCGCAAGTCTCGATCATCGGCGCCAACGGCGCCGGCAAGACCCGTTTTATGCACGACCTGGTGGAGCGTTGCGGAGACAAGGCCTACTGCCTTTCGGCGATAGGCGCGTTCTATCCCGAACGCACGCCGTCGAAACGGCCTGGGTCAATCGATATGCTTTACGCCTCCGCCGTGAAGGCAAAGCCATATCTGAACAATGACGCCTTGTCTGAGCTCGACAAGCTCGCACACCTGCTCATTGCCGACGAAATCAGCGAACTGATGCATCTCAAGGCCGTGGAGCGCGCCGGAATAAGGCTCTCGCACCGTTCACGGACGAAGCTCGACCGTGTCGTGGACTTATGGGAACGCATATTTCCGGGAAACCATATACTCAGCGAAGCCGGAACGCTTCTGTTCTCCAACGAATGCGACGACGACGCCATAACCAGCTCCCGGCTCAGCCAAGGCGAGAAAGCCGTGTTGTATTACGTGGCCGCCGTGCTGTACGCTATGCCGGAGGCCGTCATATTCATCGATTCCCCGTCGCTCTTCATGCATCCTGCGATGCTCCGCAACCTCTGGAACGCGATTGAGGAACTGAGGCCCGACTGCCGGTTCGTCTACAACACGGTGGATATGGACTTCGTCAGTTCCCGCACCGAGAACGCCTGCATCTGGATCAAGAGCTTCGACGCCAAGAACCGCGAATGGGACTATGAGGTGCTGGATTCCGGCAAGCTTTCCGAAGAGCTTTTCCTCGACATCATAGGCACACGCAAGCCTGTACTCTTCATAGAAGGAGACGCCACCCACAGCATCGACGGCAAGCTCTATCCGCTCGTATTCACCGAATACACGGTGAAGCCGCTCGGCTCATGCAACAAGGTGATCGAGTCCACCCGCAGCTTCAACGACCTGAAGTACATGCACCATCTTGACAGCCACGGCATAGTGGACCGCGACAGGCGCACGGATGCCGAGGTGGAATATCTGCGCAACAAGCGCATCTTCGTCCCGGAAGTGGCCGAAGTGGAAAACATCTTCCTCCTCGAAGACGTGGTGAAGACCATGGCGCGCCGCAGGGGACGCGACCCGCAGCGCGTGGCGGCGAAAGTGCGGAAGGCGGTCATGGACATGTTCAGGCGGCAATTCGACCAGCAGGCCCTGCTCCATGTGCGCCACAAGGTGAAGCGCGACGTGGAATGCCGTGTGGATGCGCGCTTCACCTGCATCACTGCGCTTGAGACGCACCTCCGCTCGCTCGTGGACAAGCTTCAGCCTCGCGAACACTACAACAGGCTCCGCAAGGAATTCCGCGAGATGATAGACACCGACGACTATCCGGGCGTGCTGCGCGTCTTCAACCACAAGCCTATGCTTTCCGACTGCAATGTGGCGCAACTCCTGGGCTACAAACGCAAGGAAGACTACATAGCAGGCGTGATAGGCACGCTGAAAGGCTCCGGGAAAGACGCTTCGCAGATGCGCGACGCAATAAAACGATGCTTCGGCCTGCGTCCTGACGAGACTTATCTCCCAGAAGCCGCCCCGAGGCCGAAGCAGACAAAGCCGAAAAACACGGCCGTCAGGCAAAAGGAAGGACAGGAAAACATAAAAAGGCATAAACATGCCAAAAACCGGAACCGCCGCAAATCGAGGGACGTTATAGATTACAGGTAAAAAAGGATACGGAAATGAAAAAAAAACTCGCCATACTCCGCAACGACCCTTGGCTTGAACCTTTCGCAGAGGCCATCGAAGAGCGTCATAAGGACACTGAACGCGTCTTCAGGCGAATAACCGCCGACACGGACGGAGACATCGTGCGGTTTGCCAACGCATACGGTTATTACGGGCTGCACCGCGACAAGGACGGCGACTGGATTTTCCGCGAGCTGGCACCAAACGCCACCGACATCTGGCTTACCGGCACGTTCTCGGACTGGGAAAACAGACCCCAGTTCAGGCTGCACCGACTCGAAGGAGGCGTGTGGGAAGCCCGGATCGGCAAAGACCTCATCCACGACGGAGACCTCTACAAGATGTCGGTACGCTGGCCCGGAGGCCAAGGAGAACGCATACCTGCCTATGCCACACGCGTAGTGCAAGACCCTTCCACCGGGATATTCTCAGCCCAGGTGTATTGTCCGGAACATCCGTATGAATTCAGGACAGACAGGTTCAGACCCGACAAAAGCCCGTTGCTGATATACGAATGCCACATCGGCATGGCTCAGGAAAAAGAAGGCGTGGGCAGCTACGACGAATTCCGCGAGAAAGTGTTGCCGCGCATAGCCAAGGACGGTTACAACGCCATACAGATCATGGCAATACAGGAACATCCTTACTACGGGTCTTTCGGCTACCACGTGAGCAGCTTCTACGCTCCATCGTCGCGCTTCGGCACGCCCGACGAGCTGAAACGCCTCATCGACGAGGCCCACAGCCTCGGAATAGCCGTGATCATGGACATCGTGCATTCACATGCCGTCAAGAACGAGAACGAAGGCATCGGACACATCGACGGAAGCCAAGACCTGTATTTCCACAGCGGCCCGCGCCGCCGGCATCCTGCATGGGACTCGCTCGTGTTCGACTACGGCAAGGACAACGTGCTGCATTTCCTCCTATCCAACTGCAAATACTGGCTTGAGGAATTCAGGTTCGACGGGTTCAGGTTCGACGGCGTAACCTCGATGCTCTACCTTGACCACGGGTTCGGGAAGGCATTCTGCTCTTATGCAGACTACTTCAACGGCAACCAGGACACTGACGCGATAACATATCTCACTCTTGCCAACATACTTATACACAAAGTAAACCCCAACGCCATCTCTATAGCCGAGGAGATGAGCGGAATGCCGGGACTCGCAATGAAGTTCAGCCAAGGCGGAATAGGATTCGACTACCGCATGGCAATGGGCATTCCCGACTACTGGATCAAGACCATCAAGGAAAAGAAGGATGAAGACTGGCGTCCGACCTCCATATTCTGGGAACTGACCAACCGCCGCAGCGACGAAAAGACCATCAGCTACTGCGAAAGCCATGACCAGGCCCTCGTCGGAGACAAGACCATAATCTTCCGTCTGATAGACAAGGACATGTATTGGCATATGGGAGAGAACGACGGCAACTTCACCGTGGAGCGCGGAATGGCCTTGCACAAGATGATACGCCTCGCCACAATCGCCACAATCAACGGAGGATATCTCAACTTCATGGGCAACGAGTTCGGCCATCCCGAATGGATCGACTTTCCGCGCGAAGGCAACGGCTGGAGCCACAAATACGCCCGGAGGCAATGGAATCTCGTAGACCGCGAAGACCTCAAATACAAATATCTCAACCGATTCGACAATGCGATGATCGAGACAGTGAGCCGTATCTACGATTTCCAGGCACTCCCATTAGAGAAGCTTTGGGAGAAGGACGACGACCAGGTGCTGGCATTCGGACGCGGCGACCTCATATTCATCTTCAACTGGAATCCCTCCGAATCCTTCTCAGGCTACGGGATTCTCGCACCTGCCGGTGAATACGAGGTGGTGCTTGACAGCGATTCCAGAGATTTCGGTGGATTCGGATTCATCGACGACTCCGTGCGCCATTTCACCCTTCCCGACAAGCTCTATTCTCCGTCCGGCAAAGGATGGCTGAAACTGTATCTTCCGGCACGCACCGCACAGGTGCTGCGCCGTGTACGCAAAAAAACAAGCTCTTAAAATAGGGACGCGCCACTGCACGTCCGCACATACAAAAAAACTCATCAATGACCCGCAAAAAGATAACGATAGCAATCGACGGATACTCATCTTCGGGCAAAAGCACAATGGCCCGTGAACTCGCACGCCGCATAGGATACGTCTACGTGGACAGCGGAGCGATGTACCGCGCCGTAACCCTTTATGCCCTCAGGCACGGAATGATAGCACCCGACGGTGCCATAGACTCAAGGCGGCTTGCAGACGCCCTTCCTGAAATCAGCATAAAGTTTTCCGCACCGGATGCCGCCACAGGGGTATGCCATACGCTACTCGACGGTGAAGACGTGGAGTCCGAAATACGAGGAATGGACGTCAGCAACCACGTCAGCCCCGTCTCCGCAATTCCGGAAGTACGCCACCGTCTGACGGCGCTCCAACAGGAACTCGGCGAAAACAAGGGAATAGTGATGGACGGACGAGACATCGGGACCACCGTCTTTCCCCGTGCCGGGATGAAGGTGTTCGTCGACGCCTCCCCTGAGGTGCGCGCCGGACGTCGCTATAAGGAATTGACGGAAAAAGGCATCAAGGCCGACTATGCCGATGTGCTGAAGAACATCGAGCAACGAGACTTCACCGACCGCAACCGCAAGGAATCGCCGCTCCGACAGGCCGAAGACGCACACGTGCTCGACAATGACCGCATGACTCGCGACGAGCAGATGCAATGGCTCCTTAACCTATACGAAAGCATCACAACCAAATAAAGACAAAGACGGATGCCTAAAATAGAAATCGATGCCGACTCAGGCTACTGTTTCGGTGTCGTAACCGCAATACGCAAGGCCGAAGAGGAACTTGAGAAGCCGGGGTCCCTTTTCTGCCTGGGCGACATAGTGCACAACAGCGACGAAGTGGAACGCCTGCGCAGGAAAGGGCTGAAGACCATAACCCATGACGACCTGCACGGCCTGCACGACGTAAAGGTGCTTCTGCGCGCCCATGGAGAACCCCCGCAGACCTACAGGACTGCCGCAGACCACAACATAGAGGTGATCGACGCCACCTGCCCCGTCGTGCTCCAGCTCCAACGCCGCATCAAGCAGGCTTACGACGAGGCCGCCTCGCTTCCCGTGCGCCCCCTGTTCATAATCTACGGCAAAGAGGGACATGCCGAAGTCAACGGCCTCGTAGGCCAGACCGACGGGGAGGCGATAGTAATCCAGTCGGAGGAAGACCTCGAGTCGGTAGACCTTGACCGCGACATACTACTGTATTCCCAGACCACTAAATCGCCTGAAGGATTCGAGGGGATAGTGGAAGCCATAAAGAAACGCAAGACAAAAGGGTCGTTCCGTTACTTCGACACCATTTGCCGCCAGGTGTCAGGCCGGATGAGCAAGATACGGGAGTTTGCCTCAGCCCACGAAGCCGTGGTCTTCGTCAGCGGAAGCAAAAGCTCCAACGGAAAGGTGCTTTTCGCACAGTGCCTTGAAGCGAACCCTCGCTCAATGCACGTCTCCAACGCAGCCGACATCGACCTCGAACGGCTCCGCGGCGTATCTACAATCGGCATCTGCGGAGCCACAAGCACTCCACGCTGGCTCATGAACCAGATAATGGACTATCTGACCACCAACCTTGCCATAAATGCAGAACCAACCCCATAACCATGCTTTTTGAAACACAGGAACAACGCGACGAACGATTCATGCGTATGGCACTCGACGAGGCAAGGCAGGCTTTCGACGAGGATGAAGTCCCTATAGGAGCGGTGGTTGCGGTCGGAGGCAAAATAATAGCACGCGCCCACAACCGCACAGAAGCCCTGTGCGACGTCTCGGCACATGCCGAGATGCAGGCAATCACCGCAGCCGCCGACCATCTCGGCGGGAAATACCTTCCGGACTGCACCATATACGTTACCGTCGAGCCTTGCCCGATGTGCGCCGGGGCGCTCGGATGGAGCCAGATAGGACGTATCGTCTACGGCGCGACGGACGACAAGAAAGGCTACCACGCATACTTCACCGGCCGCTCCCCTCTTCATCCGAAGACTCAGGTAACGGCCGGTGTGCTTGCCGACGAATGCGCCGGAATCATGCGCGACTTCTTCCGCCGCAAACGCCGCTGATCAAGGACGTTGCCAGAACCAGCCTTCGTCAGTCGTTATGACCGCCCATTTCGGCGCGCGTGCGCCCAAGGGGGAGAGGCATATCTCCTTGCCCTGTTTATGCGGGTATGAGACGCTGCTTTCAGGCTCGGCCTGATTGATCGAATTGGCCGATATGAAATAGAGGTTCTTGGCCATATAGTTGTCGAGATACCTTTCTTTGGTCTGACGGGACTTGTGGTTCCAGTTGGCATCCTCGTTGAGCACGAGCGGCATGTCGCGGCGCAGGCGGTCGCGCACCTCGCCCGGATGGAGGGGAGCGCCGTTCTCGTCGCTCACGAAAGCGGCAAACGTCGGGTCGAGCCATATCCATTTCCCGAGACTCTCGCTCCAGCCGACGCATATCACATGGCAGTCGGAATCCGTGTCCCACGCTTTAGGCTGGCACGTGAGATAGCGCGCCGGAATCCCCTCTGCAAGCAACGCCTCTGTAAGCATTATCGCCATCATGCGGCAGTTGACTCCTCGGCCTTCCTCCTTGCACACCTCGGCCAAATGGCGCAGGTTTCGCGGTTCCGGATTGTATGAGCCGCCGTCATGCGGCACAAGGTCATGCACCCAGTATGTGAGACGTTTCATCTTCTCCACGTCGGTCCCCTCTCCGGCTATGCTGTCAAGGTTGAAAAACGCCCTGTCGGCAGCCAGCACTGAATCAGACGGCATCGCGTACACGAACACTGCATCCGGGGCGTTTCCGGCCTGATACGAAGGGGATTCCTTAAGTATCTGGAGCTTGGGTTTGAAATCGTCGGTTGATTTGGCAAATGCCACCGCCTCGCGCACACTGTCGGCGAGCGCGGGCATCCCTGCCATATCGAGCAATGAATCGGTAAGCTCCGTGGCGGCGGAATATGCGGTCTTGCGCAGGAAGCCGGAATTCTCGGCCCTAAGCTGCTTTATCTCCCAACGTGCAAGCTTTTCCAGCTGACGTGCCAATTCCGGACGTGCAAGCGCGGCTTCGGCCGCAACGACAGGCACCAACGCCGTATCCCCCGACTCTATTACGGCTCCGCCGATGCGGTAGCCCTTGAACTTAGGCGCGCCCTCGTTCTTCACATTGCCGAAATACAACACGAGGCCGTCTATGGAAATCTCCTCAAGTTCAGGACAGTTTGCGGTGAATTCCGCACCCCCTGTGGTATTGACCGGACCGCGGAACTCCACACGCCTCAGTTTCGGGCAGTCCTTGATGTTGTAGCCGTCGATATGGCCGACCATCCCCTCGAACACGATTTCCTCGAGTTCGGGCAGACCGGTGAACGACTGCGCCTCGCAATAATCGACATCGCCGTAGGAAATGCTCTTCAAACCCTTCAGCCCGGCCCACGACGGGGAAACGGCCTCCGGCATCGCCGGAAGGCGCAGCGTCTGCAGCAGCGTGTCGCCCACCACGGCACGCCTGTCCACATATACTCCGTCCGGGATGCTGAGATTCCTGAATCCGGCCTGCGACAGGCTGAAAGCACACACCGTGTCGAGCTTCTGCGGCAGCACTATTTCCTCAAGGCCGCTTTGGTAGGTCAGACACGCGGGAAGCGAATGGGCTGAGCTTATGCTGTACTTGTTCTTTCCTCCACGCGCATAGAAAGGACTACCTGAATTCTCAAACGACACATCCGCCAGATCGAGCGAACGCAATGACGAAGGCAGCTGGTTCAGAAGCGAATCACTGCCGAGCAAAAGCCGCAGATGGCGCACATCGTCATTGTTCAACGTCCCTTTTATCTTCAATGAGGTCAGTCTTGCCGCGTCCCCGGCCTTCACATGCTTCTCAAGCGTCCCCGGCCTCTTGACGTTGACCGTCTTTGTCCCGGCCATGCCTATTGCCGCCCCGGAAGCCACCGCCAAAGCAGCAAACACGAATTGTGTCTTGTTCATATTCATCGTCGTCAATTTACAGAATTTTGCTGCAAATGTACCAATTCCGAATCAATGCACAAAACAGAACCACTGAAAAACAGCCGATAAAATCTCCCCCCCGGTTTTATGCCACTAATATGCATTTACAACGGTTCCAATATCCTTGTTTCTCTTTTTGCCAAATAGAATTTGGATTTGTGATTTTAATGATATACCTTTGTGCATTATCTTCTTTATCAAAACTTTCAGAACTCTCCCAAGACACACCTGTTTTACTTATGAGCTTGGACTTGAAAGAGAAATTCTACGGATGCCTCTTCGGAGGAGCCATAGGAGACGCTCTCGGACTCGGCACGGAATTCATGATGCCGAATGAAATCAGCCGCCGCTATCCCGACGGGCTGCACGACTATTCCCAGATCATACGCGACGCACACCGCTCGCAATGGGACTGCGGAGACTACACCAACGATACTGAAATCGTGGTGCGTATGATTGGCAAGATATGCGACTCCGGACGCATCGACGTCAGGGATTTCGCGACTGCCCTCCACGAATGGTATCTCACCAACCCTGTGGACATTGTCCCGCAGGTGAGATGGGTCGTGGGACAGGCCGACTATCTCGAAGACCCCATAGCCGTCGCAAACCGCGTATGGCTCCAGATGGGTCGCCACAACGCTTCCAATGAAGCTTTGCAGCGAGCCATATTATGCGGATTGTGGGAAAGAGAAGACCTCGGGCAACGCGTGGAAGAGATATGCAGAATCACGCAACCCGACACCAGATGCATCGCCGCCTCCACTGTAATAGCGCACATAGCCAACGCCCTTCTGCTTGAAGACAGGGTGCTGTCCCGCGACGAAATGATCCAAATCGCCGACAAAATAGACCGCCGTGTGCGTCCGTACATAGAAATGACCGACACCACCGACATATCCGACCTTGAACTCGCCGACCCCGACACGCTGTGGTACGTAAGGAAGAGCATGGCTTCCGCCATATGGGCCTTGCGCCACACGGAATCGCCTGCGGAAGCCATCGAAGCCGTGATAATGGCCGGAGGCGATGCCGACACAAACGGAGCCTTGGCACTGAATCTTGTCGGCATGCGCGACGGCTATGAAGCATTGCCCCGGCATCTCGTGGACGGACTCTTGCAGAAAAGTGTCCTCGACGAAACAGCGGCACGCTTCTATCCCATCCTGGAGAGACACATAGGAAACACTGCACATTGACCGCTTAACGGACAAGACCTATGACCAAAGCCTGGATTGAAGCCATGCGCCTGCGGACGCTTCCGGTTAGCGTGGCAGGAGTCATCGCAGGCACTGCATGTGCAATATTCTACGGAAGTTTCCGCCCCGTCCCTGCCATCATATGCCTGCTTTTCGCCGTCGTGGCTCAGATTGCGTCCAATTTCGCCAACGAGTATTACGACTTCCGCAACGGACTCGACCGCAAGGGTCGCGAAGGCTTCCGCCGTGGCGTTACCGAAGGTGACATCTCCCCGAAAGCGATGCGCAACGCCACTTACGGCCTGCTTGCGTTGGATGCAATCCTCGGATGCTCGCTGCTCCTATTCGGCCCGTGGTGGCTGATTCCGGTCGGAATCGCCATCGCGCTTTTCGCCGTCGGCTACAGCACAGGGCCTTACCCGCTTTCACACCACGGACTCGGCGACATCGCCGTCGTCGTCTTCTTCGGCCTTGTCCCGGTCATGCTCACGGCGTATCTGCAGGCGGGCTCGTGGATAATATGGCCGGTTGCCCTGAGAGTCGCCATAGCCATCGGGCTTCTTGGAGCAAACGTGTTGATAGTGAACAATTACCGTGACTATGAGGATGACAAGGCCGTCGGAAAACACACCACAGTGGTGATTTTCGGCCGCGAAGCCATGGGCGGCGTTTATCTTGGCTCTGGGATCATGTCTCTCTTCCTCATTTTCCAAGCCTTCTCAGGCACGCTTTCATTCTGGTGGCTGATTCCTTTGGCCGCGTGCCTCTTCATCCTCATATCGCTTTGGCGGAAAATCACACATAGCCGTGGAGCCGGCCTCAACCCGCTGCTGGGAAAGACGGCAATGTTTCTTTTTGGCACATCCGTGCTCATCCTTCTGGCAGTCCTCACAAAATGAACACAAGCATAGCCGAAACCATCGAACGCAGCATTGAAGCCGCAGCCGACCCCGAAGACGCATTCCAGCTTTCACGCTTCTTCCAGACCGGCCCGGGACAATACGGCGAAGGGGACATGTTTCTCGGAGTCCGCGTACCGAAGACAAGGGAAATCATAAAGCCGTTCATCCATCAGGCGACACACGACGACATACGCCGCCTCACGGCTTCGTCATACCACGAAATCCGGCTCGCGGGTTTCCTCTGCCTTGTCGGCCAATATGGACGCGCGGCTTCGGGCAGGAACTCCGACCCCAAGAAAGCCCAGGATGCCGTCGCGCTTTATATTGAACTGATAGACAGAGGCAACAACTGGGACCTCGTCGATATGGTAGCACCGAAAATACTCGGCGACCGCATCGTCCGTTTCCCGGAAACCCACAACATCCTGCTCTCGCTCGCGGAAAGCGGCAATCTGTGGCGCGAACGAGTGTCGATAGTCTCCACCTGGACTGTGATACGCTCCGGACGCTTCGACCTCACGCTCTGCCTGGCCGACCGCTTCCTCACTCATCCGCACCATCTTATGCACAAGGCCGTAGGCTGGATGCTGCGCGAAGTCGGCAAACGCCACGAGCCGCTCCTGCTCCGCTACCTCGACGAAAACGCGACCAAAATGCCGCGCACCGCCCTGCGCTACGCCATCGAACGCCTCACACCCGACATCCGCCGCCACTACCTCACCGCAAAATAAGAGGCTGTTTAAAAATCATTGTTAAACAGCCTCTAACAAAAAGTCAGCTGACAACAAATAATAATATTGTTTTATACACGTTATTTAAGAAACATCAACACTAACCGAAAAATATGAAAATTTCAATTTACATTTTCATTGCCATAATCATATTGGCATTGACTGGATGCAGCGACAGCGATGATCCTAAGCCGGAACAACAAATCGACCCAAGAACCGGTTATTATTTTGACGGCACCGTCAAACTTACAAACCTTCAAAACAACAAGCCAGTATATGAAATCCCCGGATTGCTGGCTATGATGCCCAACGCTTACGGATATGACATACATATTCCTACACCACAGGAATATTGCAGCATCAAAGTTTCGCTTCCGGGATGCAACATTGAGACAAAAGATGCCGTTGAGTGGGAAGCCGACGGAAAAACAGTAACAGCGGATTTCCCAGTCGAAGGGACGACTGTCTACAACAAGGCTCTTTCAATCACCCGCAATTCGGAAACATCCTTCACAATAGTGTTCGATCCAAGTGCCACTGTCAATACACACAGCAAAACCGGGAACCGTAATTTCTGCATATACACCAATCCAAAACTAACACACGCATGGACTGACACAGAAAACGGGACAGTATGGGCAACGGACAACGAACTGGCAACCATCAAATTCCCTAAAAAGACAGGTTTGAGGCTATATCCTTACTCATTCAGCGATTCTTACCGTCCGTATTGGCAACCCCACCTGAGAGAGTTGTAAAATCAGCAAATACAAAACATATACGCAATCGGGCATCCAAAAACATGGATGCCCGATTCTTCTTTATTGATTTGCAGGATTATAGATATGCAGAGTCCTGCATACAGCGACCTCCCGGCAAAGATGCGGTTCATCCCGGAATCTGTCAGCAGCTCGATGCATATTGCGACCCTACATTCATCAGCACAACCCAATCTTAAAAAGACCGACAACATCTGCAAGTCTTGATTTATAATCAAAGGGGGCGACGTTTCCGTTTTTTTTGACTATCTTTGCAGCCTGTTCCGTCCTCACGGGACATTCACTTCATCATGGACGAACGACGCAACTACAGAACAAAGCCGAAACATACCCCGGAGATGACCGACACCGTCGGAAAGCTCCCGCCGCGCGCCACCGACATAGAGGAAGCCGTTCTGGGCGCGATAATGCTTGAAAAGGACGCATATTCCAATGTGTGCGAGCTTCTTGTCCCAGATTCATTCTACGACCCTGTCAACAGAAAAATCTACGAGGCAATCTCCGAACTCGGTTTCAACCAGCGGCCCATCGACATGATGACCGTAACTGAGCAGCTGCGTCAGGACAACGCCCTCGACGAAGTCGGAGGCGCAGTGCACATAGCCGAACTCACATCACGCGTCTATTCGGCCGCACACGTGGAATACCATGCGAAAATCATCGCACAGAAGTACCTCGCCCGAAGGCTGATAGCCTTCTCGTCGCAGATAGAGACCCAGGCCTTCGACGAAAGCAACGACGTGGACGACCTCCTTCAGGAGGCCGAGGGAAAACTGTTTGAAATCTCGCAGACCCAGCTCAAACGCGAAGTTACGCAGATCGACCCGGTGATAAGCCTCGCTTTGGAGCAGATACAGGCGGCATCCAACAACGATTCCGGACTGTCGGGCCTCCCTACGGGCTACACCGAGCTTGACAAATACACGTCGGGATGGCAGAGCTCAGACCTCATAATAATCGCCGCCCGCCCGGCAATGGGAAAGACGGCCTTCGTCCTTTCGATGGCCAAGAACATGGCCGTGGACTATTCCACCCCCGTGGCCATATTCACGCTTGAGATGGCAAACGTACAGCTCGTAAAACGTCTGATAAGCAACGTGGCAGAGCTCACAGGCGACCAGATCAAGAGCGGACGGCTGTCGCCTGAAGAGTGGGACAAGCTCAACACGCGCCTGCGCAACGTCTATTCCGCACCTCTCTACCTCGACGAGACCCCAGGGCTTTCCATCACCGAGCTGCGCACCAAAGCACGCCGACTCGTGAGGGAACACGGCGTGAAGATGATAATGATCGACTATCTCCAGCTGATGAACGCTTCCGGCATGAAGCTCGGAAGCCGAGAGCAGGAGGTCAGCACCATATCCCGCTCGCTCAAGGCGTTGGCAAAGGAACTCAACATACCGATAATCGCACTCTCCCAGCTCAACCGCTCCACCGAGACGCGAGACGACAAACGCCCGGTGCTCTCCGACCTCCGCGAGTCGGGAGCCATCGAACAGGACGCAGACATAGTGTGCTTCATCCACCGCCCGGAGTATTACCTGAAGTCGGGCGTGGATGCCGAAGGCAACGACATACGCGGAATGGCCGAAATCATCATCGCGAAGCACCGTTCTGGCGCAGTAGGCACGGTCAACCTCCGGTTCACCGCCAAATACGCACGTTTTGAAAACTGGGAGAACGCCTACGAAAGCATACGCGACGTGGTCAATTCCACCGGCCCTGTGCGCATAGAGTCGCGCATGAACCGCGAAAACGGAGATTCCGCAAATCCGTTCAGCCCTGACACGGACATCCCTCCGTTTGCCGCCGACCCATACGGCCCGGCGGCAGGCAGCCCCATGCCCGACATAATGCCGTCTCCCGGCGACGAACCGGTGCCTTTCTGAATCCTGCCCATACTTCTAAAAGCACCGCACTTTTCCGTAACAATTCATCAAAACTTTTTATATGATATGAGACTGATACAATCAATGACACTCGCCGCCTCGATGGCAATCGCCGTAGGAGTCCCGGTGTCGAACGCCGCGCCAGTCAGCCCGGCAACCAAACAGACCCAACGGAGCGGCCCGGCGAAAGCTCCAGCAATTCCGAAGCTGAAAGGAAACGTTCTCTATTCCAGCAACTGGACACTGGAAAGCCAGCCTTCAGGAATCTACTACGTTCCTACCCAGGAAAGTGAGACCTTCGAGATGATCGTCCCCCACGAACAAGGCCGGTATTCAGGGACATTCGGCAACTTCGAGCAAGGCGGATATTACTTCACGTCCGAACGCGTCAAGAACGACGGGGCATACATAGTGGCCCACACAGTGCGGAACGCATCCGACGGCAAATTTGTCAACTCATTCGTAACCGAAGACTGTTCCCAGGTAGCCATCGACTGCGACAATGACCCGTCTTCCAAATTCACCTATGCCGCCACCTTCAATTCCACCGGCGACGGCTACCAGCTTTCGGTGCTCTACTTCTCAAAGACTTCTGCCACATCCATGAAAATCGGCGACTTCGACTGTGAAATCGCCGCACTCGCCTTTGACCCCAAAGGTCAGCTATATGCCATCTCGCGCGACCGCAACGGCGAAGGGACGGTGGTAGGATCCACACTCCTGAAAGTGGACAAAGGAAGCGCCAAATACACGAAAATCGGCACAGGGACTGGCTTCAAGCCCTCCAACCTGTGTTCCGCAGCCATCGACCCCAAATCCGGACGAATGTTCTGGACGATGGATCTCGGCGAAACAAGCGGCCTCTACGAAGTTGACCTCTCGACCGGAAAAGCCTCGCTGGTCTACACTTATCCCGACAATGAACAAGTGGTCGGACTTATGATAGCCGGCCAGGCCGCCGAAGACAAGGCTCCCGCCGCGCCAACCGACCTCAAGACGCAGTTCGACGGAGGTTCGCTTTCAGGCCAGATAACATTCAAAGTCCCTGCCACCACATTTGACGGACAGGCGGCTTCCGGAAACGTAAGCTACACAGTAGCCGTAGACGGCACAACACAGAAGACCGGCACGGCTGCATATGGAAGCAACGTGATATGCGACTTAAGCGTGTCTTCCCCGGGAGAACACACATTCACCGTCCAGACTTCCAACAGCTCCGGCGCAAGCCCCAAGACCAACGTGAAGGCCTACATAGGCTTCGGCATCCCTTCAGCCCCGGCCACCGTGCGTGCACAATGGGCCGACGGCACCGCGACCGTCAGCTGGGACGCGGTAACGACGGCAACAGACGGCGGATACATAAATCCTTCGGACATCACCTATACCCTAACGAGGGCAGACGGGACAACCGCAGGTCAAAACCTAAAGGCCACGACATTCTCCGAGCCTTTGCCCGTACCGGCCGAACCGACCTCATACACCTATATGGTAACGGCTCTCAACGGAGACCGCAAATCCGAAGCCGCAGCCAGCAACACGATAGCCCTGGGCACAATAACACCACCGTTCGAGTCGGCTTTCTCCGACGGGGAACAGACGCTTAAAGGCTACACCATAATAGATGCCAACAAAGACGGCCGCACATGGACGTGGGATGCAGAGGGGAAAGGTGTCCGCGCATCCTACAACACCGACCACCAGACCCCGATGGACGACTGGCTGATCACACCAGGGCTGGACCTCAAGGCCGGCCACGTCTACGACCTGGCATTTGACTCATACGTAAAGCAGGCCGACTGCGAAGAGACATTTGAAGTGATGATGGGCAATGCCAACACGGCAGAGGCGATGGCTGCAAGGCTCATACCTTCCACCACGATATCAAACACCGAGCCTGAACGCCACACAGTAAGGATATCCCCGGAGTCAGACGGCACGTATTTCATCGGAATACACTGCATCTCGGCCAAAGACAAATACTACCTCTACGTCAACAACCTCTCTTTGAGCGCGGCACAGGCATTCGGACTTCCTTCCGAACCCACCGAACTCAAAGCCACACCCGCAGCAGAAGGCGCTTATTCGGCTGAGATATCGTTCAAGGCACCCCTTACCGACGTCAGCGGCGGCGCGCTCACATCGCTCACAAAGGCCGTGGTAAGCCGTAACGGAGAGGAAATCAAGACATTCGACAATCCTGCGCCGGGTGAGACGCTGCGATGCACTGACAATCTCCCCGCCTCCGGCGAATACACATACTCGGTGGCCGCATACAATTCCACCGGAAAGGGACTCGAACAATCCACTACCGTATTCGTAGGCATCAGCACTCCGGGAGTCCCCAGCTCCATCATGCTGAAAGAGACCGAGAACCTCGGAGAAGTTACCGTAAGCTGGCGTGCCGTAACGAAAGACGTCAACGGCATGACCATCCCTTCAGACAAAGTGTCGTACACAGTATACATGTACGATAAAGATGACTTGGAATACTACGCAATAGAATCCGATCTGACCGATACATCCTATACTTTCCGCTGCCTTGAAGGCTCCGACGGACAGGCCATCGTCAGAATCGGAGTTGCTGCACGCACCGAAGGCGGCGAAAGCAAAATAGGAACAGCACCGCTTACGGCAGTCGGGACTCCTTACGACGGCATCCAGGAATCATTCCCCCATCTCATCGAATCATACGCATGGTGGATGGGAGGATCATGCGATAAAACCGGATTATTCACCGACAACAGCTTGGCGAGCTGCAAATCATACGACCTCGACAACGGGTATATGTTCATGCGCGGGTCGGCACTCGAGCAGTACGGAGAACTCCAGTCCGGAAAAGTGGACCTCAGCGGAATGCGCAATCCCGGTCTGACTTTCTACACCTATAATTTCGTAGGCTCTAACGGAGAAAGCGACACCAACGAAATCGAGGTAAGCATAAAAGGGAAAGATGGAGTATTCACTCCCGTGATGTCGTCCACAGTGGCAAAGATAGCAGGCTACAACGATGTGGCCGGATGGAGCAAATGCTACGTGCCTCTCGACTCATACGCCGGCGAGGTGGTAGAGTTCCGCATCACCGGAACCATCAAGAGCTTCTCATACGTCATGCTCGACAACATACGCGTAGGGTCGTTCCTCAACCATGACCTGGCCATCACTTCGTTCAGGGTCCCCACAGAAATGAAAGCCGGCGACGGCTCACCCGTAAAAGCCGGCAGCGACTACACCATAGAGGTGTCTCTTGTCAACAACGGCATATCTGATGCCGACGGCTGGCAGGTAGACCTTTTCGCAGGCGACGAGAGAATCAAGACCATCGACGGCCACACCATCGGATTCGACGAGACGGCATCAGTCAAGTTCGACATGACAATGAGTCCAATCGCGCTCGATGCCGAGGAGTATCACGTCGTGGTCAACTTCCCCGAAGACGAAAACAAGGACAACAACACGTCTGAACATATCATAGTACTGCCGATAGTGTCTCGCCATCCCGCGGCAAAAGACCTTTCTGTATCGGCCTCGGCTTCAGGTGCAAGCCTTTCATGGACCGCACCGTCCCTCCCGGCATATCCTGAAAAGGTGGTCGAGGACTTCGAGGGGGCAGACAGCTTCGCCCATTATCACGCCGACTGGAGCTTTGCCGACATAGACGGACTGGAAATCGCCGGCTTCAAAGAATTCGCGATTCCGGGACTCGTCAATTGGGAAAGCAAGGCATCCTTCTTCGTGTTCGAACCAAGAAGGCTTCTCCTCGACAATCAGTTCAAGGCCCATTCAGGCAACAAGTATCTTGCCTCCCTCTCGGTATGGGACGACACCCAAGTGGACGACTGGGCCATCTCGCCCGAACTTTCCGGCAACGCACAGACAGTGTCGTTCTACGCCCGCAGCTTCCAAAGCATATATCCCGAAAACATCGAGGTGCTTTACTCCACGGGTTCGACCGATCCGAAAGACTTCAGCATAGCCAAGCCTAACACCCAAGTCCCCGGAGAGTGGACACTGTTTGAGGCCTCGCTGCCCGAAGGTGCGAAGCATTTCGCCATCCGCTCTTGCGGCTCGTACAACTTCATGCTTATGGTGGACGACGTAGCATACGAGGCCAAGGCCTTGGGTGAAAAATACACCATAGCAGGCTACAACGTCTACCGCAACGGCGAAAGAATCAACGACAGCCTGATCACTTCCACCGCGCATCTCGACACCAACCCGGCAGACGGCAAAAACACCTATGTGGTAACAACCGTTTACAATCTCGGCGAATCCGCACCCTCCAATGCCGTATCTGCCGAGTTCGCCGGAATGGAAGACACCTTCCTCGATTCCGAAACCGAGACGGTATACTACAACCTTCAGGGAATACGCGTCGCAAATCCGGCAAAAGGCGGCATATACATCCGCTGCCGTGGCGGAAAATCCGAAAAGGTGATCATAAAATGACACATCCCGCCGTCCGGCGACGGATCGGCAACCCGACCATAAGAGGCGCGTCCGGACCGGACGCGCCTCTTCTTCATGCATTCTTCAGGAAACCGTGAACCTATCAATATACGGGCGCGTTTTAATGACAAACTATGATAAAGACACAAAGGTTATGGACAGAAAGGAAAAACATGTAATGGAAAACGGCAGCGTCGCCCAAAGGGAAACCCGCCGGCATTTCGACGCAGACCAGATTGCAGAAAGCCTGCCTGCAAACGGTCGCAGACGCAAACGTGAGAGCACGCGCAAGACCAACCGCCTATGGCTCTGGCTCGGAGTGCTGACACTCATCTTCATCCTCCTGTACTGGTTGTTCTCAATCGGGATATTCGAGGACTTGATCGGATACTTCAACGGATAAACCACCACCGGCCATTCAAGGCCCTCATAAAGGGCCGCAACCACCAATCAGAAGACCGGGAATCCGCCCTCGTGAGGCTCACGCCACGCGAGGGCTTTTCTCTGCCGTTTCCTTTGCCGTTTGAACCATTTGATGTAATTTTGCATTCCATTTTCAGTACACGGCCATTCCGCCTGCAGGCGGGACTTCCGTATAATGACACTACCATATATAATGACAACAGGTAAAAAATCATGGCAAAAAAAGCACTTCTCGTAATCCTCGACGGCTACGGCCTCGGCGACCACAAAAAAGACGACGCGATATTCAACACCCCCACCCCGTATATGGATTCCCTCATGGCGGAATACCCGCATTCCAGGCTCATGGCCTGCGGAGAAGACGTGGGGCTTCCCGACGGACAGATGGGCAACAGCGAGGTAGGACACCTCAACATCGGCGCAGGCCGGGTGGTCTACCAGGACCTTGTGAAAATCAACCGGGCAATAGCCGACGGCTCGATATTCAAGAACCCTGAAATCATATCTGCGTTCTCATACGCAAAAGAGCACCGTGTGCCGCTTCATCTGATGGGGCTCACTTCTACAGGCGGTGTTCATTCTTCGCTCGACCATGTCTATGCCCTATGCGACATAGCCAAGGAATACGGGCTTGAAGACGTGTTCATCCATTGCTTCATGGACGGACGCGACACCGACCCGAAGAGCGGTGCGGGATTCGTGGCCGACCTGCAGAAGCATTGCGCGGAATCGGCAGGCAAAGTGGCGTCGGTAATTGGGCGTTACTATGCCATGGACCGCGACCACCGCTGGGAGCGCGTCCGCGAAGCATATGACCTTCTCGTCAACGGCAAAGGGAAACCTGCCGCCGACATGGTCAAGGCGATAGAGGAGTCATACGCCGAAGGAATCACCGACGAATTCATCAAGCCCATAGTCAGCACCGAAGTTGACGGGCGCATAGGCGAAGGCCATGTGGTGATATTCTTCAACTACCGCAACGACCGCGCGAAGGAGCTGACCGCCGTGCTCACACAGCACGAAGAGGAGGGCATGAAACCGGTGGCCGGACTCCAGTATTACTGCATGACCCCCTACGACGCCTCTTTCAAGGGCGTCCACATCCTCTTCGACAAAGAGGACGTGGCCGACACGCTCGCCGAATACCTCTCCAAAAACAGACTGAAGCAGCTCCACATAGCCGAAACAGAGAAATACGCCCACGTAACGTTCTTCTTCAACGGCGGCCGTGAGGCCCAATGGCCAGGCGAAGAGCGCATACTCGTCCCTTCGCCCAAGGTGGCAACCTACGACCTCAAGCCAGAAATGAGCGCGCACGAGGTTACGGAAAAACTCGTGGCGGAAATAGACAAGGAGACGTTCGACTTCATCGTGGTCAACTTCGCCAACTGCGACATGGTAGGCCATACCGGGGTCTACAGCGCGATACAGAAAGCCGTGGCTACAATCGACGATTGCGTGCGCGACGTAGTGGAAGCGGCGAAACGCCATGGCTACGACACGATAATCATTGCTGACCACGGCAATGCCGACCACGCACTGAACGACGACGGAACCCCGAATCCGGCCCATTCGCTCAATCCTGTGCCGTTCATCTACGTCTCGGACGACAAAAAGGCAAAAGTAAAGAACGGACGCCTTGCCGACGTCGCGCCTTCGGTCCTGCACGTAATGGGGCTTTCACAGCCATCCGACATGACCGGCACCAACCTGATTGCCGACTGAACCCATCCCGTATATGACACGAAGGTCTGATGTGTTTGAGCATCAGACCTTCGTCATTCCATAATCGTCCGTCAGAACGGTTTGCGGTATTTTTCCGCGCCGTCCTCGCCCAGGGCTTCTTCCAGAATGGAAAGATACGACGCGTAACGGCTCCCGGAAATGTAATGCCCGGCCACGGCTTCGGCCACGGCACAGCCAGGCTCGCCCGTATGCCTGCAGTCGCCGTAGCGGCATTCCCTGCCGTAACGGAAGATTTCCGGGAAATAATGCGACACCTCGGCCGGTTCGAAATCAATGGTGCCGAATCCTTTGACACCCGGGATGTCGATAAGGCTGCCGCCGCCCGGAAGGTCAACCATCTCGGAAAAGGTGGTGGTGTGCGTTCCTGTATGGTGCATGTCGGAAATCTCGCCTACGCGCAGACGCGCATCCGGGACAAGCGCATTGATCAGGCTTGACTTCCCGACTCCGCTGTTACCGGCAAGAAGCGTAACCTTGCCATGGAGCATCTCCGTCAGAATGCCGAGCCCTTCCCCCGTCTTGGCCGAGACCGCGGCCACAGGATACCCTATCGATGAATAGAGCGTCTTCAGAGCTTCGGCCACTTCACGGTCGTCCTCATCCCAAGCGTCGCATTTGTTAAGCACCAGCACGGCCGGCACGGCATAAGCCTCGGCGGTCGCCAAGAAACGGTCGATGAACGTAGTGGTGGTCTGGGGCTCGCGAAGCGTCGCCACGAGCAATGTCTGGTCGAGATTGGCCGCAAGTATGTGCGACTCCTTTGAAAGATTGGAGGCACGGCGTATGATATAGTTCCTGCGCGGCTTGATGGCTGTTATGAAATCGGCGTCATCGGCCGCTTCACACACAGACACCACATCACCCACGGCCACTGGATTGGTGGTCCTTATCCCTTTGATGCGGAAATTCCCTTTGATGCGGCAGTTGACGGTTTCGCCGCCGTCAAGCCTCACCACGTACGAGCTCCCGGTGTTGCGCACCACAACCCCATAACCCATCTGCTTGGCCGGAACCGCAAAACCATTCTTTTTCTTAGACATGATGCAAAGATACGTATTAATTTCCGAATCAGCTAACCAAAACCGCAAATGATTTATTAATCAAGGGTGTGAAATCAGAAGAAAAACCGCGAACACACTCAGCCATGCCGGGCTTCACTTACGGAAAGGGACAGGCCATATCACACGGACCGGGACCGGAATCCCGTCAATCTTGCCGGGCTTCCACGCCGGCATGGAAGCGAAAATGCGCAATGCCTCCTGATCCAACGACTGCTCCACGCCTTTAAGCACGCAGATGTTGCTTACGGTGCCGTCGGCGTTGACCACGAACGAGCACGTAACCCTACCCTGGATGCCCCTGCGGTAAGCTTCAGAGGGATAGCGGCGATGGTCGTTGATGAATCTGACAAGGCTCGAATTGCCGCCCGGAAAGACAGGCTTCTCGCACACGAAATCATACTCGTACACTTCCTTGTAGACCGTACGGCCGTTGTCGGCACGCCCGCAGTGTATGCGGCACGTCTGGGCTGCGGCTTCAGGAACGGCGGCTACCAGTGAAGGGAAGAGGAGGGCGGGAAAGAGCAATCTTCGATGTTTGCACATACGATTTGAGTCAAATGGAGAGCATTGTTCGTTTATTACGGTTGTGCGACCGGGCGCATCCGAATCGCGGTGCAAATTTACGCAGGTTCGGCCAACGGTGCAAACCCGAAGCCCCGGTTTACATCAATATTAAGCAAGTTTCACTTTCTTTCACAATGGATTCATACGTTGCATCACCCGGCACTGCGCCATACAATAAAGGGCGGCATGCAGGCGTTATAAGTGCGGTATGAATCGATTTCGACACAGCCTCGCGGCCTTGGCCGCCGTCACAGCCTGCGCCACGGCTTTCACTGCGGAAGCCCAGTACGGGCGTTCTGTCTACAATTTCCTCGACATACCGACATCGGCCCATGCCTTCGCCCTCGGAGGCACCAACGTTTCCGTGATTGACGACGACATATCGCTCATCGACCAGAACCCCGCGCTCCTCGGCCCGGAAATCGACACGCAGCTCGGATTCTCCTACATGATGCACATGCAGACGGCCAATTTCGCATCCGTGCGCTACGGCATGGCTGCGGGCGAACGCGGCGCATGGGCCGCAGGAATCCGCTACCTCAACTACGGAAGCATCACACAGACCGAACCCGACGGCTCCGTAAGCGGGTCGTTCACGCCGCAGGACATAGTGTTTGAAGGCACCTACTCCCACGACTTCACAGACCGCCTGCGGGGCGGCATGAACCTCAAGATGATATACAGCAACTACGAAAGCTACTCCGCTTTCGCAGTCGCCGCCGACATAGGCGTCAACTATTACGACGAGGAGCGCGACATGTCGCTTTCGCTCGTCTTCAGGAACATGGGCGGACAGCTGAAGCGGTTCGACAAGGCATACGACCGTCTCCCCTTCGACATACAGCTCGGATGGATGCAGGCCCTCGGCGCATCACCCTTCAGCCTGAGCATAACGGCAACCAACCTCGTGCGGTGGAAGATGCCCTACTACGACCACAAGAAAGACAGTGAGCAGATAGAACTGAAGGACGGATTCGTCAGCAACCTGTTCCGCCATCTGGTCTTCGGCCTGCAATACAGCAACGAGAAATTCTACATGGCTCTCGGGTACAACTACAAGACGCGTACCGACATGTCGGCCTACCAACGCAACTTCCTTTCCGGTTTCTCGCTCGGACTCGGGCTGAAAGTGAAGTCGTTCGCCTTCGGAGTGGCATACTCGATGCCCCACAAGAGCGCGTCCAACCTCATGCTCAACCTCTCCACCAACCTTTACGAACTCACACACTGACGATTGATTACGCTTCACAGCAAAGTTTTCCATCCGGATTTTGCCGGGACGGAAGATTTTTCGTAACTTTGCAGCCGGTTTGCAATCTCTGGCAAGATAGAGCCGCGCCCTTAAGGCTCAAGCAGCTCGCTATATTGCTCACCTTCACCTTAAAACAGCAAAAAGACAATGGATCTTATCAAAATCGCGGAGGAGGCCTTCGCCACTCCCAAAAAGAATTTCGATGAATTCGGCCCCGGCGACACCATCACTGTGGCCTACCGAATCAAAGAGGGTAACAAAGAGCGTATCCAGCAGTACCGTGGCGTGGTGATCCGCATCAACGGCCATCAGGACAAAAAGCGCTTCACAGTCCGCAAGATTTCCGACGGAATCGGCGTAGAACGCATCTTCCCGATGGAATCTCCGTTCATCGAGTCCATCACCGTCAACAAATACGGCAAAGTGCGCCGTGCGAAGCTTTACTACCTCCGTGGCCTCACCGGCAAGAAGGCTCGCATCAAAGAGCGTCGTGTAGTGAAGAAGGCTCAGGCATAAGGCACTGTGGTCTGAACACATACAAGCGGCAGAAACTTCGGTTTCCGCCGCTTTTTTCATATCCTGACGAAAAAACAGCCATTGTCCACCGCATTACGCATTACGGTTTTGTTTATTGCCGCAAATTTTTATTAATAAATATTTTGATAATTCCAAACAATTTTATAAATTTGCCGCAGATATCAAAACTCAGTAACTATTCAGCAGACGCGTTGAGGTAGTCTTTCCGGGATAAAAAGCCTTCTG
>ERZ777011.982-NODE-982-length-36037-cov-8.862042_pt1 | contig 36037 bp, 27 predicted proteins | sample MGYA00374964_ERZ777011 | MGnify/ENA primary metagenome ERZ777011 (study PRJEB29310, sample SAMD00008975) | mouse gut metagenome | study: EMG produced TPA metagenomics assembly of the Metagenome analysis of fecal microbiota from mouse which was promoted...
TCGCTACGCTCCTTCTTCATTTATAGCAATTTAGCTAAAAGATACGCCACCGGGGATTTAACATTTATTATTAAACACCCTCTTAAGCTCGCAAAATCGCCTGTTAGCCCAACATGTTGTCAGCAAGCCGCAGTTTCGGCCGGCACAAGACGCCGGCTGAATTCCCACAGGGCGTAGATGGGCAGAAATACAGCCATGAGCGAGAAGGGATCGCCGGTAGGGGTCACAGCTGCTGCAACTATCAGCAGCACCACTATGGCATGACGGCGGTAACGGCTGAAAAAGCCGCGTGTCAGAAAGCCCATCTTGCCTAAGAGCCACGCCAGCAGCGGCAGTTCGAATATGGCTCCCATCAGAAGCAGCAGGGTGAAAAAGTTGTCCATATACGAATCAAGCGATACCAGAGTCCGGATTTTGTCGCTCAGCGAATAGTCGGCCAGGAATCGCACGGCTATAGGGAATACCAGAAAATATCCTGTGGCCATACCGAGAAAAAACATCAGATTTCCGGCCACAAAAGCTCGGCGTACTCCACGCTTCTCGCTGTCGTACAGGCCGGGAGCAACGAAACTCCACAGCAAGTATATTATCATGGGGAAGCCGAGTACGAAAGCCATCCACAGCGAGGCGCTCACATGAATCATAAATTGAGAGGTCAGCTCCACGCTCACCAGCTCGACATGAAAATCGGGCCGAAGTTCAAGTGAGCCGGGCCACAGCCGAGCCAGGGAGTCAAGACCACGGTAAAGAGGAAAATCGGCATTACAGGGAGCCAGAATCACATCGTCGAACAGGCGCGGCATGGCCACGAAGCAGCCTACTGCCAGCACAGCCAGCAGTATGGCAATCTTCACGAGCACCCCGCGCAGTTCATCGAGATGGTCCCAGAAGGTCATATTTTCCCCGCTCATTCGCTGCGGTCCTTGCCTTTTGGTTCGCTCTCCTCGGGCCGGGCAGCTTGCTCAACCGGCTTGTTCATTTCGGCTTTGGCCTCTTCTAAACCCTGCTTGAACGAGTGTACACCCTTGCCCAGGCCTTTCATCAGTTCGGGTATCTTCCTGCCGCCGAAAAGCAGCAGAATCACAAGTACTATTATCAGCAGCTGAGTGCCTCTTATATTGCCAAAAAACAGCGGCATTGAATTGAGTATGGAATGTATCATGCTTGTAACGGTGTTGTTTTCAGCGTAAAGTTACACAATATTTGCGGAAAATTCCGTACCTTTGCAGTCTAAATTTACTAATAATAAAGAAAATTTATGAAAGCTTACGTTTTTCCCGGACAGGGCGCACAGTTTGTAGGCATGGGCAAAGACCTGTATGAAAACAATGCCGAAGCTCGCGACCTTTTTGAAAAAGCCAACGATATTCTCGGTTTCCGTATCACCGACCTGATGTTCAACGGTACCGAAGACGACCTGAAAAAGACCTCCGTAACTCAGCCCGCAGTGTTCCTGCACAGCGTAATCCTGGCCAAGGGCCTGGGCGAAGAGTTCAAGCCCGATATGGTTGCCGGCCACTCGCTGGGCGAGTTCTCGGCTCTGGTAGCAAGCGGAGCCCTCAGTTTCGAGGATGGCCTCAAGCTGGTTGCCGCACGCGCCAATGCCATGCAGAAGGCATGCGAACTCAAACCTTCGACCATGGCCGCCATCATTGCGCTGCCCGACGAAAAGGTTGAAGAAATCTGCGAGTCTGTCGACGGCGTGGTTGTATGCGCCAATTACAACTGCCCGGGCCAGCTGGTTATCTCGGGCGAGGTTGAGGCCATCGACGCTGCCTGCGCCAAGGCCACCGAAGCCGGTGCCAAGCGTGCCCTCAAGCTCAAAGTAGGCGGTGCCTTCCACTCGCCCTGCATGGAGCCCGCCCGCGCCGAACTGGCCGAGGCCATCGAGCACACCGAATTCCACACTCCGGTATGTCCGGTATACCAGAACGTCGACGCTCTGCCCCACACCGACCCTGCCGAAATCAAGGCTAACCTGGTGGCTCAGCTCACCGCACCTGTACGCTGGACACAGACTGTACGCAACATGGTTGCCGACGGCGCCACAGAGTTTATCGAACTCGGTCCGGGCAAGGTTCTCCAGGGCCTTGTTGCCAAAATCGAAAAAGGCATGACTGTAAGCGGTCGCCAATAATCCGCACAAACTTGCGAACACAAAAAAAGCGTCACCGCGTGTGCGGTGACGCTTTTTTATTAGCTTGTTTAATAATATAACGTCCTGATTGTGACGACGGCGGACTCTGTGCGAGGCTTTATTCCATAATGTCACACAAGCCGGGCGGCCAGCAGACGGGCCTTTTCGCGACACTGTTCAAGTACCTTTTGGCCGGGGGCCTGGCGGTTATTTACGGCTTCGGCCACAGGTTCGGCGGATATGGATGCCAGATGCCCGTTTATAACGTCGATGGCCCGCTGCGACCATGTGTGAGAGCCGAACACCAGCACCTCGCGGTTCTTGAGTCCGCGCAGCTCTATTGCCTCCATAAAGGCTTTGACGGGCGGGAACAGTCCGTCGGAATAGGTAGGTGCGGCTATAATCAGGCCGCGGTGGCGGAAGGCAGCTGCAATTATGTAGCTGAGGTCTGTCACCGAGCAGTTGAACATCTCGATGTTCTTTACACCCTCGCAGGCCAGAGCCTCGGCAGCGGCTTCGGCCATTCGCTGTGTGTTGCCGTACATGGTGCCGTAGACTATTGTCACGCCGTTGTCGAGCGGAGTATAGCTGCTGAGTTTGTCGTAAAGGTCCACCACTTCGGCTATCTGTGACTTCCATACCGGGCCGTGGGTGGGACAAATTACATCAATCTCCACACCTGCGAGTTTCTTGAGCGCACGCTGCACGAACATACCGTAGCGGCCTACGATGTTGCTGTAATAGCGCAGCATTTCGGGGAAGTAGCGCGCAGTGTCCATGTCGCTGTCCACCACCGCGCCGTTGAGGGCTCCGAAACAGCCGAAGGCATCGCCGCTGAACAGTGTTTTTTCTTCCTGCAGATAAGTAACCATTGTTTCGGGCCAGTGCACCATGGGGGTGAGGGTGAACTTCAGTGTGGTTCCCTCTCCGAGCGACAGTTCTTGGCCGTCTTTCACCGCCATCACATTGTCGTTAATGCCGTAGTAGCCTTCAAGCTGGGTGAGGGTTATGGTGTTTCCGACCACTGTCATGCCCGGAAAGGCCTGCTTCAACAGGGCTATTGCGCCCGAGTGGTCGGGCTCCATATGGTTTATTATCAGATAGTCAGGGCAGCGGTCGCCGAGTATGGCCTTGATATGGTCTATTTGCTCAAGGGCATAGGCCGACTCCACTCCGTCGATAATGGCGGCCTTGTCGCTGCCGACTACCAGATAGGAGTTATAGCTCACGCCGGCGGGCAGAGGCCACATGCCTTCGAACTTGTGTGTCACACGGTCGTTGACACCGATATAATGTACTTTTTCTGAAATTTCAGCTGCTTTCATATCTTTGTGATTTTGACTGCAAATTTAGGTATTTTTAGTTACAAGCGAAAATTACTGTCGTAAAAAAACACACGGGGCCTCGCGGCCACGCATGTTTATTCAAAAATAATTCAAAAACTTTTCAGTTTTGATACTTACTATTTTTTACTTACTAAATTATTTCTTCGCCGCACGACTATACGCACGCACCATCCTGCGGCGGAAAGATTCCACAAAGATATAAATAAAATTTTTAATATAATTAACTACACCCCCCCATTTTTAACTCCTTTTAACTACATCATGGACAACTGTCATGATTTGTCGTAGCGCTGAATCGCGCCGTACGCCGGAAAGCACATCAGGGCAGCTTGAGCGACAATCAACTTTTTCAATTTACGGAGTGGTGTTACAGATGCAGAGTTGACAAATATTCGCCCGAGTTGCAACAAAGCAGATACATGGTGATCAAATATATACAGGCGCTGCGGTTTTTTCTTGCTACATTCACAAATATTTGCTAATTTTGCGATTTGAAGCAACTATCATTATCACGTATACATAATCACGATGAAGCAATATAAACGTACCCTCATAACCACCGCTCTCCCTTACGCCAACGGCCCTGTACACATAGGGCATCTGGCCGGCGTTTACGTGCCTGCCGACATTTATGCCCGATACCTGCGCCTGCAAGGGCGCCCCGTAACCATGGTCGGAGGCAGCGACGAGCACGGTGTGCCTATCACCATCAAGGCTAAGAACGAGGGCGTTACCCCTCAGGATGTGGTAGACCGCTATCACAAAATCATCAAGGACAGCTTTGAAGAACTCGGCATAAGCTTCGATGTGTACTCGCGCACCACCAGCGACATCCACTCGGCCACCGCATCGGAGTTCTTCACCCGCCTGCATATGAAGGGCGAGTTCGTGGAACAGACCTCCACTCAGCTCTACGACCCTGAGGCCAAAATGTTTCTGGCCGACCGCTACGTAACCGGCGAATGTCCCCACTGCCACAGCCCCCGCGCCTACGGCGACCAGTGCGAGGCATGCGGCACATCGCTCAACGCCACCGACCTCATCAACCCCAAAAGCGCTCTGAGCGGCGCCACTCCGGTGCTGCGCGAAACCCGCCACTGGTTCCTGCCCCTCGACCGCTTCCAGCAGCGCCTCAGCGAGTGGATTCTCCAAGGCCACAAGGAATGGCGACCGAACGTGTACGGCCAATGCAAGTCGTGGCTCGACCTGGGCCTGCAGCCCCGCGCCGTTACCCGCGACCTCGACTGGGGCGTGCCCGTGCCCCTGAAAGAGGCCGAAGGCAAGGTGCTGTACGTGTGGTTCGACGCCCCTATCGGATACATCAGCAACACCAAAGAACTATACCCCGACAGCTGGGAAACATGGTGGAAAGACCCCGAAACACGCATCATCAACTTTATCGGCAAGGACAACATTGTGTTCCACTGCATTGTTTTCCCGGCCATGCTTATGGCATACGGCGACGGCTTCCAGCTGCCCGACAATGTGCCGTCGAACGAATTCCTCAACCTCGAGGGCGACAAAATCTCTACCTCGCGCAACTGGGCCGTATGGCTCCACGAATACCTGCGTGAGTTCCCCGGCAAGCAGGACACCCTGCGCTACGTGCTCACCGCCAACGCCCCCGAAACCAAGGACAACGACTTTACCTGGGCCGACTTCCAGACCCGCAACAACAGCGAGCTGGTAGCCATACTGGGCAACTTCATCAACCGCGCTACCGTACTCACCCACAAATATTACGGAGGCACCGTACCCGAGGCAGGAGAGCTGCTGGATATCGATAACGCCGTCTTTACTGAAATCGACGAGATAAAGCGGCGACTCACCGACCAGCTCGAAGGCTTCCACTTCCGCGATGCCCTCCGCGAAGCCATGAACATAGCACGCACCGGCAACAAATACCTGCAGGAAACCGAACCCTGGAAGGTATGGAAAACCGAACCCGAACGCGTAGCCACCATTCTCAACACAGCCCTGCAAATCTGCGCCGACCTGGCAGTGGCATTCGAGCCATTCACTCCATTTATGAGCGAGCGACTCAGCAAGCAGCTGGGTCTTGGCACACTCGACTGGAACATGCTCGGAGGCCGCGACCTGGTGAAGGCCGGCAGCGTGATAGCTCAGCCCGAACTGCTGTTCGAAAAAATCGAAGATCAGGCTATAGCCGCTCAGTTGGCCAAACTCGAGGAAGCCAAGCGTCAGAATGTAATCAACTCGTTCGAACCCGCAGCGGTGAAGGAAGACACCAGCTTCGAGGAATTCGAAAAAACCGACATCCGTGTAGGCACCGTAACCGCCTGCAGCAAAGTAAAGAAATCGAACCGTCTGCTTCAGCTCACCATCGACGACGGCATGGGCGGACGAACCATACTCTCCGGCATCGCCCAGAGCTATCCCGACCCCGAAGTGCTGGTAGGCAAGCAGGTATGCTTTATCGCCAACTTTCCTCCACGCAAGATGATGGGTATGGAATCGCAGGGCATGGTTCTGTCGGCAGTCGACGCCGACGGACACCTGGTGGTGGTAGGGCCCACCGCCACTGTGGCAGCCGGAGCATCTGTAGGATAATATTAAATTTTCACAAGCATGAGAGCCAGAAGGCTCCGATTAATATCAGTTAACCAAAAATCATGAAGCCTCGAATACTAATCATATACACAGGCGGCACCATCGGAATGATTGAAGACTTGAATTCGCATACACTCAAGCCTTTCGACTTCTCTCACCTAATGGACAACGTGCCCAAGGTAAAGATGCTCAACTACGACATCGACAACATTCAGTTCCAGCCGCCGCTCGATTCCAGCGACATGCATACCGCCCACTGGGAGGATATTGCCCGAAGCATAGTCGAGAATTATGACCGTTACGACGGTTTCGTGGTTTTGCATGGCACCGACACCATGGCCTACACGGCTTCGGCTCTGTCGTTCATGCTCGAAAACCTGCGCAAGCCGGTGATTATCACCGGCTCGCAGCTGCCAATAGGCGAAGTCCGCACCGACGGTGAGGAGAATCTCATCACCGCCCTGCAGATAGCAGCCGCCACCGACAGCTTCGGCCTGCCGATGGTACGCGAGGTAGCCATTCTGTTCGAGAACTTCCTGTGGCGCGGCAACCGCTCCACCAAGCGCAGCGCCGACAACTTCAACGCCTTCGAGAGCAGCAACTACCCCCCTCTGGCCAAAATAGGCCTGAGCATACACTTCGACACCGACGCACTCAACCGCAAGCACAGTGGCGAAGAACTGCGCCCCCACTACGCACTCGACACTACCGTGGCCGCAATCGACCTCTTCCCCGGCATATCGCCCACCACTCTGCGCCACCAGCTGTCGTGCCCCTCGGTGAAAGGCATAGTGCTGCGCACATTCGGTGCCGGCAATGCTCCAACCGCCAAGTGGTTCGCCGACGCACTGCGCGAAACCATAGAGCGGGGCGTTGTTATCATGAACGTGACCCAGTGCGGCAACGGCAGCGTGCATACCAACCGATACATGGGCGGCGACATGCTGTCGAACCTCGGTGTGGTGCCCGGCCACGACATCACTTTCGAAGCCGCAATAACCAAGATGATGCACCTGTTCGGCTTAGGTCTTGACGCCACCGAAGTGGCCCGGCGACTCCAACACGACATCGCAGGCGAACTTACTGTATCTAACTTCTGAAAAGAAACCTCATAATAACAATGACCCGTATTCTCCGCATAGCATTTCTGGCTGTACTGCTCGCCGCGGCGCCCTTAGGCACCGCGGCAGCCGACAACTGGGAACATATCGAGCAGGTGCGCCCCGACCCCTCGGAAAGCGAACGCATCGACATGGAGGTACGCGACTCATACATATACGTCAGCACCAACAAGGCCGTGACAGTAAAGATATGCACCATACTCGGCCAGTTGGTAAGCCAGGAGAAACTCCCCGCCGGAGTATCGCGCATCAGGCTGGCACAACGCGGCGTGTACATACTCAAAGCCGGCTCTATCACACGCCGGGTAAACATTTAACCCAATACGATGGTTGTAAAGATTATAAACAAATCGCAGAACCCCCTGCCCGCCTATGCCACCGAACTCTCGGCCGGCATGGACCTGAGGGCCGACCTGCCACAGGCTGTGGTGCTTCGCCCCATGGAGCGACGCCTCATTCCAACCGGCCTGTACGTAGAACTGCCCGAAGGCTACGAAATGCAACTGCGTCCGCGCAGCGGACTGGCCCTGCGCCAGGGCATCGGACTGGTAAACTCGCCCGGCACCATCGACGCCGACTACCGCGGAGAAATAGGCGTGATTGTGATCAATTACGGCTCCGACGACGTAACCATAGCTCCGGGCGACCGTATATGCCAGGCTGTGGTGTGCAAGTACACCCGCGTGGAATGGCAATCAGCCGACTCTCTCGGCGAAACATCCCGCGGCGAAGGTGGCTTCGGCCACACGGGTCTGTAACTGCATGTGGAGGCTGCCGGGGGAAACCCTAACATTTTAGAGGCTGTTTAAAAACAAAGCAAGGTGAAACTACAACGCATAGCACTGCTGGGCCTGGGCGCCCTGATTATTACCCTCGGAGCAATGGCTCGCCCCAAAAAGGCCGACAACTGGGAGGCTCGGACTGCCAGAGCCAAGGCCGATTACATATTTCTGGAGGCTCAGAACGCTTATAACCAGCAGGACTACAGCCTGTACGGACGTCTACTGCAACGTGCTTTCGATACCGACAGCACCGACTCGGGCCTCGGCGCCGAACTCGGACAGTGGCAGGTGATAAGCATCGCAATGGACCCCGATAAGGCTATAGAAGGCCTGCAGCGCATGCGCCGCTACTTCGAAGCAAACCCCTCAGACTACTATTCCGGACTGTCGCTGGCCAAGACTTACGTCAACATGGGACGCATCGACGATTTCCTGGCCGTGACCAAAATACTCTACAATCACTTCCCGGACAAAAACAACGTGGCCCTGCAGCTGGCCGAAGGATACCTGCGACGCAACAACAGCCAGGACTTCGACTCAGCAATGACCATATACCGGCGACTTGAGCAAGGCTTCGACACCGGCATCGGCAACTCAATCACAAGCTACATAATAGGAGCCTATATGTTCAAGAACGACACCACTGCCGTTCTGAACGAGCTCGACAAAATATACCGCGCCGCACCGCACGATGTACCCACACTGCTCACAGTGGGAGGCTCGATGCTCGAACTCCACCGCCCCGACTCGGCCCTGCGATACTTCAACGAGGCCAAGGCCATAGAACCCGACAACGGAGGAGTGGTAATGGGATTTCTGGGTTATTACGACGAAACCGGCGACTCGACAGCCTTTCTGGGCACACTCAGACGTGCCGTAAAAAACCAGGAACTCGAACCGGAAGAAAAGTTTATGTTCGTGCGCGGATACATACAGAGCAACTACAGCGACAGCAGCAAGTTCGACATCTGCAGCGAACTCTGCGAAAGTTACATTGCCAACAACCCGGGCATACCCGACATACACACTCTGTATGCCAGCCTGCTCAACTCCACCGGACATAACGCCGAAGCAGCCGAGCAACTGAGCTTCGCCATAGGGCTGCTGCCCGCCGACCTCGAACTGAGGCTATGGCAACTGTCGCTGCTCTACCAGGCAGGACGAACCGAGCAGGTATCGGAACTTGCCGAGAACTATGCCGGCGACTTTCCGGGTGAGCTGGCTTTCGCACGCATAGCGGCGGCACAGTTGTACGAAGACGGCAAATATGCCCTGGCCGCCGAACGGTTCAAGCTTTTCCCCGTTGACTCGCTGAAGACCGACGAACTGAAATCGGACTACTACGCCACACTGGGCGACTTTCTCAGCAAGCTCGAGCCTCGCAGCGACTCATACCCCTGCTACCAAAAAGCCATAGAACTGAATCCGCTCAACGACATGGCCATGAACAACCTGGCTTACTTCTACAGCCTCGACGGCTCGGAAGAGGACCTTCGGCAAGCCGAACAATACTCCGCCATGACCATTCGGCACGAGCCCGACAATCCGACATACCTCGACACCTACGCCTGGATTAAGTTCAAGCAGAAAGATTTTCAGACAGCCCGGCACTATATCGATCAGGTAATCAATCTGATGAACATACAGCGGACCGAAGCAGCCATCGACAGCATTATCAGCGACGGAAACACTCCGGCCGAGCCTGTCGAAAGCGACTCCCCGCAGCACGAACAGGCGGAAGACGCCACAGAGATAATCGAGGAGGCCACAGCAGTAGGCACCGAAGAGTCCGGCCAGGCCTCGGCCGATGTATTCGACCATGCCGGCGACATCTACTTTATGACCGGCGAACCCGAGCAGGCCCTGAGCTTCTGGAAGCGGGCGCTCGAACTCGATCCGGACAATGAATTGATACAGAAAAAAGTAAAACACAAAGCATACTTTTACGAATGAAGCTACAGAGATTCCTGACGGCCATACTGCTATGTCTGGTTCTGGCAGCCTGCCACAGTTCACGAAAAGCAACCGTTGCGGACAACGGCATTTACCGTTGGCACACACTCGAGGTGCCGGTGAAGGTGTCGGTCGAAAAGCCCCTAAGCCTTAGTTGCTCAGGCAAAGCCACACTGGTGCGCGACAGCGTCATATATGTATCGATGCGCATGCTGGGCATGGAGGTGGCTTATCTGTACGCCGATGCCGACAGCGCCATACTCTGCGACCGCTTCCACAAACTGTACATCAGCGAGCCACTCGACGGCCTGCTGCCGGACAGATATGCCCGCATCGGACTACTACAGCAGCTGATGCTGGGCATGGAGAGCCCCGACGGCATTTCCGACAAACTGCAATACGCGGACCCCGCCGAAACTCCGCTCGGCAAGCTATACTCGCTGCTGCGTCTGCAGACCTCGATTGCGAAAAAAGACATCGACGCATCAATTATCTACAACTATAACAAAGCCCGCTGGGATGCCCCCGATTTCAGCATGCCAGCCGCCAAACTGCCTCGCAACGCCAAGAGAATCGACCCTCAGGCGCTGCTTGAAGGTTTAAAAAATACCCCACCCGATTACTTACAATGAAAAAATTTGTTCTCGTACTGTTTGCTCTGTCAATAGTTATTTCTTCCGCTGTCGGACAAAAGAAAAGCATTGCCATACGCAGCAGCGAAAAAGTGCGCCAGGAACAACGCGATACCCGCAAGCGCATAAACAAGACAAAAGGAGAAATAAGCGAGAACACCGCCAAAACCCGCAAAGGCCTCAAACAGCTTGGCGAAATCGAAGCGGATATCGCGGTCCGGCAGGAGGCTATAAACCGCGCCGGCGCCAGAATTGCCGAACTGAACACGCAAATCGTACGCCTGACCGACTCGTTGACTCAGCTCGAATCGAACATCTCACAGCTTAAGACCGACTATGCCCAAAGCCTGCGCGCCATGCGCCGACAGCGCCAGACTCTGAACTCCATTTCTTACCTGTTCTCCGCCGAGAGCTTCGCGCAGGCTTTCCGCCGGGTGCGCTACATACAGGAACTGGGCCGATGGCGCCATGACAAGACTCTGAAACTTGGCGAAGCCGTGGCCGAACTCAATGTGCGCAAAACCAAAATCGACAGTGTGCGCCGACGCGTGGCCGATGAACAAGCTGCAATGCTTGTAGCAAAATCGCAGTTCGACAAACGCCGCAGCGAAGCTGCCGCACTGGTAAATGAACTCAAAAAACAGGGCCGCTCGCTGAACACCGAACTCAAACGCCAGCAGAAACAGCTTAATGAACTTAACCGCGAGCTCGACCGGGCCATAGCCGCAGAAGTGCGCCGTGCCGAGGAAGAACGCCGGCGCAAGGCTGCTGAAGAAGAACGCCGGCGCAAAGCCGCCGAGGAAGAGCGCCGACGCAAAGCCGCCGAGGCTGAAAGCCACAAGCAACAGCCGGACACCGACCAGGCCAAGAACACAGAAAGCGCTCCGACCGCCAAGCCAAAGCCACAGAAACCACAGCCCTCGGGCGAAAGCGGCTTTGCCGAGCAGGAGCGCAAACTCACCGGCGACTTCGAGGCCAATAAGGGCAGGCTGCTCTTTCCTGTGGCCGGCAAGTACACCATTACCGGAGCATACGGCCGCTACACCCGTCCGGGCACCAGCGTGCTGCTCGACAACAATGGCATCGACATCAGCGTGCCGCAAGGCACCGCCGTCAGGGCTGTATTCGGCGGCGAGGTTGTGAGCGTGTTCAAGGTCAAAGGCACAGGCTTCTACGCGGTGCTCGTGCGCCATGGACGCTACATAAGCGTGTACTCCAAGCTTGCCACCTATAGTGTCAAGAACGGCCAGCAGGTAAAAGCCGGACAGAATCTGGGCACTGTGTTCACCGACCCCGAACTCGGCGCCACCATACTCCACTTTGAACTGCGCCGCGAATCGGCCACCCTCAATCCGCTCGAATGGGTAAAATAAAGCCGGGGGCGGACAACGGAGGCTTCAGCGGCTCGCTTACACAGCGCATAGTAAAGGCGTTGGGTGTGTTTACCGGCGTGCAGTCGGCAGGCATGCTCTGCTCGGTTATCCGCGCCAAACTCATAGCCATGTGGATAGGCCCTGCCGGCGTGGGGCTTAACGCCCTGCTGACCAATGCCCTGGATGTACTGAGCCAGCTGTCGCAGGCAGGCATACGCGTCAGTGCCGTCCGCAGCATAGCGGCAACTGACGACGGCCGCGAACGCACCGGCCTGATTACAGCCCTGCTGCGCTGGGCTCTGTGGCTCGGCAGCGGAGGTGCGGTCCTCACCATGCTGCTGTCGCCATTGCTGAGCCTGCTTACATTCGGCGACTACAGCTACAGCTGGATGTTTGTGGTTCTGGCAGTGGCCGTGCTGGCCTCGGCTCTCAGCGTGGGGCGCTCCGCCGCCCTGCAGGGCATAGGCGAGCTCAAACGCCTTGCCACTCTCACCGTAACAGCCGTAATCATATCCACCCTGCTGGCCATACCGCTGTTCTACTTCTTTCGCCTGAAATCCATCGTATGGGTAGTCACCCTTTTTGCAGTGGTGCAGGCAGCCGTGTTCTACATCGACCCCGGCCACCGCGGCAGCCACCGCAGCGACCTCAGCCACCGCCAGTGTTTCCGCATAGGCATGCCGTTTATACGCCTCGGTCTGGTGCTGACCATGTCGAACGCCCTGACTATGGTAAGCAACTTCGTGATTACAGTATTCCTCAACCGCTACGCCTCAACCGATGAAGTGGGCATATTCCAGGCCGGCTTCGCCATTATAAACAACTACATGGGCATACTGGTGTCGGCTCTCACCGTAGAGTATTTTCCGCGTCTGAGCGCCAACATAGCCAACCGCAGGCGCAGCGAGGTACTGGTGTCGCATCAGCTTATGATACTGATGAGTCTGCTTGTGCCAGGCGTGATAGTGTTTCTGATATTCAGCCGGCAGATAGTATGGCTGCTTTACAGCGCCGACTTCATGGATGCCGTGCCCTATCTGACCTTTGCCGTGGGCGGCGGAGTGCTGCGCATGGTGTCGTCGTGCATGGCGCTGTGCATGTTGGCGGCGGCAGATTCCCGGGCCTATATGCTCACCGAACTCGGCAGTGCCTTCACCGGCCTTGTGCTGGCCATAGGCGGCTATATGCTCGGAGGTATCGCCGGCATGGGTGTAGCCTACCTGCTGTGGTATGCCCTCTACACTGTGGCGGTATGGGCAATATACCGCTTCCGCTACCGCATGAGAGTGCGGAGCAGAGCACTGCGCATAATCATGCCGGGACTGGCTCTGATAGCCGCCGCACAGATTATAGCCGCATGCATGTAGTTGGACATCGATGACTTCAGAGAGTAAACAATTGCTTTTGAAGTGAGGTTATAATTATTGGCAACGCACACGAGCGCTACCCTATAATTATCTCCTCTTATGCAAAAACTGACACGTTTATTACTATTTTGCTGCTTTGCTCTGTCGTGGGCCGGTGCCGATGCGCAGGACCATGCGCTCACTCGCCCCATGCCCGACAGTTGGAAGTACTCCGAGGGGGCCGAACAGACTCTTCCCAGCCATGACAGCTGGTGGCGGCGATTCAACGACCCGGTACTCGACTCGCTCATAAGCATGGGTGAAGATGCCAATTTCGACCTTATCACAGCCTATCACCGCATGGAGGCGGCCTCGCGCCGGATGACGGCGGCCCGCGCCGACTATTATCCCAATATTGGTCTGAGCGCCGGATACACCCGCGAGCGCCTCGACGGTGCCAACAGCAACCGATGGAGCCTCGGCGCCACGGCCGGCTGGCAAATCGACGTGTTCGGCAAAGTCACCGCAGCGGTGAAACAGAGCAAGGCCGGCTACCAGGCCAGCAGGGCCGAGTGGATCGGAGCCATGGTAAGCATGGCCGGCGACATAGCCGCCACTTACATGCAACTGAGAGTCTGGCAAGCCGAACTGGCTGTGGCGCAGCGACACGCCGTAGTGCAGGATTCAATCACGGCTCTGGTTGAGGCTCGCTTCGACTGCGGCCTGGCCGCCAAGCCGCAACTGGCTCAGGCTCGCGCGCAGGCGCACAGCATCAAGGCCACAATACCGCAGTTACAGACATCTATCGCCACAGCGGTCAGCTCCATTGCCTTGCTGACGGGACGCTATCCGTCGGAACTGGAAGATATGCTGCTGCCGCAGAAACCTCTGCCCGATTACCGGCAGATTGTGCAGACAGGGGTGCCATCGGAACTGCTGCGCCGACGACCCGATATTCTGGCTGCCGAATATCAGCTGGCAGCAGCCGCCGCGGCTGTAGGCATAGCGAAAAAAGACTTCCTGCCCACTCTCACGCTCGAAGGCACGGTGGGAGTGGCGGCACCTGAACCGGGCGACATGTTCAGCAAAAGCGGCTTCTACTACTCTGTGGCACCTACTCTGTCGTGGACTATATTCGACGGTTTCGCCCGCAGCGCCAATGTGGCTGCCGCACGTCAGGAAATGGAGCAACAGATAGCCTCATACAATTCAACCGTAATCAATGCCTACAACGAAGTAGGCAACGCTCTGGTCAAATACCGCAACTGTCTGAAGTTGATCGACGAATACGACATGGCCACCAGCAACGCCCGCGAATTTCTGTTGCTGAGCCTCGACCTTTACACCCGGGGACTCTCGCCATACTCCGATGTAGCCACGGCCCAGCAGGACCTTCTCAGCTACAACAACTCGCTGATTGTGGCCCGCGGCGACGCACTCAGCTCGCTCGTAAGCCTATATGAGGCTTTAGGCGGCGGCTTTCAGCAATAGCTCCATCACACACACCTTCATAATATAATTAAGATGAAAACAATATACACGCTGGCGGCCACCGCACTGATGCTGTATGGCTGCTCGCACGGCAAGACCGATAAAGACAGCGACACTACAGCGGAGCCTGTAATCGATGTCAGCAATGTAATCATCGATTCAGTGACCCTGTACAAGGAATACCCCGGCACACTCACTGCAGACCGTACCGCAAACGTGTACTGCAGGGTCGACGGATATGTGTCGCGTCCGAAATATACCGCCGGTGACTATGTAGCGGAGGGGCAGGTACTCTTCACCGTCGAAGCCCCCGACCTGAAAAACGCCGTTGACGAAGCCGAGGCCGCACTGGCCACGGCAATAAGCCAGAACGACTATGCCGAACAGCACTACCGTGCCGTAGCCAAGGCTTACGAAAGCCGGGCTGTGTCGAAGATGGAAGTGGCCGAGGCCCTGAGTTCGCGCGACCAGAGCCGCGCGGCCATCAACAGCGCGAAGGCTCGCCTCAGCGATGCCCGCCAGCAACTTGGCTACTGCACCATAAAGGCTCCGTTCAGCGGACATATAACCATGAACGAGCATTCCGGCGGCTCGTATGTCAACGGGGCCGGTTCGCCCGTGGCCCTGGCCACAGTGTACGACGATGCCTCGGTGATTGCAGTCTTCTCGATTGAGGACGATTCATTCATACGCATGTTCGAAAGCCCCAACAACCGCCACCTGATTGACTACAGCGCCATTCCGGTTACCTTCGGCGAGAAACTGCCCCACAGCTACACCGCCGACCTTATGTATCTGGCACCTAACATCGATGCCTCCACCGGCACACTCAACATTCAGGCCGAGATAAAGAACCCCTACCACGAACTGCGGTCGGGCATGTACTGTACCATACGCATGCCTTACAAGGTCGACCCGAAGGCCATGCTGGTGCGCGATGCCTCGATAGGCACCGACCAGCTGGGCAAGTACGTGTATGTGGTGAACGACTCGAGCAAGGTTGTGTACACTCCCATCAAAACCGGCGACCTGGTAGCGGACACCTTGCGGCTTGTGACCGGAGGCCTCAAGCCCCACGACCGATATGTGACCTCGGCACTGCTTAAAGTACGCAACGGAATGAAAGTAAAGACCCGTGAATAAGCCCGTTTATTATGTTTTCAAGATTTTTCATAGAACGACCGATATTCGCCATAGTCCTGGCTGTGGCTATGGTCATGGCCGGTGCATTGACTTTCAGCAAACTGCCGATTGCCCAGTACCCCGACATAACACCGCCTACAGTAATGGTCACTGCTTCTTACCCCGGAGCCGACGCGGCTACAGTGGCCGAAACAGTGGGTGTGCCCATCGAACAGCAGGTAAACGGCGTCGAGGGTATGATGTACATGAGCTCGTCGTCGGGTTCCGACGGCAGTTACTCGCTTACAATCACTTTCGAAGAAGGCACTGACCTCGACGAAGCCGCCGTAAAAGTACAGAACCTTATATCGCAGGCCGATGCCCAGCTGCCGACTTCGGTGAAACAACAGGGTGTGCAGGTAAGGTCCGAATCATCGAACCAGATTCTGTTCATAGCTCTGCAAAGCGACGACCCCGAGCGCTACGATGCCCTGTATCTGACCAACTATGCCAACCTTAATATCACCGACGAACTGGCCCGTGTCGAAGGCGTCGGCTCGGTAGGTGCATTCGGCGGAGGTCAGTATTCGATGCGTATATGGCTCGACCCTGCCAAAATGCGCGAGCGCAACATCACCCCGGCCGATGTCGAAAGTTCCATCAGTTCTCAGAACATGCAGGTTTCGGCCGGCTCGGTAGGCGCACAGCCGTCACCATCCAACGAGGCTTTCACCTATACTCTTACAGCCCGCGGACAACTTAGCGACCCGGCTGAATTCGGCGACATAATACTGCGCACCGACTCTAACGGAGGCCTGCTGCACCTCAAAGACATTGCCCGTATCGACCTGGGCTCGGTAAGCTATACCCAGGTAGCACGCGTCAACGGACAGCAGTCGGCCATGATAGGCATCAGCCAGCTGCCCGGAGCCAACGCCCTTGATGTGGCCAAAGGCTGCGAGGCCAAGCTTAAAGAGCTGAAACAGTACTTCCCGCCCGGTGTGGATTACCGCATAATGCTCAACACCACCGACTTTGTAACCGCCAGCATCGACGAACTGCTGGTAACCTTCCTCGAAACCACCATTATAGTCATGCTGGTGATAATGCTGTTTCTGCAGAACTGGCGCGCCACCATCATTCCTATGCTCACCATTCCGGTATCGCTCATTGCCACGCTTGCCGTGATGAAATGGATGGGTTTCTCGCTCAATACCCTTACGCTGTTCGGACTCGTTCTTGCCATAGCCATTGTGGTGGACGACGCCATAGTGGTGGTGGAGGACTGCGCGCGCCTGCTCGACGAAGGCAAGCTGAATCCGCGTCAGGCCGCCGAAAAAGCCATGATCGAACTGCAGGGGCCTGTAGTGGGCGAAGTGCTGGTACTGCTCTCGGTGTTCATCCCCACCGCCATGGTCAGCGGCATAACAGGACAGCTGTACAAGCAGTTCGCACTCACTATTGCGGTGTCGACCGCCTTCTCGGGCTTCAACGCCCTTACGTTCACTCCGGCCATGTGCGCACTGTTTTTAAAGCCTAAAAAAAACAGCCGTTTCGTCCTTTGGGACTGGTGGAACAAGGCTTTCGGAGCCGCGCTGAGCCTTTATATGCGCATTGTGGGCCGCTTCCTCAGGCGCCCCGTGGTGGCCATACTGCTCTACTTTGTACTCACCGGCCTTGCGTTCTGGGGCTTCCTAAAATGGCCCACAACCTACGTGCCCTCGGAAGACATGGGCTACTTCCTGTCGTCGATTCAGCTGCCTACCGGAGCCTCGCTCGACCGCACCGACCGAGTGGCGCAGAACATCTCGGCCAAACTGCTGGAGCTGCCCGGAGTTAAAGATGTTATGTCGGTCAGCGGCACCTCGTTCATGGGCGGCGGTTCGACATCGAACAACGGCTCGCTGTTTGTGATACTCGAGCCGTGGAAAGACCGCACGGCCAAGGACGAAAGCATCGACGCCATAATGGCCCGTGCCAACGAAATCGGAAACGCCGAACAGGAAGCAATCAGCTTCTCGCTCAACCCCCCTGCAATACCGGGTCTGGGCATGACGTCGGGCCTGGAAATGCAGCTGCTCGACATCAACGACCTTGGCGCTTCACAGCTGAAAGAAGCTCTCACGGCAATACAGGAAGTCGCCAAAGACGACCCGCGCATAGCCTCCGTAACCACTATGTACGAGGGTGCAGTGCCGCAGTACTCCATTAAAATCGACCGCAGCCGCGCCAAGATGCAGGGCCTGGCTATGAGCGACATCTACTCGGCGCTGTCGGCATTCATGGGCGGCTCATACGTGAACGACTTTGTGGAATTCGGCCGTGTTTATCAGGTGAACATTGCCGCCGACGCCGCTGCCCGCAGCCATGTGGACGATGTTCTGAAGCTTACCGTGCGCAACGCCACCGGCGGCATGGTGCCCTTCTCGGCCTTCGCCTCCGTGGAGCAGGTGATGGGCGAATCATCGGTAAGCCGTTACAACACATACCGTACAGCCTCGCTCACCGCCACACCGGCAAAAGGAGTCAGCTCGGCCGACGGCATAAAGGCCATGGAAGAAATCGTCAACAAGGCTGTGGGCAACAACTACAGCTATGCCTGGACGGGCGAGGCCTATCAGGAGAACCGGTCGGGCACAACCATATCGTTTGTGCTCATCCTGGCCATCATAGTCACCCTGCTGGTACTGGCCGCACAGTACGAAAGCCTTACCGACCCTGTGGCGGTGATTACGGCCATGCCTACAGCCATACTCGGCGCCGTTATCGGCTGCCTGCTGATGGGGCAGAGCATATCAATCTACACACAGATAGGCATTATTCTGCTGCTGGGTCTGGCAGCCAAGAACGCCATTCTTATTGTTGAATATGCCATGGACTACCGCAAGGCCGGCGAGGATATCCGCCAGGCGGCGCTCGACGCGGGCCGTGTACGCTTCAGGCCTATAATGATGACCGCCATGGCCTTTGTATTCGGTGTGCTGCCTATGCTCTTCGCCACCGGTGCCGGAGCGGCATCGCGCATATCGCTTGGCACCGCCGTGGTATTCGGCATGGCTGTCAACGCCCTGTTCGGCACCCTGTTCGTACCCAATTTCTGGGAACTTCTGCAACGTTTCGGCGAGAAGTATGTAAGCCCGTTCTTCCATAAAAACAAAGGCCTCGACAAAGCCGAGGCCAAAGATAGCGGGATATAGATGCACAAAAGCGGGCCGCACATGCTCAGTGCGGCCCGCTTTTATATATTTAAGGTAGAAGATTAGTTCAGAGCCTTCGAGAGGTTGAAGTTTGCGAACTCAAGGTCAGCAGCTGCCTGAGCGGCCATAGCCGGGTTCAGACGAACAGCCTGACGGAGGTTTGAGGTCAGCATCGATTCGTTGTTGGTGCGGGCACCGAGAACGGCCATCAGGTAGTAGGTTGTGGCGTCGGGGTTGGCAATCGAAGCCAGGGTGCTCTTAGCCTTGCTGTAGTCCTTGGTGAGGATCTGAGCCAGAGCGGCGTTGTTGCTCTTGGTGTCGCCGAAAGCGCGGACAGCAGCAGCGTTGTCGCCTTTCTTCAGGTAGTAAGTACCGAGGGCACCGCCGAGTTCGTCCACACCGGCAGCCGAGCCGAAGAGCTGGTTGGCGCGGTCGTAGTTCTTGTTGAGGAGTTCAACAAGACCGAGGTTCATCTGGGGTTCGCCGGCCTTGGGGTTCACGCTGGCAGCCTTCTGGAAGCTTGCCTTGGCGGCGGTGTAGTCACCGTTGGTGTACTGCATCATACCCAGGTCGTTCCAGGTGCGGTAGTCGTTGGGGTACTGACGAACGGCTGCATCGTAGATTGCGGTCTTGGCAGCGGGGTCGTTGGTGAGGGTAGCAGCGTAGAGGAGTTCGTCTACGGTGAGTTCGCCGGGGTTAGATGCGGCCAGACGGCTGATTTCTTCGTCGCTCTTGCCGATTACGTCAATCGAAGCAGTGATGCGGCTGTAGCGGAGCTGGGGCAGAATCTGGTCGGCGAGCTGCTCGAATACGCTCGAGAGGTTGCGGATCTCGCGTTCGCGCTGTTCGGGGTCTTTGTACATCGACAGAACAGAGAGGATGAGATCCTTGTCCTGGATGTTGCTCTTGGAAACGAGTTCCTGGAAGCCGGCCCAGTCTTCGGCGGTGAACTGCTTGGTGAGTTCGCCGAATTCGGTGATTTTATCCTTCTTCAGCTGCTTGGTGATGTAATCGTTGGTATTTGATTCACGCTTTTCGGCGAGCTTTTCGTTGAAGTCATAGCTACCGTCGGGCGAAGCATACGACTGAATGTTGAGTTCTTTGATTTCGCGGTTTGCAGCAGCGTTGGCGTCAATTATTTCCTTGCGGAGTTCAGACATTGCGTCGGTGTTGAGCTGGTTGGCGCGGATGTTGGCCTGGTTAATCAGGAACATGATGTCGGCCGCATACTTCTGGTTGATTACGCGCTGGAAAGCGTCGGGAGCCAGAGCGGGGTCAACGCTGGCGGCGTCGGCCAAAGCTGCGGTGGCTACCACACCCTTGGCTACGGTAACGCGGGGCAGAACATACTGCTTGTTGCCCTGGCGTACTTCGAAAGCGAGCTGGAGTTCGCTCTTTGCCATTTCGGGAGTGTACACATACGAAGCGGGGATGGTTACTGTACCGCCATTGTCATACGAAACTACAGGCGAGTTGCCGCGCACGTTTTCTCCCTGGAAGGTATAGGGTACCGATGCAGTTTCTGTACCATTGTATACCAGATACGGAGTTACGGTTACCTCGGCATTCTTTACAAAGAACTTGGCGGGGATACGACCGGTAACGGTAGCGGGAACTTTCTCTCCTACTACTTCGAGAGGATTGGGATTGGTGCTGAAATACTCCGACGAGAACTGTCCGAGTTTCTTGCCGCAGGACGAAAGAGCGAGTGTTGCGCCCAGGGCTGCGATAAAATAGATCTTGCGATTCATATAGCGTTTTTAATTGGTATGTTTTATGCTTGTATGGCTGTGATGAATATACAAGCACAAAGATAGCTATTTTTTGTTGTATTTACCAAATAAAAATGCATAATAACATTTTTTTTCCATCCGCAGGTTCAACCGCAGGTTCAACTATACCCTCAGACCCCACCCCCGTATGCAAGCGAAGCGAAGCAAAAAACAGCGGTGCAAATGATAATAATTCGGCTGCTACAAGCGGAGCGAAGCAAAAGAAATACCCTCGCCACACCCTTTTTATCCAAGTATTTTTATTAAATTTGCACTTTGTTTTACACAAGCACTAACCATTAGCCGGCGCGTGGCGCCATGTTTTTAGAATGAGAAGATGGAAAATTGAAGACAGCGCCGAGCTGTACAACATCAACGGCTGGGGCCGTAATTATTTTTCTATCAACGATAAAGGTCATGTAGTGGTGACTCCCCGCCAGGGTTTCGCCAGCGTTGACCTCAAAGATGTGATGGACGAGCTGCAGGTGCGCGATATCGTGGCTCCGGTGCTGCTGCGCTTTCCCGATATTCTCGACAACCGCATCGAGAAAATCAGCAACTGCTTTCACATCGCTTCCGAACAGTATAACTATCAGGCTCAAAACTACATGATTTACCCTATTAAGGTAAACCAGATGCGCCAGGTAGTGGAGGAAATTGTAAGCTACGGCAAGAAATTCAATATTGGCCTGGAGGCCGGCAGCAAACCCGAACTCCATGCCGTACTCGCCACTAACATTTCGCAGAACTCTCTCATTATCTGCAACGGTTACAAAGACGCCAACTACATCGAACTGGCCCTGCTGGCCCAGAAGATGGGACGCCGCATATATCTGGTGGTGGAGAAACTCAACGAACTCCGGCTTATCGCCGAAATATCCAAACGCCTTAAAATAGAGCCGAACATAGGCATTCGCATAAAACTCAGCAGCAGCGGCAGCGGCAAATGGGCCGAAAGCGGCGGCGACCAAAGCAAATTCGGCCTAAATTCTTCGGAACTTCTCGAAGCGCTCGACCTGCTCGAACGCTGGGGCATGAAGCACTGCCTGAAGCTGATACACTTTCACATCGGCAGCCAGATTACCAAGATTCGCCGTATCAAGAACGCTCTCCGCGAGGCTACCCAGTTCTACGTGCAGTTGAGTAAATTAGGCTACGAAATCGAGTTTGTGGATATTGGCGGCGGCCTGGGTGTGGACTACGACGGCACCCGCAGCTCGTCGAGCGAAAGTTCCATGAACTATTCCATACAGGAGTACGCCAACGACGCCATATCGGCTCTGGTCGATGTCTGCACAAAGAACAACCTGCGCCAGCCAAACATCATTACCGAGAGCGGACGCTCGCTCACCGCCCACCACTCGGTACTGATATTCGAAGTACTCGAAACCACCCAGCTGCCTCAGTGGAAGGATAGCGAGGAAATCAGTGACGACTCACATGAACTGGCTCGCGAACTCTACGATATCTGGGATAAACTCAACCATCCCCGCCTCTTTGAAAGCTGGCACGACGCCCTGCAAATCCGCGAGGAAGCCCTCGACCTGTTCAGCCTTGGCATGCTCGACCTGCGCACACGAGCCCAGATTGAAAAACTATTCTGGAGCATAGCGCGCGAAGTGGGCGAAATGGCCGCCGGCATGAAACACGCCCCCGAGGAACTGCGCAAAATAGCTCAGATGATTCCCGACAAGTACTTCTGCAACTTCTCGCTCTTCCAGTCGCTGCCCGACAGCTGGGCCATCGATCAGGTGTTTCCCATAATTCCGATAAGCCACCTCGACGAGAAGCCCGGACGCACCTGCACTCTGCAGGACATGACCTGCGACTCCGACGGCAAAATCGCCAACTTCATCAGCCAAGGCGCTCTTTCGTCGGCATTGCCGGTTCACAACATCAAACAGGGCGAGCCATACTATATAGGCGTGTTCCTGGTGGGCGCGTATCAGGAAATCCTGGGCGACATGCACAACCTTTTCGGCGACACCAATGCAGTGCATATAAGCGTGTATAAAGACCGCTACGAAATCGACCAGATTATCGACGGCGAAACAGTGGCCGAAGTGCTCGACTATGTGCAGTACTCGCCCAAAAAGCTGGTACGCAATGTCGAAACATGGGTTACATCGTGCATGAAAGCCGGAGCGATTACCCCTGAGGAAGGCCGCGACTTCCTCAGCACATACCGCTCGGGACTTTACGGATATACCTATCTGGAGAAAGACTGATGCGCTGGTTCATTGACTTGGCATACCGTGGAGCGCCCTTTCACGGCTGGCAGATCCAGCCGGGAGAAATTACGGTGCAGAGCGTGCTCGAAGAGGCACTCTCGCGTCTGGCACGCCGCCCGGTGGCGGTGACAGGCGCCGGGCGCACCGACGCCGGAGTCAATGCCTCGATGATGATTGCTCACGTCGACCTCCCTGACGGACTTGAGCCTGACAGCCGCTTTCTGCACAGCCTCAACAGCATGGTGGGCCGCGATATAGCCGTACGCTCGTTCACCCCCGTTCATGCCGACGCACACGCCCGCTTCGATGCCACCGAACGGCGATACCACTATTACGCCAACACCCGCAAAAGCGCATTCGTCTGGCCCCTGTCGTGGCAGGCGCCCCCGGCCCTCGACTTCGATGCCATGAACCGCGCCGGAGTACTGATGCTCGGCACCCGCGACTTCAGTTCATTTGCCAAGACGCACACCGATGTGAAGACCCACATCTGCGACCTCAGGCGCGTGGAATGGGAGGAAGTCGCGCCCGGACGCTGGCGTCTGGTTGTTGTGGCCGACCGCTTTCTGCGCAATATGGTCAGAGCCATAGCCGGCACCCTGGCCGATGTAGGGCGCGGCAAACTCGCCCCCGACGACTTGCCGGAAATCATTGCCCGCCGCGACCGCTGTGCCGCAGGCACCTCGATGCCGGCACACGCACTGTTTCTTTCGCGAATTACATACCCATACTACACCGTTCCTGATGAAGCATATCTGGAAGACATATAATCTCGTCGGCGCCATCACAGGTGCCATAATCATCGGCTCATGCGCCAGCATGGGCAGGCCCGAAGGCGGTGCCCGCGATGTGGAACCGCCGGTGCCGCTGTCGTCGAATCCGCCCGCAGGGCAGCTTAACTTCAACGGCAAGCGTCTGATAGTGAACTTCGACGAGAATATCCAGATTGACGACGCCTTCAACAAGGTTGTAGTCAGCCCGGCCATGAGCCAGCCACCCGCGGTGAGCGCCAACGGACGACGTCTGACCGTTGAATTCCGCGATACCCTCCGCGACAGCACCACATACACCGTAGACTTTGCCGACGCCATCAAAGACCTTAACGAAGGCAACATCCTCGACGGCTTCGCCATCGACTTCTCTACCGGCCCTACAATCGACACCCTGCGCATCAGCGGCATGGTACTCGGTGCCGATAATCTCGAACCGGCACAGGGCATGCTGGTGGGCGTGCATTCCAACCTCAGCGACTCAGCGCTGACCAAACTGCCCCTCGACCGCATTGCCCGCACCAACCAGCTGGGACAGTTTACCATACGCAATCTGCCCGCAGGCCGATACCACGTCTTTGCCATCGACGATGTAAACCGCGACAACCGCTGGGACCGCTCCGAAGCTATGGCATTCTACGACGTGACGGTGGAGCCTGTGGTCGAACAGTTTGAGCTGACCGACACTCTGCGCTCCAGCCAGGGCGGCGACTCCACTGCCATGCGCCGCGGCCTGCGATATCTGCCCAACGACGTGCTGCTGTCGCTGTACAAGGAGGACTATACTCCGCAATACCTCAAAGACTACGGTCGTCCCGAACGCCGCAAAGCCAACATGGTGTTCGGAGCGAAGGCCGATTCACTGCCCGTGGTCACCATTACCAACGGTGAGTTTGCCGGACGCGATTTCAGCGAATTTACTGTCTTGCAGGCCAACCCCGGCCTCGACTCGCTCACTTACTGGATAAGCGACCCGCGCCTGATTGAGGCCGACACCCTGCGGCTGGCCGTCACTTACCTGAAGACAGACTCCACCGAGCAGCTGAGCCAGTTTACCGACAGCCTGCGCTTTGACTTCCGCACACCGCGCCAAAAAAAGAAAAAAGACGACGACCAGCCACTCGACTCGCTCGGAAACCCCATACGCACCGTTTTCACAGGCATTACCGCACTCAGCGGCAACCAGCAGGAACTGCACCGCGACCTGCTGCTCGAGTTTACAGAGCCGATAGCGTCAATCGACTCCACGGCAATACACTTCGAGATGCAGGTCGACACTCTGTGGCAGCCTGTAGCCGAATTCCGCATGCTGCCCGACTCGCTGAATCCAGTCCTTAACCGCCGCATTATCCATAAGTGGCAACCCGGAAGCAAATACCGCCTGAATATCGACTCGGCTGCGGTCTACAATATTTACGGCGACCCTAACAAGCCGTTCAAGCACGAATTCGCAGCCAAGCAGCAGGAAGATTATTCGAGCATCACTTTCATGCTCAGCGGACTGCCTGCCGACACCTCCGTGGTAGTCGAACTGCTGGGCAACACCGACCAGCCCCTGTACCGCATGCAGGCTCGCGGCAACAAAGTTCCTTTCACCTATCTGGCCCCTGGCACATACTATGCGCGCCTGATTATCGACAGCGACGGCGACGGCCGATGGACTCCCGGCGATGTGGCCCCGCAAAGGCAACCCGAGGAAACCTACTATTTCTCCAAGAAACTCAACCTCAAGAAAAACTGGGACATCGAACAGGCATGGGACATCTATGAACTGCCACTGGACATGCAGAAACCGCAAGCCATCAAAAAGAACAAGCCCAAGCTGAAAGCCGGTGAGCAGCCTCTGAAAGACCCTGAGGAGGAAGAAGAGGCCGACAGTCCATTCGGCGCCTACGACCCAAACACCGGCCAGCTGCTGCCTCAGCGCCGTTGACAAACTCTGCAAACTCAGGCATGGCGACATTCAGAAGTCCTCAATACGACAGCAACCACGGCCGCTGAAACCGTGGTTGCCAACAAAAGGAAGCTCAAAATCATTTATGTCGGTCGGTTCAAATCATACATAGTGCCACCACCAGCAACCGAGGGTGCCGGAACCGACTATGATGCTGAGGACTATCACGGCCACGAATATCAGTATCTCTGTTACACAGGCTCCGACTACAGCGCCCGTGCTGCAGCCTTTTACGCCAAACACCACATAGAGGGCCAGCCACAGCAAGGCTATACACGGCAGCAGCACCAGCAGGCAACTCAGCAGGCCGCAGGCAAGTACCAGAATAATGCGACCATTGGGAAACAGGTGTACCATTTCCGCACTGATTTCGGCGCTGAAGGGCAAAGCTATCATAACCCCGACAATACATAATATACCTATTGTCATGGCTATGCCTACCGCACCCGACACCAGGCCCACAAAACCCATTACAAGTTTGGCAATGGCGTTGAGAACTCCGGCGAAGCCGCTGCCGCTACGGTGCTGCACGGGGGCGTCGCTCGACAGCACGCCGCGGCCCACGGCCTCAACGCTTACGGCTTCGCCGCGCAGTTCCAGCCGGCGGCGTGGTGTATCGGCAGGCGGAATCACCGCCCACGCTATAAGGTAGCCTATGAAACACGGCCAAAATGCAGTGCATACGGTAAGGATTATCATCAGCACACGCACCAGATTGGGGTCGCAGTCGAAATAGGTGGCCACGCCGCTAAGTACACCGCCCATCATCTTGTTGTCGATATCGCGGTAGAGTTTGTGGCGCGGGTGTTCTTCCTGCACAAAAGGCGGCGGAGTGCTGTGCGCACTTTCCTGGGCGGATGATTCGGCACTCTGCTCTTCGGCCGGAGCGTCGCCAAGGTCCTCGGGACGCCCCATGATGGCAATCACGCGGTTCACATCGTCGATGTCTATTACCTGCGAGCCTGCGCTCAGCCGCTCCTCGAACAACTCGGCTACACGAGCCTCGATATCGCTCACAATCTCGTTGCCCTCCTCGCCGGGGAAGGTGGCGTGGAGCTGGTCGAGATAATTGCTCAGGAGCGCGTATGCGTCTTCGTCAATATTATATATGCGTCCGTTGATGTTTACGGGAAATGACTTTTTCATTTTTGGTATTTATTGGTCAAGATGGTTAACAGAGTTGTTGATTTCCTGCCACGAGAGTCGCAGCTGCTGAAGGAATTCGCTGCCCACAGGTGTGAGCGAGTAATACTTCCGCGGCGGCCCCGAGGGCGATTCTTCCCAGCGGTATGTGAGCAGACCGTCGTTCTTCAGCCTTGTCAGCAGCGGATACAGTGTGCCCTCCATCACTATCATGTGGGCCTCCTTGAGGCGCGATATGATTTCAGAGGCGTAGGCATCGCCATGCCGCAGCAGCAACAGCACACAGAACTCAAGCATGCCCTTGCGCATCTGGGATTTGAGATTTTCGATGTTCATTGCCTTGTTTCTGAATTTATAAAAAAGTGATTGTAGATTATCGGTAGCGCAAAGTTATGCAGTTTTATAGTACTATGCAATACCAAGTACTATAAAATAACAAATATTAACACGTATCCGCTGTCTGTCGTGCTTCCTGCGCAGTCGACTAAAGTTTTAACACAATTAAACACTTCAAGCTGTAATAATTCTGTAGCAATTTCGTAACTTTGCCACAAGTTCCTAAAAGGGGGCTTTTATGTCTATGAACCCGTCATTATTCCTTTTAATCAGCCTGTTGCTGACCGTAATTTCAACCGCATGCGGCTCGAAAAACTCACAGGAGCAAAAGGTAGCCAATAAACAGACTGCAAAAAAAGAGGTGCTGGGCAACTTCAATGCCGACAGTGCCTATCACTATGTAGAACGCCAGCTGGAATGCGGGCCCAGAGTGCCCGGTTCAAGCGGTCATAAAGTCTGCGCGGCCTGGCTCGAACACAAACTGCGCAGTTTCAACCCAGACACCATTATAGTGCAGAAAGGTGAGGTAAGAGCATACACCGGCGAACGCCTGCCCATCATAAACATCATGGCCAGCTATAACCGCACCAACCCGAACCGTCTGCTTCTGCTGGCCCACTGGGACACCCGCCCATGGGCCGATAACGATCCGGACCTGACGAAGCATAACACCCCCCTGCCCGGCGCAAACGACGGAGGCAGCGGCACTGCCGTTCTGCTCGAAATAGCCCGGAATCTGGCAATGAAGAAGCCGTCGTACGGCATCGACATTCTGCTTGTGGACGCTGAAGACTATGGCCGCAGCGGCGGATTCAACGACGACGGCGACAGCTGGTGCCTCGGCACCAAGTATTTCCTCGACAATATGCCATACCCCGACGGCCTGTTGCCGCGCTATGCAATAGTGCTCGACATGGTGGGCGGACGCGACGCTCACTTCGCACGAGAATTTACCTCGCACACACAGGCAAAGGAATATACCGACAAAATATGGAATGAGGCCGCCGCCCTCGGACTCTCGAAACGCTTCCCCAACCGTGTAACCGCCGGAGTGGTCGACGACCATACTTTCCTGAACGAAGCCGGCATACCCGCTGTCGACATAATCGAGTGCGACAACCAATTGACCAACGGCTTCCCGCCTTACTGGCATACAATGCAGGACGATATGACAAATATCGACGTACACACGCTGGGCGACGTAGGCAAAACAGTTCTTAACATAGTTTATTCCCCGAAAATATGACAATACAGCAGCGCCAGCAGGAACTCATCGACGAGTTCGCAGACATCGACGACTGGATGGACCGCTACGGCTATATCATCGACATGGGCAACGCTCTGCCCCCGATTGACGAAAAACTCAAGACCCCCGACCGCCTGATTGAAGGTTGCCAGAGCCGTGTATGGCTCGACGCAGAATTTCGCGACGGCAAAGTCTACTATGTAGCTGATTCCGATGCCATTATAGTCAAAGGCATGATCAGCATGCTGGTATCGGTTCTGTCCGGACATACGCCCGACGAGATTCTTGATGCCAAACTCAACTTCATAGACGAAATCGGTCTGGCCGAACATCTGTCGCCAACACGCAGCAACGGCCTTCTGGCCATGGTAAAGCAAATGAGGCTATACGCCCTGGCGTTCAAGAACAAGCAATAACGGAGCTGAATTAAACGATCCACACCACCATCGCAACTCCTTTGGCGGTGTGCCGTAAACTCTATTCGCCGTATGCCTTTATAAAGGCTTTATAGGAAATTGTCGAATACTCTAACAATATAAATCAAACCCCTATTACAGAAAGAGTTCGGTGTTGCACCGAACTCTTTCTGTAATAGGGTAATGCTTAACCTGCCCGACTTTTTGGAGTCACTCCAAATATTCGGAAATGGGGGCCTAATCTACATACAGTATCGAGGTGACACTGGTGGCGGGGCCGTAGAAAAGGCGTGCGCGCACCTGTTTCACTCCGGCGGTGCTCACGGGGCCGGTATACAGCGGACTGGTGACCACGGGCTCGCTGCCGTCGAGGGTATAGTGTATCGAGCCCTTGCCGTAGGCGTTGTTCATCTCTATCTTGCCGTCGCTGAGGCGTATGCCGGGCTGACGGACGTAGAAGTCGCGGCCATCGGCTGCCCAGCCGTCCATCTCGCCGCTCAGGGCACCGAAGTATTCGCTGTCGCTCAGAGTCGGACGTACATTATGGGCACGTTCTGCCAGGCCGAGCATTCGCGGCAGTATGTAGCGCTCAATCATGGCCCGCGAGCGCACGGTTTCGGCAAAGAGCTGGCCTGAGATACCGGCTACCTTCGCCTGCAGGGCAGCATCGCCCGGGCAGAGGCGGTCGACAGTGGCATGGAGCGGACGGAATTCATCTACTATTCCGCCCCATGTCAGACCTTGCTCCTCGGGGTGGGTTGTCGGAGTCTGGTCGAAATATAAATAGTCGACATTGCTGAGTATCAGCGGGAAGCCCTGTTCGGCTATCTGTTTGCCGAATTTGCCGGCATTGGTCCAGCAGTTCACGGCCACCACCTGTGGCTGCACGGTGGCGTTGTACTCGGGCGAGTGCTCCAGAGCTATTTCCTGCCAGCCGGCAATCTTTACCTTATGCTTGGCGGCAATCTCAGCCACACGCTCCACAAAGTAGGCATGCATGTCGCGCTGGTGGGTCATACCCTTGGCGGCCATAAGGCGATTGGCAGCCTCACTGCCGTCCCAGGCATGTGCGGGCACTTCGTCGCCGCCTATATGTATGGCACGCAGAGGCACACCGGCCTTAGCGTAGGTGTTCACCAGCGAGCCCATAACTATGTCCCAGAACTTATATGGGCCATCGAGGGCGGGGTTCATCAGGTTGTCGTGGAAGTCCTGCGCGGTGGTGTAGCGCGAGCTGTCGCCGTCGTGTATAAGGCGCAGCGAGGCATCGCCGCTGCGACGGTAGCGGGCCTCCATGGCGCGTATCGCAGCGCGGCTGTGACCCGGCGAGTCGAATTCCGGAATCACTTCAACTCCCAGTCGGTTGGCGAACTGCAGCAGTTCGATATACTCATCTACGCTGTAGAAGCCGTTGGCCGGAGTTTCGGCATTGGGGTTGCCGTTGCCGCTGTATATGCCTTTAAGAAAATCTGCGTCGTCGCTCTCGGTATATCCGCGGCGCGCGCCCACCTCGGTCAGTTCGGGCAGCTCGGGAATCTCAACACGCCAACCCTCGTCGTCGCCTACATGGAAGTGCAGCACATTCAGGCCATAAGCGGCCATGAGGCTTATAAGGCTCTTCATGTCGTCGAGGCTTGTAAAGTTGCGGGCCACGTCAATCATCAGTCCGCGGTAAGGCAGGTCGGTCCAGTCCTCAATGTCGGCCACAGGCAGTTTGCCGTACACGTCGACCGAGCTCTCGATGCGCTGCAACAGACGCGCTGTCAGCGCCTCGGGATATTGGCTGTTGGTGTACACAGTCAGGCGGTCGCCGTCGATACGGGCACGATAGTAATCGTGGCGTTTGTCCTTCACCTTCACCGTCTTGACCCGGAACGATTCAGGGCAGTCGAAAGTTTTGCCGCTGAGTTTCACCTTCTTGGGCGTCGGAATCTGCATATATGCTGCCGGACGCCATGCCGAGCGCAGGCTGTCGTTGATGGCAAATGCCTCAGGACCGTATATCATGCCGTCGCTCATGCCTTTAGCATCGGTGTACTGATATTGCGCCGGCCAGGAGCTTATTGGCTTGCGCACATTACGGGCGCTCACCGCCTTGCCACCGGCCACCAGATGCATGCCGTCGGGTATAAACGATATATTGCGCAGAGAGCCGGCGACAAGCACATCCACCACTACCGGCTCGCCCGGAGCCGCCTGAACGAAACGCTCCGAAGCCACTGCAAAGTAGCCGGGAAGTATTTCGATAAGTGTGTCGGCCGGGTTGACCGTGCGCATAGCCCGTTTAAACTGGCAGAAAGCCAGGCGTTCGAACGGCGCATCAGCCTCGATTACAAAGCGTTGCACATAGCTGTTGCCGTTTCCGGCCGAGTAGTTGTTGCCGAGTGTTTCCCAGGTAATGGTATTTTCAGCATGTAGAGAAGCGGTCGCACCTGTCAAGGCTGCGACGGCAAGTAATTTAATTATTTTAGAAGCCATAGCAAATTAGTCTAAAAATATTTCGTTAACCGCCTTCCGAACGATTTCCAAAGTGTTTTTAGGTATTTGTGCAAATTTAATGTTTTTTTGTGAAACCTCAAAATTGTCTGTTTTGTTTGTTGTACACCCCGCGCTATTCCGGCACGGGCACGCCTGCGGGGATTAGACAGCTAAAAAAATCAGGCGCACCACGGTGCGCCTGATTTCTATATTTTATGTGGTATGCTGATTATTTCACAACCACTTTCTTCACTACCTTGTCGGCCTTTACGATGTACAGACCTGCGGGCAGGTTGATGCTTGCTTCGCCGTAAGCGGTAGCCACACGGGCACCGGCAACGGTGTAAACTTCGGTCACAGCGGCACCGTTTACAACCACTGCACCCATTTCGCCGCGTATGCTTACCTGTTCGTCGGCAACTTCTACGTCACTCAGGCCGGAGCAGTTCGACAGAGGAACCTCAACGACATTGACTACTTCACGGCTGGAGCTGTCGAGCAGTGCTGCCACGATACGGGTCTTGCTGATATCAGATACTTTAGCCAGCGATACTTCGTATGAGTAATTGTAGTAGTTCATTGCCTCGGGGTCAACGATGGCGCTGCCATCAAGACCGAATGCGCTGAAGATATCACGCGCTACGTCATCGTACATTGTCGATACAACAGAACCGCCGGTAGAGAACTGACCGAAGCCCGGAGTACCGCTGTAGTTATTCTGCTGAGCATATGGACCTATGCCGTCTTCCACTACTATAAACGCTACCTTGTATGTGCCGGTACCGGCATTGGCGAAGATGGTCTGGGTTTCGGCATGCACGCTGTTGCGGTTGTCGGAAGTCCACTCAAGGAAGAGGTCGATTTTGGCCTTGGCGGGAGTAGCTCTTACCTCATCGTACATAGCCTGGAATCTCTGGAAGTTTGCTTCTGCGGATGTTGTAACACCTCCTGTATACTGGCGGTTGACAGTATATTGGGGGAAACCGCTGTATGCCCAGTCTATAAAACTTGAATAGCTGTTGGTTACCATCTGGTCGCCACTATGCACGCCTACCAATATTGCAGAACCATCGTTGTACTTTTCTTTAATCTGTTCGAGCAGAATCATACCGCCGGGGCACCAGGGACACCAGGTGCCGGTACCTTCCTCTACGAGTACTTTGCGCATGAATACCGAGCCGGTACTGTAGCAGTCGATTGTCTTGGTAATAACAGAGCCATTGCTTACTTCCACACCGTTCACCTTGGTGAGTTTTACACTGAGCGGATACTGGCCGCCGGCTTCGGTGCAGTTAAGTGAGGCGCTTATGTAGCCTACGCCGTTTGTGGTTACAGGAGTTTCGAAAGTGCCGGTTTTGGTAAGTATAGTGCCATCGTTAAGCGAGTACTCAATTTCGGCATTTTCCAGCTCGTTCGCGCCGTCGTTCTTCACGCCCACGCTGAAAGTATACGCCCGGTTCTGCTCTGCCCAGCTGTTGCCCTCAATAGCTATAAGCGAAGCCTTGTCGACGGGCAGATTGTCGCCGGAGATTTCAGCGCCTATAAGCAGCGAGCCGTACTTGGCTATCGACTGCCAGCGACCGCCGAGCTGCGCCCATGAGCCGTTATCGTTGGCGGCTGGCACACCGTCGTTAGCTATGTAGTACTGGTTGACGGCGATATTGCGGTTAAGTGTAAAGGAGTATCCGAACCACAGCTCTTTGTCGGCCGGGATTTCGTAGGGAGTGTCGAGCTTAACGTTTACATTCGTCTTGGCTATCAATCCCAGATAGGCGTCCTGGGTATAGAAAGGCTCGCCGTCGCGGCTTTCAGAGAGGAATATAGTCACGTCGCGCACATAGTTGGCGTTGCGCCCGTCCACTGCATTGGGAGGGGTGACGATATTGAGCGAGGTAATCTTGTTGCCTGCGAACGATGCAGCATCAGCCGCCGGCATGCAGACGGCAAGTTTCACTTCGCCGCTCGACAGGCCGCTTGCCTGCAGGCCCTGAATGTCGGTGCCCTGATAAAGACGGTACTCCATGGATAGGCCGGCCTCATCGGCTAAAGGCACAACAGTGGCTGCAGACACCTCAGCCTTGTAAGGCAGCGGAATTAAATTGTAAGCCTGAGCCAGCATGCTGCTGCCGCACAATGCCAGGGCCGACATGAATAGTAAAGTTCTGTTCATAGAAATGGAATTGATGATAGTTTTGGTCTTTTTTCTTCGACAAGCGATTAGTTGGCTTTTAGCGACAATTTGACTTGTCTGCATCTGCAAAGTAAAGCATAATTTCAGTTACTTGCAAATTTTATTGTCGATTTTTTTTGAGCTATTGCACGTTTTAAGTCCAAGTGTGTATTTTTTTCAGGTTTTTCTTTGGTTTTCACCGAAATTTGTGCCATCTTTGCACTCGGAAAACAAGTTATTGTTTCATACCGCCCTTTACACTGACAGTCCAACAAACCATAATTAACCATAAATCAGTAAATATCTACCATGAACAATAAGCCTCTCCCCGGCCGTGAACTTACCGGTTTCGACGACCTCCTCGCGCGATTCAGAACCATGACCCCCAAACGCCGCGTTGTGGTGGTATGCCCCACCGACGAGCCTACCCGCGCCGTAGTCGAACAGTGTGCAGCCGAAGGCAGCGCCGAATTTATCCTTACTGTCGAGGCCGACAAGGCCGAAATGGTCCGCGAACTCGCCGACCGCCATCGCGGGATTGAAGTATTCGTCGCTGACGACATCGACGCAGCCGCAGCCCTTGGCGTGCAGCTGGTTCGCGAAGGCCGCGGCGACGTGCTTATGAAAGGCGGCATAAACACCGACCGCCTGCTGCGCCCCGTACTTAATAAAGAACACGGACTGCTGCCCCCCGGACAGGTGTTGAGCCACATCACTCTCACTAAAGTACCGGCGTACTCCAAAATGCTGCTCTTTGCCGACGCCGCCGTGATTCCGGCCCCCAACGACGAACAGTTCCGCGCAATGCTCCGCTATACTATCGACACCGAACACGCACTGGGCAACCCCTGCCCACGTGTGGCACTGATACACTTTACCGAAAAGGTGAACCAGAAGTTCGAATATACCCTCACCTACGCCGACCTTATCAAAGAGGCTGCCGAAGGAGCCTTCGGCGAATGCGTTGTAGGTGGCCCGATGGACGTAAAGACTGCCTGCGACCTTCACAGCGCTGAAATCAAAGGCATCGACTCGCCCGTAGCCGGCAAAGCCGACGTGCTCATATTCCCCATACTCACCGCAGCCAACACTTTCTATAAGACTGTGTCGTTCTTCTGCGACGCCCCAATGGCCGGAGTACTCTGCGGCACTACCGCACCGGTGGTGATTCCCTCGCGCGCCGACCACGACATCAGCAAACTCTACTCGCTGGCTCTGGCTTGCCTTCTGTAATCCATTACGAACCACGTAACAACCAGTATATGAAAGTACTAGTGATTAACCCCGGCAGCACCTCGACAAAAGTTGCCGTGTACGAAGACGGCAAACAGACCTGGGTAGCCAACGAGCAACACTCACCCGCCGAAATATCGGTATTCGCCCATGTAAACGAACAGCTCGCTTACCGCGAAGACACCGTGCGGCGCATGCTCGCCAAGGCCGGCATTCCCTTGGAATTCGATGCCGTAATGGCTCGCGGAGGTCTGCTGCAGCCCACTCCGGGCGGCGTATATGCAGTCGACGACGCCCTCATACACGACCTCATATATGCCCGCATGGAGCATGTCTGCAATCTCGGCGCCTTAATCGCCGACAAAATTGCAAAGGAAGTCGGCTGCCCTGCTTTCATCGCCGACCCCGAAGTGGTTGATGAATTCATGCCCGAAGCTCGTGTGAGCGGTATTCCGGAAATTGAACGCATAAGTATTTTCCACGCTCTAAACCAAAAGGCGGTGGCCCGAAAATACGCCCGCGAGAACGGCGTGCCCTACTCCGACCTCAACCTTATAGTAGTGCATCTGGGCGGCGGCATATCGGTAGGTGCCCACCTGCACGGCAAAGTAGTGGACGTGAACAATGCCCTCAACGGCGACGGCCCGTTCAGCCCCGAACGCGCCGGCACAGTGCCCGCCGACCAGCTCGTGGACCTCTGCTTCAGCGGCAAATACACCCAGCGCGAAATCAAGAAAATGCTTAACGGCAGAGGCGGACTTGCCGCACACCTTGGCATCACCGACATGCGAGAAATCTCCGCCCGTGCAACCGAAGGCCTCGAACCGTACAAAAGCATGGTCGAAGCCATGGCCTATGCCGTAGGCAAAGAAGTAGGCTCACGCGCAGTGGCTCTCCGAGGCAACATCGACGCCATAATCCTTACCGGAGGCATTGCCCGCGACACATACTTCGTTGACTTGCTCCGCAGCTGGATTGAATGGATTGGCCCGATTGTACTTATACCCGGCGAAGACGAAATGGGCTCGCTGGCAACCAACGCTTTCGGCGCCATCGACGGCTCGCTGCCGGTAATGTACTACCGCCCCGAACACCCCTGCGTGGAGCACGACATCGCCAAGGCTTAGAGGCTGCACGTACCTCCCTTGTAACCTGTTGCAGAAATTAAGAGGGTGTTTAATAATAAATGTTAATTCCCGGCCGAAAATCACGTGGCG